>ERZ827168.657-NODE-657-length-54436-cov-4.443390_pt1 | contig 54436 bp, 56 predicted proteins | sample MGYA00519868_ERZ827168 | MGnify/ENA primary metagenome ERZ827168 (study PRJEB31778, sample SAMEA3449271) | human gut metagenome | biome: human gut; feature: human-associated habitat; material: faeces | place: United Kingdom | collected 2010/2012 ...
ATCGTTGCTTTCAGCGCTTTTTCAATTTAGGGCAGGGTACCCTAAATTGGGATTTCCCGGAAGTGTATCCTCACTTCCTGTCCTTGCTGTTTTACCCCTCTATTAGCTAAAGTCAGAAGAATAAGAGAAATGCAAAAGAATTTGGCAGGTAGTATGGCATACAAAAATGTGGTATGATTAGGGGCAGGATATCAGAAGAATCAGGAGTTGAATAGATTGTGAAGAAAGAAGAAATTTTTGAATATGTGCAGAAACAGTATGGCACGATTCCGGAATATTTATGGAGTAAACTACCGGACAGTGCAGTACTTCGACATAAGAATGGGAAATGGTATGCAGTGATCATGACGGTTGAAAAATCGAAACTGGGATTAGAGGGAAATGATCTGGTTGACATCATGGATGTAAAGTGCGATCCAGAAATGACCAGCATGATTATTCAGACTTATGGATTTTTACCTGGATACCATATGAATAAGCAGCACTGGATCACGATTTTACTGGATGGTTCGGTCAGCGAAGCAAAGGTACTGGACTTTTTAGATATGAGTTATGACCTGATTGATGGAGCAGGCAGAAAGGAAAACAAATGAGAAAAGCAATCGTATATGCATCTGTGCATCATGGAATTACACTGATTTTTGAGCAAAAGGAAAACCGGGGATTTTACTCCTCGGTTTTTCGGCTGTTATGCTTCAGTCTTCAACTTGAAAAATATCTTCTACAGGCACTTTCAGGTAATGGGCCAGCCGGATTGCAATCTCAAGAGAGGGATTACGTTCTCCACGTTCGATGCGGCCTATAGTCTGGCTGCAGGAACCTATGGCTTCAGCCAAATCTGCTTGAATGAGATTCCGTTCTTCACGAATATCTTTTAGTGTATTATTGATTGCCATTCAATCACTTCCTTTGCTTATTGTTATCAGCAGGATCATGAACCTGCTGTTGAAATCTAATGAAATCCCGGAATTTCTGCACCTTTGCATTTCCCGATTACTTTTCCAAAAATTTTAAAAGAGTCAGATTCCAAAACCTGGATAGGACGATATTTTTGATTTAAAGAGATCAGATAAACACCATCTGGCTCATCGTGTAATTCCTTGATGTAAGTATTGCCGTTGAGATAGAAGATTCCAATTTCACCATTAGCAAGAGAATCTTTTTTCTGAATCCATGCAACATCGCCTGTATGATAAAGTGGCTCCATACTGTCACCGGAGATCCGTACACCAAAGTCAGTCTGCTCAGGAGCAAGGTGTCCTACGTCATAAGTTTCTTTTACAGAATCTTCCAGGTAATTTCCAGTACCAGCAGAAACTGGTTCCCAGGTAATTTCTACAGGATGATGGAATGGGATAATCTTTGCAGACAGTGGAGAAAACTTTTTAGAAGCTTTCAAAATATCAGCAAATTCAATCAATTTATTTCTGCCTTCTTCATTCAATCCACTCATAATGTTATATGGGTTTTCTCCAAAGAAGGATTCATATATATCTTCGATATCAAGTAACTGGCAAAGTGTCAGGAAAACATGTAAAGCTGGTTCTCGTGCATTGGTCTCCCATTTGGAGATTGCTTTTGTAGTGACCTGAATACCTTCCTGAGAAAGCAGGTCTACCAGATCTGATTGAGAGTATCCTTTCTTTTTTCTATTTTCTGCTAATATTTCCCCGAAATCACGCATTTGTTCGCCTCATTTCTATTTGAATTTTCTATATGCATTATACCGTATGTTAGAAATAAAATCAACAATAATCTCCGAAATGGAGAAAATACAACCAAGATGTTACTTGACTATCTCCGGAATGTCGATATATACTAAACATACAGAAATTGATAAGACATTATGTTGAAGGAAACAGCTGGGAGGTGAAAAGTTTGAGTGAGCGTGTGATCCTGCATAGTGATATGAACTGTTTTTATGCCAGTGTAGAAATGCTACATCATCCGGAATTTGCCGGAATGCCTCTGGCAGTAGGTGGCGATCCGGAAGCCCGGCATGGGATTGTGCTGACAGCAAATTATATTGCAAAGCAAAAAGGTGTAAAGACCGGAATGGCATTATGGCAGGCAAAACAGATTTGTCCGGAAATCATATTTGTACCACCACGGATGGATTTGTATTTGAGATTTTCAAAGATGGCAAGAGAAATCTATTCGGAGTATACGGACAAGATCGAGCCATATGGAATTGATGAAGCCTGGCTGGATGTATCGGACAGCAGAAATCTGAAAGGAAGCGGAATGACGATTGCAAGAGAAATCAGCCATCGGATTAAATACGAACTGGGTGTAACGGTAAGTATTGGAATTTCCTGGAATAAGATTTATGCGAAACTTGGTTCAGATTATAAAAAGCCGGATGCAATCACAGAGTTTAATCGAGAAAATTATAAAGACAGGATATGGCAGCTTCCAGCGTCAGATTTGCTTTATGTCGGAAGACAGACAAATAAGAAATTGCAAAAACTTGGAATCCGGACAATCGGGCAACTTGCGGAATCAGACGAAAAGTTGTTAGAGAGTCATTTTGGAAAAATAGGAAATGTATTATGGGCTTTCGCAAATGGCTGGGATGAAGATCCGGTTTGCAAGGAAGGATATGAAGCACCAGTAAAGTCGATAGGTAATAGCACTACAACACCGAGAGATCTGGAAAATGATCTGGATGTCTGGATCATTCAAATAGCATTGGCAGAAAGTGTAGCTGCACGATTGCGGAAACATGGATTTAAATGCAAAACAGTAGAAATTACAGTTCGAGATAATGGATTGTATAGTTTTTCCAGACAGATACATTTACGACAGCCAACGAATATTACAAACGAGATTGTAACTGCAGCATTTCAGCTATTTAAAGATAATTACAAATGGGAACATCCCATTAGAAGCCTGGGAATCCGAGCTGCGGATCTTGTGTTAGATGATATTCCCGTGCAGTTGGATTTATTTGGAAATCAGGAGAAAAAGGAAAAGTTAGAGAAGCTGGATCGTACTGTAGATGAGATCAGACGACGGTTTGGTTATTTCAGTATACAGCGAGCGGCAATGTATCAGGATAAAGTCTTATCCCACTTAGACGCTGGTACGCACACGATCCATCCACACAGTTATTTTCATGGGTAATTGGAGGGATAGATTTGAAAAAAGCATTAACCAGAAAACAGAAAGAAAGTTATCAGTGTATTTTACGATATACCAATGAACATGGATATCCACCGACAATACGGGAATTTGGAAAATTGATCGGGGTGAAATCAACATCATCAGCATTTTCCAGAATCAAGCAGTTGGAGTTAAATGGATATATCCGCAGAATCCCGGCATCGCCAAGAGCAATTGAGATTTTATAGTGAGGTGTCGGCATGAACAAAGTATATGTAGATGTAGTGGCAGAGTTCCGGAAAGACGGACGGCTGGTTCCCATATTTTTTACATGGGAGGATGGAAGAAAATATAGTATTGACAGAATTTTGAAAATCGAGCGATGCGCCAGCAGAAAGGCAGGCGGTGTAGGAATGATGTACACCTGTATGATACAGGGGCAGGAAAGCCACTTGTTTTACGAAGTGGATAAATGGTTTATGGAGAGAAAAACAGCATAAGGAGAGATTGGTATAGACGATATTATTTGGATTATTAACCGGCAGGGATAGTCACTTTCCCTTTATATTCCTGCAGGTTTTACATAAGAAGATGGATTCCGGTCAGCAAAGGCAGCTCCCACAATGCCTTTTGGATATCCGCTTCTGCAAGTTGTAGTAAGTAATTGCTTCCCATCAAAATCATGGGGAAAGCGAACTGGTCTGAAAGACCGCCAGTTAGTGTGATGATGATAAGGAGATTTTGAAACTGATGACAGACAGAGATTATGCAATTAAATCAATGAAAGAAATTACCTTCCAGATGGCAAGTCATGCACAGGATTATCTGGAAGTTACAATCGAAAGACATTATACTGATATTAAAGAATTGATGACAAGCTATCAGAAATTGATTTTGGAAAATCAGATTGTGTTAGAAGAACTGGATATGGAGTGCCAGGAGAAAATCAATGAAGATATGGCATATGCATTGAGTTATCTGAGCATTTATAACAATCAGCTGAATGTGCCAAAGATGCACCGGGAAATGAATAACCTGATGATCATTTATGGCTTCCATTGGCATGACGAATATGCAACGTTGAATTTCTTTCGGTTTATCTGCAAAAATATCGGTAACTTGAGAAATGGAGAAATTGAAAAAATGGTCACACGTTTAAAGAACATAGATCAGAAAGCAGTGGAAAACCATGTGAATGGTGCTGTTTGGGCATTTGATTATGATAAGATGTTCTGTGTATTGATGGAAAATGAAATTTGCCGAAAGGTGTGTGAAAAGAATAAATATAACAGTTGGATGAATCTGATTGGACAGTATTGTGTTTCAAGGACTTAAAGACGAAGAAAGTTGTTGGAGAGAAATAATTTCCAGCAACTCTGTCTTTAATGAATAGAGTTCATTTTTTTATTCAACTATTCCCATGATATATACAATATGTAAATGTGCAATTCAAATATCAGGTTATGTTAAGTACAAAAATAATAATAATTACTATTATTGACAAAAGAATAATTATCATGTATAATACAGATATACAAGAAACAAAGTGTTAGAAAAATTGCTAGGAACTTGGTAACAAAAATAAATCGACATTGAAAAGGGAAAATGACTATGAAAAAATATGAATGTGAACCATGTGGATATATTTATGATCCGGCAGTAGGAGATCCAGACGCCGGTATCGCTCCAGAAACTGCATTTGATGATATTCCAGATGACTGGACATGCCCAATCTGTGGATTAGGAAAAGATGTTTTCGTTCCTGTAGAAGACTAAGCAGAAAATGCAGGTACGAAACTGCCAGACATTAAAAGAGCCTAAGAGAACATATAAAAGAAATGGAGGTCAAATTATGACTTACGATTTAAACATTACCTTTGATGACAATTTAGTAACAGGAAATGAAACAATTGATACCCAGCATAAAGAATTGATCGACCGTATCCAGAACTTTGTAACTGCCTGTCAAAATGGCGACAGCAAAGTAAAAGCAATCAAAATGCTGGATTATCTGGATGAATATACTGACTTTCATTTCAAAGAAGAGGAAAAGCTTCAGGAAAAATCCGGTTATCCAGAGCGTGAAAAACATTATGAAAAACATGAAGAGTTTAAAAAGACAATTCAGGAACTGTATGAATACCTTCAGGAGTATGAAGGACCAACAGATCAGTTCAGTGAACTTGTACAGAAAAATGTAATCGACTGGCTGTTTGGACACATTAAAACATACGACCGCTCTGTGGCAAAATTTATCTTTATGAAACAAAATCCAGATCGATGCTAAAATAAACCAGGGAACGAGTTCACTCAGAATGTAGACAACGTGATGAAGTAAACTAGGGGCTGTCACAATGCAGCCCCTTTCCTGTTATAGCGATATTCTAGGTAATATATTGCGCTGGCATGACATATTATTTTACTACTACTATATGGGAAGAGCAAGCAGCTCTTCTTTTTTTGTCCTTTTTATCCAATTTTAAGTTGTAAAGTCTCTTTTCATTCGACAAAATTCTCCACAGACAGAGGATATGCGACGAGCATTGATATGAACATCTATTTATGGAAAGAGGATATTGAAGACGGGGAATCGGTAATGACAGCCGAATATAGACCTGTAGAATACGGAAAGGACTATGATGTTGTCAATAATCCTGATAAATTTCAACTATATATAGATGGAAAAGAGATTAAATAGTAATCTCCTGAAAGCAAGCTTTTTGTCAATTATTTCAAAGAAAAATTAAAGGATAACAATACATAGTTTTGACAATGATATTTTGAAAAATTTTATAGGAATGCTCTATTATCAAATTGACATAGGAATATGGTAGCGTATAATTAGAATTGAATACACTGAAAAAATGGAGGAATTACATGAAAGCACATAAATATTGGTCAGTAGGAGCATTGATCACAATGCTTGGGACTTTTTACACTGGATATAAAAAGCAAAAATCAAGTCACAAATACTTTGCTTTAAGTTCTATGTTATGTATGGTAATGGCGATATATACAGGTCATAAAATGATTACCGGGAATAGGAAGAAAAAGGCGAATAAAGAGAAAGATACAGAAAGGGAGGGATAAATAATGTTGGAAGTAGGGGTTAAGGCACCGGATTTTGAGTTGCCAGATCAAAATGGGAAAATACATAGATTATCGGATTATACAGGAAAAAAAGTGATTTTATATTTCTATCCCAAGGATAATACAGCGGGATGCACGAAACAGGCATGTGGGTTTTCTGAGCGATACCCTCAGTTTACCGAAAAAGGAGCAGTTATTCTTGGAGTCAGTAAGGATTCTGTATCCTCTCATAAGAGATTTGAGGAAAAATATGGATTGGCATTTACACTTTTAGCAGATTCAGAGCGGAAAGTTATTGAAGCTTATGATGTATGGAAAGAAAAGAAAAATTATGGCAAAGTCTCTATGGGAGTAGTAAGAACCACATATCTTATTGATGAACAGGGGATTATTATAAAGGCAAATGATAAAGTCAAGGCTGCAGATGATCCTGAAAATATGCTCAAGGAATTAGATTAATGAAGATAATATTATCCCCTGCTAAAAAGATGATTACAGATACTGACAGCATAGCGCCGGATGGATTGCCTGAATTTATTGAAAAGACGACAGAGATACAAAGTTGGTTGAAAAGTAAGTCAAAAGAAGAACTGAAGACTATCTGGAAATGTAATGACAAAATTACAGAACAGAACTTCAATAGATTGGAAAACATGGATCTTTATCATTTACTTACCCCAGCTGTCTTATCATATGAAGGAATTGCTTTTCAATATATGGCTCCATCCGTGTTTGAGGACAGTCAGTTCGAGTATGTACAAAATCATTTGAGAATAATATCTGCATTTTATGGTGTGTTAAAACCAAGGGATGGTGTGACGCCTTATCGTTTGGAAATGCAGGCGAAGGTTGGAATAGGAGAAACAAAAAATCTGTATGAGTACTGGGGAGATTTATTATACCGCTCAGTGATTGATAACAGCAGGATTATAATCAATCTGGCATCGAAAGAATACTCTAAGTGCATAGAAAAATATCTGACACGACAGGATAGATACATTACGATTACATTTTGTGAGTTATCAGGAGATAAACTGGTGACAAAAGGTACATATGCTAAGATGGCCCGTGGTGAAATGGTTAGGTTCATGGCTGAAAACAGAATTGAAAATCCTGAGGATATTAAGAAATTTGATAGACTAGGCTATTCATTCCGCTCTGATTTATCATCAGATGCAGAATATGTTTTTGAACGGAAAACAGAGATAACATCTTGTTAAAAAGATACTTGTTATGGGTATTTTTTTAATAAAGTAATTCGATTTTTCTTAAAAAATCATTACCATAACGATTATGATATTATATTTAAAGGTATTTGTCCAAAATATAGAGAAAGTAAATGAATAGCATAGTTATTGAAATGAATATTATTTAAGGTTAGAGATAAATTATGAAATGAAGACAAACAAGAAAAGTAAAAATTTAATAGGTATTATACAGAGTTTCCTTATATTGATATTGGTAGTTCTTATTATTTTTATGATGATTCAGATTAGTAGGCTGCAGGGAACAGCACGCGTAATAAATTATGCTGGTCTGGTACGTGGAGCTACGCAGCGCGAAATAAAATTAGAAATTACAGGAAACCAAAATGACGAATTAATTAAATATTTGGATGATATTCTTCTTGGATTGAGATATCAGGATGGACATTATGACCTGGTAAAACTCAATGACGAAGAGTATCAGGAAAAATTGCAAATCCAGAGTGATTACTGGGATAAATTGAAAACAGAAATTGAAGCAGTAAGAAACAAGGGATACGAAAATACAGACATTGTTAATATGAGTGAAATATATTTTACGATGGCAGATGAAACTGTCTCTGCCGCAGAAAGTTATTCAGAAAAAATCGCTGTAAAGATTCGTACCATAGAGCTTTTGTCGGCACTTGATATGTTGAGTCTGGTGATATTGGTTATTATGCAGACTCTAAAGGCAATGCAGATGGCAATGCAAAACAGACTGCTGGAACAAAAAGCATTCGTAGATGCCCATACTGGACTGCCAAATAAAAATGCCTGTAATGAGCTACTTAATAAAAAAGATATAATTACAGATTCTACAGCATGCATAATGTTTGATTTAAATAATCTAAAAACTGTAAATGATACAATGGGACATTCCGCAGGAGATCAGTTGATATTGAATTTCGCAAAGCTTTTGTGCAGTGTCATTCCAGAAAAGGATTTTGTTGGAAGATATGGCGGAGATGAGTTTATAGCAGTTATTTATCATACGAGCGAGGCGGAAATTAAGGAGATATTAAAATCATTGTCAAGAGAAAAAGAGAGATTAAATAGTTGTGAAAATCAATTACCAATCGACTATGCATGCGGATGGGCATTATCCTCCGATGATATGGCGTGTACAATGAACGCATAAGCGAAGTTCGCATTGTAAATTGAATCAAAATTTATAGAGGCTCTGAAAGCCTCATAAACACTCTGTTTTCTAGTGATTATGAGGTTTTCGGGGCCTTTTTCTATGAGAAAAACGAAATGGTGAAGTATCGCCAGAAACCGTTAAAAACCATCTAAAATCACTTCAAATTGAGTATTACTCAAGTCACTGGTTGAGTAAAATAAGCATCTACAATCTTCAGCGAAGTTACTCAAGTCATTAGCGTTCTTAAGATCATCTCCTTTCAATTGAACTTTAAACAGGAGGTTTTGGTTTATGAAGAACACAGCGTCAGGTGCAAGGGAAAGCGTTTCTCGCGCAATTATTTTCAAAAACAATGAACACGAAAAATTTTATCAGGAATATGACAGATATTTTTGGGAAGCAATTAAAATTCGTTATCCAGAGTACTGTTTGTATACAGAGGGGGAAGATATGCATGTTAAAAGTTAGACTTCAAGGGACATTAAATGATATTCGATGGTTTAAAGGGCTTTTGGAACGGAATGAACAGGTGAAAGTCCAGGAAGTTTCAGAGCCATTTACCAATAAAGGAACAAATAAGTATTTTCGTGTTTATGCAGAGATAGATAAAAAAGAAGAATAAAGCAGGAGGAAAATATATGTGCAGAGTAATCGCAATCGCAAATCAGAAGGGCGGAGTCGCTAAGACGACTACGACAATCAGTCTCGGAGTGGGGCTTGCGCAGGCTGGTAAGCGTGTGCTTTTAATAGACGCAGACCCGCAGGGGCATCTCACGATGGGCCTTGGTTTTTCAAAGAATCTCAGAGTGACATTAAAAAGTATGATGGAAACTATCATAATGGGAATCGAGAGTGATCCACGGGAGGCAATTTTACATCATGCAGAGGGAGTGGACGTGATCCCATCAAATAAACTGTTATCGGGTATGGATATGTCACTGCTCACGATAGAGGATCGGGAAAAGGTATTAAAGGAATATCTGGTACTTTTGGAAGCAGAGTATGACTACATATTGATTGACTGTATGCCATCATTGGGGATGCTGACGATCAATGCGTTGAGTGCGGCGGACAGTGTTCTGATACCGGTGCAGCCACAATACTTTGCGGCAGATGGACTGGTAGAGCTGCTAAAAGTCATAAGCGGCATTCGCAAACGGTTTAATCCGGATTTGCAAATAGAGGGAATCCTGTTCACGATGGATAGCTGCCGGTATAACAATGCGAAAAGGAATAAGCAGGCGATCAGGGATGCTTACGGAAATGATATTAGGATTTTTGATCAGAGCATTCCGCGGACAGAAGCAATCGCCGAGGCCACATCAGAGGGAATCAGTATCTATGCTTATGATAAAAGAGGAAAAGGCGCTTCCAGCTACAGCGTAATCGTAGAGGAGGTGCTGAAAAATGCGTAAACCGAAGAAAGAAATCCAGCTGACCAGCTATGATGACCTGTTGGGAATTTCAGATATGGCTTCCGATAAAAATGACTCGGATCAGATGATTGAGGTGGCGCTTGAGGAGCTGCATGCATTCCGGAATCATCCTTATCAGGTGCTGGACGATGATAAGATGGAAGAAACGGTAGAAAGCATAAAAACCTATGGCGTATTAAATCCGGGGCTGGTACGGCCCCGCCCCGAAGGGGGATATGAGCTGATATCCGGCCATCGCCGGAAGCGTGCATGTGAACTTGCCGGAAAAACGACGATGCCGGTGCTGGTACGGAACTATACGGATGATGAAGCCGTGGTTGTGATGGTGGATTCGAACATTCAGCGGGAGCATTTAAAGTACAGCGAAAAAGCGTGGGCCTACAAAATGAAGATGGACGCCCTGCGGCATCAGGGAACGAAAACGGGTGAGAGTGAGAGCGCAGATGAAGTTGGAAAGAAAGCCGGGGACTCGGGAAGGACAGTACAGCGCTATATCCGCCTGACCAGTTTGATCCCGTTTCTGCTGCAGGCGGTTGATGACGGAAAGATCAGTTTTGTGAATGGTGTTGCGCTGTCATATTTATCGCGGGAAGAGCAAAGTTGGGTACAGCATTGCATACAGGAGAAGAAGCAGACCGTTACCAGTGTAATGATCAGGGAACTGCGGCGGTATAGCGCGGAAGGAAATCTGACCGAGCTGGCGGTACAGTTGATTTTAGGAAGTACCAAACCCAAGGCAGGCAAGTTTACGCTGCCAGAACAAAAAATCCGCAAATATTTTCCACCAGAATATGCGAGTGAACAGATAGAAGAGGTGATTTTGGAGTTGCTTGAGAACTGGAAGAATAACAGAAAAACGGAGCGCGTATGAAAGATATGGGTGAGACACAAAAGAAAGTATTTGATTATTTCCGTGCTTATGAAGCGGAACAATTTTCTTTTTACCGAATCCCAAAAGTTTTATTTACCGATGAATATTTTCAGGATTTATCTACTGATGCAAAAGTATTATATGGCTTAATGCTTGACCGGATGGTGCTATCAAAACGAAACCGGTGGTTTGATGAGGAGGGAAGGGTCTATATTATTTTTACCGTGGAAGAGGTTGCCACCTATATGAATTGTGGTCGGGCAAAGAGTATGAAGCTTTTAGCGGAACTGGATATGAAGAAAGGGATCGGGTTAATTGAGCGCGTCAAGCGTGGATTCGGACAGTCAGATGTTATTTATGTGAAAAATTTTATCCAATCAGGACTCGAATTAGAGCAGGAAACAGCCAGCCCTGATGATCAGAATGTTTCGCTTCATGAGGAGGAAAAGGAACGTACACCGAGGTCTGAAAAACGAACTTATCGAGGTTCGAAAAGTAGACTTATCGAGGTTCGAAAAACGAACTTATCGGGGTTCGAAAAACGAACTTATCGAGGTTCGAAAAGTGAACCTGTAGAGGTTCGAAAAACGAACTTATCGAGGTCTGAAAAACAGACTTATCCAGGTTCGAAAAGCAGACTTATCGAGGTTCGAAAAAACGACCCTAATAATACTGATAAGAGTGAGACTGATAGTAATAAGACTGAGAACAGCAAGACTGACAGGAGTGAGATCGATTCGATCTATCCATCTGATGTAGAACAAACGAAAATATCAAATGATATAATTGATATAGAACAAACAACAATTACAGGACAAACAGATAAGAGGGATCAGATGAAGCAGTTTGAGTTTTATACAGAGCTTGTAAAGCAGAATATCTCTTACGACATGCTCCGGCATGATTGCAAGACAGGAGACGAGCAACTGTTGGATGAGATCGTGGCAATCGTTGCGGAGTTTTTGAGTGTGCCAAGGGAGACTGCATTGATTGGCGGTGTGAAATATCCGTACCAGTATGTCAGGAATCGCTTTCTGCTTCTCGATGATGCGCACATCCGGTATGTGCTTGAATGCTTCCGGAAAAATACGACTGAGGTACGGAACATCAAGGCGTATCTGTTAAGCAGCATGCTCAATGCAACTAATACGATCGATCTGTATTATCAGGCCAAGGCACAACATGATTTGCATGCAGATGAGATGATATGAGTACTTCCCGACACCGTGTCGGGAAGTGAGAAAGGAGAGGCTATGCATCAGGAACCGGTCACGAAGGCAGAGGAAGCAGGAAGCGTCTATTTTAGAACAGGAGGAGATACCGGGCGGATGACGGTTCCTGAGATGACAGAATATCTGACAGAAATGAAAATGCAGGAAGAGAGTCTGCAAAAACGAAGACAGGAGGTAGAGGGCGAGATCGTGACAGTGGACGAATATATCCGGCTGAATGCCTATGGCAGCCATTCCGGTGAAGGTATGGTGCGAAGCAGCTTCCGGGATTCGGACACCTTATACCGCATATGGGAAAATATCGAGCGGGAATATGAGGAACGCCTTGCAGTGTTGTCGGAGGAAGCGCTGCGGATCGCAAAAGAAGAGCAGAAACTTGGATATGTGCGTAGCTGCATGCGGTTCCTTCCGGCAGGGCAGGAAGAAATTTTGCGGATGCTGTATGTCGAAGGGATGATGCAGAAGGAATATGCCCTGTCACATGGTATCAGCCGGTCTACGGTCTTGCGGAATGCGTCACGGGCGATGAACAATCTGGTATATATTTACAACACCTATGTGATGCAGCAACACAGCAAATGGAAAAATGGGGTGTTGGACGATGAAGGGTAAATGGCTGATTTTGATTTCTTTGGCGTTGCTTCTGGCGGGGATAAAGACAGGATGGGTGGTCTATGAGGGCTATAAAAAAGGACAGGAAGAGTACCGGGATGTTCGGCAGAAGTATTTCCTGACAGAAGCGGAATTCGAACCAGATGCCGGGCAGGAAGGCAATAAAAAAGAGGAAGATACAGAACCGCAGGAATGCTGGCCGGAAGATGCCCCGAATCAGATCGCCGTGGACTGGGAAGGACTGAAAAACGAGAATGAGGACATTGTGGCGTGGCTGTATTTACCGGCAGTGGATCTGTCTTATCCGGTGGTGCAGGCAGATGATAATGAATATTATCTGCACCGGTCTGTGCGAAAAGAGGAACTGTTTGCGGGAAGTATCTTTATGGATTACTACAATTCCCCTGACCTGAAAAATTATAATACAATTCTGTATGGCCACAATATGCGTGACGGAAGCATGTTCGCAAAACTGAAAGAATATAAAAATCCGGAAACGCTTGCCGGGTGTCCGTATTTCTGGCTCAGTACGCCAACACAGGATTGTCTGTATCGGATATTCAGTGTCCATACGGCGGGTACGCAGAGCAGCACCTATACCGTCCGGTTTCCGGACGCAACGTCATACCGGAAATGGCTGGAAAAAATGAGTGCAGCATCGGAAGTGGAAACAGGTGCAGAACTGAACGAATCAGAAACGGTGGTGACCTTATCGACCTGTACCGGGGATAGTGCGATCCGTCAGGTGGTACAGGGAATCCGGATCGCAGAAAATCAAAAGGAAAGAAAGTAAATTTTCAGCTTAGGTTTCAATCAGCAACGGGTAAAACAGGATCGTTGGCGACCGATGGAAAGGGCAAATGAAAAGAGTCAAAAGGAAGGGAAAGAATGGATGGACCGATTAGAAAAGGAATCTAAAAAGATCACGATCAAATTATCAATGGAAGAAGAGACAGATCAGATGGTCGATAGCTGTATTTTGAACCGCGACAGGCAGAAATATAAGACGATTAAAGATTATATTTGTGCAGCAGTATGTTCCTTTGCCGGAAAAGAACAGGTTCCGGAAGTGGTACTGTCAGAGCAGGCGGAGGATCGCTTGTGCGAAAAGCTTGCCGGTAGGTTAGCGGCAGACAGGTATCGCTATAAACCAGAGCGGCCCGGTTTATAGGTTGAACGCAGGCGCGAAGCGGATTGCGAATGTCCACCTTACTGCAGATAAAATGAAAGGGAGGAGAGCTATGGAAGGACAAAGAAAAATCAGAAAGTGGATTGTAATGTTTGCAGCATTTTTCCTGATTCTGATAACTGGATCAGAGAAAAAGGTATGCGCAGAGACAGTAGATACGTTTTCCATGAATCTTACGGTAACGGAATATTACGACCGGGCAAATCAGGTTCTGGATTATGTGAACGAAGAGCGGAAACGGCTTGGTGCGCAGCCACTTGTGCTGGATGCGGATCTGCAGGAGGCAGCTATGCAGCGGGCAGCAGAGCAATATGTCTTATACGGACATACCAGACCGGATGGCAGACCATCGATTACGGTGGATGCGACGGGAAAAATGGTCGGGGAAAATGCGCAGATGGGTGGCCAGCTGCTTTCGGCTTATGAAATATACAACAGCTGGAAAAATTCTCCGGGCCATTACCGGGCGATGGTCAATCCGAGTGTAAAGACTGCGGGGGTTGGCGTCTGCATGCAAGGGGGCTGTGGCTATGCCGCGATCCTGACGTTTGGCTATAATCAGCAGATAAATGAAGGGATCCAGACTGGAACGTGTACAAAAAACAGAGTCATATCCGGATTGCATGTGGAAAACTGTTCTTTTGGTGGCAGCAGCACAGTTGGTGGAACGTATCAGTTCCCTTACAAGACAGTCGTTCCATTGTACCTGATTTATAGGGGCAAGACGACAGGCGTGCGGGGAAATCAGCTGGATGCGTTTTTGATCCGCAGTCTGACACCGGAGATTGCAGAGGTGGCAGATGGGATGATCTGTGCGAGAGCATCCGGGAAGGTGGTTCTGCAGGTGGGCTTAAAGCAGGAGCCGTCTATAGCCTTGCCTGTTTCATTTTCAATCCAGACTAAGATACCGGAAAAACAATCAGAATCAGAGCAATTGTCCAAGACAGCATCGGATCAAACTCCGGCTAAAACAGAAAAAACGGTGATCACGCACCAGAAGCTCCCCAAGGTAGCGATCACATCTTTGCGGAGCAAAAAGAAAGGCCAGTTGATCATTCGCTGGAAGAAAAAGCAGGGTATAGGCGGATATGAAGTACAGTATGGCACACAGAAAACATTCAAACGGGCCAAGATAAAGAAAATTTCCGGGAAAGGCAAGACAGGAATCACGCTAAAGAAGATGAAGCGGAAGAGCACCTATTATGTGCGGATGCGATCGTGGAAAATGGTGCAGGGGCGTTGCGTATATGGGGCATGGTCGAAGGTATGTAAGATAAAGGTAAAGTAATATGACAATTAGATATGGAAGTGTTGTTAGGCAAAATTTAATTGTGTTTTGGGTTGAAGCGTGTTATTATAATAAATACATATCTATGCGCTGATAAAAACGCAAATCATAAATGTGTTGAGAAAGAGTGGATAATGAACGAAGTAGGCTATCATGGAACCTGCTCAAAGTACCGATATGATATAGAGAAGAATGGATTAGATCCTATAAAAAGTAAGTATCGTGCAGATCATTGGCTAGGACAAGGTGTATACTTTTTTGATGATTATGATAAGGCATTATGGTGGGCATCGACCACATCTCTTCAAAATGATAATTGTGGTGGCATAGTTTTTGAATCTATTATAGAAGCACCAGACGAAGAGGTTTTGAATCTTGATCTTCCTAAGCAACTGGATGCTTTTATAACAGAAACGTTGAAAACACTTGATGAAATAAAGAAAAATTGCGCTGGGAGTATGCCAATATTAGATGATGATAAATTCCGGGCTGTCTTTTTTGATTATTATAAACAACAAAATGGAATATCGGTTATTATTGGAACTTTTCAAAAAGAATTTGCAGGTTACACTACAAAAAGAAATAATTATGAAAAACAATTACAAAAGAAAATAATGAACATCATTGGGATCAAGTTTCAGGAAAGGCAGATTTGTGTATCAAAAAAAGAATGCATTAAATCAACAAAACTGATATACAATGAGGAAGAAGAGGTGATATGATGTTTGATAAGGATTTGTTTCTTTCATTATGTGAGAAATATGATGTCGAACTGAGTAAGACTGCAATGAGTCCGATGCTCAAAGATGGAGATCAGGCTCATGCTATTACAAATGATGATGTAAATCGTGTATTTGCGCCGTGTCAGACGTATTTTGACTATTCATGTAATAAAACCAATGCAAAAGTTGAGGTTCCTGTATTTTATTTACAGGAAGATTATGCAGTTGCGTGTTAGGAGAGAGAGAGATGGAAGTAAGGTCTAAGTATGAAAGCCCTCTTGTTTTAGAAAAAATTGAAATAGTAGAAAGTTCTTTTAGAAAAAAAACAGATTCATTGGATAGCTTAGAATTAGGAGTACAAGTGGAACGTAATCTTACAAAGCTGGACGATGGATTGTTTGAAGTTTTACTGGAAACAACGGTTTCTGATGAAGAGGAAAAAGTATTTGTTAATGTAAAAGGCAGAGCCGTTTTTTCGACCCGACAGGAAAATATGGATATATTAGAAAAAAATACAATAGCTATCATGTTCCCTTATATCCGAAGTTATATTTCAAGTATAACAACTCAGCCGGGAATGAGTCCTATTGTATTGCCTGCAATGAATATTGTGGCGATGGTTAATGACCAGAAAAAATAAGAAAGAGCACTCAAAAATGGGTGCTTTTTTCGTGGCAAGAATTTTGGGGATTAAGTGAGGTGCAGAGCATGTGTAACTTGGGTATTGCTATCGAAAATAAAGGAATTGAAATAGCTATTAGCCCGAGAACTAGATTGTACCCATTTATGAATACTTAAACCGGCAGTTGTTAATTCTACATATTTAGCTTCATGGAATCTGGGGTATCCCTGAAAATATGTCCAGTCAAAAGTTGTTAGAAATTGCATTCTTTGGAGATTAATAGGGCCAAATTTTTTTGAAAATACATGAACATAATCTTCGGTATAAAATTGTTGCGGGGCAGGTATAGAAAGAGAAGTGGAAGAAGATGAAGTTATTGGTTGCCGTGACAAGTCCTTTTGGGCATCAGATAGAATTGTTTCAAGATCATCGTAATTAATAGACTCAAAATTGCTTTGTGACCTAGCGTAAATAAACTGGACGGTAAAGCCATATTGTTCAGCAAGCTTAACAATGTCACTTGTTGTAATAACGCTAGTATTGCTGGCAGATGCGTTGATAGAACATGAGAATAACATGACGGATAAAAATATAGAGCAGAAAAGTTTTATTTTTTTATTCATAAAGGCCCTCCTATAATTATCGTTGACACTTATGCTTAAAATGCTTATATATAAGGAGAATAATTTTTGTGATAAAATAATATAATAAAAAATTAGCAAAAGTGCCTAGTACAGAAACATAGTAACCGTCTATATTGTTATGTAAATTCCAATAAGTTACGCTGATAAAAGGGAATCCCCACCTTAAGGTACATTTTTCAGAAGTAAAGATAAGACGATTAGTATTAAATAGAAAAAGGGTCGAATTGAAAAAATATAGATTAAAAATAATAAGCAATTGAATTAAATGTCCTTTTTTTTTATCAATGGAATCACCGTCCTTTCGATTCAACATTAGCATATTTAAATTGAAATTACAAGTATAAAAATAAAAAATAGTAGATAAAATTAGATTTTTAAATAAAAAAAGATAAATTATAAATAACAAATATTTTAATACATATATTTGTGCGTCAATTATTCGCTGATTATAAGAGGTAAGCTATTTCGTGACGCACAATGCATCACGATGACGCATCAGGCTGCACGGGCTATGTGTTATACTTAAAATAGTTGAACAGGCGAAAAGAAGAGGAGGCTTAAGGGCCTTCTTTTTGTTTGCGCAAAAAGGGGAGAGCGACTATGGAGAGGAAGCACCGATGTGTCCGTGCGCCGCCGCAAGGGACCGGCAGCAGTGACCTGGGATGAAAAAGAAATGGAAAGGAACACAGGTATGAAGAGGAAAAGCCAGAGATGGGTGGCCGCGGCCCTTGCAGCGTTGACGGCGGCATCCTTAGTGCTTCCGGCCTATGCGGTTGAGCAGGAGCCGATGAGTGAAGCGGAAATGCCAAAAAGCAGTGCATTGCCGGAAGGGCTGACAGAGCCGGAGCAACGGTATCATTTTACACTGCCTTATTACGAGGAATGCACCTATGAATATGAGACTGACAAGTTGGAACCGGCAGATGTGCAGGAAGAAAAACAAAAGGAAAAAAGTGATATTATGCTGTCCTATGCAGCTGGGGAGGTCGTCCGGCTCTATGTGCAGCCTTCGGACGGATATGAGCTGAATCAGCTGCAGTTGCTGGATGCAAAGCAGGATGAGGTGGCGTATACATGGGAAAAGGATGGCAGTATTAAGACGGTCATGCCGGAGTCAGATGTGTGGCTGAAAGCATCGTTCATCGCGCAGCCAGAAGAAAATCAGCCATTGGTGCAGCCGGTCGAGACAGAAAATCGCATGCAGCAGGAAGCATCGGCCGCACAGGTGGAACAAACGGAAAATACAACAGGGCAAACGGAAACAAAGCCGGAGACAGAATACGTGCAGCAGCCGGAAACGGATGCTGACGGTCTGCCGAAGCAGGGAAGTATCGTTACTGGGACTACGATTATCATTCCGTTTGATACGTGGGAGTTTGATAAATATAAGGACTTCCGGGGCGTTGGCTATGAAGGAGAACGGTATGTCATCCAGTATATTTCGGATGACATCGTTTATGATGTAGCCGGAACATACAACTGTATTTATAAAGTAACGGATCAGGAGAGCGGAAAGGACTGGTATGTGCTGCGTCCGGTTGCCGTTGCAGAAAAGGCGGAGGAAGGAACTGGGATTGAGACGGAATCTGAGTTGACAGCAGTAGTGGAGACCGAAAGTGAGTCTGAACCCGAATCCGAGACAACGTTAGCCGTAGAGACAGAGCCAGAATCTGGGTCATCAGCGTCCACAGAGACTGAGATTGAATCCGAAACGGAAGCGACCAGAGAAACGGAGCCGGAATCTGAGCCGTCGGTAGTTGTAGAGACCGAGTTAGAACCTGAAACGGAGCCGGAATCTGAGCTATCAGCGCCTGCAGAGACTGAACTGGAATCCGAGTCATTCACAGTTGAAGAGCCGGAAAACGAGACCGAGCTTCAGTCCGAAGAAACCGAGCTATCCGAGGCTGGCATCGCCTTGCTTTCTGAGGATACACCGGACAAGTTCAAATTGATTGTCAACAATACAATCTATTTTGCACCGGCGTCTTTAAAGAGCGGAAATGCGGCAACAACCTATAAAACCATTCAGTGGCAGGACGGAAGCGACAGCGTGACGCGAACCGCATACTGCATTCAGCCAAAACTGAACTCGCCGGGATCCGGCCATACTTATAAGGAAGATGATGCGGTCGAGCTGGATGCGTCCAACGGTATGGCAAAGGGGATGTATTATTTATACGGAGGCCCGATGTGGGGCAAAAAAGTAACATATGCGGACGGATCGGGAAGCGTGAACCTGAAACAGGTTCTGACGGATGCGGGATGCTCGTCGACCGGACATTACTACACGATGACCCACTATATCCTTTCTTATATCTATATGAACGGCAGCAACTGGAACGCGAACAGCGGGGAGAACAACGTATTGAATGCTTCCGGCGTTGCACTGGTCAAAAAAGTGGTTGGCATACTGAAAAAGCTGGATGAGCCGGAGACACATTTATCTGAGACAACGCTGACGGCGACCAATGCGAGTGTCGGCGCAGACCGGGTCAGCGGTTCTGTGACGTACAAAGCTCCGGAAGGGAATACAGCAACGGTCACAATTCCGGATGGAATTACACTCGTAAATGAGACAAGCGGAAAGAACGGAACCGGTAAGGTCACGCTGGATGGAGATGATACGTTCCATCTGGTTGTCAGTGAGGATTATTCCGGCAGTATGACGGAAACACTGACCTTCCAGTGTAAGTACGCGGTCGATTATTCCGCTTATAAGCTGCAGCTGAAAGGGTATCAGGATATTGGGTTCAGCTACTATAGCGGCAAAAAGAGCCTGACCCTGACCTTGAATATCAATGACCGGACATCCGAAGTCTATGTGCAGAAGCTGGATGCGGAAACCAAAACGGCAGTACCGGCCAATGAAAATTATTCACTGGCGGGGGCGGTATATACAGTGTACACAGATGAAGCATGTACGCAGGCTGTTCTGACCCTGACGACCGGGGAAGATGGAAAATCACCGGTAGCCGTCATTCAGGCCGGAACCTATTACGCGAAGGAAACAGGCCCGTCGAAGAGCTATGAGTCCGACCCGCAGGTTTATACCATCGTGGCCGAGCCGGGCCAGACGGCGACGTTTACTTCTTATGAGCAGCCAAAGAAAAAGCCATTAGAGCTGCAAAAATATGATAAAGCAACCGGGGAAGCAAAGCCGGGAAGTGCAGCTGCGAGCTTTCAGGGGGCAGAGTATATACTCTATGCGGAGGCGTCCTGCACGACAGTGCTGGAGGTCCTGACAACGGATGCGTCCGGATATGCGAAGAGCTCTGATTTGTATTATGGAATGTATTACCTGAAAGAGACAAAAGCCTCTTACGGATATGGACTGGACGAGACCATCTATCCGATCACAGTATCTGATGACGGGCAGGTATCGGTCAAAGTGTCTTCTTCTGAGCCACGCATCAAAAAGCCTTTGGAGCTGCAGAAATATGATCAGGAGACCGGAGAAGCAAAGCCGGGCAATACGGCACTTTCTTTTACTGGTGCGCAGTACACCATCTATGCGGACGCGGCCTTAAGTACACCGGTAGAAGTCCTGACGCTCGATGAGACCGGGCATGCCAAAAGTGCGGATCTCGAACTTGGAACCTACTATGTGAAGGAGACAACCCCATCCACCGGCTATCTGCCAGATGAGACGGTACATGTAGTGGATGTGTCAGATGACGGCGCCGCTTCGGTGCTGATAAATTCCTATGAGCCGGTGATCCGTGGCAGTTTTTCGCTGATGAAATATCTCGATGATAACTACGACGATTCTGTTTTGCAGGAATGGATCGACCGGGGTGAGCTGGAAGGAATCCGTTTCCGGCTGCAGCATGAAGATGCATCTGTTCCGGAAGTGTGGATCACAACGGACAAATATGGCTATGCGGCAACAGAAGAAAATGCCCTTGTATACGGGGTATGGACTTTATCAGAAGATGAAAGCACGACACCGGATGGCTATGCCGGATTGAAAGAGGCAAAGATCAAAATCACAGAAAACGGCGTGACTTTGAAATATGTTGTGACCAACGACATACAGGATGCCCAGGTACGCATCCTGAAAAAAGATGCAGAGACCAAAAAAATGATCCCGCTATCAGGTGCACAGTTCCAGATCCTCGATCAAAACGGGGATGCTTTAAAGATGCCGGATAACCGGGATTTTACTAAAGTAACGGATGTATTTACCACAAACGAACAGGGCATCATCAGCTTGACTAGGGCGCTTAAAAAAGGGAGTTACACATTAAAAGAAGTAAAAGCGCCGGAAGGGTATCTGCTTGCAGACGGGCTGACATTTGAGGTAAGCGGAAAGCACAGCTATCTGGATCCGCTTGAGGTAGCTTGCTATGATGTGCCACAGAAAGGAAGGATCCAGATCGTAAAGCTGGATCAGGAAAATGGAAAGCAGCTCGGAGAGGGATATACGTTCGAAGTTTCAGTAGCAAAAGAGGTTGTCAATGCGGACGGGGAAATCCGCACAATGCAGGTCGACGGAAAAGAAACCGCGCTGACGGCGGGAACCGTCGTTGCAAAGATACAGACGGATGAAAATGGGGTGGCACAGTCTCCGGAGCTGTACCTTGGTGACTATGTAGTAACAGAGACGGCAGCAGCGGAGCATTATGCTGTCAGCGGGCAGGAATATCCGGTCAGCCTGATGTATGATGCGCAGGTCGAGACGGTCACAGTCAAGCTTGAGGTGAAAGATGCTAAAACTGCCGTGGATATTTTAAAGGTGGATGCAGAAGAGGATATGCCGCTCGCCGGAATCCATTTCCGGATGTTTACATCGAAAGAACTGGATGAGGCTGGTGGGACGGTAGATCATCTGGATAAAGAAGTGCTGCAGAGCCTTGGAACGGAGTATATCACCGATGAAAATGGACGGATTCATATCGAGGATCTGACCCACGATACAGTTTACTACATTTTTGAGTCCGAGACGCAGCAGGGCTATCACTTAGAGCAGCAGCTCTATAAGCTGACCGTAGATGCAAATGGATTAATTGACGGCAAAGCGTCTTATGAGCTGAAAATTTCGAATACGGCAAACAATGTAGAGATCACAAAGATGGATATTACCGGCGGCAAGGAGCTTCCGGGGGCGACACTGACCGTCCGGAATGCAGAAGATCAGGTCATAGAAACGTGGGTGTCCGAAGAAACGCCGCATAAGATCAAAGGGCTTCCGGCAGGCACGTATACCTTGACTGAGGAACGGGCACCGAAGGGTTATGCCGTCGCGGAGACGATTACGTTTACCGTGTCGGACAGCCTGCAGGTACAGCAGGTGGCGATGTACGACAAAGAGATTGAAGTTGCGATCTCCAAGCAGGACATCACGTCCCAGAAGGAGCTTCCGGGCGCAGAGCTGACGGTTGCAGATGACAACGGCAATGTAATTGAGAAGTGGATTTCAACGGAAGAGCCGCACATGGTCAACCTTCCGGCAGGCACGTATACCTTAACCGAGATCGCAGCGCCGGAGCGATATGCAAAAGCAGAAACAATCACATTTGAAGTGACAGATGGCATGGAAGTGCAGAGTGTCGTCATGTATGATAAGCCGATTGAAGTATCGGTCAGCAAGCTGGATGTGACGAACGATCAGGAACTGCCGGGTGCGAAGCTGATTGTCAAAGATCAGGAAGGAAAAGAGATCGAGTCATGGATTTCCACCGAAGAGCCACACAAGATGAACCTTGCAGCGGGTACTTATACTTTGACGGAAGTGACCGCACCGGACGGGTACGATGTCGCAGAGACGGTTATTTTTACCGTGACGGACCGCATGGAAGTGCAGACCGTGAAGATGTATGATGCGCCAAAGGATGGGACAACCGACCTGACTGGCAAGATGACAACGAAAACGACCGGGGGAAGCTCCGGCGGCGGTGTGACATCCGTGATTGCACAGGCGGTAAAGACCGGAGATGTGTTCCGGTATCTTCCGGCGATTTTGCTGGTTACAGCCGGAGGTGTGCTGATGGTACTCGGCATCCGGAAAAGAAAACCGAAGAACTAAAACAGATTTTGAAGCAGGCCCTCATCGCAGGGCCTGTTTGAACACAAGTGGCGAAGCGGACTGCAAATGTCCGCTTTATTGAGGAGGAACTATGCAGAAAAAAAGGACATGTGTAAATCTTCTGCTTTGGTGCAGCGTATTGGCATTTTGCTTTGTAAGTCCGGTCTATGCAAATGAAGTCGCAACAAAAATCGAAAGTCTTTCTGATTTCTTACTACAGATCGTTCAGGCAGCAGGTGTGATTGTGATTTTATTCGGAATTTTCAGCTTTGGTGCAGGCTGGCTGGCGCATGATTCGAGCCAGCAGTTCCAGGGTGTACGGGTTATCATTGGTGGGCTCATTATGTTATGTGCAAGTGCGTTGCTTTCTTTATTAAAGTGACAGGAGGTGAGGTATGGGACTGATTGACAGTGCGATTTCCGGGGCGATGGAAACGGTTGGAAGTGGGATGATGGACGCCGGAAATTTCTTCTTAAAAGGTGGCTATTCGGTATGGGGAAGTTTCAGCAAGGTGGCGATGCGGTATGTACAGCAGCAGCCGGAATCGCTTGGCGCGTGGCAGGTAGTGACCGGATCGGTGTACACGCTTTCCACGGGCATTGCGGCCTCTTTATCTGTCCTGTTCTTTGTTCTTGGATGGATGCGCAATTCTGTAGAGATCCGGAACAATTTTTCCATCGACGAGGTTTTTAAATTCTGTATCCGGTATGTCCTGACAGCGGGATTGATCGTCAACGCCCTGTCTTTGATCAGCTCGGTGAGCGAGTGTGCGACGGCAGTGGTGGCAGTGGTTTACGAAGAAGAAGGACTCGAAAATCAGGAAGCACCGGATGATCTGTTTGAAAAGGCAAAGGACAGTCTGGAAGATGGAGACTCCGGCGCAGACTGGTTAAGCGTCGGGGTGGTGGCATTTTTAGGCGGCGCGGTTGGCGGGCTGTTTATCATCGTATGCTCGGTGCAGCTTGTACTGTCTGTACTTTCGCGGCTGTTTAAAATGTATCTGTGTATTCCGTTTGCGCCAGTTGCCTTTGCGGGGTTTGCAGGCGGGCATGAGATGGCCCGTTCTGGCATTGCATGGATCCAGACGTTTCTATCCTATGCACTTGAGGCAGTGGTGATTGTGCTTGCAATCACGGTCAGCTATGGACTGTTTTCCGGTGGCGGATTGTTTGAAGCGGGGGACGGGACCTGGAATGCAGCTACGATGATTTTGCAGATTTGCGGCTACTGTATGCCGTTCGCATGCGTAGCGGCATCTGTCAAAGGGGCGGAACTGGTAGTCCGCAGATGTCTGGGACTTGGTTGAGGAGGTACAAATAGATGAAAATACCGGTAAATAAAAACATCGACATCTATAAAGACGATTTTTTCAAAGGATTGAGCATGCGGGAGTGCCTGTGTGCGCTTCTCACGGTCGCATCCGGCACGGCTGTATTTTTTCTTAGCGACAGCCTGTTGCGTTTGCCGCAGGAAGTATCCCTGTACTGCGCGCTTCCGGTTTCGTTTTTGTGTGCGGCTTCTGGATTTTTAAAAATCTCCGGGATGCCCCCGCTTGTCTGGATGCGCAAACGGGCAGCCTGTATCCGGACGCCTTTCTATGTGTATGCCGCGGCAGTGACAGAAAAAAAACTTCTGGAGGATGAAGAGACATGCAGCTGAAAAAGAAAGATATGCAGAGCTACCGGCAAAAGACGGAGCTCCTGTATCCGGTGCCAAAACGGGTGCAGGAGCTGATCCCGGTTTACCGGATTGCAAAAGACGGAGTGTTTCAGATCGAGCGGACTGGGGAAGACGGGCAGGCCCTGTTTGACAAAGCCTACCTGTTTTCTGATACGAATTTTACGCCAATGGACGACCGTGAAAAAGGGGAGTTTTTAAAGCAATATTGCAGTGCTTTAAACAGCCTGAATGTCCCGTTCAAATTGCTGGTGATCAATCAGAACCGGGATATGGACCGGGTGAGAAGGGAACTGTTTTTAAGAGCAGAACCGGAGTATGGGGAGCTGTACCAGTCGTTTCAAATGCATGTGGAGGCGGCCATGCAAAAGGGCCGTTCCGGGATCGAGCAGTGCAGGATCTTTGTGCTGTCCTGTCGGAGGGCGGACGTCGAAGCGGCAAGGAGCTTTTTTCGGTCGATCGAGGCGAGCCTTGCCGTGAGTTTCCGGCAGATGGGGAGTGCGTTGATCCCGCTGGATGCGCAGGCGCGTTTGTATTACCTGCACGCATTTTACCGGCAGGGGAAGGAAGAACGGTATGTGTTTGATTTTGACAGGGCGGTGAAGACCGGGGCGGACTGGAAGGATTTTATCGCGCCTTTCTATGTGCGGCATTGCCAGAATGAACAGGGAGCATTTGACGGACAGACCTTGGAAATGGCAGGAGCATATGTGCGGGCATACTATCTGCCGCAGTTACCGAATGCGGTCGATCCAGAACTCATTGCCCGGCTGATGGCAGGCAGCTGGCATGCAATCCTGACGCTGGATTCTGTTCCGGTGCCACAGAATGTTGCACGGAAACGCCTGATGGATCTGTACTTACAGAATGGGCGGGCGATCGAGAAGCAGCAGGAAGCAAGAAACAAGGCAAAAGCATGGTCGTCAGATATCACGTATGAACGGCGCAGGGAACGGGAAGAGCTGGAATCTTACCTCGATATTTTAAATGACAATGACGAGAAGCTGTACTATCTTGGCGTTTATGCCATCCTTTCTGCAAATTCGAAGGAACAGCTGGAACATGACGCGACCGCTTTTTTAAGCACGGCAGAGGGGGAAGGGGTTTCCTTTTCCGTGGCAAAATGGGAACAGATCGAAGCCGTCAATACGGCGCTTCCGACCGGGATGCGGGCGATCGCACAGATGCAGCCGGTGTTTACGCAGCCACTCGCGGCGTTTACTCCGTTTCATGTACATGAGCTGTACGAACCCGGAGGCCTGTTCTACGGTGTAAACCAGTTGAGTAAAAATGTGCTGATCGGCGACCGGAAAAAGCTTCGGAATGGAAACGGGTTTGTGTTGGGCGTAACTGGCGGTGGAAAAGGGATGGATATCAAGCAGGAACTGATGCAGGTGTATCTGAACACAAAAGATGATATTCTGGTCATCGACCCGCAAAATGAGTATCAGGTGATTGCGGAATATCTAAAGGAAACGTTCATTGATTTTGGGGCGGAGGCAGGCCATACCGTGAACCCGTTGGATACGGATACGCTTAGTTATTTTCCAAATGTGAAAGCATACATCACGGACAAGACCGAGCTGGTGCTTGGTATTTTTTCTCAGATATTGGACCGGGAAATTACGGCGCAGGATAAATCCCTGATCGGACGTTGCGTAAATGAGATTTATGCGAAGCTGCAGAGCCGGAAAAAGATGGAACAGCCGCCGACCCTCTCGGACCTGTACCGGACGATGGGGGAACAGCCAGAACCGCAGGCCCGTCAGCTGCAGCTGGCGTTAGAGCTGTTTGTGACAGGATCTCTGGATCTGTTTAACGGTCAGACGCACATCCAGCGCCAAAAGGGAAGGAACCGGCTTACCGTGTATGGCATTGCCGGGCTTGGGCAGGAACAGGCCGCGATCGGGATGCTGATCATGCTCGAAGGGATCCGGGCCAGAATTGCGTCAAATGCGAGAAAAGGAAAAGCGACCTGGCTTTATATCGACGAGTTCCATAACCTCGCATCGCAGGAATTTTCCGCCCGGTATCTTGAAAAAATCTGGAAGGAGGTTCGTAAGTTGGGTGGCTTGTGTACCGGTGCGACGCAGAATCTTGCAGACCTTCTGCAAAGCAAGGTCGTCGAGACGATGCTGTGCAACAGCGCCTATCTGTCCCTTTTGAACCAGTCGGACATCGAACTGGAGCTACTGCATCGCGTACTTGGTATTTCAGATACTTTATTAGAGTACGTCCACAATGTCCCGCCCGGCTGCGGCCTTTTAAAATTCGGGGACAAATACATCCCGAAGGATAACCGGCTGGATAAAGAGAGCAAGCTGTATCAACTCTTTAATACGAATTTCCATGAGAAAGTGGAGGAGAAAAGGAGGTAAGAAATGCAGCTGCGGCGGGCAAAGGAGAGAAGTATCCGGCTACAGCAGTCCGATATTCGTGAAGTGACATCCGGGATGAATCCTGCACAGAAGCGGCGCTGGAACGCTTACTCAACGCGCAAAAAGCAAAAATTATTCGGGCAGGCGAGAAGAGCGGCAAAGAAGAAACGGCGCTACCAGAGAGCTGCTTTAGATCTGCAGAATGAGAATTATACAGAGCAGTTGGAGCCTTTACGAATATGGCAGGAGGAATTGCCGGAACATCTCGATGCTCCGGTGCGACAGGAGACTGCTTTAGAAGAACAGCGGTGGGGCCGGGAAAGATCCGAATACCGGACGGCGGCATTCAAAAAGAGCACGCCGGAGGAAAACGATCGTGGCAGCTCACAGAAGCGTGTAGAAACGCAGTCCGCAACCACTTGCTGGCAGAGTCAGGTAGGGGTGCAGGCAACTACCGTCAGCTGGCAGAGCCGGGAAGGACTGCGACAGAAAGCACCGGAAACGGATAGCAGGCCGCCAAACCGGATAGAAAAACGAAGGGACAGGAAGTCAGAATCTACGATCCGGGAACTACTTGGGCTCGTTGACCGTGACATCCGACGTACCGAAGGGATCAAACAGGACATCCGCGCAGAGCAGATCCAGATGTCAGAGGCAGAGTATGAGACGGCCAAAACGGTGGCTGCGACCTCCCTGATACCACTGCGCCTCCGGTATGAGCGTACGCGAAGGGATGTTCGATCCGCAATGCAGCGGGCGGGATTCTCGCTGGCCAGGTATCTGGTACCATTATCCGGGCTATTCTTTCTGGTCGTCCTTTTATATGCAATCCTGATGGGACTGATCGGGGGACTCGCCGGAAGCGAAGCAGAGGAGTCGACCTATGGAGCTTCAAACGGGGCATCCGGATACGAGATCGTAGACTATGCCCGCGAATGGATCGGTGTCACGCGCTATGTCTGGGGTGCCGGACGAAGCTCGGCAACAGACTGGCAGGATTATGCGGACTGTAGTTCATTTGCGCATGGTGTGTTTGCACATTTGGGCTATGAAATCGGCTGGACAACCTATGAGCAGGAACATGCAGGGACACTGGTATCGGGTGGTCTTTCAAACGCACAGCCGGGCGACCTCATTCTGTTTTACTCTGGGAGTATTTCGGCGGGTAACAGTTCGCATGTTGGGATTTACGCGGGAGACGGACAGATGATTCATTGCTCCGGTGGAAGGGCCAATACCTTTTCCAATCCGGGGCGCGGCGTCTGCATGGGCAGTGTGGCAGCGGACGGAAGGCGCTATGTAATCCGGCGGGTAGCCATGGCAGTTCATACGGATGAGGCCGGGCCGGAGGAGCTGCTTGCACTACTGGAAAAGTATAATACGAGGCTGGAAGCCGACAAAGAAAAAGGAGTCAAGTGGTGGTATACGAATAAAGGGACGCCGTCTACCTGGGCGGCAGCGACATCCATAAATGCAAAGAAAGCAACCAATTGCGCACAGCTCATCCGGTGGGCGTTAAAGGAACTGGGAGTCATTGAGAAAAATGACTTCTTTTATTTTACCTACAACAACACTTTCAAGTGGGGCGGAAGCACGGAGTCGCATCTGAAGGCGCATGCGGAAATCATTCCGGTTCACAAACGTGCGCGTAGTCTGATCGCATCGGGGTATCTGAAGCCGGGCGACATCTGCTGCTGGCATTCCCTGCAACACATCAATGTATATGCCGGAAAAAATAAATGGTTCGATGCAGGGCGAGGCGGGACAAATGGACACTGGGAAAATTTCGGACATGAGGATCAAGATGGCTGGGAGATGCGCACGTATGTGTTTGATAAATGGGGGCCGGTAAAAACCACTTATCTGGATACGCAGGTGGACTACATTATCCGGCTACCGGCAAGAACAGTTTCGGAAAACGGGACAGGCGGTGGGTATCGGGCAGATCCGACGGCATACACGAAAGCGCAAATGGAATTGATATGGGCGATCGTAGCACAGGAGGACAACGGCAGTTACGCAGGGGCGTTGGCCGTCATCAGCTCTTCGATGAACCGAACGGAATCAGCCAGGTGGAAATCCCTTGGAAGCACGGCACTGGCCCAACTGACTGCGCCGGGGCAATATTGTTACAGCAACGATTCATACTGGCGGCGCTGGCTTGGTGGTAACGTGCCGGGGTACGTCAAACAGGCTGTATGGGACTGTCTGAAAAAAGGAATCCGGAACCATAAATATACAAGTTTCCGGAGCCGGAAGGGGAGCCAGACCGGTGCCAGCGCGGTGCAGATCGGCGGCAACTGGTATTTTGGATTTTAAAGAAAGAGGGGAAATATGCGCAGAAGAAAAAATGGATTGCCTGCAATGCTGGCTCTGACAATTTTGTTATCTGGAATTTCGGAACAATCCGCGCATCAGAGCTATGTGTATGCAGAGCAGATAGAAGCTCTGGAGGATCTGAACGACACAATATCTGGGAATGAGACACAGCCGGATGCTGGAAATATGGGTGAGCCAGGGGAGCTCCCGGCATCTGGAGAGGCCGGTACCAATGAGACGGGAGAAAAAGATACCGAACCGGAGACAGGAACTGGATCAGGAAGCGGGTCAGAGACCGGGGATGTATCGTGGCCGGAAAGCGAACCGGAGACCGAGGACAAGTCGGAAACGCGAGAAAGTGAATCGGAAACCGCATCTGAGGTAGAAACAGAATCAGAAACTGAAGGCAGCACAGAAAACGAAAGTGAGCCAGAGACCGAGGCCAGTACAGAACCGGAAAGCAAACCAGAGACCGAGGCCAGTTCTGAGCCAGAGACCGAGGCCAGCACAGAACCAGAAAGCGAACCGGACACCGAGGCCAGCACAGAACCAGAAAGTGAGCCGGAGTCGGAAAGTGAATCGGACTCCGAGCCAGAATCAGAGGCAGAAACCGAATCAGATGAAACGAAAGATACAGAGAAAGATTTCTCCGGCAGCAACTCATACTACTGGGATGCCAGCTGGTATATCCGGCCGGATTTTCGCTTCATTCAGGTGGAAAAACAATATGCACTTGTCCGGAACACAGCAAATGCACTGGTATACGAGCAAACAACTACTGGCAGTAAAGTGGTGGGCTACATCCCATATATGGGGACTGCTTATCTGTTAAAGCACATAGAAACGGCAGAAGGGGACTGGGCGTACATTGAGTCCGGAGCGGTACGGGGCTTTGTGCAGCAGCAGAACCTGATCGAAGGGATCTTTGCCGAAAAGACGGCAGAGACGATCGGAGAAAAGAACTTAAAGACGGGAATCGCCTTCTGTGAAAGAGCAGAGAATGCCGCTTATACTTACACGCATACGACCGCACAGCCGGTCCTTGCGTCAAAGCGATACGCGATTATGCTGCAGGGCGGGCCGGTCTATGAGTATGAGTCAGAAACATCAAAGGTCGTCGGAACCACAACATCTGGGACAACGGTATATGCCCTTGTGGACAATGAAAATGGCTGGGTGTACATCGAATCCGGGGATGTGCGGGGATTTGTGGAAAAAAAACGGCTGTTATCCGGGTTGGCAGCCAGAACTCTGGCGCTGGATCAGGACATTACACAGACCGCAACCGCCTGTGTAGAGCCGGAGGACAACCGGTCTTTATATTATACCCTGCGCTCCACACAGGAGGCTGTATCAGCGAACCAGACCGGGGTAGCGATCGCTGCTTATGCAGCCGGATTTGCCGGACGCTTGCAGTATGTGTGGGGCGGGACAAGCCTGAGCGCCGGGGCAGACTGTTCCGGATTCACACAGTCTGTCTACCGGAAATTTGGCATTTCCATCCCGCGTCTTGCGGAAGAGCAGGGAATATCCGGTGAGTCAGTAGCGAGCCTTGCACTGGCTCGCCCCGGGGATATTGTATGCTACGGATCGCATGTGGGGATCTACCTTGGGAACGGAAAGGTTGCGCAGTGTTCCGGTGACCGGAACAACACGGCAGCGAATCCGGGACGCGGTGTTACGATCTGTGCGGTGGACTACCGGCCGATTGCTTCGATCCGGCGCTATCTGATCAATACAGAATCTGGTTACGCAGAAGGAAATTACCGGATCGATCCGACGAATTATACCATATCCGAATTGGAACTGATCTACGCGATCGTAGCACAGGAGGATAACGGCAGCTATGAAGGTGCTCTGGCCGTCATCAGCTCGGCGATGAACCGCACAGAATCGGCGCAGTGGGGCAGGCTTGGTGGGAATGCATTAGCTCAGCTGACTGCACCGGGGCAATATTGCTACAGCATGGATCATTACTGGAAAAAACGTCTGAATGGAAATGTGCCGGACTATGTCGTGCGGGCTGTTTCGGATTGCCTGAAACGGGGCATTCGGAACCATAAATATACAAGTTTCCGGAGCAAAAAAGGAAATCAGACCGGGCCGAATGCCGTAAAAATCGGCGGCAACTGGTTCTTTGGTTCCTGAGAAAGAGGTGACGCTATGAATCATAAAAAACGAATTGCAATTTATCTACTATTACTTTTTGGGCTCTTCCTTCTTACGATGGCAGTCCCAAGAGTGCTCCATACCGTGACCGGAAAAATCGTCCAGAAGGCTGCAAAGCAACTGGAACGGGACACGGAGCAATCGCTGTACCAGATAAAAGAAACCAAAATGCAAACAGAGCACATCGAAAGGAATCTGCCGGATGAGACAGAATCGGAAGGACAGACAGATCCGGAAGAAACGCAACCGGCAACAGCAGCAGGATCGGAGCCATCGCAAAAGCAGGCGGAAGAGATGCAGACACAGCTCGAGGCAGCCAGACGCAACTTCCATCCGGCCTATACCGAGACCGCCCAAGGCGGAATGCAGGAGCTGATCGGAACCAGGCGGGAAGCATTTTCAGATGCAGTATCGGACTACCTGTACATGCTCTACGGTGGGCTCATAGAAGTACAGCAGATTGATGTAGTCGAAAAAGTCAGTGAGGATGAGGCAGAGCTGACGTATCAGATTGAAATCATTGCTTCGGATGGAAATTCGGAGCTCTTTTTATGCAGTTATGAGAAAGAGCTGGATTTTTACAGCATTTATTCATTGAAGGATGTACGAGATAAGGAGGAAGCCCATGTACAGGAGGAGAAATAAAAAAATGTATATTTTAATGGGGGTGGTCATTTTTCTGACGGTGGTTGCGGTAGCACTGTTATATATTTCCGGACGGGGGAAAGTGACAGAACCAGCACCGGTCAAATATGAGGTACGGCTGTATAAGACCGGGGAGGCGGACATTTCTTTTCCGGAGTCTTATCTGCAGAGCGATTCAGAGGATGAGGCTGTGCTTGACGTTGTTCCGGACACAATGGTGGAACTGATTGTATCGCCGAAGGAAGGGAAAGAGCTGGAGAGTGTCTCCGTGATGGATCACCAGTTTAACAGCATCAATACGCAGCGTTCCAGAACGGCGGCAGAAGATGAGCGGGTGCTCTTTCCCATGCCGGAAAAGGATGTACTCGTGAGTTTCAGGTTCCGCGATCTTGAGACCGAAAAGGCGGCCGAAACGCGAACCGGGCAGGAGCCAGAGACGCAGGAGTCAGAGACATCAGAATCGGAAACACAGCCGCAGACAGAGAAACAGCTGCCGTATGGCCTGCGCCTGCACGGGCTCGATGCAGATATCATTACGTCCTACAACGGGATGTTTGAAGAAGAAAAATTTCTGCAGCAGCTTGGGGATGCCCTGCATATGGATTCGGCCAGGTCCGAGTACCGCAGTGTGACGGATGTGACATTCAGCACAGAACGGTATGCCGGGGAAGCAGATGCAAACAAAATATTCCACTACATTTATTTCAACGATGATCCGGAGTGGAAGGTGCTGGCAGTCTACGATGTACAGCAGGATGCCTATACGTTTACCGGAGAAATGCCGGAGGCACAGATTACGGCAGGCGGATCACCACAGGGAACTACACAGGACACGCAGGCAGGTAGCGCAGCATCGTCCCCTTCTTCTTATCTGCCATCCGGTGGCAGCAGCCAGCCCGTTCAGCAGGTGACGATCTCTTTAGACTTGTTATCTGTCTCAACTGCGTTTTTAGATTACGTTGGGGGAGAAGAGGTTTTTTACCAGAAGGCATTTGATTATGTCGTGCAGTCCGGGCTGACCGGTACGATCACGGGGACGATGAATAATTATGAGATCGATGCGAATGCCGGAAAAGCAAACATCCAGATCACGCTCAGTACCGGACAGAACCTTAACGCTATTTACAACAAGCAGAAAAACAGCTTCCAGTTCAGTGGTTTATAGGGGGTGAAACGGGATGCGGGCAGAGTCAGAAACAGCAGGTCAGGTAAAAAAGGTAAGTATTTTTGATATTATACAGGCACAGCTACTGCAGAAAATTGAGCAAGCACTCGATACCGGGGAGCGTTTCACGTGGATAAAGCCGTGGACGCATGCGCCGTATGCCTGCAGCTATCATACCCCAAATCGTCCTTTTTCCGCGGCAGTCAATTATTTTTTCTTAGAGCCGGGAGAATATTTGAGCTACCGGAGCATTTGCCAGATGCAAAAAGAAAGGCCGGAAGTACATATCCGGAAAGGGGCGCGGCAGGCTTACGTTTATCAGAATATTCCGGTATTTAAAAAAGATGAACAGGGGAAAGAGGTACTGGATGAGAATGGACAGCCGGTGGTCGAGACATTCCGCGTGCGCTATACGAGGGAGTTCCACATCGCAGATGTGAAAGGGCTGCAGAGCCATTTCAAGATACCGGAGTTTTCGCATGATGCGACCAAGATCAGCAGGCTGGCCGATGCACTGATTGCGGATTACAGCTACAAATATGGGATCGAGGTCGTGACGCGGGAGGGTGGGGATAAGGCATACTCACAGGGAAAGACCGTCGTGCTTCCCGCAAAAGAGCAATTTTCCAGTCAATATCAGTATTACTCTACAGTATTCCATGAACTTGCACACAGCACAGGAAAATTCATAGCGGAACGGACGGGATTGACTTATGCAAAAGAAGAGCTGGTGGCAGAGATTTCAGCATCTTTTCTCTGTGCGGCGACGAGGCTGCAGGATGATCGGAGCATGGAAAATAATGTGGCTTACCTACAGGGCTGGTACAGCCGGATCAGGGCAGGAAAACCGACAGACCTGTATTTTGCGGCGAATCAGGCAAAAAAAGCGGCCAACCTGATTCTGGATGCCAGCCCAAGGATAAAAGAAAAACTCCGTCCACAAATCGAAGAACCGGAAGAAAGGAGCATTAAAGCATGCAGGGAGACAACGCGAGAACCATCGACGACCAGGTAGTGCCGGATGAGGAAGCAAAGTTACTTTTGGCCTATTATATGGAGAGAACAATCAGTAAGGAAGTCTATCAGAAAAAACAGCGGGAACTCTTGGAGAAACAGGAAATCAGATATTTTTCCGAGTAAAAAAGGAGGGCCGGGGCAAATGCCCCGGCGATATAAAAAAGAAATCTATGTAAAAAAGCTGTATGGCTTTGATGTGATTACAGGATACTGTGTTTCTGTGTCAGAAATATGGAAAACATTTGAAAAAAGTGTGAAAGGAAATGGATGAGTAAAGCAGAAATCATTCTGATATCAGGGAGGTATGGTGTGCTTTCCAATTCGCAAAAGCTGGCAGAGAATCTTGCCATCTTATGGCTTCTGCAGCAACTCGATCAGAAAATGCCAAAGCTGTACCTGCAGGACCGGCACAGCATAGCGATCACGATATGGATCGGCAAAAGCAAAAAGGACTGGAAGCAGTTGAAAAGAAAAGCGGCCAGAGCCGGAATTGCGATCGCAAGGCCCAAAGGCTGGAGGCGGTGGCTGCTCGTTAGCAGCAGCCCGGAATTGTTCAAGAATCAGCCGCCTACAGACAGCCCTGGAAAAAGCCGGAAAAACTGGCAAACGGGCGGCAATTTAGGGGTATCAGGGGAGCTTCCCCTGACAAGATGCGAATGTATAACATTGGCGTATCTTGCCATCCGCGAGGAAGCGCGGATGTAGAAGCTGACTGCAGGCCAGCTTCGTATTCAGAAGGCAAGAAAGCGAAGGTTGCATTTTTTAATGGATTCCATTAGAATAAGAAATATAGAAGAAGCGGGAATAAGCAAGAACCATTTTGAACAGAATACGGAGGATATAAATGGATTTAGAACTTTGTCGGAGACTATGTTTAGAATCAAAAATTATTTGGACACAGCATTGTCTTGAACGTATGCAGGAGAGAGATATAAGCAGAGCAGATGTGAAAAACGGGATTCAGACTGGAGAGGTAATAGAGAATTATCCAGATGACTATCCAAATCCTAGTTGTCTGGTATTTGGATATACTGTAAATGGCAGAATTTTGCATATTGTCGTAGGATGTGATATGATAAATATATACATCATAACAGCGTATTATCCTGATACCAGTAAATTTGAAAATGACCTTAAAACAAGAAAGAAGAGGTGACAGGTATGTGTATGTATTGTAAGAATAGTACGACCGTAAAGAGTACCACAACACACGTCGTAAACTATAAAAACTGTATTATTGTGATAAAAAATGTGCCGTGTCTTGAATGCGATCAGTGTGGCGAAAAGTATTATACCGATGAGGTTGCGGAGCATTTGGAAATGATCGTAAATATGGCTAAGAAGTTGATGCAGGAAATCGCTGTTATCGATTATAAGCAGGCAGCATAAAACAAAAGAATCAGGAAAAGTCAGAAAAGCAGTTAGTCAGCAGATTAGCTGCTTTTTCTGTACCCAAAAATAAAGAGAGAGGTAATGATGGCAAAAAAGAAAGAGAAGGCCAGAACCACCCGCACGGTCATCAAGGCAGTGCGAATGACGGAGGAAGAGGCCGTGCAGTTAGCGCGGCAGGCAGAACAATACCGAATGACAGAATCTGGCTATATGCGTCGGAGGCTGTTCTATGGCAGTCAGCCAAGGCTCCCGCCCGAGACCAATGCAATGCTCCAGAGGCTGACCGAGCAGGAACGGCGCGTCGGCATCAATATCAATCAGGTCGTGCGCTCCTGCAACTCCAAGCGGTTCATCACGAGAGAAGACTATCAGCTGCTTGTGAAGTATTTAGAGGAGATCCGCCGAAGCTACCAGCAGTTTTATCAGCAGCTGGAAATGCTGGCGGTGTCAACACGACTGCCAGAAACAGAAAATCGAGAGGAGGCCAGCAAAGCAGATGGCAGTAACCCGTCTTCTGCGGATCAAAGAGACACCGGGGAATAACCCGGCGGCGCACTTAAAAAAGAACCTGTTCTACATCTGCCGTCCGGATAAGACCGCCGATGGTTTGTACATCGGAGGAAATGCCGGAGTCTCGCCGGAAATTATCTATGACACGATGAAGCAAAATAAGCGTCTGTGGGGAAAAGAGAGCAACCTGGCGGGCAACTGCACCCAGGGCTTTCACTACATGCTTTCCTTTCCACCGGACTGCGGGATCTCCGAGGCGACGGCCTACCAGATCGCGCAGGAATTTTGCGCCGCGCTTTTAGGGGAGCGGTACTTTTATGCATTCGCCGTCCACAACGACCGATCCCACATCCATACGCATATCACCTTTGACTCGGTATCAAAAGAGGACGGAGCGATTTTTCACTCCCCCAAAAAGGACTGGGAGCGGCGCATTCAGCCGATCACGGACCGACTGTGCTGGAAATACAATCTGCCAACGTTGCAGTACGATCCGGCAGGCGACCGGAAGGGCATGCAGTACGCAGACTGGCAGGCCGGTAAAAGACCGGAAAAGCCATCGTATCGCTGGTATGACATCATAAGGGACGACATCGATCAGGCGATCCATGAGGCGGACAGCTATGAGGCATTCCTCGCATGGTTCCGACGGGAGCATTACGCGGTGCGGGACGGTAAATATTTATCCCTGCGACCGGAAGGCCGCGAACGTCCGGTGCGTACCGGGCGGCTTGGAAAAGGGTACGGAAAGCAGGAGATCTGCCAGCGCATACAGGAAAAGGGACTCATACAGGTAGAATACCGATACCGCACCTATGGCGACCGAGCCGTTATAAAAGCCGTCTTTTATCAGAAAGTGCAGCGCGCACCGCATTTTAAAATGACGCCCTTCCAGAAGGAATTTTACCGGAGATGGAACAATACCTATGGCATCCGGAAGCCGGGACGAAAGCAGGCGTGGAGATACCGGAAGGACATTCTCGAGGTGCAGAAGCTCTCAGATGCACTCGCATATCTCATTGATCAGGAGATCGGGACGCCGGAGGCACTGCGGGATCGTCTTGAAGCACTGGAACAGGAACAGCAGGCAACACGGAGGCAGAAGGATCTGCTCTGGAAAAAATACCGGCGCAATCCGGAGGACAATGGATTGAAAAAACTGCAGGAGATCGAAAAGTGTAAAGTCACATTACGGGATATCCGGCAGGAGCATCGCCTGGCCAGAGAGACGTATCAATTGTTTACCGAATCACAGGAGCGGCAAAAGCAGCCGATCCAAAAGCAGACAGAGCAGATAGAAAATGACCCCCAACACCAGAAAAGTTGCTCAGACAGAGAGGAGGGACACATCTGGAAAACCGACCGGTAACATACATCGTCCGGCGAAATCAGAAGCCTGTGCAGGAGCGTTACGAACAGCTGCTTTTGCAATATGACTATTTGCAGGAAGAACCATACATCCACAAGCGGGAACAGCTTTTTCTCATGGTGAGTCAGGGCTGTTCCGATTCTTTTATCAGGCATTTTTTTCAGGACGATGCGGGCATCTCATCGCAGGATCTCGACCTGATCCGGAGCATGGCGTTCTTTGCCGGAGAGGACTTTGTACTTTCCAGATTTTTTCGGAAAGAGACGGAAGAGCAAAGGGTGATCGAGCTGTTTACAGAAGCCATCGCACAAAAGCAGGAGCACACGCCCGACATTGCGGCAGTCTTAAACGAGGTCGGACAGCAGCTGGAACAATTTGCGCTTCAGCTGGAAGCTTTGAAGCAGACACAGGAACAGATAAAAGAGCAGTATGAGTATCTGCAATCCGGGCTGGACCAGGCCGCACCGAACCGCTTTGATGCATGGCGGAAGCAAAGACTGATCCGCAAAGCTATCGCAGACCCGGCCTGCACCGCCGGGAAGTTAAAACAGATCCTAACAGATGCAGAGCGCCTGACCTATCAGCAGTTAAAAGAAAAGATACAGGAAGGAGACCGAACATGAAAAAGCAGACCACGAAAGCACCTCAGTATTATTTTGAGGTCCACACAGAAGAAGCACAGAAAGAAAACCAGAAGGACCGGCTGCAGCGCTATGCAGATGCAGCCGCAAAAATCCAGCGAACAGAAGAAGCAAAGGAGGGGAAGGAAAATGATGGAGTTTGAAGAATTTTGTGATTACATGAAAGACCATATTCTGGAACATTTCCCGGAAGAATATCAGGACAGAACGGTGCGCATAGACCATTACAAAGTAGAGGGAAGAGAAGAGACTTTGTTGGTCATTTCTCAGCCGGGCTATCGGTTCAAGCCGGTTGTGAAAATGGATCCTGCCTATGAGATTTATCAGAAAGGAGCTTTTGTAGAGCTGCTTTGTAAAAGGTTTGCGGAGCTGTGCGTAAATAGTATGAAAAATCAAGAAGCTCTTGGCAAAGACGCAGATTCTATTGTTGAATTTGCAAGGGTAAAAGATCAGATTTATTTATGTGCAATGGGAGTGACAAGGCATAAAGAAATGCTGGAGGATCTGCCACATCAGGTCATGGGAGATATGGCAGTTGTATGTAAAATTTATATGACACCGGATGCCAGGATTACGATACCCATCAACAAGGATCTGTTGAAGGAGTATGGAATTACGGAAAACCGGCTCTTTGAGATCGCAACGAAAAATAGTGAGCGGGATTATCCGGTAACGTTAGAATCTTTAGAAGAAGTGGTAAAAGCAATAAATCCAGGACTGGAATTGCCAACACCAGAAGAGAATCGCCTTTATATACTGACGAACAGCGAAAGAATAAATGGAGCTGCCGTGTTATTTTATCCGGGAATGTGTGAAAAACTCGCCGAAGCATTTCCAGATGGTTACTACGTGCTTCCATCTTCTACGCAGGAATGCCTGATAGCTCCAATGGAAGGATATCATGGTTCCATCGCAGATTGCGGGGAGAAACTTTCTGCTATGATACAGGAAATCAACGAAGAACGGGTTTCGCCAGAAGAACAGCTCTCTGACTACGCTCACGTATACGATCCGACCGAAAAGAAAATTGTCATGTGCAAAGACTTCGAAGCACGCTCCATTGAGCACAGGCCCGACCGGATGGGACGCTAGAAAGGAGGAGCAAAATGGAAATAAGAGCGGATATGCGGATCATTTCAGATAAAGATCTGTTTGCCATTGGTACGGTGACCTTGGGCGGTATTCTCCGGATTCAGAATGTTAAGGTACTGATGCTGCAGCGGGAAGGCGAAGCGCTGCGCACGATCGTAGTGCTGCCGCGTAAAAAGCAGAAAGACGGCACATGGAAAGAGATCATACGGATTAAGGATCCGGTGCTGTGGGAACTCATTAAAGAACAGGTGCTTGCGGCCACGCGGGAGGCGGCAGACCGCTGGTTCCAGATGAAGGAGCCGGAGGAGATCCGGATACAGCTCTGCAGCGGTGGTAAAGTGAATGCCTACGCGACAATGCAGTATGAAGGCATTGAGATCGACGGCATCCAGATCACGGAGGTAGCGCAGGGAGTACGGGTGCTGTTCCCCTATGATTTTCCAGAGGGGCGGATCGTGGGACTTGTGGAAGCGGCGACACCGGACATCCGAAAAAGCTTTGTCAGCCTGATTACGGCACGCTACGAAGAAGAAAAAGCAAAAGCCCGCCACGGGCCAGAGCGGGCAGACCAAAAACGGGAGGCGGTCCGATGAGTGAAGTAAGCGATACGATCCAGCTGATCGTGATTTCCGGCAAGGTGATGTTCCTTGCCGGGAACCTGTCTCTCAAAGCGGCGATCCTGACCGCGAAGACCTTGGATACCATTTACCTCGCAAAGTGGAAGGGCAGCGTCTCTTATGCACGGCTGCGGAAAATCAAAGGGGATGAAGTACAGTTCCTCAATGTCTCGACAGAAGAAAAGAAGATTCTGCATGCGATCGAAAAGGAGATGAAGCAGCACGGTATTTTGTATGCCCGCCTGCCAGATCTCTGCGGCGGGGACAACCGCACCCAGTATGTCATATCCCCGTCGGATATGGTCAAATGCAGGGCATTTCTCCTCGACCATTTCAGTGGGAAATACGGAAAGATCAAGGCAGGCCCGATCCGGCCTGCCGATTATATTCAAACGGGAAGTGGGGAAGCCCAGCAGCTCACTGACGCCCTGCAGGACTTCTTCGCAGAGCCCCCAAACGGAAAATCAGAAAGAAACGCAGGTGGACAGCAGCCGGAAGATCTGCAGAGGATCTGGAAACTTCTGCCGGAAGAGACGAGAAAAATACTGGTGCAGCGTGATCGGGAGCTGACCGGAAAAGCAGGAAAACATCCAGAAGCAGAGCCGCCAAAAGCACAGCTGCAAAAGCCGCGCATGCCTGCCACATGGGCCGATCAGGAACGGGAGCAGGAGCAGCAGAAGAGGAGATAATATGCCAGAGAAAAAGCACACGCAAAAAGTCTTGCTGATCCCAATGTTTTTGCTTGCAATTTACCTTGGGTACTGTATCGGAAGCCTGTATGGAACGGATCATACTTTCAAAACTGCAGCAGACCAGTTAAGAAGCATCGCCCTGCATCCCTTCCCATTACAGCTGACGCCGATGACCGGAAAATCGATCTTGGTCTGCGTGGCGGCTGCGCTGACCGGCACCTTGTATTACGAGTCTGCCAGACGCAACTATATGCCCGGCAGGGAATATGGTACAGCGCGGCTGGCAGAGCCAAAAGAGCTGAACCGCCATTTGCAGGACAGTGATCCGCACCGCAACAAGATCATCACGGAACACGTGCGGATCAGCCTGAATACGCGGCAGACAAACTTAAACAACAACATGCTCGTCATTGGTGGTCCCGGAGGAGGCAAGAGCTTCCGGGTGGTCAAGCCAAACGGCTACAATCAAGAGAGTTCCTATGTCTTTTGCGACCCGAAAGGGGAGCTGCTGCGGGATATCGGCAATTATTTAAAACTGCAGGGCTACCGCATCCGTGTCCTGAACCTTGTCAATATGGCAGAGTCCGATGGCTACAATCCACTCGCCTATCTGCGTTCCGATGAAGATGTGGTGAAGCTTGTCACGAACCTGATCGCGAATACGACGCCCAAAGGTTCCTCATCTTCGGACCCTTTCTGGACGAAGGCGGAGAGCATGTACCTGCAGGCGGTCATTTTGTATGTCTGGTATGAATTTCCAAAGCAGGGACAGAAGGCGAACTTCCGTGGTGTGATGGAATTGCTCAATAAAGCAAAAGTATCACAGAGCGGCAAAGAAGATTCCGAGCTGGACATCCTGATGCAGCAGCTTCCGGAGAACCATCCGGCGCTTATTACATACAAAAAAGTCGTAAGCGGTGCGGCAGACACGATCCGGAGCATCATCATATCCGCCCATTCCCGTTTAGCCTACCTGCAAAATGAAGCGATCCTCCGGATTCTGGACGAAGACGAGATGGAGATCCGCACCCTCGGGGAAGGGATCTACGAAAATCCGGATCGGCGGACGGCCCTGTTCTGTGTCATTCCGGACAGCGACAAATCCTACAATTTCCTTGTCGGCCTGTTATACACACAGCTCTTTCAGGAACTGTATTACATCGCAGATCACAAATACGGCGGACAGCTGCCCATCCATGTCGCCCTCTGGATGGATGAATTTGCGAATACCGCATTACCGGATGACTTCTTACGCATCCTTGCTACCTGTCGGAGCCGTGAGATTTCCTGCAACATTATCATCCAGAATCTTGCACAGCTAAAGACCTTATTTAAAGACGCATGGGAGGAAATACCCGGAAGCTGTGATACAGTCGTGTATCTGGGAGGCAACGAACAGGGATCCCACGAGTATATTTCCAAGCTTTTGGGCAAGCAGACGATTGACAAAAAGACGACCGGGGAGAGCCGGGGCGGCCACGGGTCGAGCAGCCGCAACTACGATGTGATCGGACGGGAAATCCTGACGCCAGATGAGGTGCGCAAGTTAGATAATAAGCTGGCGCTGGTGATCGTCAAGGGGTACGATGCGGTCTGTGATGAGAAATACCGCACATGGGAGAAAGCAGAATACCGTCAGGCAGAGCAGCTTGGCATCTATCAGCATACAAAGGACCACCTGCAGGAGCTCTCCCAGATCGCCTATTATATTGATGCCACCGGAGAAGCGGCGCAGAAGCAGTCGTTTCGGTATCAGGTAGAAAGCTATGGCGGGATCTTTGAGGAGTCGCAGATCTGGAAGGACATACAGAAAACGGGGGACGGTCTGTATCTGCCGGAATGGTACGGCGGCTATCTCTATGAAGGACTGGAGCTCTATCCATTTTTTACATTACAGGCCGAGACGATCCAGACGGCGGCGGGACCGATGAAGAAGCATGCCATCACAGCCTGCCATACCGATCAGGGCCAGGCCCTGTATTCCAAAGAAGAGCTCTCAGAGATTTTTTTGGCCGAGAACCGGATTACCGTGAGCGAGAGCCTGTTATAGCGGCAAACGGACAATCCAAAAAGGAGGTGAATCGAAATGGACGATTGGAGTGAGATCGAATACCTGACCGAAAAAGACCTGCCCTACTTCCGGAAAAAAGCGGAAAAAGGAGAGGCCGTGATTCTGGAAATCCCGCCGGAGATCCTGCGCAGCATGGATATCAAGAGCTTGCTGGAAGACGAATGAATCTGCTTCCCGACACCGTGTCGGGAAGCAAAGGTATGATATGGCCCGCCGACGTACTGCACATATGGTACGCTGGTGGGCCGTCTTTTATTTGCCAAACAGCGCTTGTGTTCCTTCTTTAAGAAACTGTGCATGTTCTTTGCGGTTACGGGTGATGTATTCCAGTGTCACATAAAGCGGGGCAATTCGGTCGACCAGTTCCCGGACGCCGGGCGCAGTAAAGGGGCGGTGCTGATCGATCTGGAAAATGTGCAAAAATGCCTGTGTAGCCAGTGCTTCCGGGTCATCCTTTGGGGTGAGTGGATGCTGTAAATAGTCTTTCATATAAGCACCGCTTAATGACTGATTCAGGTGGATGCCCCGGATCATCGGAAGCAACGGCTCATGGGCGTCAAACATCTGATTCAGGCAGACAATCGCATCTTCCGGTGTCTGCAGATGGTAATGATTATTCATAAAATGTCCCGTATCAAGCATGATTCCCTTTTTTGCGTAATGCACCTTGGAAAGCAACCGGCTAGTGATGTCTGCATCAAGCATGTTCAGGCCGGGCCACCAGAGATTTTCCATCAGAAACCAGAACGGGTAATCCTGCCCGTCAAGCAGTTCATTGATAAATGCCGCCGCCGCATCCACCACCTCTGCATCACTGTGCCGCATTTCATACGTCAGGGATTCCCCATAGCTGACCTGTGTCACATGGAAGACCACATATTCTGCCTGCATACGGCGGGCATAGTCCAGATCCCTCCGGTAATGAGCAAGTAGCATCTCCTGATCCAGATCCATCCAGTCTGTGATACAGCGCAGGTGGACGCCTACGACCATATCCTTTTCGACCAGATGCTGTGGATCCTCGCCAAGCGGCATCACTTCCAGTCCGGAAAGCGAAAACGATTCATAAAAGTGGCGTAGATCTGCGGCATTTGCATAGCGGCCAAGATCATCCTGATCCATAGAAAAATTCATAGAGATTTTCATACCCATTTCCCCCTCGTCATTTACAGATATTCCGTCTGATATCCATACTCCTTACAGTACGTATCCACCTTTGATCCCTCATAGCAACGGATGACCGTAATCTTATTCGCAATATCCGCGCCGATAAAATCCGGGTCATGGTGAAATTCCAGATATTTGAGCGTGTTGCTTCCGTGGAAAGCATGGTCACCGATATAAGTGACTGAGCGAGGCAGGACGACGGACGTAAACGCACAGTGGAAAAATGCCGCTTCTGCAATAAATTCCAGCGATTCCGGGAACGGCTGATCCGTGAGCGGACAGAAATAAAACGCCTGCGTGCCGACCTTCTTCAGACCGGAGGGAAGATGGAATGCGTTCAGTCTCTTGCAGTCATAAAAGGCACGGTCGCCGATTTCTGCCAGCGTATCCGGAAGCGTGATGGAGGAGAGGTGCCTGCATTTGTGGAAGGCGAGCGGTTCGATCCGTTCCAGATTGCTGTTTTCTGCAAAGGTTACGTTTTTCAGCGCCATATCCCCGACAAAGAGTGCTCTTGGAAGTACGCGAAGACTGGCCGGAAGCACTGCGGCGAACAGGTCGGAGCATTCCGCAAAAGCACCTTCCCCCAGTTCCAGCAATCCGTCCGGGAGGATGATCCGTTTCAGGTGCAGGCAATGCCGGAACGCATGATGCCGGATGTATTTCAGGGAATGCGGGAAATAGATGGTCTCGATTTTCCGGTTTTCCGAAAATGCTTCCGGCCCGATCTCGGTCGCCCACACCGGGAGTTTCATATCCTTGCAGGAATAAGAAGGTGCGAGCTGCCGGTTGATCGTGCGCTGTACATGGACTACTTTGGTAGTATTCATAGATAATCCCTTTCTGCCACCCGCTTCTTTTCCGAAAACGAACCGCAGGTGTAATGATTCACACACTATCACAAGCCTTCCGGAAAAGCAAGAGAAAGTAATAGAATAACTGCAATTTCCGATGTAAAGCGGATATTCGCAATCCGCTTCGCGATCTGCGTTCAAAATTGAGAAAGAAAGGAGAATAAAGCGCATTAGACAGAATATGTAGTAATTTTGTTCGAATAAATCCACAATATTCAGACAAAAGCAAAGACAATAGCGAAAAATACTTGACAAATTCGCGGGGGGGGGTATAATGGAAAACAAGGACACGTATCAGGGAATTTATCCACGTGGGTAGGAAGCCGGGTGAGAATCCCGCACAGGAACGCTACTGTGATGAGCATATGCTATAAGTCAGGTCTGTCTCTGGTACGTCGTGCACAGACCCTCGAGCTCAGGGTGCACGGTATTTCGCAGTTCGGATGTACTCCTTTGGGTACGTCCTTTTTTATCCACGTAAATGATCTTCGGGGATGCGAGAGGACGACGCGGGAGAGAGACCCTTACAGCCAGCTACAGAATACTCCTAGTATAAGAGGAGAGGAGAAGGCAGGTGTGAGCCTGTCGAATGGACGAGCCAACCCATTCAAATGCAACTGAGAACAAAGAAGATGATTGCCAAATGGCAGAAAGGAAAATGAGTATGAAGAACAGAATGAAACAGTTATCAGCACTTGTATTAGCAGCAACTATGGCGATGGGAACCTATACGTCCGCTTTCGCAGCAGATATGACCGTATATCTGCGCAGCATTGGAAAGGATAAGCCTCAGACTCAGGAACTTTCTTTTACAGTTCATAATGTAAATTCCAATATGTCTATTTGTAATGCATTAAGGCAGGCACCTCAGACAGCAGGAATGCTTGATCCAGGGGTTACATTAGATACCGCTTGGAATCAGGTAACTAATTCGGACAATACTGAGGACTGGTATTTAACATATCTTGCCGCATCAGATTCACGCATTAATGACAGATATGAGGCGGGGAATAATGGTGGAAATACTATCTTATATAAAAAGGATGGCGAGACAGTTGGTGGATATTACGAAGGAAATTCGTGGATGTGGTGTCTAACAGATGGCAATTTAAATTCCACTGCTTATCCGGAGACTATTACTTTGAGTGATCAGAAATGTAAGGACAGTAATTTTGCTATTATTCTGAGCTATGATTATTCTGCCTTTCCATGGGGAGATACGACGGGAACACCTGAGAAGCAGTAAAGAGGAATAGAAGCCATGAAAAAGAAACAATGTATATTATTATTGTCATTTTCCCTGGTATTTTCAACACTTGCTCCATCAATAATTTATGCAGAAGAAAACGAAATTCTTACTGATGAGGTGTTGGAGCCGGATACGGGAGAAATATCAGAATCATCAGAATCTGAATTGATGGAAAATAATACTTCTATATCCATTGATTCTATTCAACAGGTGGAGTTGGACACACCTGTTACGATGGAAGAACAAGCAGCAGTGCAGGAATTAGCAGATGCTGAGGATGTTGAGTGGAATGATCTGGTTGACTATAATCTTCGTTACCGATATGTAGATAATGTTCTGTACGTTGAATTACTTGATAAAAATGAACCACAGAAGGCTACCAATTTCAATGTTGCTACCAATAGTCCATGGAGAAACGCCAAAGCAAAAACAGTTACAAAAATTGTGATAGATAATGGTATTAACAACATAGGCCCATATTGGTTTAATGCAGGTACGACAACTTATTATGGGAAATTAACAGAAGTTGTTTTACCATCTACTGTTACAAAGGTAGGCGATTATGCCTTTAATGGAGATAAAGCGCTGCAGGCGATTAATCTGGAGAATGTCCAAGAAATTGGTAAAGGTGCGTTCCAGATGAATAAAGCTTTGCTTCAGCTTCAGCTTAATTCAGTGAAGAGTATTGGAAAGTATGCGTTTAATCAGTGTACAACATTACCGTATCTTACGCTTGGACAGTCAGATGTTCAAGTTGGTGAAGGTGCATTTATGAGTTGTAGGAAGCTAAAAACTATTTGTTACGCTGGAACAAAGGATAGCTGGTCTGCAATTTGTGCGAGTGAAAATGATCGTTTAAAGCGAGCTACAGCTGTTCATTGCAAAGGCGAAGAGACAAAACCTAAAGATGCAACTTGTACAGAAGAAGGTTACGAAAGCTGGATCTGTACCATTTGCGGTGACTCCTATGCAGGCAATGTAATAGAAGCGCTGGGACATGACTATGCGGATGAGTATACAGTAGATGTAGCCCCGACCTGTACCGAGAAAGGTTTTCAGAGTAAGCACTGCACACGGTGTGGTGAAGCTGATCCGGACAGTGTAGAAGAGCTGGCAGCACTTGGACATGAGTATGCAGCAGAGTATACGGTAGATGCAGCAGCGACATGCACGGCAGCAGGCTCCCAGAGCAAGCACTGCACAAGATGTGGCGAGGCAGATCCGGACAGCATACAGGAGATCCCGGCACTCGGCCATGATTATGTCTCCAAAGTGACAAAGGAAGCGACCTGTACCGAGGATGGTGTACAGACCGATACCTGTACCCGCTGTGGCGATGTGAAGACACAGACGATCAAGGCGACCGGGCATCAGTGGAGTGACTGGACAAAGACAGCAGATGCGACAGTCAGCGGTGCAGAGCAGCAGCAGAGAACCTGCACGGTCTGCGGCACCGTAGAGACAAAGGATGTCGGTGAGAAGCTGGCTCCGACCGCGACCGTCAATGCATCGACCGTCACCTTAAAGGCAAAGCAGTCCACGAAGGGCCTGAAGGTCACCGGGCTGGCAAAGGGCGATTCCGTGGCAACATGGAAGTCCACCAACACAAAGGTATTTACCGTAAAGGGCAATGCCGATGGCAGCTGTATCCTGACTGGTAAGAAGAAGGGTAGCGCGAAGCTGGAGATCACACTGGCGAGCGGGCTGACAAAGACCGTGACTGTAAAGGTACAAAAGACAGCGGTCAAGACAAGGAAGGTCAAAGTGGCAGAGAAGAAGCTGACGGTGAAGAAGGGCGAGAAAGCATCCCTGAAAGCGACGGTCGCTCCATTCACCTCGGCTCAGAAGCTGACCTACACTTCTTCGAATAAGAAGGTGGCAACCGTCAGCAAGAATGGCGTTGTCACGGCGAAGAAGGCAGGCACGGCAAAGATCACCGTCAAGTCCGGCAGCAAGAAGGTCACAGTGACGATCACGGTACCGAAAACAAAGACGAGTTCGATCACCGTTGCAAAGGACATCACAGTAAAGAAGGGCAAGACCTACAGACTGAAGGCAAAAGTTGCTCCGAAGAACAGTGATGAGAAGATCACTTACACCTCTTCGAACAAGAAGATCGCGACCGTCACCAAGAGCGGTAAAGTCAAAGGCATCAAGAAGGGTACGGCGACGATCACAGTGAAGTCCGGATCCGAAACAGTCAAGGTAAAAGTGACTGTGAAGTAAACGGACACAGAAAAACAAAATAGCGATTTACAAAGAAGGGCTTTTCTTTCAGAGCAACTGCGGAAGAGAAGCCCTTTTTCGAAATGGAAGGGAGGATATAGAAAGATGAAGCGTACATGGAGATGTCTGGTAGGATGGCTGCTCGTGGGACTGATGGTCCTGCAGCTTCCGATGACGGCACTGGCAGACGAGATCGTCCCGGTTGAAGTGGAGGAGGCTGCGGAGCCTTCACTTTCAGAGGCAGAGACCGGGCAGATAGATGAGAATGATCCGGTGATCGATGATGATTTGCCGATTGATTCAGCAGAAGATTCGGCGGTTCCCTCAGAGGAGGAACCGGCGGCCGACACCGACCTGATCGAAGGGATCGAGGTGCTCAGCGATGCGGAGGCCGCAGCACTGGATACGCAGGCGGAGGAGAGTGGGCCAGAAGATGCGGAGACGACAGAGATCGAGGTGACGGTCAGTGTCAGCAAATTTGGTGAATTTTTGGATGACAAAGACGGCAATGTGATGGCCGGACGCACGGTAACCTTAACCGGGCAATCATCTTACACGATGAACGATGCGATAAAGGCGGCTCACGACCAGTACTATCCGGGTGGGGCAGAAGCTGGCTATGATTACCATGCAGATGAAGAAGGCTTTTATGATGGCGTAATCTATCGCTTGTGGGGAATTGACCGAAAGGATGTCGCAGGCATTGGATATGCCCGGAACCATGACGCTTTGGTCATGTGGGCGAATACTGCACTGAGTGAAAAGGTGCAGGAGGGCGATGACCTGCACTTTTTTATTCAGCAGAAGAACGAATTGCTGGCTTTTTTTACACAGACAGAACAGACAATTCAGGAAAACCAGAATGCGGTTCTGCGCCTGCGGACAGCGAACGGAAATCGGTATAAAGACTGTGCGGGTGCATCCATTTATATTGACGGAGAGCTGCAGGAAGGGCTTGTGACGGATGAAAACGGACGGGTGACACTCCCGACACTGGCCCCGAGGGACACGTCTTATTTCATTACAGCAAAAAAGACAAAACAGGCTGATGGGGAAGAATATAGCGTTATTTCGGCGGCGTATAGCAGGTTGACAGTAATTCCGGCGGGGGAAGCATCCGGGAATTATGTGAAGAGCGTGACGCTGAGGAATGTATTGGACTGGTATGAAAAAAAACAGACCGAGATGACCCTGGAAGCGCTGGATGGGAGTGAAGCATTTTTAGTACCTTCGGAATATGTCCACACACCGTTGGATAGCCAGACCAATGCTTATATGTATGTATCGGCAGAGTTTTCAGAAGATCTGCCAGAGGGTACGAAGGCATATGCAGTTTATGAGGATCCGGCAGATGAGACGGTACATCGCGTCACTCTGCAAAAAAACGGCTATACTTATTTGAAAGGGGCCATTTACAAGGGTATTCGGAACAAGGCAATTCAATCTTTTCAGATCGAAGTCCGCAAAAATGGACAGCTAATAGAGACGCATACCCTTCCGGTGACGTATAAAAATCATCTGAGATTCCTTTCGGTACAGGACTCGTGGGGGCATGAACTATTGCCGGAGTTGGAAGATACGACGGAAGATCAGTCATGGACGATGGAAGTGCCGGAAAATGCGGTGAATGTGACGATTGATTCAACACCGTATGGTTATAGTAATCATTATGGAGCCTGCACTACAAAAGAGCTGGTCATAAATGGTGAGGTGATTCCTCTTGAATTTAATCAATCTTATCAGTTTGTTCCAGACTGGCAGACACACGAGGAATACATCATTGAGATGCGGATTATAGATGGTGCCGCACTTCATTGTCTTGATTCGGCTTCCTATAAAATCACCTTGAGAAAAGGTGGATGGGATTATACACCGGATGTCCAGCTTACAAGTACCCGTGGAATAGGGATGCTGGCACAGGGGTCTGAGTCACCGGTTTTGACAGCAAATGTCTCAGTGACAGGACCAAATGGAGAGACGGAGGATACCAGTTCCTGTAGTTATCAGTGGGGATATTATACACAAGGCAGTGAGGGGAAAGTATATATCGAAATTGAAGATGCTACGGAAGCTTCTTATATAGTACCGACAGATACCAGAACGATTGCAAGAGGGTACTGCTGTAGGGTGACTTATGAGAAAGAGGGGCATGTTTATTCAGGAGAAAGTGGCATCAAAAACTTTTGGGTCGATCCGGAGAAGGTAGAGACGCCGGTGATTGAAAAGCAGCCACAAAATGTACAACATGTGCTTGGTAAGCAGGAAATTATTCAGCTGGAAATTGCATTAGAAAAGACGGAGTGGGAGTATTTCGCAACTAACCTTAAAGCAAGGTATCAGTGGTATCAGAGCGCAGAGGCAGATGTCACAAAGGGAACGCTGCTTCCAGGTGCAACAGATGCGACTTTTAACCCTATAGTAACAAAGGTAGGAACGGTATATTATTACTGTAAGGTAAAGTATGAGCGGTTTGACTATAATGAAGATACGGGGAATGTATATTCTTACAGTGACGAGGTTTGCTCAGACATCGCAAAGGTTGAATGTATTACAGAGTCTTTCCCGTGGGAAGGGAATGGGTCGGAAAGCAATCCGTATCAGCTGAAGACCGCGGAAGATCTGGAAGCGCTGTGCGAGAAGGTCAATACGGATGGCTATTCCTTCGACGGCATGCATTTCCGGATGATGGCGGACATTACACTTCCATCTGACTGGAAGCCGATCGGAGGCTTGGCTACCGGACATGGCCTGTCGGAAAATGGAAAGTATCTGTGGGCTTTTTCCGGAATTCTGGACGGCGCGAACCATACGCTGACGGTGGCAGATGGCGGAAAGCCACTCTTTAACTACGTGCGGGAGGCCACGATCGAGAATCTGAAGCTCTACGGAAAGCAGATCGATGGCTATGGCCTGATCGACCGCTATACCGTCGACTATGGCACGGATGGAAATTATAGTACGGGCTGCCCGGATACAGCTCGGATCCGCAACGTTACTTTGCTTTCCGGCATGAGCACGAAAAAGGCAGGACTGATCGGTGGCTATGCGTCTGGTTCAAATGATGTGGTGATCGAAAATTGTACAGCGGAAGCTGGGGTAGTCATTGGCTATACTGGAAAAGAATCGGGTATCGGTACGTTTGCAGGCAATTTTAATGGTGTGATCCGCAACTGTACCAGTGCGGCGACGGTATATGGAGTCAATAAGGTCGGAGGACTGGTCGGAACCAAAGGGCAGTCGATGGGGGCATGCATGGTCACGAACAGCAGCTTCACCGGGATGGTCACGGCATCCGGCAAGTGGGCCGGTGGCATTGTCGGAAGTGGATATGAGGCATCCGACGCACCGAATACCCCGGTCGTATCTGTAAAGAACTGCTATGTGGCAGGCACGGTGTCCGGCGGCTCAAATGTCGGTGGTATCTTCGGCGGTGAGCCGAGCTGTAAGCAGTGCTGGGGCAACGGCAGCGGTGCGATCACGAACAACTTCTTCTATGGCACGGTCAGCGGCAGCAGCAACGTCGGCGCGGTCGTCGGCTACCTGAGAGGATTTGACAAGTTCCAGGGCATCTCGAACAACTATTATCTGGATACTTGTGGTGCTGTTTCTGGCATCGGTGGTATCGGTACGGTTCTGGCGGTATCGGGCAACCCGCAGGATCTGCCGTATGAATACGATGATACCTACGGTATTGACTACAAGTTTGACGAGGCCCTGTACTGCTTCCCGAAAACTGCAACGGAGTTCGCCAACGGCACGGTAGCAGCCGGGCTGAACAGCGGCAGCTATACGAACTGGGAGCAGGGGACGTATTATCCTGTTTATGGAGCCGGAGCCTATGCGACGGCGCTGGAGATTTCCGGTGACTACAAGAAGGAGTATGACCTTGGCGAGGAGCTCGACCTTTCCGGTGCGACGATTACGGTCACGATGAGTGATGGCACAAAGATCCATCCGGAGTGGAAAGAGCTGACGTTTGTTGGCTACAATCCGAGTAAGATCGGCAGCCAGATGCTGCAGGTCAAGTATGGAGCGGTGGAGACGACGATCACGGTTGCGGTATTCCCGCCGGCCGGAAAGATCGTGGTGACGTTTTCTTTACTTGGTGATACGGTTCACGACAGCGATACGGACGGACAGGTACATACCTTAAGCAAGGGCAACCTGCAGACATGGATCCCGGAGACGCAGATGGTCGTGGACAGCCGTGCGACGGTAAAGACGGTACTGGAAGCGGCCCTTGCGGCAAATGGTATGAGCTGCTATAACCCGAAGGGCAATTATGTCGTATCTGTCACAAAGGGGGATGTGACCCTTGCAGAATTTACGAACGGAAAGAACACAGGCTGGATGTACACCTTAAACGGACACCATCCGGAAAACGCAGTCAACGAGCAGTACCTGAACAATGGGGATGTGATCGTCTTCCATTATACAGATTACTACCAGATCGAGGAGCACGAGCACCGGTGGCTGACCACATGGAGTTACGATGCATCCTCCCACTGGAAGGCCTGCGAGTGGAACTGCGGGGAGAAAAAGGAGGAAGCGCCGCACACGTTTGGCGCATGGCGTACCGTTTCTCCGGCAACAGTCGATGCAGCCGAGACACAGGCGAGATCCTGCGTCATCTGCGGCTATCAGGAGACCAGAAGCTACGGCAGCCCGCTGGAGAAGACGTGCTTAAATGACGGGGTATCACACCGTTACGGGGCATGGGTGACGACCACGGCGGCGACGGTATTTTCACCGGAGACGCAGGTAACCACCTGTGAGTTCTGCGGCAAGAAGCAGTACCGGCAGGCTGGGAGCGCACTCGCACCGACGATGCAGGTGAATACAGAGAAGATCACATTAAAGACCGGACAGGCGACGACCGGATTTCGGGTGAGCGATCTTGCAGCAGGAGACTCGGTAGCCTCTTATACATCCAGCAACACGAAGATATTTACCGTGAATGGAAGCGGCAAGCTGACCGCAAAGAAAAAGACCGGCAGCGCGAAGCTGACCATCACTCTGGCGAGCGGCTACAGCCGTACCGTGACAGTCAAGGTTCAGAAGGCGGCGGTCAAGACGACGAAGATCACCGGACTTTCAAAGAAGCTGACGATGGAGAAGGGAACGAAGGCGACGCTGAGGCCAGTCGTTACCCCATTTACCTCCAGGCAGAAGGTGACCTACCGCTCTTCGAATAAGAAGGTGGCGACGGTCAGCGCAAAGGGCGTCATCAAGGCAAAGAAGTCAGGCACCGCGAAGATCACGGTCAAGTCCGGCAGCAAGAAATTTATCGTGACTGTGACGGTACCAAAGACAAAGACGACTGCGATCACCGGCGTTCCGGAGAGCGTGAGCATCAAAAAAGGAAAGACCTATACTTTAAAGGCGAAGGCAGTCCCGAAGAGCAGTGAGGAGAAGTTCACCTACCGCTCTTCGAATAAGAAGGTAGCGACCGTGAGCAAGAGCGGTAAGGTGAAGGGCGTGAAGAAAGGAACGGCGACGATCACCATCAAATCCGGGAAGATATCGGTGAAGGTGACCGTAACCGTAAAATGAGCAAGTAGCATATGCAGCAAAGATAAACTGCAAGCATAAGAAGGGGCAGGTCATGTCTGGATAAGGCATGGATGCCGAATTTAGGCAGGGGTGCCGGACTGCGGAGAAGATCCGCAGTTTGGGCAGCCCGCTTCCTGTTTGAGGACAAGACGGGAATCCGGGAAGAAACAGCAACAAAACGGGAGATAACGGGAGGTATTCAGATGGAAACAAAGCGGAAAAAGCGTCTCCTGAACGCAGTCATGGTCATCCTGATCCTGATCATCGCGGCATGCGGAGTGCTCGCGGCAGGCAGTATCCGTGGCTGGTTCGATACCGGGACGGAAAGCTGGATCACAAGTGGACACGTAAGTGGGGTAGCCAGCATCGAGCGGAACGGGATTGGCTACAGCCTGCAGGATGGTCAGGGGA
>ERZ827168.660-NODE-660-length-54327-cov-6.399156_pt1 | contig 54327 bp, 52 predicted proteins | sample MGYA00519868_ERZ827168 | MGnify/ENA primary metagenome ERZ827168 (study PRJEB31778, sample SAMEA3449271) | human gut metagenome | biome: human gut; feature: human-associated habitat; material: faeces | place: United Kingdom | collected 2010/2012 ...
CGTGCCGGGAGCCTTGTTTTACAAAAACAAGGAGGCTTTTTTTATGCTCAAAAAAGGAGAGAAAAATGGAACCATACAGCGACGACAACATGATATTTGACGAAACGCTCAATCAATATATGCTCACGGAGAACGCGCTAATAAAATACGGTGTGAATTTGCGGGCGCGGTTTTCCGCGACTTCATCGGTAACGCCCGAAACTTCGATAAGCTATGCGCTGTACCGCGTAAGTAACACGATTTACGGGTTTATCCACGCGCACAACGCGGAGAATGAGTTGCAGGATTACTATCTTTCGCACGTTTCCTCTCTGCGGCAGATTCTCTTCAAGGCAATGCTTGCGCAGGCGCTGTATATGTTCCGCGTAGGCGCGCTCGACGATTCCACGGACGAGAAGGAGCGCTCGATGGCGATCTCGAACGAGGCGATCCGGGAACTCAATAAAAGCGTTCCCGAACTCCGTCTCGCTACGATTCTGTATACGGGCACGCTTCCGAGGTGCAGGGCATGATACAGGACAGTCTCGATATTTTCAATCCCCGCGCAAGATTTACGGCGACGGGGATTTTTTATAAGAACCGACCCGAGCTCGGGGAGAGCGGAGAGGAGTTCAGCTTCGAATACGTCAACCCTTACTCTTCGGTCTATCGCCGTCTGTTTGCGAATGTACAAGGGGAATCTGGCGAGGTTGCGATTTCCACGAACGACCCGATCTCGCCGAAGAATAACGAAAGCTACGTGCTGTTGCAGGACGGAAATCTTTACGTTGTGGAACAGGTAGAAGTGGATTACAGAGAAGCGGAAAAACAGGCGATGAGGGTTTTTGCCGTTCCGCTCGGGACGACGACCGTCATGCGGCTTTTGCGGATAGAAAACGATTGGGGCGTAAAATGACGAGGGAAAAAATCATTTCTGCGGCGGTTACTGTTTTGGAAGAAATCCGCGCCGATTACGTCCCCAATCCCAAAACGAGAGGGAAAACGTCCACGGGGAATATGGCGTTCAATGCGTTGAAATATCGCCTGGAAGGGGACGAGTTCGTCGTGTATATCGACGAGCAGATCGCGCCGTACGTATGGTTTACCCAGCTCCCGTGGCTCTCTCCGCGCTGGAACGGAAAGAAAAATCCGAACGAGGGTTGGTTCGAGGTGTTTCAGGAAGAGTTTGCCCGCCGTCTTGCCAAAAAACTTGGAGGGAAGATAGAACGATGATATCGGTTTCTCAACTTGCACAGGAGTTTGAAAACGGTCTCAACGAAATGTTGGACTATGAAAATTTGTCTTTTAAGCTATGGTCGAGCGTAGGCGAACGCGCCAAATCTCTTCGGCAAGGGAACGATATGTTCTCCTTTATCAACGGAAACATCAGCGTTTCGGCAAGCTCGATCACGGCAAATCTACTTGTAATGGGGGTCAATCAGCTTACCGTCGAATTTGACGTGCCGATCGATCCGCCCAAAACGACGTCCAAACAAACGGCGGAGGAGCTCCAACGAATCAGGGACGGGCAATATTGGTTCGTACAGAAGATCACGGGAATCCTTTCCGACTACTTCCAGAGATACCGCACGCTTGAAATGACGGACGAGAGCGGGCTCTCTTATGCCGTCGGAACCGTGGCGGGCGTTGCCGTTCCGCAGGGCGTAGAACTGAACGCATGGCAGATCCGTGAAGGCTTCCATGGTGATGCCGCTCTCTTTGCAGGATGCGACTGCCATCAGCTCAATGCTTCCCTCGACAGCCTTGTCCAGGATAAAGTTATGGTCGTAGCCGCCGGTCAGTTTGAGCTGTTCGAAATCTGCTTCGATCTCTGCTCCGATTGCTTTCTCGCTGGTGAAATCCATCGGGGTTCCCTGTACCGGTGCATGCTCGCCGGTCGGGATGGATGCAGAATCGATCACCGGGCTGAACTGCTCCGCTTTTAAGACAAGTGTCTGGTTCTCAATAGATCCGGCATCGTGGCCTGCCAGGTTGAAGTAGCTGTGGTTTGTCATGTTGACAACGGTATCCTGATCGCAGCTTCCCTCATAGTGGATTTCTACGGCGTTCTCATCGGTCAGGGTATACGTAACGGACACTTCAAAGTTTCCCGGGAATCCCTGGTCTCCGTCCGGGCTCATCAGAACGAAGGTAACGGCGCTGTCATCCGCCTCTTCTACGTTCCAGAGGCGGTAATCATATCCGTCCGGGCCGCTGTGCAGGTTGTTGTTGTTTTCATTTTTTGCCAGCTGGTATGTTTTTCCGTGCAGTTCAAATGCTGCTCCCGCAATACGGTTTCCGTTTCTTCCGATGGTGGCTCCAAAATGGCTTCCGTCGGTCTCATAGCCGGTTACGGAGTCAAATCCAAGGACAACGTCTCTCTTCTTTCCATCCTTATCCGGAACGAGAACCGATACCAGATGTGCGCCGTAATCGGTTACACTGATTTCCATTCCGTTTTTATTGGAGAGCGTGTAGAGCAATGCTTCTTTTCCGTCTTTTGTTGTTCCAAAACCCTGTTTTTTCATGTTCCTTCTCCTTTTGGTTGTATGTAACGTATAAAAGAGAACCATTTTCATGATTCTCTTTTTTCTCTTTTGTAACCCCGGAATGCCGTTTCCCATACTTTGACTCCTAGCAACGCAAGCTAGGTGGGTAGCCGCAGTCATCATTTCTGCCTTCCACTGACGTCTGTTTCCAGGGTGGCCTGACATCCACATGACAATAATAAGCCTCCCGTTTAAAGTAAATGTAGGTTCAAAATAATGAGATCATCGAACATTCCAGGAAGTTACATTTTTCTTCTTTTCTTTTCACAATTCGGATTATACGCTATTTTGGTTCGCTTTTCAAGTATTATTGCACAATTACTCAAAAATATTCGAACAGCTTTTGTATTAAATGATAATACACACCATTCCGCCCCGGCTGTCGTTGACAATTTTCTGCATGGAATCCTGGAGTTTTGCCTGGCCGTCCTCGGTGATCTGGGCGATTTTGCTGCGGATGCCGTCGTCAACGAGCTGCTCGACGGATTTGCCGAAAATGTTGGTATTCCAGATTCCCTCCGGGCTCTTTGCGCTCTCTTTGATATAGGCGATCAGATCCTCCGCCTGCTGCTCACTTCCGACGATCGGCGCAATCTCCGTCTCGATGTTGGCCTTGATCATATGAATCGACGGGCTCACCGATTTAATTTTCACGCCGTATTTGTTTCCCTGATGGATCACGGCTGGCTCCTCCAGCTGAATCTCCTCCCTCCCCGGAATCACGACGCCGTAGCCGCATCCGCGCACCGCATGAATCGCGTCCTCTACCTTGCGGTACTCTTCCCGCTGTGCCGACAGCTCGCGGATCGTCTGCACCAGATCATACTCGCCTTTGATCTCCACGCCGGCAAGTACACTCAGCATTTCATAATAATACTGCTCTTTCACCTCAATCCGCACCTTCACCGTACCGCTCGCAAGATCCATCGACTGCAGCAGTGTCTGGCTGACATACTGACTGGCAATCGCTGTTTTTCCGCCCACTGCATCCTTCAGGCGCGTCTTTTCCCTGCACATCTCACGGATCTTCTGCAGCAGCTCTGCCTTCAGCGGATGGTCATCGGCAAGAAGCTCCACCCATTTGGGAATATAAAATTCCATCTGCTGAAGCGGGAACTCATACAGCACCTTTTCGAGCATATGCAGAATATCTTCTTTGCGGAGCTGGTCGCAGTTCACCGCCATCGCTGCCACGCCGAATTTTGTTTCAAGCTCCTTTACCTGCCGCTGTGTCTCCTCCCGGTACGGTTTTTTCGCATTCACAAGAATCAGGAAGGGCTTTCCCTGCTTTTTGAGCTCCGCAACGGTCCGTTCCTCCGCCTGCAGAAAATTCTCCCGCGGCAGCTCGCCGAACGATCCGTCGCACGTCACCATAAGACCGATCGTGGAATGTTCTGCGATCACCTTCTTCGTACCGATCTCCGCCGCCTCCCGGAACGGAATCGCCTGCTCGGACCACGGTGTTTTCACCATCCGCTCCTTCTCATTTTCCAGATTTCCCGCCGCGTCCGGCACCAGAAAGCCGACGCAGTCGATCAGTCGCAGCCGGATCGGATCGCCCTCCCCAAGCTGCAGCTCCACGGCGTCTTTCGGCACAAATTTCGGCTCCACCGTTGTGATCGTCTTTCCCTCCCCGCTTAAAGGCAGGGCATCCCGTACCTCCGCCTGTTCCTTTTCCGAAAGATACGGCAGTGCCAGCACCTCCAGGAAACGGCGGATCAGGGTGGACTTTCCCGTCCGTACAGGCCCCACCACTCCGATCAGGAACTGGCCCTTCGTTCGTTTCTGAATATCGCGGTATACTGAATATGCATCCATGCGCTGTTGTCCCCCTTTTGATCTTTGTTGCTATGTACTGTTATATTCTATGAGCCGGCCCCCTCTCCTATCACCAAAACTGCACTGCCGCGCACGCAAAAAAGGCACCGCCGCCCTTTTTTCGGACGCACAGTGCCTTTTTTCTGTCACATTCTTATCTTCAGCCTATGATCAGCTGTTTTTTCTCATGGCAGCCTCTACCACATGGCCGACCAGAACAGATGTGGTAACGGATCCTACACCGCCTGGAACCGGTGTGATTGCCTCAACGATCGGCTCAGCTTTTGCGTATGCAACGTCTCCGCAGAGTTTTCCTTCTTCGTTTACGTTGATTCCGACATCAATAACGGTCTGGCCTGCACGCAGGTAAGTATCATCCACAACACCTGCACGGCCTGCTGCTACGATCACGATATCTGCCTCTTTGACTACAGACGGCATGTCTTTCGTTCTGGTATGGCAGATGGTTACGGTTGCATTTTTCTTTAACAGCATCATGGCGGCCGGTTTTCCTACAACGAGGCTGCGGCCTACAACAACGGCTTTTTTGCCGGTGCAGTCGATACCGTAGTGGTCGAGGATCTCCATGCAGGCCTGCGGAGTACATGGCGGGAAGCCCTGTTTTGTTCCGGCGAATACGCCTACCATGGAACCGTCTGTGATACCGTCTACGTCCTTCTCCGGGGAGAGTGCTTTGATGACTGCTGCCTCATCGAGATGTTTCGGAAGCGGACGGAAAATCAGAACGCCATGGATAGAATCATCTTTGTTTACTTTGTCGATGGTAGCCATCAGCTCTTCCTGGGTAACGTCTGCCGGAAGAAGGAATTTCTCGTATGCAACGCCTAAGGTCTCACAGCGTTTGGTTGCTCCTCTTTCGTAGGAAAGGTCATCCTCTCTCTCTCCGACACGGATGATTCCGAGAGTCGGTTTTACTCCTTTTGCTTCCAGCTCTGCTACATTTGCTTTAATCTTCTCATTTAATGCTGCTGTTACTTCTTTTCCTAATAACTGTTTTGCCATTTTTTTATCCTCCGCTTTTCTTTTCGGTCAAAGAGAACTCCTTTTGCAACCCGCTTGCTGCCGGGAAGCTTCTCTGGCCGTTTGTTTTCAGGCTTTCAGTCTTCCCAGTACGTTCCGGAAAATCTCGTCTGCTTTTACGGTATAGACCGCAAGCATTTCATCGCATTTTCGATTCAGTTCTTCTGCATATTCCCGGTTTTTCATAGATTTCGTGTTGATATATACATTCAGGGAAGCACCCTCTAAGGCTGCTTTGCAGAATGCTGCGCCAACACCTGCGTCACTGATCGCAAGTGCAGAACCTTTTGCTGCAAATTCTACGATCAGGTCGATTGCTTCGCAGCATTTTTCCATAATTTCCATTGGAACAGAGCAGGCATCCTTCAGCACAATCTCCATGACTCTTGCTTTTTCTGCCTTCTCCTCCTCTGTCTCGCGCGGCATGCCGTATGCTTTGGAGAGCGGTTCGAACACTTCTGCATCGCGCTCGATCAGGTGAAGCAGTTCGTCCTGAAGCGTGGTTGCTTTCGCCATCAGCTCTTTCATTTCCTCTTCGCCATCCGCATATTTCTTTTTACCTACTGTCAGCGCACCAACCATGTTGCCAAGCGCTGTGCCGACAGCGCCAACCAGTGCAGAAGCTCCGCCACCGCCCGGAACCGGTGCTTTGGAACCGAGCACTTCTACAAACTCATTGCAAGGTACTGTTGAAAATCCCATGTTATTTTCCTCCGCTTATTTTTTTCGATCCAGAAGCCATCCTGATGGCCTCAAACCATAACTATTTTGCAGCCAGAGCCTTCAGCATATCAATTGTGACATCTCCCACAACCGCCATATCCTCTCCCTGCGTAAATGCAGCCGGGAAATTGTCCGAAAAGAGGATCTGCGCGGACGGCGGAAACTCATCATCTCCTGCCCATAAAATCAGTCGTACAAAAAGCCCTTTCATAAACTCCAGCTCATATCCGACATCACCGGATGAAATCGCCTGAGCGCCGACACGTTCCATGATCTCACGGAATGCATCCAGCTTTCCGCCAAAGCCAAACGCAAGACGGAACAGACATCTTCCCTGGAACTGTTTAAAATAAACTTCTCCCCACGGAATCTCCCGGTACGTCAAAAATTTTCCGGTAGACGGAGCAGCTCCGCCCTCTGTCAGATAACGCAATACCAAAATTTTTGCATTCGGTTTTTTCTCGAGTGGATACCAGCCAATTATCGGCGAAACACTTCCATCATCTCCAATATGAAATACGTTGTACTCCGGCCACGAAATCCGGTAGGAAACACCCATCAGGGAAACGGTAAACTCCTGTTTTTCCGCATCATACGGAACGTCGCACCGGCTGGAAATCTCTTTTGGATCTGCATTCTGATACACTTCCAGATAATGCTCATACGGAATACGCTCTTTGCTGTCTTTTTCGTAATTTAAGTCTACTGCCATGTAAATCCAATTCCTCTCAAAAAGGTTCGCCACAATTCAAAGCAAAACCACATGTGTTTCACCTTGAATCGTAACAGAAAGTTCTGCTTCCGTTTATGCTTCCACAGACGGGAACATCGTCGTGTCTGTGTGCGGCAGGAAGCACGCCGCTACAAATTCATCCATATAGGTTGGTACCGTAGAGAGTTCCAGATATGTCATGTTCCGGGCAACCTCATACGTTTTCTTCTCTGCTGCTGTCGATAAAAGCATTGAGTACGCACCAGTCAGGGAAGAGTTGCCGATGTAATGGAATTTTTCCAGCGGGATGTCCGGGAACATACCGATGGTAACGGCATTTTTCATGTTGATGCCGCTTCCGATACCGCCCGCTACGTAAACCTCCTCGATCATGGAAACATCCATATCCAGATAGTTCAGCATCGTACGGATCGCTGAGAAAATCGCGCCCTTGGCGCGGATAAAGTTGTCGATATCGACCTCGGTAATCTCAACATCGCGGACACTTCCAGCCTCCTCCTCGAACGCAATAACATAGCTTCCCATGCCATATTTGTCGTGGCGGATCCGTCTGCCTTCCCGGATAAATTTTCCCTTCGGATTAACCATTTTCGCACGGAACAGCGCTGCAATTACATCGATGATTCCGGAACCGCAAAGACCAATCGGTTTCGTACCCTCATCTCCGATAACATGGTACGAAGGTTCCATCGTCTCCGGATCGATCGTACATTTTTCAATCGCACCGTCGGTCGCACGCATACCACAGCTGATATCGCCGCCCTCAAAGGCCGGTCCGGCCGAGCAGGCACAGCTTACCATAAAGTCAGAGTTTCCAAATGCAAGCTCGCCATTGGTACCAAGGTCAATAAAGAGACTCATCTCCGGCCGGTTCCAGATCATGCTGACCAACGCGCCGGCAGTAATATCTCCGCCCACATAGCTTCCGATGTTCGGTGCCAGAATGATATGGGCGTCCGGATGAATCGCAAGATTGACATCCGATGCAAACAGTGAGTTTGTCTTAAAGAAGGCCGGAATATACGGCTCCATCCGAAGCGGATCTGCATTGATGCCCATCATCAGATGCTCCATGGTAGTGTTTCCGGCAATCGCCGCACGGTAAATCTGCTGACTGCTGATTTTCGCTGCACGGCACATGTTGGAAATCATCGGGTTTAAGGTTTCTTTGATGATTGCATTCTGCAGTCTTTCATGGCCTCCCGGTTTCTGGGATTCAATGATACGGTTGATAACATCCGCACCATACCGGATCTGTCCGTTTCCGGAAGAGGCTTTTGCCAGGATTTCTCCGCTCAGCATATCCACGATCAGTGCAGAAACTGTCGTTGTTCCGATGTCGACAACGAGACCACCGACCACTGCTTTTGCTTCCATTGGAAGCATATCGTATAAAAAGACGTCATTTGCCGTAACCCGGACGACACACTGTGCCTGAAAATGGGATTCCCGAAGGACATCCGGCATTTTTTTCAGTACAGAGTACGGAATCCGTACCCGCTCAAGCCCTGTCGCTGCCTGTACAGCCCAGGTTACTCTCTCGTTATCCGGCATCGTATCATCCAGAGTAGGCTCTTCCATTGAGATTGTAATCACCTGCATGCTGTTTTTCAATTCCAGGCCGGCGTCTGTAATTTTCTTTTTCGTGTCTTCAAAAATTGCAATTTCACTCGGTGAACTAAGGTCTGCCACTTTCATGCGGCTCCGGTAAGCGGATGCAATGTCCGGCACTTCCACTTCAACATCGCCTTTGACGGTGCTGACGCACGCCAGTCTCCAGCCATTCTGATATTCTTCCTCAGAAATATGGCGGGTTATTTTGGAATCCAGCTCACCGCTCACAAGACGAACGCGGCATTTACCGCACGATGCGTTTCCGGAACACGGTGCATCGATCGGCACATTACTCTTCTGCGCTACTTCAAGAAGGCGCTCACCCTCGGTTGCGTAGGTGACTACCGGTTCTCCTTCTTCAAATCGAAAGGTTACTTTTGCCATAATCTGTAAATCCCCCAGTCGTATATATTCTCCGCTGTTTTTTTATTTTTCCGCTTTTAGATAGAAAAACCCCTGATGGTGCCTCAGGTTTTCGCAAACGCTGCGGCACCATCAGGGGAAAACCTGCGAGATTTAAAGATTAAAGCTCCAGATAAGAATCTGCATACAGAGTGTTGCCTTTGAATACGTCACAGGATTTAATGGTCTCCATCAGTCTCAGGTCATTCGGGTTAACGATGGCGCTGGTCAGACCCTGCATCATAGCCATAGCTACAAGTGCGGAATCCATGATCGGACGGATGTTTTTCGGCATACCGTTGGAGTTGTTGGAAAGTCCGCCGGTAGAATTCAGTCCCATATCGCTGAACATCTTGATGCACTCAAGAACTTCCATCTGTTTGTCCTGCATTCCTTTTACAACCAGGAACAGCGGGTCAAACCACAGATCTGTCGGCTCCATGCCATGCTCCATACCTCTTTCCAGAAGGGTCTGGCAGTACATCATACGCTCGTCGTTGTCTTTTGCAATTCCTTCGCCGTTGCAAAGTGCAATAACGATTGCATCGTTTGCAGCCGCAAGGTCAACGTACTCGATTCTTCCTGCAGCATCTGCAGAGTTTACGATCGGTTTTCCTTTGGAACGGTTGTATACAGAGATACCAGCCTCAATTGCTTTTTTATTGGATGTATCCAGAGCCAGCGGAACATTGTCAAAATTGCTCTGCAGCAGCTCAACAGCCCATTTCATGATGTCTTCTCCATCATTCTCAGCCGGCCCGATGTTTACATCAAGGTAAACGGCACCAGCATCCAGCTGCTGTTTTGCTCTCTTTAAAATTGGCTCTTCATCTCTTGCTGCGAATGCTTTGTTTACAGTAGGAGCTGTAACAGAAAGTCTTTCGCCGATGGTTACAAATTTTGCCATATCTCTTCTCCTTTTCTTTTGGGAATCCCCCATAATTATTTTTTCACGGGAGAAACTTCCGGATACCGGAGTTCCTCCCGGATTTTTTATGTATTACAGTTCTCCGTTTGCCTGCAGATCTTTCATGAATTTCACAAGCTGAACTGCCTCAAGCGGAGCAACGATTACTTCCCATCCAGGAAGTTTGGACTCAATGTCGCCCTTTAATACGGCTACTTTACCAGGAATGATAACTTTTCTGGATTTTACTTTATCTTCTACATTCTCTTTGAAGAATTTGGAGATAGAGTTGCCGGAGAATTTACCTGCTGCCCAGGAAGTCAGTACGGAAAGTCCGCCGGCATCGTTGATTACAAGGTTAACCGGAACTCCGGATCTCTCGAGCTCTCCGGATACCAGGAAATAGGTCAGGGCAAAGTCTACTGTGGTCAGGCAGATCGAATTTTCGTCTGCGCCGTTCAGCGGGTAGATGCCCGGCTCTACTTTCATCGGTTTCTGCGGATCGGTAAATACGTTCTGGCGAAGTCCGAATACCGGAAGTGCCTCTGCGTATCCCATCTCCTCAAGAACGATGATAGAACCGTATTTCATGGTGAACAGGGAAAGCAGTGCCTGCTGCATATATCTGTCGCCCTGTGCGATTTTTGCCAGATTTACAATAGACGGATAGCCGAAGGTACGGTCTGTATCCTTTAAGGATGCACGTCTTACCTGTACGGTAGTAGCGAAGGTCTCTTTGATGGTTGCTTCTGTGGTATCAAGAACAAGGTTCTTGTTGCCGAGTTTCTCGATTGCTTCTACGGTGTCGTGAAGCTCATCAATATTTGCGCCGCTAACGCCGAGAACAACGCCTGCCTCTGTGGCAAGTTTGCTCATCTCTTCATAGTTGGATGCATTTGCACCATTCAGGATCGGTTTGCCTGCTTTGCATACTTCCAGAGCAGCTTTTGCAGCATCTGCGTCTTCACAGCCAAGTACCAGAACTTTTCCGGTTGCTGCTGCTTTCGTTACAAGAGATACGTATTTGTCTACGCCATTTCCGGCATAGTTTACATACAGCATCTCTGCGCACATACGCTCACCGATACGGTCGTAATCAACTTTTTTGTCTTCTTCCAGTTTTGCATCGATCTCTTCGTCAGACATGCAGCTGCAGAGAGATACCGCATAACGGGTTTTGCTTACAAATGTTTTCTCATGACGATAGAGGACCGTCTCTCCGCCAAGAGTGTACTCACTGTCGCCGGTTCCGACTTTGATCGTCTTCATTGGCGGTGCGGTAGCTTCGGAAAGCTGTGCCATAGCGTCGTCAGACATATATGGGCACGCTGAAATATCCATAGCGCCCTGTGCAACCTTCATGGAGAATGCCATACAGGTCGGACATCCGCACTCCTTACAGTTTTTCTTTGGGGTCATTTTAAAAATCTGAATACCTGATAATGCCATAATTCTTTATCCTCCTAATCTCTTCCTTACGTACTGATTACATCAGTTCCTGAATCATTTTGGAAATGGTTGCAACAGACTGTGGATGTTTGAGGATAACTGCATCAGAACCAGAAGCCAGAGATGCGGCTGCTGTCTGAATCTCCATAGAGACTCCTCGTACTTCCTGATTTCCCCATTCCGGAGATTCCTCTTCTGTTGCCATTGCCTCTTTTACATTCCATGTCTCAGAAGCGATTGGAGTAATAATTGGCATCTGCAGCATTTTATCGTCCTGGGATAATGCTGCTGCTTTGATACGGTCCAGTGTAGATACTACGTACTCATATCCGTATCCGACTGCTGCAGAACCTACGTTCATAACAATGCTGTCTGCGCTGACACCAAGCTGGGTCATAACAACATTCAGCTGTTTTGCAAGGTTGATATCTACAGCGGACTCAGCGCCGACTTTCTGGTTGTATGCCAGACCTGCGGCTGCACCAACTGCCTTGTAATCTTCTTCTCTTGCGGACATAACAAGAACGTTTCTTCCCTGAAGGACCTCTGCTACTTTTGTGAGCAGTTCGGAATCCTTCTCAACGTTTTTACATCCTTCTACAACAAGCGGCACGTCAACGGCATCAGCAACCTCTTTGACTGTCTCAATGAGTTCTTCTACCGATTTGTTCAGACCGTTCGGGTCTCCGCCTGCCAGACGAAGGCAGAGGAAATCTGCACCTTCCATAGCTGCTGCTTTTTTTGCAATCTCGCCCATGGTAGCTGCACCTTCATAGTATGCTTTTACGCTTTCCGGTTCTCCTTCCATACCAAGGTCTGTGATTTCAACGCCGACCTTCGGTCCGTTTTTGATTTCACCGTCGAAAGCATAAAATGGTAATACGTTTTCTCCGCCAAGAGTTACGGTTTTGTCTCCGCTGCCGATTACAACGGATTTAATTGCTGCATTAAACTTTTGTGGTTTGCGATTAAACGGCATAAAAAAAGCCTCCTTAAAAATAAAATTCCATACAGGCATATCTCCATGATTCCGCTTCATGGACACACCTGTTATTATTTTAACGTTTTTTCCCGGAGAATGCAAGATTTACCAGGATATTTTCCAAGATTTTCTGACAAAAAGTATCCGTTTTCTTTTCGTCAGCCGTTTTTTCCCAGAAAATCACTTTACAGCTGCCGGCATGTGCCGGAAAGGGCTTCCTCCTCCGCTTTGGAATCCCCTCCCAAGCCATGCCGGTCTGCTTATTCTTTCACAGGATAAGCCTGTAAAATACGAATTACATCATTGGATCCATGCCAAGTGCCGGATGACCTTTCTCGGTCAGGAATGCAACCAGTGTCTCCGGATCTTCTGCGATGGTCTCATCACCGATCATATCGGTAAAGTTGTCGATACCGTACAGCTCTTTTGCTGTTTCATTCAGTTTCTCTGCAACCTGCTCTTTCAGCTCTTTCGGCATCCATACGATACGGGCAACACCGCCTTCTGCTTTCATAAACTTCTTGGAAGCGATAAAGTGTTTGCCGTGTCCCATGAATCCAGGAGTCTGAACACCGCCGCCTGTCATGGAAGCCAGCTCGGAGAAGGTCATTCCCAGAGGAGTCATGCCTGCGTACTCACGGTTTGCGATGCAGACACCGTTGGAGAACGGCTCGATACCACAGATACACTCGAAGCATCCGCAGGATGTCATTGGTTTTTCCATGATGGAGTACAGAGATACATCATCAAGAACACCCTGGGAAAGTTTACGAACAGCCTCGTTAACATCCTCGTACTCACCGATTCTCTCATCGATTACTTTTTCTTTTGTGATAACCTGGCAAGGTCCGTTCGGATCCAGCTCGTTGGTAGCTTTTGCATCCAGCCATGAAACAGCACCGCAAAGTCCGAGACGCTCTGGTGTAACAACACATACATGGCTCGGGGAGAATGCCTGGCACATGATACAGCTGTAGTATACCGGTACGGATTCATCTGTCATGGTAGACAGACGCTCGTCACGTTTGTCGAATACCGGGATTGCAATTTCGTGGCGGATCTTGGTACAGTCTTCCGGATTGGTGTAGATCTTAACCTGACATTTGTCAACAACAGCCTCGAACTCGTTCTTCACCTGTGCGTACAGAACTTCTCCGAAGTGTTTTGCACGGAAGCCTGCGTTGAAAGCTTCTTTGCTGACACGGATACGGATCATATCACGCTGTCCGGTATGCATAACACCTTCGATGCAGTTCAGGTAGCTGTGGAATTTACGCTCAAATACAGGCTCGAAATCCGGCTGCATGCTCTTTCCGGCAACCTCAACAACGTATGCAATGCTGTGTTTGGAACCAACCTCGAACTCGTCGATGTCCGGTCCGATCAGCTCGATCTTGTGATCTTCTACTTCGGAAGCATCTTTTGTCTGAACCAGCTCGCAGCAGTCTACGCGGGAACCGTCAAACTCAACCTGCATATCACCACGGCGGATGATTTCACCCTCGAATGCAGATGCGAATGCAACCGGGATATCAATGTTGGTGATTTTGATCTTGATGTCGCGTGCTTCCAGAGAAGTTGCGTTGAATTTGGAAACGTCCTTCTGGATAATAAGGCTCTTCGGAATAGCCGGAACGTCTTTTTCATCGTTTGTGATAACCGGAAAGCCAAGTGCAATTGCACCAGCGCCGCATGCAACGATCACATCATCCAGAGGAGCAAAAGCATTTACGAATGCCGGTACACGGTCTTTGGTGTAGGTCATCAGTGCGCCTGCATCGCCTGCAGTTACGTTACCGAAGATCAGGGCTGCACGGATTGCTACGGATACAGCATGGATAACAGATGTTACGTCTTTTCCAAGCGGGATGACACGTACGTTTGCGCCGGTCTTGTATCCCAGTTCCTGACACTGATCAATGATTCCGCCAACCAGTGTTACAAGAATACCCTGTGCCTGATAGCTCTTAACCAGATCCACGCCTTCCTGTGCAGTCGGAGCGCTTCCAAGGATAACAGCTACGCCCGGGATATCGCCTGTTACAAGCGGCACACCAAGCTCACGGATGATGGCATCGCTTAAATGGCCGTAGCACGGCTCATCATATGGTTTTGCACCGTCGATGTATTTAATTGCCTCGATGAACTCTGCGCAGAGTGCAGTTGCAACACCGGACATAAATACATCATTCAGCTGATTTTCTCTTGTCATCAGAGATTTTACCACGCCAAGAGCCTCTTTCATCTCTTTTAAGTTGGTAACCTTTACTCCTGTTACAGCATAGTAACACGGAAGTGCGTAAGCAGTGTCCGGGAAGCTGACTGCTTTTTCCTCTCCGTTTGCTGCGATTGCGGCATCAACGGCAGCTTCGGTAAGACCGTATACTGCATCATTTCCGCCAAATACTCTCTCGAATAATGTCATGTGTTTTTCCTCCTATCACACTTTTTCCATGCCAGGCATGTTTGACTTATCGATTTTTGTTTTTATTTTCCGTATCTCTTCTACTGCAGCCGCGCTGTAATCATATGGAGACGAACCTTCCCTGTCCGCTTCCATAATTTCCGGGTTGTAGTGGACCATGCCCAGAAGATCCTCCGGGGGGATACGGTCCTGTATGAATGCCTCATCTTTTTCGTCGCGTACTTTGTTTGCCACGACATGAACCTGATGAACGCCAAGCTCTTCGGCCAGACGTTTGACATTCTTATAGGTCTGAATACTTCTTGCACCCGGCTCGATGACTACGATGAACATATCCATGCCCTCCGTCGTTCCTCTTCCCAGATGCTCAAGGCCTGCTTCCATGTCGAGGATGACAACATCCCCTCTGTGAAGGACCAGGCTGTTGATGATTCTCCGCAGCATCACATGCTCCGGGCAGACACAGCCGCTTCCGGCCGTCTCCACGGTGCCAAGCGTCAGGAGTTTGACTCCATTGTACTCTTTGCTGTATTTATCGGGGATATCACTTACTCTCGGATTTATCTTGTAAAACCGGTTGTCTGCACTTGCCTCGGTGCGCTCTTCGATCAGTTTTCTCATTTTGGTAATCGGAACGATCGAATCGAGGATTTCTTCCGGAAATCCAAGCGCAAGGCCCAGATTGGCATCCGGATCGACATCTGCAGCCAGAACCGGATGGCCTTCTTCTGCATAAAGTCTTGCAAGGGTCGCTGCGATGGTTGTTTTTCCTACGCCACCCTTTCCAGTTACTGCTATTTTCATTTTACACCTTTTCACTTCAAAAAGGGCGGTCTCTTTTTACGTCAGGGACCGCCCTGTCCTTTTTATATGCCGAGTGCGGCACGTTTCTCTTCGATTCGTGCGAGCATTGCATCGCCCAGCTTGTCGATGTCTTTTTCTACTGTGTAAGCTGCCTCAACCCAGTCGCGGACACCGTTGGTCAGAAGTCCTGTTACCTCAGTGGATCCGGATACGTACGGCTCTACGCCAAGGTAAGTATCGATACCGGTTGCTACAACATAGTTTCCGATGGAAACTGCTTTCTCAGACATCCACTCCGGAGCACATCCGACAACCGGAAGCTGGGAAATATTGACATTACCGATTTTAGCAAGTTCTGCTACAAGAACCATCATACGGGAGATATCAACGCAGGATCCCATGTGGAGTACCGGCGGGATATCAGCCAGCTCGCAGACACGTTTCAGACCTGCACCGCAGAGATCTTTAGCACGTTTGTCCATCAGACCTGCTCTTGCTGCTGCCTGTGCAGAGCATCCGGAAGCAACGATGATAACGTCGTGCGCGATCAGCTTCTTCATCAGCTCGATGTGAGCGGTGTCCGGACGGACTTTCGGGTTGTTGCATCCTACCATGGCAACTGCACCGCGGATAACGCCGGATGCCACACACTGCCACAGCGGCATCAGAGTTCCGGTCTGGTCAACCTGGGAATTGGTTACTTTATCCAGAGTCTTAATGATGGACTCAAAAGAGTATCCCACGGTTGCTTTCTGCTTCATATGCGGGATATGTACCAGCTCCGGTTTCCGGTTTTTAAAGTTTTCAATTGCCATTTTTACGATGGCTTTTGCATTCTCACCTGCTGTTTTTGCGTTGAAACGAATGTATTCTGCATCCGGCATCTGCGCAATCGGGCTGGTGGTAACGAATTTAGTATGGAAACATTTGCTTAAAGGTCCAAGGGCCGGGAAAATACACTGTACGTCAACAACGATGGCCTCGCAGGCACCGGTCAGTACCACGTTTTCCTGCTGCAGGAAGTTACCTGCCATCGGCACGCCGCGGCGCATTGCTACTTCATTGGAAGTACAGCAGACACCTGCTACGTTGATTCCCTTTGCTCCCATTTCTTTTGCATATGCGATCATCTCCGGATCGTCTGCGTATTCGCAGATCATCTCGGAAAGTGACGGATCATGGCCATGAACGATGATATTTACTTCATCTTCTTTCATAACACCAAGGTTTGCCTCGGTTTCGATCGGCTTTGGAGTTCCGAACAGTACGTCAGAGAACTCGGTACCCATCATGGAGCCGCCCCATCCATCGGAAAGTCCGGAACGAAGGGACTGGCGAACGAGTGCTTCCGGAAGGGAAGAACATCCCATATGGGTCATATGAAGAGAACATGCAACCTCACGGTCAATCGCACGCGGTGCGATTTCTTCTCTCTCCCAGATTTCCTGTGTATGCTGCGGAGCACGTTTCAGGAATCTCTGTGTTCCGAACGGTTTACCATACTCTAAAAGAGCCAGCTCGGACATCTCATGTGCCAGATCATAGATATCTTTTCCTTCTGTCTCTACGCCCCACTCTTTTGCAATACGGATCAGTTTCTCCGGATCTTTTACTTTGTAGTTTCCGTTTGGATCAGCCTCATGCAGTGTGTGGCAGATCTCACGGCCATGATCGGAATGTGTTGCAGAACCGCCTGCTGTAAAGCGCAGGAAGTTACGTCCTACAATACCGTGTACATCGCATCCGCAGATTCCTCTCGGTGCCTTTGGTGTAATACGGCAAGGTCCCATCGTACAGATACGGCAGCAGGTTCCCTGCTCACCGAATTTACAGTGCGGGGTCTGGTTTTTTACACGAAACTGCCATGCGTCAGCGCCAACCTTTGCACCTGTTTCCAGGAGCTCATTCGTGGCCTGTTCGAATTCTTCTACGCTTGTTAATTTGAATTCGCTCATCTTGTCCTCCTCAAGATTGTATTTTAATATTTTTATGGTAAAAACATCCTCCCATGGGGGATATTTTACTTTTGAAATATCCCTCCGTCTGCAGCGTGTACAAAGCGGAGGGCAGATTCTCTGTTTTTATAAATCAAGGTTTTCTACGATTTTCTTTAATGCCGCGCGTACCGGAGAGTCTTCCGGCAGACGTACAGTTGGTTTTCCGTCGCAATCATATTCATAAACCTGATCATCGTGCGGAACAACGCCAAGGAGAGTTAATCCCTGTTTTTCAATTTCCTCACGAGTTCCCTCATTTAACACGCCATTCGGCGCGCGATTTACGATCAGTCCTACCTGCTTCGGCTTCATATCGCATTCTTTGATCAGCTCCGCGATTCTCGCAGCGGCCTGTACCCCTCTTCTTGAGCAGTCACTGACCAGAATAGCTGTATCCATGCCCGGAAGTATACCACGGCTGATATGCTCCATGCCCGCCTCGTTATCCACAACCATGAAGGGGTAATTCGGATACAGCTTGGCAAGCTGATTCTGCAGAAGTCCATTGACGAAGCAGTAGCAGCCTTTTCCCTGTGTTCTTCCCATTACAAGCAGGTCAAAATCATCTTCCTCAGTCAGAGCGCCTGCAAATTTAAATTCCGCATAATCTGCCTTGCTCATGCCTGCCGGAATCGGGTTTTTGGATGCCATCTCTGCACGGGCAATCTCCTCCCGGATATCTCCAAGGGTAGCTTCTACTTCTACACCGAGTACCTCATTCAGGTTTGAGTTTGCGTCTGCATCGACTGCAAGAACAGGACCTTTTCCTGACTCGCAGAGATACTGGATCAGCAAGCCGCATAATGTTGTTTTTCCAACGCCGCCTTTTCCGGCGACAGCTATTACGTGTGCCATAAAAATCGGATGCCTCCCAAATTCAAGTAATTAATTCATTAAACCAGTGTGCAAAGGCCGGATCTGTCGATGATTTCAGATACGTCTTTCCATTTATTCAGCGCGTACAGATGAATTCCGTTGACACCGAGTGCACGGTATGCATCAATCTGTTTTACGGTATATTCGATACCCTCTTCTTTGAACTCTGCAACTTTCTTGTCGTAGAATACGTCGAACGGTTTGCCCTCTGCATCTTTTGCTGCAAATGGGTTCGGGAACAGCCAGTGTCTGGAGATCATTCTGGAAAGCTCTCTGTCCATAACACAGCCGTTTCTGGAAAGTGCCATGTTGATGGTAGCTGCCTGATCCAGGATCGGCATAACTCCAACGTCTACCGGCATGGTGATTCCTGCTTTACGGATTGCATCCAGCCAGTATTTGAACTGCTCCATATCCCAGCAGAGCTGTGTCATGATGTAGTCTGCTCCGTTGTCCTGTTTCTGTTTCAGAACTGCGATATCAGACTCCAGACTTCTGCAGGAGATGTGGCCTTCCGGTGAACCTGCAACAGCGATTTCAAATTTATCGCCGTAGGTATCACGTACGAATTTTACAAGATCGGTAGCATAGTCAAAGTCGCCGCAGGTTGTAGTCTCACCAAGCGGAATATCTCCGCGCAGTGCCAGCATGTGATCTACGCCGTCAGCCAGATACTGATCCAGCTGCTCTTTGATTCCTTCTTTTGTGTTTTTGATAACGGTGAAATGAGTAACCGGTGTGGTTCCGGCATTTTTGATCATCTGACATACTTCACGGTTTGCTCCGACATTTCCGCCGCCTGCTCCATATGTACAGGAAATGTAAGACGGGTTGTACTTCATCAGGTGGTCGATGGTACCCGGCAGATTCTGCAGTCCCTTCTCTGTCTTTGGCGGGAACAGCTCAAAAGACAGAAGGGTCTTGTTTTTCATCTCTTCTGAAAGTTTCATAATTCAATTTACCTCCGCTTTAATATGATATATTCCTATTCTAAGTCCCGGTTCGCTTGTTCTGTTTGTTCCGATTTGCAGAACCCGGGGGCCTAAAACCGCTTTTATAGAATAACTGGTTCCGTCAACCAATTATCATTCACAGTCCAGCTCTACGATGCTGTTTGCAAGATCTACCATTTTGATCTTACCCTGCAGTCTGATCTCCTCACCCATGATGTCACGGATCAGAACGTATTCTCCATCGACATCGATGCGGCTCACATTTTTACAGACAACTGTGTTTTCCGGATTTTTGTATACCGTTGCAAGGCACATAGCTTACGCCTCCTCTACTTAACTTCTTTCAAATGCTCTTTTACAAGCGTCAGTGCAAGGGACAGGCGCATATTGCCTTTCTGGAAATCGGATACTCCCTCCCTGATCTGTTTTGCGGCGTCCGCCATTCCGGCTTTTTCCAGTTTGTCGGCCATCTCGTCGAGTTCTGCTGCGTGATGTTCATTGTGCTGCAGCATATAGGTTAAAAGAGCAAGATTCTCATCCTTGCATTTTTCTTCGGAACATGCATTGCAGGCATGTCCGCAGTCTTCTCCCTCGTGATGATGGTCATGGTGATGATGATGCTCGTCGTGAGCGCCGTGCGGAATGGGATTTCCATTCTCGTCATATAATAAATGCATAATATGGCCTCCTCTGTCCCCGTTTTTCTCCTCTGCCGTCCGTTTCGTCCGCTTTTTGTTTTCTTGAAACGTCCTGCAGATTGTACAGGGAATGATAAATAAATATCAATTCAAACTTATTATACTCTATTTCATGCACAAAATCAATACGGCCTCCACAAAATTTCTGTACAATTCGCCGTACAGGCCGTCCTGGCATCCTTCTTTTTTCTTGCGTGGCTTGTTATTTTTTTCATTTCCCGATTGTGTTAAACTTTTTTAATATATTTGGTCTGATTTCTTTAAATTTTCATGTTATACTAAACATAATTATGAGAGAAATACGGCAGAATCTTTTTTTGATTCAAGATACGGAGGGTTTTTATGGCACTTTCTATTCCAACCATTACATTGAACGACGGCAGAGCGATGCCGCTTCTGGGGCTTGGCACTTACAAATCGACAGAAAAAGAGGCAGAAAAAGCAATTGTCACCGCGGCAAAATACGGCTACCGTCTGATCGATACCGCCTCCTCCTATAAAAATGAGGACAGCATCGGCCGCGGGATCCGCGCAAGCGGGATTCCGCGGGAAAACTTTTTTATTACCACAAAGGTATGGAATACCGCGCAGCGGGTCGGTGATATCGAAGGTGCCTTCAACCGCAGCCTCGACCGTCTCCGTCTCGACTACGTTGATCTTTACCTGATTCACTGGCCGGTGCCGGGCTGCTACCCGGAGACATGGCGCGCACTCGAAAAAATCCGCGAATCCGGGCGTGCAAAATCGATCGGCGTCAGCAACTTCGAGGAGCCGCACCTTACCGCCCTCTTTGAATTTTCCGGCATCATCCCGGCCGTCAACCAGATCGAATGCCATCCGCTCTGGAACCGGAAACCGCTCATCGCTTTCTGCCGTTCACATGGAATCACCGTTCAAGCGTATGCGCCGCTCGCAAGAGGTCTTTATCTGAACCGTGAGATTATGCAGCAGCTGGCAGAAAAGTATGTACGCACTGAAGCGCAGATCGGCCTCCGCTACCTCGTCCAGCAGGGCATCAGTGTCATCCCGAAATCGACACAGCCGGACCGCATTTTTGCCAACGCGGATGTCTTCGACTTCGAACTTTCTGAAGCCGACATGGCGCTCATCGACACGATGGACGAACAGCTCCGCTCTGCTTCCATACCGGATGACCTGCTGTAACTGCGGATTCACAGAAAAAGCAGCACAGAAAATCTGTTTCTTTCCGTTTCAGATTTCTGTGCTGCTTTTTCTGTTTCTCTTTATTTCTAGGATACCATCCAGTCTGCTGCAGGTGCAGATCCACTCCCCCATTGCTTCGGCTTCTTCTAAATCATGCGTGACCAGAAGCATCGTTTTTTCTTTTCCTTTTCTGCGGATATAGTTCATCGTTTTCTTTTTCGTCCCCGCATCCAGTCCCCGGAACGGCTCATCCAAAAGGAGGAAATCTGCGTCCATGCGCATGGCCCGCAGAACCGCCACCCGCTGGCGCATGCCGCCCGACAGTTCCGATACAGCCTGGTTTTCACAGCCCGAAAGGCCGAGTTCCTCCATCTCCTCCACAAGATGACGGGAGCTTCTTTTTTCTTTTCCAAACATGCGGCGCCTTACCGCGAGCTGGATATTGGCTGCAGCTGTCAGTTCTTCTGCCAGCCGCGGTTCCTGAAAAACCATACTTTTTCTTAAGGCTTCCAGTCCCCCGATTTTTCCGCCGTCCGCCTGCTCCAGGCCTGCCAGAATCCGCAGCAGGGTTGTCTTTCCCGCCCCGGAAGGAGCCATCAGACAGGTCACTGCTCCTTTTTTCAGTTCCATCGTAAGATTCGAAAAAATAACGTGTTCTCCATACGCTTTTTTCAGATGGCAGATTTCAATCGTATCTTCTCTCATTTCATCACCAGCATCCTTTTTTCTGCAAGATCCATTCCTTTTAAAACAGCTTTTTCGAGACAGAAGCTGACGTACACGATCGCTGCCGTCCAGGCAAAGAGTCCCGGTGTGTCGAGATATATTTTTGCCTGATACAGATGCTCTCCGATGGATCGGTTCGGAATGCCGATTACTTCTGCTGCCGTTCCGGCCTTCCAGCAAAGGCCGAGGGAAAGTGAACATCCCGTCCGGATATATGGGTACAGCTGCGGCAGGATCACCCAGCGCAGCCGCACCGGCCGTGGAACCTGAAAAACGTCTGTCATCTCCAAAAGCGCTGTGTCCAGTTCCCGCAGGCCGTTCCGCGTGTTTGTATACAGGATCGGAAATACCATCAGAAACGAAATCACAACCGAAAGATTCTTCGACGAAACCCAGATCAGGATCAGAATCACAAAAGAAGCGACCGGCACTGCTTTCACTGCTGCAACCAGCGGCGTCAGGAGTTCTTCTGCAATGGAAAACCGACCGGCAAGTGCAGCTCCTGCAATTCCCGCCGCCGCACCAAGAAGGAATCCGGCTCCGATGCGTGCTCCGGAAAACAGCAGGGACTGCCAGAAGACCGGTTCTGTTACAAGCGTAAAAAGGCGTTTCAAAACAGCGGCAGGAGATGCCAGAAGGATCTCCTGCCCGACAAAAACGCTTGCCGCCTGCCAGATCATAAGCCAGAACACGATCGGCCAGCGCTTCGTTTTTCTCTGTTTCTCTTTTTTGTTTTTATTCGGAATAATAGAAGTCATCTCCTGGAAGTTCTCCTCCGACTGTCTCCGGGTTCTGGTCTTTGAGTACACCGAGATAACCGGAAAGCTTCTCTTTCATCTCATCACCGGTGATGCAGACAATGTTGCATGCCGGAAGCGCTTTCTTTGCGACTGCCTCCGGAACAATGTCATAATCCCCGATCAGTTTTGCCGCCTCATCAGTGTTTTCGGTTACGTAGGATACGGATGCCTGGTAAGCTTCCATGAAGTCTGCAACTGCTTCCGGATGCTCCTTGGCAAAGGCAGTGCGCACAACGGTAACACCTGTCACCAGTGTGCTCGCCGTTCCTTCGGACTCCTGGATTTTGTTCCATTCTTCGGTCAGGTCAAGTGCGGTGCGCAGCGTTTCTTTTTTCGTCTGTGCCGTCGTTACAAACGGCTGCGGCAGCATGGCGATTCCATCGGCATCTTCTGCAAGTGCTGCCACGCACTCGGCGTGTTCGCTCTTCCACTCGATCGTTACGTCCTCACCCGGTACGAGGCCGTTCTTTTCGAGGATATAATTCAAAGCATACTCCGGAGTTGCACCTTTGCCGCCCGCATAAATGGTTCTGCCTTTCAGATCCGCAATGGAATGTACGGTATCGCCGTCCTCGACGATGTAAAGGACACCGAGCGTATTGACTGCGAGCACCTGCACGCCGCCGTTTGTCTTGTTGTAGAGTACGCTTGCAAGGTTCGCCGGAACCGCGGCGATATCCACCTCTCCCTGTACCAGTTTTGCGCTGACCTCATCCGGGGCAGCGGCAAGTTCAAACGTGTCCGCAGGTGACTCTTTGCTGTCGTTATCGCTCATCATTTTTACCATTCCCATGCTGGTCGGTCCTTTTAATGCAAGCACATGGACCGGTGTCTCATCTTCTGTTTCCGATGCCGCTGTGCTGCTCTCTGTCTGCGTATTTTCTGATACTGTACTTTCTGATCCTGTGCTTTTTGTCCCGCTGCTCTCCGTCTTTGTCTCTGTCTGGCCGCATCCTGCAAACAGAAGTACCATTGCAAGAATCGCTGCCGCAAAGCCCATCTTTCTTTTCTTTTTCACTTTTGTCTCCACCTTGCTGTTCTTTTTAGTCTACCAGCTTGTCCAGTTCTTTTACATATTCTGTCTGACTGGAAATCTTGTGTTTTGCCTGCGCCGCATATTTGTTGACTGCCGCCTGCGACTTTTTGATTGACTGCATCGTGCCGGCTCCTGCCACGCATCCGCCCGGACAGGCCATGCCTTCGAGAAGATAACCGTTGTACTTTCCGGCCTTTGCCATTGTCAGCAGTTTCCGGCATTCCTTCAGACCTTCTGCATTTGCCATCTTGATTTCGCGGTCCGGGTATTTTTCACGGATTACATTTTCCACAGATTTTGCAACGCCGCCGGAGACAGCAAAGTTTCTTCCGTCCACCGATGCATCGCTGACGCCGTCCGGATCTTCCTCAAGTGCACTCACATCTACCTGGCGCGCATCGAAAATGCCCGACATCTCTTCAAACGTCAGAACGAAGTCCACCTCACTGCGGACAGACCGGCGCATGGCCTCCAGTTTTTTCGCCGCACACGGTCCGACAAAGACAACCTTCGCATTCGGATTGTGTTTCTTGATCAGACGCGCCGTCAGCGTCATCGGGGTCAGTGCCATCGAGATACAGCTTGCGTAATCCGGGAACAGTTTCTTCGCCATTACAGACCAGGCCGGACAGCAGGATGTCGCCATAAACGGCAGTTTCTCCGGAACTTCGTTCACAAAATCCTCTGCCTCCTGTGCCGCACAGAGATCCGCTCCGATCGCAACTTCAAAGACATCCGCAAAACCGAGCTTTTTCATCGCCGCACGCAGTTTTCCAGGCGTTACTTTCGGTCCGAACTGGCCGACAAACGCCGGTGCCAGCGCTGCATAGACGCGCTCTCCCGACTGGATCGCACGGATTACCTGGAAGATCTGGGATTTGTCCGAAATAGCGCCGAACGGGCAGTTGACGAGACACTGGCCGCAGGATACACATTTCTCGTAATCGATATCCGCTTTTCCGTTCTCATCCGAACCGATGGCATCCATTCCGCAGGCTCTCGCACACGGACGCTCCTGAATGATAATAGCCTGGTATCCGCATACCTTGGCACACTGACCACATTTGACGCATTTATCCTGATCAATATAGGATCGTCCATTGGTGCGGTCCAGCGTAATGGCCTTTTTCGGACAGACTTCCACGCACGGATGTGCAAGACACCCCTGACATCCCTCCGTGATCAGAACCCGTTTTTCATGACAGGCGTTGCATGCAAATTTGATGACATTAATGAGCGGCGGTGTATAATACGTCTCCGCCTGGTCCGCCAGTTTGATATTGTCCGAGATCGGGGCGTGCTCTGCCGCGCTTCTGCACGGAAGTCCCATTGCAAGGCGAAGCCGCTCTCCTACAATCGCCCGCTCCAGAAACACATCATTTCTAAAATTTCCGACCTCGCCGGGAATTACACGGTAAGGAATTTCCTCGATCGTCTTTTCCACCGGGGAGTCCACGTCATACGCCATTTTTGCAACTTCCGTAAAAATGGCATGGCGGATTTCCTGAATTCTTGTTTCTACTCCTCTCATTCTTTCTTCCTCCTGCTGTATTTTCCTCCGCATCTTTTCAGTTAAAATTATTCCGCTTTCTATTACTATACTTGATTTCGAAAGTATTGTCATCTTTTTCCCGTATTTTTGCTGAAAAATTTCGGTCTGCACAAAAAAGAACCTGCCGTCTCTGTATCATTTCACAGAAGTGACAGGTTTCTTATTTTTACCGCTCCCAGAGATCCGGGGCGAGTTCGTCTTTTTTCATACGCTGCATCAGTTCATCCACAGCCTGTTTCGGGTTTTTGTTTTCAAACAGAACCTGATTGACTGCCTGAATGATCGGCGTTTCGATTCCGAATTTTTTCGACAGGGTAAGACCCGCTTTTGCGGAATAGACGCCCTCGACGATCATCTGAACTTCATCCATCGCCTGCTGCATCGTTCTGCCCTGGCCGATCAGGTATCCGGCTTTCCGGTTCCGGCTGTGAACGGAAGCACACGTTACAATCAGGTCGCCGATACCGGAAAGACCGTAGAAGGTTTCCGCATGGGCACCCATCGCCGTGCCGAGCCGTGCAATTTCCGCGATCCCGCGGGTAATCAGAGCCGCTTTCGTATTGTCGCCGTAGCCAAGACCATCTGCCGTTCCGGCTGCCAGTGCGATGACATTTTTCAGAGCTCCGCCAAGTTCAATTCCCGTGATGTCCGGGCTTGTGTAAACGCGGAAGACCGGACTCATGAACACATTCTGCACATACAGTGCACTCTCGCGGTCATGCGCGCCGACAACGATCGTGGTCGGCAGGCCGCGGCCGACTTCCTCTGCGTGGCTCGGTCCGGAGAGAACAACGACATTCGCTCCCGGCACTTCCTCCTCGATGATCTGAGACACCGTCATCAGGGTATCGGCTTCCACGCCTTTTGCCACATTGACGATGAGCTGGCCGTCCGGAATATCCGCCGCATACTTTTTACATGTGGTTCGCACGTACGGGGATGCTTTTGCCATCACAAGGATGTCCTGTCCGGAAAGGGAGCCGCGCACATCGCAGGTGAACTTCATTTCATCCGGCAGTTTTACGCCCGGAAGCTTCGTCAGATGCTCTCTGTGTTCCTTTAAGCTCTCAATTTCCTTTTCATTTTCCGAGCAGATCGTCACGTCATGCCCGTTGTTGCAGAGCAGGAGGCCGAGGGCGGTTCCCCAGCTTCCTGCTCCGATGATGCTAATCTTTGCCATATTTTATTTCTCCGACTTTTTGGATAAATACGTTTTCCGCTCTGTTCCCGCGATGAGACGCTTGATGTTTGCACGGTGCTCCCAGAAGGCAAGCACGGCAAGAAGTGCGATCACCACGTACATCTCATAGAGATACGGCGGTTCCAGCGCAAAGCAGCCCGCCTGTCCCATGATAACGGCCATTGCAAAAAAGACAACGTAAACCATCATGGAACCGAGGGAAACATAGTGTGTTACTGCAAGATTCAGGAAAAACAGCGCTGCACAGACCAGCGTGATTCTCCAGTCAAACGAGATAATCAGACCCGCGGTCGCAGCGATTCCTTTTCCGCCGCGGAAGCCTAAGTAAAACGGGAAGTTGTGGCCGAGAATCGTTCCGGCCGCAGCATACACCGTCAGCAGTTTCAGCATTTCCGGGTGCGATGCACCGAAGATCAGGCGTACCGTCAGGACCGCCAGAATGCATTTGATGCAGTCGCCGGCAAGCGTGATGGCGCCTGCTTTTTTCCCTAAAGTCCGGAGCGCGTTGGTCGTTCCTGCGTTTCCGCTGCCGTGTTCCCGGATATCAATTCCCTTCGTCCTTCCATAAATATATGAGGTCTGAAAAAGGCCAAATGCGTATCCGATCAAAAGGCATATGATCCGTACCATAACTCTTTACTGCTCCTTCTCTTTTCGTTCTCTGATGATGAATTTCAGCGGTGTGCCGCGGAAGCCGAACGACTCTCTGATTTTATTCTCCAGATATCGAACGTAGGAGAAATGCATCAGTTCTTTGTCGTTGACGAAAATAACAAATGTCGGCGGTTTGACCGAAACCTGTGTCATGTAGTAGATTTTCAGTCGTTTTCCACGGTCTGACGGCGGCTGCTGCATTGCCATTGCCTCGGTCAGAATCTCGTTCAGGACACCGGTCTGTACGCGCAGGTTCTGGTACTGCAGAACCATGTCGATCGTCTCGAACAGCTTCGGAAGACGCTGTCCTGTCTTCGCAGAGATGAAAAGAAGCTCTGCGTACGGCATGTAAGCCAGTGTATTTCTTACTTTTTCGGTAAAACGGTAGATCGTCTTGTCATCTTTTTCCAAGGCATCCCATTTATTTACCGCAATGATCATACCTTTTCCACGCTCATGGGCGATACCGGCAATTTTGGCATCCTGCTCGGTGACACCCTCGGTTGCATCGATCAGAAGAACGACGACATCTGCGCGCTCTACGGCAGATACTGTACGGATGATGCTGTACCGCTCCAGCTCCTCTTTGATCTTGTTTTTCTTTCGAAGGCCTGCGGTATCGATGAAAATATATTCATTTCCATTGTGCATGATCGTGGTATCGATCGCATCGCGCGTCGTTCCGGCGATATCGGATACGATGACACGGTTCGAGCCCAGCAGTTTGTTGACCAGGGAGGATTTTCCGACGTTCGGTTTTCCGACAATGGCGATGCGCGGAATCTCGCTCTCCTCCTCGTTTTCCATCTCCGGATCAAAGTATCCTGTCACCTCATCGAGCATATCGCCGATGCCGAGCTTTCCGGATGCGGAAATGGCGTGCGGCTCTCCGATGCCGAGGTTATAGAATTCATAAACATCCATCATCTGACGGTCGAAGTTGTCGACTTTGTTGACCACCAGCACAACCGGCTTGCGGCTTCTTCTGAGCATATCAGCTACTTTTGCATCGGCATCTACAAGGCCCTGACGGACGTCAGTGATGAAGATGATGACATTTGCGGTATCAATGGCGATCTGCGCCTGGTCTCTCATCTGGGAGAGAATGATATCTTTGGATTCCGGCTCAATACCGCCGGTATCTACCAGCGTAAATTTGTGGTTCAGCCACTCCACGTCGGCATAAATACGGTCACGGGTTACACCCGGTGTGTCTTTTACAATCGAAATATTGTCTCCGGCTAATACATTAAACAGGGTGGATTTACCCACGTTCGGCCGGCCCACAATTGCTACAATCGGCTTGCTCATACATTGTTCTCCTTCTGTGTATCGTCTCCTGGTTTTCCTCCACAACTGCTTTCACCAGGTCGCTGCCCGGCTCATCGATAATCTGTACCGGTGTTTTCAGGCGCTCTTCCACCTCTTCCACCGTCACATCGTCGAGAAAGACGTTTTTTCCCGAACGGAGCATGTTGCACGGAAGCAGCAGGCAGTCGCCAAGATCTCTTCCCTCTAACTGCTCCATCAGATCCTTTCCGGTAATCAGACCGGATACGGTAATGGATTCTCCAAAGAAATAGTTGATAATCGTGACAACCTCCGCCTGTACATTCGGATATTTTTCACGAATTTTCTGCATGTGTTTTTTCAACGACGGCGCCGCAGCTTTTCCGGTCGCAATCGTTACATGGCGGTGACGGTCGTCCCCTTCTCGTTTCGAAAGTTCTTCCGCAACCTCGTCCTCCAGAAGCCGGAGCATTCCCACTCCGTTTTCCAGCTGGATATAGCCATCGTAATTTTCCTCCTCCGGGATCGGCTCTCCCGCCAGCAGATACCATTCATCACCAGCATGGATAAAGTGAAGTCCCCACTGTTCATACAGCTTTTTCTGCCATTTGTGAATCGTGGCAAGAACTTCTTTTGCATCCTCCCTGGTAAACGGTTCCAGAGGCGCCAGTCCGTCGCGGTACTTCGAAAGTCCGACCGGGACAACCGAAACACTTTTCAGATGCGGCAGATATTTTGACAGATCCGAAATACTGCGCTCCAGCTCTGCGCCGTCGTTGTATCCCTTGCAGAGCACAATCTGTCCATTCATCTCGATTCCCGCCTCGTAAAGGCGCTGGACCTTCGGAAAGATATTGCCCGCAAAACGGTTGTGCAGCATTTTGCAGCGGAGCTCCGGGTTCGTTGTCTGGAACGAAATATTGATCGGTGCCAGATGGTAGCGGATAATCCGGTCGATATCGTGGTCGCTCATGTTGGTCAGTGTAATATAGTTTCCCTGCAGAAAGGACAGACGCGAATCGTCATCCTTAAAATACAAGGTGGGACGCATTCCCGGCGGCATCTGATCGATGAAGCAGAAAATGCAGTTGTTGCTGCAGGAACGGTACTGATCCATGAACTCGTTCTCGAATGTGATGCCGATTTCCTCGTCATACTCTTTTTCGATTTCCAGGTCCCATTCCTCGCCGTCCTTTTTCCGGATCGTGAGTTCCAGATACGTGTCGTTGGTCTGGAAGTGGTAATCGAAGACGTCCTCGATGATTTCCCCGTTCACGCGGAGCAGTTCATCTCCCGGTTCGAGTTCCAGTTCTTCGGCAATACTGCCCGGTTCTATTGTCTTGATAATATGTTTCGTCTTGTTTTTCACAGATCTTACGTTTTGGCCTTTCCATTTACTTCTTTATAACTTCTCTTTGCCCAGTAAAAAGCGTGCTTTTTTTGCATACCTTCCGGACATTCATCCATTATAATAACAACAACCTGCACAAAAAGCAAGGATTCTTTCGTTTTTTGCTTGACGCGCCCTTTCCCAAGATGATATAAATAGGAAGTAAATGGTTTGTAAAAAATGTCGATTACTGGAGGTTTGTATGGCTAATTTAGATTTACTTGAAAATTCCATTCCGGTTGCTCCGTTAAAGCTCGCAGCTCTGCCGGGCAGTATGGAAATGGCAAAAAAAGTCGATTCGTATCTGGTTCAGTTCCGTAAAGAGCTCGCCGAGCGCCGCAACGGGGTTTCCTTTTCCGGATATTCCGAGGATTCTTTTCTGATTGACTGCGAGTGCCCGCGTTTCGGTTCCGGCGAAGCAAAAGGAAAGATCAACGAATCCGTCCGCGGTGCCGATCTTTACATCCTGGTTGATGTCTGCAACTACAGCATCACTTACAAGGTCTGCGGCTACGAGAACCACATGTCACCGGATGACCATTATCAGGATCTGAAACGTATCATCGCTGCTGCAACAGGAAAAGCACACCGGATCAACGTAATCATGCCTTTCATTTATGAAGGAAGACAGCATAAGCGCACCAAACGTGAGTCTCTCGACTGCGCACTTGCTCTGCAGGAGCTGATGAACATGGGTGTTTCCAACTTCATCACCTTCGACGCACACGATCCTCGTGTCATGAACGCAATTCCGCTCGGCGGCTTTGACAACTTCATGCCAACCTACCAGTTTTTAAAAGCCCTTCTTCGTTCCGTTCCGGATCTGACGATCGACAACGATCATCTGATGATCATCAGCCCGGACGAGGGAGCGATGGCGCGTGCCGTATACTTCTCCAACGTGCTCGGCGTCGATATGGGTATGTTCTATAAGAGAAGAGATTACTCCACCATCGTAAACGGAAAGAACCCGATCGTGGCACATGAGTTCCTCGGCGATTCCGTAGCAGGAAAAGATGTTGTCATCATCGACGATATGATCTCCTCCGGTGAGAGTATGCTCGACGTTGCAAAACAGGTCAAAGAGCGCGGCGCTGACCACGTCTTTGTCTGCACCACCTTCGGCCTCTTCACAGATGGTCTGGAGAAATTCGATGCTTACTATGAGAAAGGCTATATCAGCAAAGTCATCACCACCGACCTGACCTACCGTACACCGGAACTCGTTTCCCGTCCTTGGTATGAGCCGGCTGAGATGAGCAAATATATGGCAAGCATCATCGATACGCTTAACCACGACGTATCCGTTGCAAAAGTACAGTCTACGACAGAGAAAATCAATAAGCTGCTGGCAAAACACAGATAATCGATTTTGTGTCCGCCGGATGCATACAGCAAAAAAACGGATCTGTTTTTTCCAGGTCCGTTTTTTGATGCTTTCTATTCTGTTTTCGATCCTGTTTTCAGACCAGGGAAAGGAATGCCGCGAGGTTTCCTCTTTTTCCCTTCGATGCACGGTGGGAATACAGGAAATCCGGGTTGCAGCAGGTGCAGAGGTTCGGCAGATGAATCTGCTTCTCCGGCACTCCTGCCGCAAGAAGGATCTGATGATTCGCCTCCCAGAGATTTAACTGGTATTTTCCATCTGGTTTTCCGTAGAACAGTTTCTCATGCAGTGTTTCCGGGAATGCTGCCCGGAACTCTTCGATCACGTCACCGCTCACCTCGTAGCATTCCTGGCAGATCGACGGGCCGACGGCTGCGATCACATCTTTTGCTTCTGTTCCAAACCGTTCGTGCATCGCATCGAGCGTTGCCTGTCCCATCTTGTGGACCGTTCCACGCCAGCCGGAATGTGAAAGTCCAATTGCACGGTGCACCGGGTCGACAAAGTAGAGCGGCACGCAGTCCGCATAGAATGTCGCAAGTACGACGCCCGGCTCGTCAGTGATCATACCGTCAATATCATGAAAATCGCGGTCTCTTGTCACGCCGCTGCCGCAGTCTGCTTTCGTCACATAACGGACCTTCGTTGTGTGTGCCTGATCGGAGGTAACAATGTTTTCCACTTCAAACCCCGCCGCCTCACAGAATCTTCTGTAATTCTCCCGCACATTCGCCGGATCGTCGCCGCGCGAAAAGCTGAGATTCATGCTGGAAAGATGTTCCTTACTCACCCCGCCGATCCGTGTGGAAAATGCATGGCGGATGCCCTCAATTTTCTCAATCGCCGGCCAGGTCAGATAGACCACGCCGTTTTCCGCCTCGTTGACATGCATCGTTTTTTTATCGTTTTGTTTCCATTGAATTGGTATCATAAAAACTCCCTTCCTACCAGCCGCTCCCCTGATAATAAAACGCGTTCGCATAGACGCGGATCTCCTCCGGTGTCTCTGCCACGACGTCGAAGCGGCAAGGCACATCCATCGGGATCTGGTGGAGCATGCGGTAGTAATCTGCTGTTTTTGAAATTTTCTTCTGTTTTTTTCCATCCACGGCGCTTGTCGGGTCTCCGGCTGTCCGGCCGGTGCGGTATTTTACTTCGATAAAAATGTATGTGTCGTCCTGTTTTGCGATCAGGTCGATCTCACCGAAGCGGCACCGGAAATTCCGCACCAGGATGTGATATCCCAGGCTTTCCAGATATTCTGCCGCACGGCTCTCCTGTCTCGTTCCTACTTCCCGCTGGTTCAAATGCGATACCCTCTCCTTTTTTTGATGCGGTGCCTTTACACGAAATGGCCGATAAACGACTGCCGGTGGATCGGTGACGGGCCGATTTCTTTTAAAGCAGCGATATGCTCTGCCGAACCGTAGCCCTTGTTCGATGCAAAACCGTAGCCCGGAAGCACCTTGTCGTACTCTTCCATCAGGCGGTCCCTTGTCACCTTCGCAACAATACTTGCCGCCGCAATCGAAACACTCTTGGCATCTCCCTTGATGATCGGCACCTGGCGGATGTCCACCTGCGGGATTTTCACCGCATCGTTTAAGAGCACATCCGGCTTCACGGAAAGCTTGCTGATCGCCTCCCGCATCGCCTCGTACGTTGCCTGTAAAATATTGATCTCGTCGATCCGCGCCGGGGAGGCATAGCCGATGCCGACGGCCACTGCCTCGCGCATGATCACATCGTACAGCTCGTCGCGTTTTTTGGCCGTCAGCTGCTTGGAATCGTTCAGATACAGGATTTTACTGTCGCGCGGCAGAATGACCGCACCTGCGACCACAGGGCCCGCCAGAGGGCCTCTTCCGACCTCGTCGATGCCGCAGATCCAACCAAGATCCTCATATTTGTGCTCGTAGATCTTCATCTGTTCCGTGCGCTCACGCTCTTTTTTTAAGGCCTCTTCCTGTTTCTGGTATTTTTGAATCAGATTTTGTACGCCGGCACGGGAATCCTCTTCATATTCCAGATAAAGGGCGGGCAGCTCCGTCTCCGAAGCTGCCGCAAAAATTTCCCGTATGGCGGATATCGATTGTTTTTTCTCTGTCATCGTTGTTCTCCGCATTTTTTATTTTGATAAATCCATTTATTCCGGTTTTTCCAGCGTGATTCTGCCGAGCTTTCCGCTCCGGAAATCATCCATCAGAAGCCGTGCTGCTTTTTCGTAATCGAGCTCATTTCCCTTTTTCAGGCAGCCGCGCACACGCGCAATCTCACCCAGGATTTCCACACGATCCGTCATACCTTCAAAGCCAAAGCGTTTCTCCAGCGTTCCCGGATACTCTGCCGTCAAATAATCGATGACGGACAGCGCCAGCTCCTCCACGTTCAGGATCTCATCGTTGATGGAACCGATCATCGCAAGATGCAGTCCCACCTGCTGGTCCTCAAACTTCGGCCACAGGATACCAGGTGTGTCCAGAAGCTCCAGCTGTTTGCTCAGACGGATCCATTGTTTTCCCTTCGTGACGCCCGGTTTGTTTCCGGTTTTCGCACAGGCTCTGCCCGCATACGCATTGATAAATGTCGATTTTCCGACGTTCGGAATACCGACAACCATCGCGCGGACCGGACGGTTCAGGATGCCGCGTTTGCGGTCGCGCTCGATTTTCTCTTTGCAGGCCTCCTGTACGGCGCTGTTGATCGCTTTCATGCCGGCTCCGGAACGGGAATTGACCTTCACAACAGAATATCCCTTTCCCTTGAAATATTCCATCCAGGCATCGTTTCCGCGCTCATCGGCAAGGTCCGATTTGTTCAGCAGGATCAGCCGTGCTTTGTTCTTTCCAAGTTCATCTATATCCGGGTTGCGGCTCGCTGCAGGAACCCTCGCATCAACCAGCTCAATCATCAGATCGATGAGCTTTAAGTCTTCCTGCATCTGTCTGCGGGCCTTCGTCATATGACCCGGGTACCACTGATAATTCATGTTTCTTCTCCTTCTATGCTGCGTTTACACGAAACCGATTTTCTTCCACGGCGAAATCGTAAACCAGAGCTTTCCGACAATGCGGTCCGAATCCACGAGTCCCATGCCGTTGTGGCGGCTGTCCTCGCTGTTGTTCCGGTTGTCGCCGAGCACAAAGTACTGTCCCTTCCCGACCGTGATCGGCTCGGAGGCAAGTCCCGCGTTTGTGATGGCCGGAAATTCATCTTTTTCATTATAGACTTCCCCGTTGATGAGGATCTGCCCGTCTTTGATCTGTACCGTCTCGCCCGGCAGCGCAATCACACGCTTGATGTGGATGCTCGCCTTCTTGTCCTCACTCGTCCGGAACGCGATGATATCCCCGCGTTTCGGAGAACTTAAGCGGTACCAGGCGGAGTCCATCAGCACACGCTCCCCCGGCACGAGAGTCGGCTCCATCGAGCCCTCCTGCACCACGACACTTCTGCAGAAAAACCAGGAAAATGCCGCCGCAAGAAGAATCGCTGCGATGATTTCCAGATTCCATACAAACATGGAACGGATCTTTTTCTTGTAGAAATATTCTTTTACATATCTGGTATTCATACCCATAGTGTAATTCTCCGTAAGACAAAACCGGAGAAACACAATTGCTCATGTTCCTCCGGCCATCCTTTTAACGACTTATTATTTTACCAGCTCTTTCACTTTCGCTGCTTTACCAACACGGTCTCTTAAGTAGTTCAGTTTCGCACGTCTTACTTTACCACGTCTGATAACTTCTACTTTCTCAACGTTCGGAGAGTGTACCGGCCATGTTTTCTCAACGCCTACGCCGTTAGAGCTCTTACGAACAGTGAAGGTCTCTTTGCTTCCGCCGCCCTGTCTTTTCAGGACAACGCCTTCGAATACCTGGATACGCTCGCGGTTACCCTCTTTGATTTTACCGTAAACTTTAACGGTATCACCAACGCGGAACTCCGGTGCTTCTGCTTTTAACTGTGCATCTTCGATTTTCTTAATAATGTCGTTCATTTCTTTATCTCCTTTTTTTACCCTGGATGTTCTTAATGCCTTTTTGCAACAGCGGACCATCTCTTTACTCACAACAATATATATTATACTATAATGCATCCGCAGATGCAAGTATTTTTTTCACTTTCCATTCGCCGCTGTACAGCAGACTGCGAAGCGCGAAGGAAAACCGCTGCAGGCCGTCCGCGGACGGTATGCCGGTAAGCCGTGCGACCAGACGGAAACCGTTTTTTTCCAGCTGCTCTTCGAGTTTTTCTTCCTCTTCCGAGAATCCGTCCGGGCATAAAAACACCAGCGGTGTCTCTTTTCCGGCAAAGCTGCGGATATATTCGCTCTTTGCTTTCATACCCTCCTCAAGCGTTCCCGGAAGCTGCAGAATCAGCAGATCATGGTCATCAAACAGATTTTTCTGTTTCCGGATCTTCTTTCGTCCGAGATCAAGGCTGACACCATAGCGTGTCATGCCTGCCAAAAGATCATGCGCCCAGGCAGACGATTCCTCTTTTTCATTGCATGCGCAGGAAATCTGGAATGCATTTTCCAGAAGGTCCGGCCGCCGCTCGGCTGTCCGCACCAGAGAGGCCTCATGGCGCCATGCTTCGATCTTTTTGTGGTCACCGGAAAGAAGCACCTCCGGAACTTTTTTCTCGTGCCATGTCTCCGGTCTTGTGTAATGCGGATACTCAAGCAGATTGTCCTGCAGTGACTCAAACTGCGAAGATTCCTCGTTGCTTAAGACACCCGGCACAAACCGCGATACCGCATCCACCAGCACCATTGCACCGAGTTCTCCGCCTGTTAAAACATAATCCCCGATCGAGATATAGTCCGTTACCACTTCCTGCAGTACGCGGTCATCGATGCCCTCATAGTGGCCGCAGAGCAGCACAAGATCTTCCTCAAGCGCCAGCTCTTCCACCATCGTCTGGTTCAGTACTTTTCCCTGCGGTGTCAGATAGACCGTGCGCGGCTTTTTCCCGATCTTTTCGGCTACTGACTGGTAGGCGCGGAACACCGGCTCCGCCTCCATGACCATGCCCGCACCGCCGCCGTACGGGTAATCGTCCACGCGGTTGAATTTATTTGCTGAAAAATCCCGGATATTCGTCGTCTCGAGGGAAATATAGCCGTTGTTGATGGCTCTTCCGAGGATGCTGGTGTGCAGCCCCTGCTCGATCATCTCCGGAAACAGCGTCAGAATATGATATTTCATCGTTCTTTACTCTCTTTATCAGTCAATCAGGCCCGGAAGAAGGTGAATCGTCATCTTCTGCTCATCCAGGTCCACATCCAGAATGCAGTCATGGATCGCCGGAATCAGAACCTCTCCGTGCTCTTTTGAATCTACAATATAGACGTCGTTCGCACCGGTCTCCATCACATCGCGGAGCGTGCCGAACAGTTCGCCGTCCTCGGTGTACATCTGCATCCCCTGCAGGTCTGCGATATAGTATTCGTCCTCTTCCAGCGGAATGGCATCCTCTCTCGTCACATAGAGGCTGCAGCCTTTATACCGTTCGATATCGTTGATGTTGTCAATTCCTTTGAATTTTACAATGGCAAGCTGTTTGAAAAAACGCACGCCAGTTACATGGAGTTCTTTTTTTTCTTTTCCTGTATCGAGAAAAACGCGGTCCAGAGAAAGAAAACGCTCCGGATCTGTCGTCGGATATACCTTTACCTCACCGCGTACGCCGTGGGTTGTGGTAATTACGCCAATCTGCAAATATTCTTCCATTCAAAAACCCTTTCCAACCAGTTCTACTGTGTATTGCAACTTGAGAAACACGCTTTGCGAGTTTCTCAAGTTATCGCGGCAGTCGCCAAGGTCCCGTGCAAGCACGGACTTTGTCTCGTTGCCCGCGTAAAGAAAGGAACCGGCAACAACTGTCGGTTCCTTTTCCTATCTTTTACTTACTGTAAAATTTCTACGACAACTTTTCTGTCGCTCTTTGAGGAAGCTGCTTTTACAACCGTACGGATTGCTTTCGCAATGCGTCCCTGACGTCCGATGACTTTTCCCATATCTGACGGATCTACTTTGAGTTCCAGCAGAAGGTCATCACCGCTGACGGTTTCTGTCACAACTACCTCAGATGGATGATCAACCAGAGATTTTGCAATTACTTCGATAAGTTCTTTCATTACAAGATACCCCCGTATGAATTATTTCTCGATACCAGCCTGTTTTAAGAGTTTGGCAACGATTTCGGTCGGCTGTGCGCCGTTAGCCAGCCATTTTTTAGCAGCCTCCTCGTTGAAGCTGATTGCGCTCGGCTCGCGGTTCGGATCGTAAGTTCCGATCTCCTCGATGAAACGTCCGTCTCTTGGGGATCTGGAATCTGCTACAACGATTCTATAAAAAGGAGCTTTCTTCTGTCCCATTCTTCTTAATCTCATTTTTACTGCCATTTTTCTTTACCTCCATTGTAAATTCATGTATTTATTTATATTTTTTCTTTTATGCTAAAAGGGAAGTTTGAATCCTCCTCTTTTACCACCCTTACCGACCATTCCGGTCATCTGTTTCATCATTTTTCTTGACTGTTCAAACTGTTTGATGAAACGGTTTACCTCCGCGATGTCAACACCGGCGCCTTTTGCAATTCTCTGCTTTCTCGACGGATTGATGAGATCCGGGTTTTCTCTTTCCTTTGGCGTCATAGAAAGTACAATAGCTTCCTTTCTTGCCATGTCTTTTTCATCCACCATGCTCTCAAGATCCTGGCCCTTCATCTTTGCGCCGACGCCCGGAAGCATATTCAGGATGCTGGAGATGCCGCCCATATTGCGCATCTGCTCCATGGAATCCAGGTAATCGTTGAAGTCGAACTGTGCCTTCTTCATCTTCTGTTCCATGGCTTTTGCTTTCTCTTCGTCGATGTTTGCCTGTGCTTTTTCAATCAGGCTCATCACATCGCCCATGCCGAGAATACGGGACGCCATACGGTCCGGATAAAACTGTTCCAGATCCGAAAGCTTTTCGCCCATGCCGACATAGAGAATCGGTTTGCCGGAAACTGCGCGGATCGAAAGTGCCGCACCGCCTCTGGTGTCACCATCTAATTTTGTAAGTACTACACCGTCAATGCCAACCTTGTTGTTGAACATCTCGGACACATTGACTGCGTCCTGTCCGGTCATAGCATCTACTACCAAAAGGGTCTGATCCACAGGAACAGCCGCTTTGATATCCTGTAACTCCTGCATCATCTCTTCGTCGATGTGCAGACGGCCTGCCGTATCCAGAATCAATACATTGAAGCCGTTTGTCTTTGCATGCACCAGCGCTGCCTTTGCGATATCCACCGGACGGTTTTTATCTCCCATGGCGAACACTTCCACGCCCTGCTTTTCTCCATTGACCTGCAGCTGTTTGATCGCTGCCGGGCGATAGACGTCACAGGCGGCAAGGAGAGGTTTTCTTCCCTTTGCTTTTAACTTTCCTGCAATTTTTGCGGTTGTGGTTGTTTTACCGGCTCCCTGAAGACCCGCCATCATGATGATGGTAACTTCGCTTGCCGGGCGCAGTGCAATCTCCGTTGTCTCGGAGCCCATCAGCTTAACCAGCTCGTCATTTACGATTTTAATGACCATCTGTCCCGGGTTCAGTCCGTTCATGACGTCCTGTCCGACTGCCTGCTCCTGTACGGATTTGATAAACTGTTTTACTACTTTGAAGCTGACATCCGCCTCGAGAAGTGCCATTTTAACTTCCTTCAGCGCAGTCTTTACATCCGCCTCGGTAAGACGGCCCTTGCTTCTGAGATTTTTGAAAACATTCTGGAGTTTCTCGGTTAAACTTTCAAATGCCATGCTCAAAGCTCCTCTAATATATCCGATGCAATTGCCGTAATCCGCTGCATCACATCTTCTTTCGGGGTATCACCGGATGGGTCTGTCAGCTTTCGGATCTCGTTCACATTTTCCCTGATCTGTACAAAGCGTTGTACCAGATGAAGCTTTTCTTCATACTCTTCCAGTGTCTTGTTGCAGCGTCTGACCAGATCGTGGACTCCCTGGCGGGAAATGCCCCGCGCTGCCGCAACCTCGCTCAGGGAAAAATCGTTGAGCACCACGTCCTCGTATACCTGACGCTGATGTTCAGTCAGAAGTTCGCCGTAAAAATCATACAGTAATGTCTGTTCCAATATTTTTTCCATTGCGATCACCTTGGTTATCATACACGAAATGATGCTGGGTGTCAAGTATTTTTTCTTGACAGTTTTAAAATTTTTCTGATCCGTTTCAAAAGCCGCAGAAAAGGCGCATTTTCCGCGTTTTTTCGCAGAAAACACGCCCCTTATAAAGACTTTTGTATACCTACTGCAGCTCCGCAATCCTCGTCACAGCCACATAAATCGACTGGATTTTGTACCACGTCGGATAATCCACAATGCCGGAAACCGGCAGGCCGAACAGCCGCTGGAACGCTTCGACGGCGTCCTGCGTCTCTTCATCGAAATAGCCATTTTCATAGACCGTCGGAATCGATGAATACACCTCCGCAATCACGTTCAGCTGCTCCTGCATCTGCAGTACCTTGTTCCCGGACGAGCCGATGGTGAGGTCATACCCCGGCCAGGAGGACGGGATGCCGGAAATCTCCTCCGCCGTGTTGATATACATATTGTCTCCATAATAATTGCGGAGAATCTGAATCGTTGAATACCCTTGGTCCGCCAGATTTTTGGACCCCCACTGGCTCATCCAGTTCGGGCAGCTCACACGGTTTCCGTCACAGTACTGCGTCAGAATCGGCTGTTTCACATTCGGGCGCGACAGGTAATCGGCAAAAATCTCATCGACCACAAGGGAAATGCTGTCGAAAATATTCCTGCCGTAAATCCATTTGTGATCGTAGGCCGTCGACGAAGTGATCGTAAAATCGTATCCCTTGTTGCGGTACCATTCTGTATAGACACGGTTCAGCGTAAATGACATGATTGCGAGGATATTCGCCCGGATCGCCGCATCCGGCCATGTTGCATAGATTTCCGAGCACGCCACGTTTTTGATGTAGTCGCGGTACCGCACATAATAGTCGCGCGCCGTGCTGTCGGTCGGCGCTCCGTCGTGGACAACGACATACTCCGGGATCACGACGCGGGACAGCACAATCTCACCGCTCTCCCACGTCGGCTTGATCTCACTTTCCGGAATTTTCGCCGGATATTCGCCGAACAACGTATGGTCCGGGATCGTCACATCCGCAAACGCTGCGCCCTCTGCCGGTTCGAGGTCCACCTGCTGGACGGACTGTTCTCCTGAAAGAAGCTCGGAGCCCGTCACTTCAACCGGTTCATACCCTTCCGCCTCCACTTTCACCGTATATTCGGAATACGGCTGATTCACATTCGGTTCCAGACTGTACTCGAGCGGCGGCGTCGCCAGATCCAGCGTCTCCGTTCTGCCGTCCCCGTCGGTAATCAGCTCCTCGATCACATTCTGCGGATCTCCCGTATACGAAACCGTCACCCGCGCCCCGGAAACAGGCCGCGCCTGGATTCTTGCATTTACCCGGATTTCCAGCCGCCCGCGGTCAGTCATTTCCTGCTGCATACGCAAATTTTTCATAAAAAAGCCCCATATCCTGCACTCCTTTTATGGTATGCAGAATATGAGGCTTTGTTGCTTTTCACTTTTCGATTTACAGGATCCGCTGGACGTCGTGGATCATGACGTAGACCATCAACGCCATCAGAAGCACCAGGCCCGCGAAGTGAACCATACCCTCCAGGTCTCGCCGGATTGGTTTTCTGCGGATGGCTTCTATGATCAGAAAGACAAGCCGTCCGCCGTCGAGTGCCGGGAGCGGCAGCAGGTTCATGACGCCAAGGTTCGATGACAGCAGAATCACCATGTTCAGCATCGTCATCACCGTAACCAGAACGCCCTGCGATTTTACATCATCATAGGCGGTTCCGATCGCATCCACCACGCCGACCGGGCCGGAAAGATCGTTCACGGAATACTGTCCGGTGATCAGCATACCGACGCTGTCAATGACGGTGCGCACCCAGTATTTGATCTCCAGCACGCTGTATTTCAGCACGCCGATCGGGGACTGTTTCTCCCGGAGCTGATACGAAAACTGTACATTCGCATACGTGTTTTCAACCGGTGTCACCGTAATCTCTTTCGTCTTTCCGCTGTGCTCATACTCCAGCGTCACAGCGCTTCCATCGAAAGGATGCTCTGTCTGGTAAGCAGTAAAATCGGCCACACAGGTAATCGGCGCTCCGTTGATCGATACGAGCAGGTCGCCCGCGACAACACCCGCAGCGGCAAGCGGCATATTCTGCTGCACATACGTGAATTCCATGCCGCGGTCACAGTCATCGTAGTTGAAGCCCATCATATACCGCGTTGTCACCGTCGGTTCATATGTGATCGTTTTCTTTTCCCCGTCGGCCTTTTTAACCTCCAGCGTAATCTCATCCGTCGGCACGCCCTGTACCGTCATCACAGAGTTCAGCTCTTTTCCGATGGAAATATGTCTTCCCTCATAGAAAGTGATGATATCTCCCGCTTCCAGGCCTGCCTCTGCCTCCGGCGAACCGTCTGCCACTTCTGTGACGCGCGCCGGGGAACTTCCCGCGTAACTGATCACAAAGATTGCGCAGAAAAATGCCAGAATCATGTTGAACACCGGTCCCGCCACAACGACGGAAATTCTTGCCCACACGGATTTGCTGTTAAAGGTTCCTTCCCCCTCCTCTTCACCGTCCTCGCCGAGCATCTGGCACGCACCGCCGAAAGGCAGAAGTTTTAAGGAATAGACCGTTCCGCCTTTTTCTGTCTTTACCACCGTCGGGCCAAAGCCGATCGAAAATTCCGTCACGGTAATACCATTCGCTTTCGCCAGAAGAAAGTGCCCCAGCTCATGGATAATGACGGTGATTCCGAAAATGAGTACGGCTATCAGGATTTTTACAATCATGCTGTCTTATTCTCCCATCTTATATCTGTTCGCAATCCATTCATACGTCTCCTGCTCCGCCGCGAGAATCTGCTCCAGCGTCGGATCGGCAATCGTTTTGTGTGCTTCCATTGCACCGGCGATCACGTCGTAAATCTCGAGGAAACGGATCTTCTTCGCGAGGAACAGTGCAACGGCGCGTTCATTTGCCGCATTGAAGACCGTCGGCATGGAGCCGCCCGTCCGGGACGCCTGCATTGCCATCGGAAGGCCGAGGAAGGTATCCATATCCGGTTTTTCAAACGTGATCTGTGTCAGCGCCGCAAAGTCGAGGCGGTCGCCTGCAAGGAAGCGGCGCTCCGGGTAATACAGTGCGTACTGGATCGGCAGTTTCATATCCGGTGTGCCAAGCTGTGCCATGACAGCGCCGTCTTTAAATTCTACCATGGAATGGATAATGCTCTTTGGCTGTACCACAACCTGGATGTGGTCGAGATCAACACCGAACAGCCATTTTGCTTCCATGACTTCCAGTCCTTTGTTAACGAGTGTCGCGGAATCAATCGTGATCTTGTGCCCCATCGACCAGTTCGGATGACGGAGTGCCTGCTCTACCGTTACGTTTTCGAGCTCCGCTCTTGTTTTTCCGCGGAACGGACCGCCGGATGCAGTAATCAGAAGTTTTTCAATTTCTTTTCTGTTTTCCCCGTGCAGGCACTGGAAAATCGCCGAGTGCTCGCTGTCCACCGGAAGGATCTGCACACCGCATTCCTCTGCCAGCGGCATAATAATGTGTCCCGCCGTTACCAGTGTCTCTTTGTTTGCCAGTGCAATGTCTTTTCCTGCCTTCATCGCCGCAACCGTCGGGCGGATGCCGATCATGCCGACGATCGCTGTCACAAGGATTTCGCTCTCCGGCATCGTGGCAAGCTCGATCATGCCGTCCATGCCGCTGCCGATTTTTACAGGAAGATCCTTCACTCTGTCACGGAGTTCTGCCGCTTTCGCCTCATCGCCAACTGCCGCAAACTTCGGATGAAATTCCCGGATCTGCTGCTCGAGCAGTGTAATATTGCTTCCGGCACTGATGCCGACCACCTCAAGATCGCCGTTGGCACGCACGACATCGAGGGTCTGGGTTCCGATCGAACCGGTTGAACCAAGAATTGCTATTTTCTTCATATTCCAGTTTCTCCCATCTGCTTCCCGTTTATGCTGTAGGGGAAGCTTTTTTAATGAATCAGAAGCACCGACAGGAAATAGATGATCGGTGCGGTAAAGATCACGCTGTCGAAGCGGTCGAGAATACCGCCGTGGCCCGGAATCAGCTTTCCGTAATCCTTGATGCCCTGATTTCGTTTGATTGCGGATGCCGCAAGGTCTCCGACCATGGAGATCAGCGCGCCGACACCGCAGATGATGGCGTATTCCACCATGCCGCCCTTTGTCGCAGCCGCATAGATGATGCCGAGCAGAATCGCTCCGACGACACCGCCGACAGCTCCTTCTACGGATTTTTTCGGGCTTAAAACCGGTGCCATTTTATGTTTTCCAAAGAGTACGCCGACACAGTATGCACACGTATCGCAGCCCCAGGAGCACAGGAAAATCAGCCATACATGGAATTTTCCGCCGTCCAGCATACGGGTCTGATATACATAGGAAAGCATTACGCCGACATAGACAATCGCAAAGAACGCCGGCATCACCTGATTGGCGTTGTATTTCGGATAAGTAAATACGTATACTGCCATCAGAAGCACGAGATCCAGGATCAGCGCGAGCATCTGGTACATCGGGTCATGAAGCAGCAGGGACAGATAGAAAATCACAACGCCCGCATAGCCCGTAATTTCCAACAGATTCCATTTATCTTCTCTTACCTTCATCGCGCGGAACAGCTCTCCTGCGCCGATCAGCGACAGGCACAGAACCGTCATATAAAGCACGGTTCCGCCGCTGCAGATCGTAAGCAGCGCCACAAGGACGAGCACGATGCCGCTTAACAGTCTTGTCTTAAACATCTTTTTTATTCCTCCTTCACGCCGCCGTAACGCCGGTCTCTGTTATTATATTGTTCGATGGCTTTTCTCAATTCCTCTTCGTGGAAATCCGGCCACGGAACCTCGGTAAAGTAAAATTCCGTGTAGGCCAGCTGCCACATCAGGTAGTTGGAAAGGCGCTGCTCGCCGCTTGTACGGATCAGAAGATCTGGATCCGGGATTCCAGCGGTGTCGAGGTAGCTCTCAAAACACTGCTCCGTCAGTTTTCCGTTCTCATCAAACGCATTCTCTGCGAGAGTTCCGTTTTTCACATCCTCGATCATGCGGGTCATGCCGCGCAGGATCTCATCGCGGGAACCGTAGTTCATTGCGATCTGGAAGTACATGTGATCGTAATCTTTGGAGCACTCCTCCAGTTCATGAATGCTGTCCTGAATATCCTGCGGGAATGCGCTCGGATCTCCGATGATTTTGACGCGCATCTGATTTTTATGTGCTTTTTTGATGCATCGTTTCAGATACTGGCGGAACAGCTTTAAGAGGCCCTCCACCTCGGCGCGGGAGCGTTTCCAGTTCTCGGTTGAGAACGCATAGACGGTCAGATATTTGACACCCATGTCTTTGATCACGTCACACATTTTTTCCAGATTGTCGCATCCGACGATATGGCCGTAGCCGCGCGGCATATTGCGTTTTTTCGCCCATCTGCCGTTTCCGTCCAGGATGATGGCGATGTGATTCGGCACTTTTAATTCATTATCCATACTTTTTTCCTCCGTAAACGATAACAGGCTGCCTGCAAATGACAGGCAGCCCCTCGTTTTCTTTGTATTACACGGTCATAATTTCTTTGGATTTTACGTCCACCATCTGATCTACTTCTTTGATATATTTGTCTGTTAATTTCTGGGTCTGCTCCTCGAGCTCTTTGATTTCGTCCTCGGAAACGTCCTCTTTGGCAAGTTTCTTGAACGCATCATTGGCATCGCGGCGGATGTTGCGGATGGCTACTTTTGCGCCCTCTGCTTTTTTCTTTACCTCTTTTACCAGCTCTTTACGACGGTCCTCGGTAAGCTCCGGGAATACCAGACGGATGACTCTTCCGTCATCGGACGGGTTGATGCCAAGGTCAGACATCATGATCGCTTTCTCGATCTCTTTTACCAGGGATGCTTCCCACGGCTGGATCTGGATCATACGTGCTTCCGGAACAGAGATGTTTGCCACCTGCTGCAGCGGAGTCGGTGTTCCATAGTAATCTACAGTAATGCGGTCCAGTACGTGCGGGTTTGCACGGCCTGCGCGGATGGTTCCGAATTCGGAATCGAGGCTTGCAATGGATTTGCCCATTTTTACCTCAAACGGTTTTACTCTCTCGTCGATCTGATTTGCCATATTAAATTTGTCCTCCTGCTATCTCTTATACGGTCACAGTTCTGCGAACTGTGACATTCGCAGCTCTCATTTAAAGTTTTGCTTCGCAAAAGGAGAGCTGCTCACACCTGAATCATTTTCTTACGCAGTAAAACAGCAAGTGTTTTACTGCTGAATTTTTATTAATTATACCGTTACTCTTGTGCCGTTAATTTTTCCGTTTGCAGCATTTACAATGCTGTTCTCTTCATTTAAACCAAATACCAGCATCGGCATTTTGTTTTCCTTGCAAAGGATGGATGCGGTCATATCTACCACTTTCAGATCCTTTTCAATGACTTCCTGAATGGAAATCTCGTCAAATTTCTTTGCATCCGGGTTTGTTTTCGGATCGCTGTCATAGACACCGTCTACTGCTTTTGCAAGCAGAATCTCGTCTGCCTCGATCTCGATCGCGCGAAGTACGGTTGCCGTATCGGTTGAGAAATATGGATGGCCTGTACCGCCGGCAAAGAATACAACCATGTTGTGCTGGAAATATTTGTTTGCACGGTCTTTGGAAAATCCTTTTGTGAACTCTCCGCATGGAAATGGAGTCAGAACTGCGGTCATCATTCCCTGGGAACGGAAGATTTCTGATACATAGATACAGTTCATAACGGTTGCCAGCATACCGATCTGGTCTGCTTTGGTACGGTCGATATTTTCGGAACTGCGTCCTCTCCAGAAGTTTCCTCCTCCGATTACGATGCCGACTTCAATCCCCTGGTCTACCAGAGTTTTTACCTGTTTTGCCACTTTTGTGACGGTCGGCTCGTCAAAACCGGTGTGTTTCTCTCCTGCAAGAGCTTCTCCGCTCAATTTCAGTAATACTCGTCGTTTCATCTTGCATCCTCGTTCCTTTATGATATTTTTTCACAAATGTCTTGCATTTATGAAATGATTATACCATCTGTTCCCAAAAACGACAAGGGCAAAATTCGTTTCTGTTTACCTGCGGTACTCGGTCGGCGTAAGGCCGGTGTAGCCTTTAAATCTCTTTGAAAAATACCCCGGTGAGGAAAATTGATAGTTCAGTGCAATTGACATAATCTCTTCGTTTGTGTTCCGCAGATCGGATACCGCGCCGTCTGCTTCTGCGAACCGACGACCTGGATCATCTGCTGTGTGGCAATCTGTATTTTTACATTCACCATTCGAAGAGAATTCCGCGGTACGGCGGCATAAAAACCATAAAAAAATCTCTGTCGGAAGTTCAGACTCCTGACAGAGATTTTTATAGATTCATTTTAGATCTGTGCTACTACAAAGATATCATAGATTGCTTTGATTGCCGTCTCAAAATCGCGGTTCTCCACGCCGATGATGATGTTAAGCTCACTGGAACCCTGGTCGATCATCTTAACGTTGACGTGTGCGTGTGCCAGTGCGGAGAAGATTCTTCCGGCAGTGCCTCTCGTTCTTCTCATGCCGCGGCCCACAACAGCGATCAGCGCCAGATCGGACTCAAGGTCGATGGAATCCGGCTGTACCGCACGATGCAGTCCTGCGATAACCTGCTGTTCTTTTGCTGCAAACTCACTCTGATGAACAAATACCGTCATGGTATCGATGCCGGACGGCATATGTTCGAAGGAAAGATTGTTGTCCTCAAAAACACCGAGCACTTTTCTGCCAAAGCCGATCTCGGTATTCATCATGCTCTTCTCAACCGTGATGGATGCAAAGCCTTTCTTTCCGGCGATACCGGTGATGGTGAATTTCGGTTTGCTGCAGGTATTCTCCACGATCATGGTTCCCGGATCCTGCGGTGCGTTGGTGTTCAGCACGTGGATCGGGATTCCCTCCTGACGGAGTGGGAAGATGGAGTCCTCATGAAGGACGGTAGCTCCCATGTAGGAAAGCTCACGCAGCTCACGGTAGGTAATGGTGGAAATGACTTCCGGATCCTTGACGATACGCGGATCGGTTACCAGGAAACCGGAAACATCGGTCCAGTTCTCGTAGATGTCAGCGTGTACGGCCTTTGCCACGATGGAACCAGTGATATCGGATCCGCCGCGGGAGAAGGTTTTTACGCTTCCGTCCGGTTTTGCACCGTAGAATCCAGGAACGACTGCGTTATCCAGATCTTTTAAACGCTCGGAGAGCACTTCGTCAGTCTTGTCTGCAAGGAAGTTTCCGTTCTCGTCGAAGCAGATCACTTCTGCAGAATCAATATACGTATATCCCAGATAATTTGCCATCACGATACCGTTCAGGTACTCTCCGCGGGATGCGGCGTAGTCCTCTCCGGCTGCTGCGGCAAAGTTTTCTGCGATTTTTTCAAATTCCGGGGAAAGATCCAGGCTGAGGTTCAGACCGTCGATGATCTCCTGATATCTCGCTTTGATGTTCTGCAGTTTCTTCTTGAAATCTCTTCCAGCAACTGCAGTGCGATAGCAGTCATACAGCATATCGGTTACTTTCGTATCAGCAGAATTTCGTTTTCCAGGAGCGGAAGGTACCACGTATCTTCTTCCCTCATCTGCGCGGATGATGTCTCCGACCTTCTTAAACTGCTCTGCGCTCGCGAGGGAGCTGCCGCCGAATTTTACTACTTTCTTCATAATAATCTCTCCTTGCGTTCTTTTCGGATATCTTTCGAAATCTCGTTTTTCAGCCCGTCACTTTAACGTTAGAAAGCTGTTACGTACTAGATTAGAACAAAATCCCGTATGCGTCAAGAACTTTTTTGGCTGATTCATTCATTCCACAGATAAATTTCCGGTTTTTTCTCCATTTCATAGGAGAATGTCTCTCCAAGCCCGTAAACCGCCTGGCTTAATACGTACTCGCCGTTGTTTGCATAGATTTCGATCATATTCGGATCCACGAAAATCTCAAGAAGATCCCCCTCTTTTAACTGCGGCGTCTCGGCATGAAGCCATCCTTTTGCACCGGATGGATAGACATCCGTGCGGTCTGCACAGACTTTTCCGCTCTGCCGCCAGATCTTATAGCCGCCGATTTCCAGGCTCTCACCCTCTTTTAATTCGGCGCGGATCATGGCACACTCTCCGCATGCCGAAACGAGGGAATCCGTCTTTTTGCAGAATCCGTCGCGGATGGCAGGCAGAACACGGAAGTAAATATGATCGTTCTGTACATCCACCACACGCGGCAGGCAGAACATGCCTTGCCATATACCATCTACCGGTTCCGGCATCCGAAGCCATGCGATGGAAATCCGGTTTCCGTCCGCATCCGTCATGGTCTGCGGTGCATAGAGGTCACCGCCGCAGTCCAGAAGCTGCCAGTTCTCCGGAAATTTCATTGTGCAGGTTTTTTCATCAAACTCAGGCAGCATACAGATCGCCCGATCCGCATAGCCGTCGGTGTCCTCGATCAGTTCCATCGGGGAGAATACAAAGACGCTGCGTCCGTTTACGTTAAAGAGATCCGGGCACTCCCACATCCAGCCGAGCTTCTGTTTCGTCGTCGCCTGTCCGGCCAGATGCCAGTGGGAAAGATCCTCACTCTTATAGAATAATGCCTCGCCCTTGTGATCCTTCGTCGTGCTTCCAAGCACCATATACCATGCGTCGCTTCCCTTCCAGACTTTCGGGTCACGCGTGTGCGTATTGTCGCCGATTTCCGGATCGGTGAGTGCCGGGATAACAACCTCCTTATCCCCGAAGACATCAAAATGCATACCGTCCTTCGAAGTAAGGTGAAGCTGCGCCGAGGTAAAATCCTGATCAAGGCACTGATGAATATCCTTCGGATTTACCTGATTATAGTGAACACCCGTGTAAAAGAGATGCATCACGCCGTTCTCTTCTACTGCGCTTCCGGAAAAGCAGCCGTTCTGGTCCTCGGAAAGACTCGGGAACAGGGCAACGCCGACATGCTCCCAGTGAATCAGATCCGGACTCACCGCATGGCCCCAGTGCATGGTGCCCCAGCGCGGCGCGTACGGAAAATGCTGATAAAAAAGATGATACTGTCCCTTATAATAAATCATGCCGTTCGGGTCATTCACCCAGTTGCCCGGCGCTTTTACGTGTAATCTGTTTTTCATGTGTTTGATTTCCTTTCTGTCTCTTTCTTGTTGTCTCTGATAAGAAAAGCCGGAAAAAGAAAGCATTTTTAATTCCGCCCTCCTTTGCCCGGCTTGTTCTTGATTTCTATGATTTACTTATTTGACTGCTCCGGCTACGACACCGTTGATGATCTGTTTCTGCAGTGCCACGTACAGAATCAGGATCGGGATGACGCAGAGCAGAAGACCTGCCATGATGGTTCCGTAATCTGCAGAATAAGTTCCGTAGAAGCTGTAGGTGGAAAGCGGCAGAGTCAGCAGCTTTTTGTCGGTCAGCACCAGGGACGGCAGCAGGAAGTCATTCCAGAATGCCATCGCATTCATGATTACCATGGTGGAAATGATCGGCTTTAACAGCGGGAACACGATGCGGAAGAAGGTCTGGGTGTGGGTACAGCCGTCGATGTAAGCGGCCTCCTCCAGCGCCAGCGGGATACTTCCGCGGATGAATCCGTGGAACATGAACACGGACATCGCCATGGAAAATCCGGTGTGCATGAAGATCAGGGTCAGTCTGTGGTTCAGAATGTTTAAGGTTCCGCCGTATACACTGACAAGCGGGATCATGATTGCCTGGAATGGAATGATCATGGATGCAACCATCAGTGCAAAGATGATATTGGAAAATACATTGACATTACGCACGATGTAGTAAGCCAGCATGGCTGCGAGTACCGTAACCAGCACGGTTGCTGTTACGGTTACAACCAGAGAGTTCTTGAAGGCATTCAGGAAGTTCATCTGATTGAATGCTTTTACAAAGTTGTCAAACGAAAGACCTTTGATCGTAAACAGCCAGGAGAACGGGCTCTTGATGATATCACGTTTCTGTTTTAAGGAGTTGATGATAACCATGACAAACGGGAACATGAACGCACAGAAAACGATGATCATAAGGAGCATAGCCAGCGCATCAGTTACTTTTTTCTTTGTTCCGCCAATTTTCTTCTGATTCATTATGCTTCAACCTCCCTCTTCTTGGTGGTGTATACCTGAATACCGCTGATGCAGGCTACAATGATAAACAGGATAAAGGCTTCTGCCTGGCCGACACCGAACTGTCTCGATGTGAATGCTTTCTCATATACGTGCATGGCTGCCATCTCGGTGGTTCCGTACGGAGCACCGCCGGTTAAGGACAGGTTGACATCGTATACCATGAACGCACGGGACAGGGTCAGGAAGAGGCAGATAGTAACGGAGGACATCATCAGCGGAAGGATAATGTTTTTCATTTTTACCCAGCCGGATGCACCGTCGATGCTTGCCGCCTCGAGCACGTCCTCGGAAAGTCCCATAAAGCCGGCAACGTAGATCAGGATCATGTAGCCTGCCAGCTGCCATACTGAAACGAGCACCAGTGCTGCAAATGCTTTGTTCGGGGTAGAAAGCCAGGAAATTTCAAACAGGCTCCATCCTGTGGTCTCGCCGATGCTGACGAAAACACGGGAGAATACGAACTGCCAGATGTATCCAAGTACGATACCGCCGATCAGGTTCGGGGTGAAAAATCCGGCGCGGAAGAAGTTCTGACCTTTGATGCCGCGGGTCAGAATATAAGCCAGTAAAAAGGCGATCACATTGACGAGAACAACAACCGCAATGACATATTTAAAGGTTAACAGCAGGGATTTCCAGAACTGCGCGTCGCGCATAACGGCTGCGAAGTTGGAAAGTCCTACAAAGTTTTTCACGCTGGAAACACCGTTCCAGTCGGTTAAGGTCAGGTAAATACCGTAGATAAACGGTACCATGACGACTGCCAGGAAGCAGAACAGGCCCGGCAGCGCAAATACACAGAAATCTTTTCCCTTGTTGCTTGATTTCATTTTCGTTCCTCCTTCATATCCTCCGGCTTACTGCTCATCCCAGTATGCCTGGATGGAATCTATCAGTTCCTCGCGGTCACTTCTTCCGGCCAGATATTTCTGCATTGCCGCACCAAGGACAGACCAGTGATCGTTCGGCACGATCGCAGATGCGTTGAATGCTCCGCCGTTCTGTACTTTTTCGTAAATGTCGCGGCTTAACGGATCGCTTGGCTCGTTCGGGTTGTTTTTAAACGGAGGGATCAGGCTGCAGGTCTTTACAACCATCTGCTGTCCGATCTCACTGTAAACCAGCCAGTTCAGGAACTCTTTTGCTGCTGCTTTCTGCTCGTCGGTAGCCACGATATCATCCAGCATGATCTGTTTGGACGGGGATGCCTGGATTTTGCTGTTGACGAAGTCGTCCGGATCATTGTTCAGGAAGTATGGAAGGAAACCGTACTCGTCGGTCGTCTCGGCTCCTGCCTCCTCAAGGTTCGGCCATGCCCAGTTTCCGTTGAACCAGAAAGCGGTTTTTCCGTCTGCCAGGTCAATTGCCATCTCATCGTAATCTGCGCCGAGTGGATCGCCCTTTGCTACGTTGTACTCTTTTAACAGGTCAAAGGTATTCAGGAACTCGTTCATGCGGGTGTAGTCCGGCAGATATAAGGTTCCGTCCTTCAGCTCGTTGATGACTTCTGCTGCACCGTCGGAGGTTCCGTTGTATGTCTCGTAGATGTACTGCAGCTGGTGTGCTCCAAGGGACCAGTCTTCTTTTGCCATGGAGATCGGATTCTTCATTCCGTTGTCCCGCAGGCTCTGGAGAAGTGCTGCGAAATCGTCCTGGGTTTTGATATCGGATGGATCGAACTCGGTACCTAAGGTATCTTCAATCACGCTCTTGTTGTAGATAATACCGCGGCCCTCGATACAGAGCGGGAAGCTGTAAACCTTTCCGTTGATTTTGGTCAGGTACTCTTCTGCCTCGCCGGTCCATGCTTCATTGCTTAAGTCGGCTGCTTTTTCTTCTGCCAGTGCAATGACATCGGTCGTATCCAGAATGGAAAGTGTCGGCGGGTTTCCGGAGTTGTAGAGGCTGACTACTTTGGTATAAGGAGAATCGCCGTCCGTTACCGGCATGATCTCAATATGTACGCCTGCTTTCTCCTCGAACACTTTTGCAATCTCTTCCAGTGCTGTCTGGATTTCTGCTTTTGTGTTCATGATGACGATACTCGTTCCGGAAAGCGACGTATCGTACTGGAAGGTATCGGTGGTCATGTCGATCGGCACTTCTTCTTTTACTGCGTTCGGGTCATCCGGATCGCTTGCGAAGCCGAAGGTGCATCCGGTCAGTGCAGAAGTAAGAAGCACGCCGGACATTCCAAGAGCTGCCGCCCTGGCACTAAATTTCTTTCTCATCACAATTCCTCCTGTTATCTCTGGACAGCGGGTCCTGTCCTTCGTTTTGTGTAACCGGTCAAGTAACCGGTTACTTTCGTTGTCTTTATCATAGCATTGACAGTGGGTTTCGTCAATATTTTCTTTACTTTTCGTGATTTTCCATAATTTTGTTTTTGGCTTTTGTGGAACTTTTACAAAACCGGTTACTTAACCGATTCCCGCTTGTTCCGGCGGGCGAGAAATGTTATACTATATTCATATATTATTTGTTTTTTTCTGAAAGCTTACATGATTCACGCAACACTTTTGAAGGGAAGGACACTTGAACTTATGGCACGAAAAAAAAATGTAACTTTTAATGATATTGCGCAGTACACGCATTTTTCCAAAACAACCATTTCCCGGTATTTCAACAACCCGGATTCCCTGACACCGGAAAATCAGCAGATCATTTCCGATGCACTGGATAAACTGAACTATAAAGAAAACAAAGTGGCAAAAATTCTCGCGAACGGACAGACCGAATTTGTCGGCGTCCTGATCCCGAGTCTCTCCATGAACTACTATTCCGAGATGCTGAACCAGATTCTTGCTTCTTATGAGAAATGCGGTTATAAATTTCTCGTCTTCGCCGGAAACGGCCACGACGAGACGGAGCGCCGCTACATTCAGGAGCTGATGTCATACAAAATCGAGGGCCTCATCGTCCTCTCCCATACACTCTCCTCCCGCGAACTCTCCGACCTGCAGATCCCGGTCGTTGCAATTGAGCGCGAAGACCAGTTCGTCAGCAGTGTCAATACAGACAACTACCTCGGCGCGTACGAAGCGACTTCGCTTCTGATTCATAACCACTGTGATGTCCTGATTCACCTGAACTCACCGACCAAAGAAAATATTCCTGCCTACCGCCGTCTCGCTGGTTTCCAGGATGCCTGTGTAAAGGCCGGTGTACCGCACGAGGTTATCATTCGGGATTTCGGACTCTCCTATCAGGAAGCCGCAGCACCGCTGCAGGAAATCTTTGACAGGATTGAAGAAAAATATGCCGGTCAGAAAAAGGGCATCTTCCTCTCCAACGATGACCATGCCAATATTCTCTTAAATCTTCTAATCCGCAAATACCATACCCTGCCGGACGATTACGAACTCATCGGCTTCGACGGTGCGCCGATTTCCGAGCAGGCTATCTATCCGATCAGCACTGTCGGCCAGCAGATTGACCAGATTGCAGACGAGGCTGTTTCCCTTCTGGTCTCCCAGATGCAGGAACGGAAAAAACGCCACCCGGTGCCGCTTGCCGAGCCGGTTCACAAGACCGTTCCGCCGCTTCTGATCCGGCGTCAGACAACGACTTGATTTTCTATCCTGAAAATGTTTTTATCGAAAAAAGTGCCATCCATCTGCGGGCTGTGTGCCTGGCAGTTTATGGATGACACTTTTCTTATCTTCTTACACCACTTTACAACTTTTTTCATAAAAAAGAAATCGTACAGGGCTTTCTGATGTATAATGAATTTGCAACAAAACATTACAAAGGAAAGTGACCCTGTACGACAAAGACATTATACAACGAAAA
>ERZ827168.661-NODE-661-length-54254-cov-5.012639_pt1 | contig 54254 bp, 49 predicted proteins | sample MGYA00519868_ERZ827168 | MGnify/ENA primary metagenome ERZ827168 (study PRJEB31778, sample SAMEA3449271) | human gut metagenome | biome: human gut; feature: human-associated habitat; material: faeces | place: United Kingdom | collected 2010/2012 ...
GTCAATTACCATGATTGAAATTACCAAAGACACCATTATCGGTGATATTCTGGATATCGACAGCACCACGGCTCCTTTGTTCCTCTCCATCGGAATGCACTGCCTTGGCTGCCCTGCTTCCCGCGGTGAAACCATTGAAGAAGCCTGTGCCGTTCATGGCGTAGATGTCGATGAGCTTGTGAAAAAGATCAACGAGCATCTGGCCGGTAAGTGATTATTACCCACCATTGCCGCCCGCCGTTCATTGCGCCGGGCGGCTTGTTTTTTGAGCATAAAAGTATGAAAGAGTTTGAATTGGATGCGCGTTTGGCCATGTGCGCTTCTTTTGTCCGTGAAGGACATGTTTTGGCGGACGTCGGAACGGATCATGGGTATCTGCCAATCCGTCTTCTGCTCGATCACCGAATCCCGTTTGCTTTTGCAGCGGACATCCGCCCGGGTCCGCTTTCCACAGCCCGCGAAAACGCCCGCCGTTTCGGGGTAGAAAACCAAATAACCTTTTGCCTGCAAGGGCAAAAAGCGGTTAATTTACATACAAAATACCACTGCTAAAAATGCATGCAGCTAATAAAAGCGTACATTTGAAATGGAAAAAACAGCAGTACAATTAAACAAGGGGGTTATTTAATACCCCCTATTAACGCAAAATTATTAAGCTGCAGCTGTAAGCGGAAAATACTGTACAAAAACAAAAAGCATAGGTGCAGTCATAATAATACTGTCACACCTGTCTAGTATTCCGCCGTGACCCGGAATAATATTGCCGTAATCCTTTACCTTGCAGCTCCTTTTTATAAGAGAGAAAGTAAGGTCGCCTATTATTGATGTAACAGTGCCAATAGCGGCAACAACCAAAACTCCTATAAAGTTTATAGTGACATTTCCATCAAAAATAATAAATTGGAAAACCAAGGCGTCTACAACTGCGCCTATTACGCCTATTATAACTCCGCCTACTGCGCCCTCTATGGTTTTTTTAGGGCTTACATTTGGGCAGAGCTTATGTTTTCCTAAAAAGCTGCCTACAAAATATGCACCGGCGTCGGAAACCCACGCTATTACAAAGCACAATGTTACATAAAATACCGAATGTGTTTCATCAAGTGCACAGGCGCCTGCCAAACAGCTTAAACCGAAAACAGTCAGACATACTGCTGTTAAAATATATGACATATCTGAAAATTTATATTCTTGATTTTTAACAATCAATAAAACAAAAATGTAGAATACAAATAAAAAGGCAACCATTTTCCACCAGCCTATAGGTACAAGCATAGGCAAAAGTGCCGCAAACAGCATACAAGGTGCTGTTATTTTTACATCTTTTATTAAAGCCTTTGCCGTAAGAAGCTCAACAGTACACGCCAGCGAAGCGATAGCACAAAGTATATTTACGCACAAGGGGAAATATCTGTTAAAAAACAAGGTCAGCAATATTAAAGGCACACCTATTATGGCAGATATAATTCTTGTTTTCATTTCATCACCTACCTTTGATTAACAATGAATCTTGTCGGATTTTTATTCGTATCTATATTTATTGTTCTCAAACATGCAAATAAATGCTTTGAAAATAAATTAATGAACGACTTTACCCAATCAAGACTGTCCTCATAAGTATTATACCATAACCAATAGCAAAAATCAATGCTTTAGGTTCAAATCCCCGTGAACGCCTACTCTCTTTTCGGCTTAAAAAGACGCTCCTTTTTGTTCGTCATTGACAGCATGACGCACGCAAAAGGAGCGTATAAAACTCCATTGAGCGTGTCTTTTTCTATGGAAAACAAGGGCAATTTTCCGTTTTCGTAGCAGTTTATGCTCGCGGACGTCCGATACGCCGGACAAGAATAAAACGAACCGTGGTCCGGCGGCGCGTTTTTTTTGAATGTTTGTCCCTTTTTTCCATAAAAATACGCCCCGGAAGTCCTCCTCTCTGTCCAACTTCCGGGGCTCGCTTCAAACGGAAATCTCCCGCTTTTTGCGTGTTATGAATTTTGTTTTTTTAAGGCATAAATTGCCGTATAAGTCGATAAACGCGGTTTTTTGCAATCAATTAAGCAGTTAAATCCGGAACAACCCGATCTGCACGAATAAAAGAAGCGAAACGCCGTAATAAACGCAGACGGCGATCAGATCGTTAAGCGTTGTGATGAGGGGTCCGGAGGCGACCGCAGGGTCTATACCTATTTTCTTGAAAAGAATAGGAATAAGCGTTCCGTCAAGACTTGCCATGAGCATACCCGCGACGAGCGAAATTCCGATACAAGCCGAAACTTCGAAGCCGACGTATGCCGGAGTGCCTGCCGTGAGCGCGCCCGGAACGAACGCGAGATACAGCCCTACGAAAATAAACGCAAGCGTGCCGATGATAAGCCCGTTTGTAAGCCCTATTCGCAATTCTTTCAGTATAAACTTAATCGTGTCCTTACCCGAAATGGCCTCTTCGTTTAAAACTCTTATCGTCACCGCGAGGGATTGAGTTCCCGTGTTTCCGCTCATGTCGAGGATAAGGCTCTGGAACGAATATAGAATCAGAAGGCTCGCCGCCGTAACGGCAGACTGAAACTGACTTATTATACTCGAAACCACAAGCCCCAAGCCCAACAGAATCAACAGCCACGGCAATCTTTTTCGTATACTCTTCAGGAGCGGCTCTTTAACGTCCTCGGCTTCGGTTAAACCTGCGAGTTTCGCGTAGTCGTCGCCCGCTTCTTCGTCTACGACCTCAACGATGTCGGACGAAGTGATGATGCCTATCAGTTTGTTGTCCGCGTCAAGTACGGGGATGGAATCTTCGGAATAATCTTTTAACTGCTCGATACACTCTTCAACCGTTTCGCTGGCGTAAACGTAAGGGTAAGACGTCGTGATTATCGAATCGAGAGACGTGCCCTCCCTCGCGCGGATAAGATCGCTCAGATCTATCGCGCCGTAAAACGTTCCGTCGGCTTTGAGAGCGTAAAGAGTGGAAATATTATCGTTTTCTCCGGCTTCCTTAACGACGGTGCGCATGGCTTGTTTAACGGTGAAATCCTTGCTGAAAGCGACGAAGTTCGTCGTCATTCGGCTACCGATCATTTCCTCGTCATAAGAATCGATGAGCTGAACGTCGCGCGCGGCGTCCTTTTGCATCAACCCGAGAATCTCTTCTTTCTTATCGTCCTCGAGTTCGTCGAGAACGTCGATAGCGTCGTCCGCGTCCATGCTTTCGATGATGTCCGCGGCTTTTTCGCTGTCGAGTTCCTCGATGTATTCTTCAACGTCGTCGAGATAGGCGAATATTTCGGATACGGCGGAAACGCCGAGAACTTTATAAAGTTTCAGACGTTCGGCTTTTGTCAGTTTCGGCAAAACCGCCGCGATATCGTTGTCGTGATAATTGCCGAGGTCGGTTTTTAATTGTTCCGGAGGTTCGTTGCTTTGCAACAGTTGTAAAAGTTCTTCTTCAAAGTCGCGTTTTTCGGGTGTTTCTTCGATCTCGTGATCGATATTTTTTAATTCTTCGCTCATAAACGACCTCCTTTATATAAAAATATGTGAAAACAGACGGTTTTGCGATTATCGCGGAATCGCGAGGGATTTCGTGTTTCGTTCGCAAAAACAATCCTCCACTATACCATTTTAACATAAAATAAAAAAAATAACAAGAAATTGCCTTAAAAACCTTTACAAAAATTTTTTTTCGGTGTAAAATATATTTCGACAAGTTGAGGGAGCGATCGGCTTATGGATAAGAAATTATTCGGTAAAAATCACGACGGTAAGGACGTTTACGCTTTCACTTTGTCAAACGAGTTCGTCGAAGTCACCGTCTTAACTTACGGCGCGACCGTTCAATCCCTTAAATATAAAGGGAAAGAAAGAGTACTCGGCTACGATTCGCTGGAAGAATACGTTTCTGCGAGCGGTTATCTCGGCGCGACGGTCGGCAGATATGCCGGTCGCATCGGCGGAGCGAAGTTCAACCTCGGCGGCAAAGAATATAAACTCTTCAAAAATGAAGGCGAAAATTGCCTTCACGGCGGGCAAATCGGTTTCGACAAGCGCGTCTGGGACATCGATGAGGACGGAACGGGCGAAAATTTCGTCGAAATGAAGTACGTTTCGCAAGACGGAGAAGAGGGTTTTCCGGGGAATTTAACCGTAAAAGTGAGATTTTCTGTTTCAGGAAAGAGCTTTTCGATATCGTATTACGCTACGACGGATAAAGATACCTATATCAATCTGACGAATCACACTTATTTTAATCTGCTCGGCGATCAGGTTATCGACACGCATTATTTCAAGCTCGATGCGGACGCGTTTATGGAGATTGACGAAGAGATGATTCCGACCGGAAGAAAAATGATGGTCGAAGGAACTCCGATGGATTTCCGCAGAGCGAAGTCGATTTTCAGAGATATCGACGCGGACGACGCTCAGATAAACATTGCCGGCGGCTACGATCACAATTTTGTGATAAACGGCAACGGATTCCGCAAATTCGCGGAGTTGTCCACCACGGTAGACGGTGTTTGGATGCGCGCTTACACGGACAGACCGTGCGTACAGTTTTACAGCGGAAATTTCCTTGGAAAAATAGCAGTTCACGGCGGCGTAATCATCGGAAAAAGATGCGGATTATGTCTTGAAACGCAAGGTTATCCGAACTCGATGAACGTCGGCGACGTTAAAGCAGACTTGCTTAAAGCGGGCGAGGAATATCGCTCGGAAACGCAGTTTTTATTCGGCGAATTTTGTTAAAAAAGTAAAAAAAACGGAACATTTAACAAGTTCCGTCCATATGGGGATATGGCTCAGTTGGTAGAGCGATGCGTTCGCAACGCATAGGCCGAGGGTTCGAGTCCCTTTATCTCCACCAGCGTCGGCTCGGCTTGGAGTCGTACAGGAAAAGGTTTGACAAAAATAGTCAAGCCTTTTTCTTATGCTGTCTTTTGCTCTCGCCGACTTATCTCTTTTGTTTTGGGAGAACGAAATGACGTAGCGTTCCGTTGCACTACACTTACCGCCGAAGGGCACGGTCGGACGAATCCCTCCACTTCCGTCGCAAACACACTTTCTTCCGCCCGACAACAAACAATCGGCGCACCAATTCGTTTGAGCCTTTCGCACAACCAACGGTTGCAAAAATAGCAACGCAACGTTGGTTGCAATGCACTACTTTTTGTTTTATAATTATTTAAAATAAATTAAGGAGCTTTTGTCATGACTATTTCAGAAAAAATTTACAAATTGCGTACGAAAAGCGGTTTCTCACAAGAAGTTTTCGCTGAAAAACTGGACGTCACGCGCCAATCGGTGCAAAAGTGGGAATCGGGATTAAGCCTTCCTACCATAGAAAAACTCATTTCCATAGCAACACTTTTCAATGTGTCCATGGACTACCTTTGCCACAAGACAGACGCCGAAGTTTCCGACGGGCGAACCGACAAAGAATACGTCCCCGATTACGGAAAAATGCACTCGTGGGAGTCTTATGCTAAAAGTCTTGAAATCGAATACAGCCAACTCGTCGACGAGGGCAAGGATGTCGAGAATTTGAGGGACGTTTTTGTTGCCGTTGAAAAAATGCCGCCAAGTAAACATAAAGACGAAATTGCCGATTCGATTTTTAAAATAGTCGATTCTCTGCCGATAAAAAAGGGGTACGACTTTGTCGAGCCGAACGATTACGTAGCGATAAAAACGTTAAGCGACGGTTGTTTCCACAAGGAAACCGCCGCCAAACTTGACGATGAAATCTTGCTTGATAAAGTCAAGGGCGGTTGGTACGGCAGAATTTGCGGTTGTTATCTTGGCAAACCTGTGGAATGTATCCTAATGCCTGACATGAAAAAGATTTTAACCCGTACCGACAACTACCCTTTACATAGATATGTCGACCTTGAAGATGTACAAAAAATAGATTCAAGCGACATAACGCATCCCATAAAACAACGTGCTTACCCGAAGGATTTCAACAAAATGCCGTCCGACGACGACACCAACTATATGCTGATCGCGTATGAAGTTTTAAAGCGTTACGGCAGAGATTTCACTTCGTCCGACGTTGCCGAAGTATGGCTTTCCACGCAGACTAAATATGCCTACTGCACTGCCGAACGGGTTGCGTGTATCAACTTGATTAACGGTTTCGTTCCGCCCGAAAGCGGTGAATACAAAAACGCCTATCGTGAATGGATAGGCGCGCAAATTCGTTCGGATTTTTACGGATATATCAATCCCGGGGATCCCGAAACGGCGGCAGAAATGGCATGGCGCGACGCACGCGTTTCTCACGTTAAAAACGGAATTTATGGTTCGATGTGGGTGGCCGCCATGATTGCCGAAGCGTACGTTACCGATGACATCAAACGCATTATACAAGCCGGACTTTCGCAAATTCCGTCGTCGTCCAGATTACATAAAGCCGTCACAAACATTATTGCCATGCATGAAAACGGCGTATCTGCCGAAAGTTGCATATCCGACATAAGAACGCGTTGGAACGAAGAGTTCAGCTACAATTGGTGTCATACAATTTCCAATGCCGAAATCGTTGCAACCGCGCTTTTGTACGGCAATAAAGACTACGGCAAATCCGTTTGCTTAGCTGTCGGCGCGTGCTTCGATACAGATTGCAACGGCGCAACCGTAGGTTCCGTATTAGGTACGGCTATCGGTTATAACGCCATACCGTCATATTGGAAAGACAGAGTACACGATACACTTGAAAGTACGCTTATGGGCTACAATAGCGTATCCATTAGCGACATGGCAGAAAAAACGCTCGATTTTATCAAAAAGAACTGAGGTTTTATCTTGCCTCGCACATTTTGAATCCTTAATAGCAAAAAAAGACCACCACCCGTTTTATCGAGTGATGGTCTTGTTTTGTTTAGTTCATCTTATTTTTTCTTGGTGAACAATGCTTTGATTTTTGCTCCGAGAGTTTTGAAGAAGTTTCCGATTGCCGTAAAGTCTTTCTTCAAAGCTACTCCCAAGTCCGCAAACGCCTTTTTCTTGACAGCGAACCAAAGAACGGCAAATCCGCCGATTCCTGCGACCGCTACCGAGTCGATTACGATACCTGCAATCGCACCGCCCGAAAATCCGCTTTTGCCGCTGTCGGCGATTATTGCTCCGTTGCATCCGCCACCGCCGGAAGGCTTATCTTCATACACAGCGGTAAGAGTTGTTTCGCCCGTTACGATAAAGGTATACTTCTTTTCGACGCTCACGATTTTTTCGCTTGCGTCCTTCCAGCCTTTGAATACCTTGCCGTCTTTATCTTCTGCCGTTACGGTTACGCTTTCGCCTTCCGCATAGAATTTACTTTCGCCGTTTATTATCACGTTATGCGCGCCGATTTTCGCAATTCTGAGGTCGGTGATTTCGTTGCCGTTCCGGTCAAAATATTTTCCGCAAACAGAACACTCGTAATGCCCTTTCGTTCCGAACTCCTCCGTTGTTGCAGGTATTTCGTCCGTCCACTTCCCATAGGTATGCTCGGCAAAATCGCTATCGACTTCCTTTACCTGCGTCGCAAACGCAGCATTTTCAAAGGTAGCGGTATATCTCATTCTGCCTTTTTCTTTGCACGTTGCCGCTTTGATTTCCGCAACCGTTGCAGTTACCGTTTCGCTTTCGACGTGAGCGTTGTCGTACTTGCAAACTCTTTCCGCTTTGCAAGTGTCGTTACCCGTCCAAGTATATTTTACTTCGCCATAGTCGTGGATATGAGTGTCGTTTTGTTTTGTATAATAATACGTTACGGTTTGTCCGCTCCCGCTTACCTGCCGATTCAGACCTTCTGCTTTGCTTAACGTATAACCGAAAAGTTCAGGCGCGGCTGTCCAGTTAATCACACTTCCGACCGCAAGAGGTATTACGGCTTTCGGAGCATTGGGTATTTCGCTGCCGTCTTCAAACCTGTACTCAATATTAACGTTTGCGTAAGTCTGAGTTTCGGTGTCGTCGTTTGCAAGCACGTTCCCGTTTTCGTCGATTACCGCAAAGGCGACGACGTCTCCGTCTTTCAGAACCGCGTCCGACGGGATTTGATAAATCATTGAGCAACTTTCCAATCCCGAATTGAAATCGCTGCCGTCATACCTCAAAGCGCCCTTTTGCCAGAATTTGCTCTTTTCGCTCCACACGGGAACAATAAACGTCTGCGTCGCTTCCAGTCTTTGACCGCCGACCGTGGTTGCAACGCTGCCGTCGGCGCGTTTTATCCAAACTTTCATAGTAATATGACGTTCCGCGGTGTCCGAAAGATTCTGAATAATAGTTCGCAGTTCGATTTTTTCGCCGGCCATACCTGCGCCGAATTTGTTTTTGTCTGCGCCGCTCAGCAATGCTCCGTTACGATAGTTCGCAAAATTATAATATCCGTTATAGGTTGTGTCCGCAAAATCCGACAACGCAGAATACCGCCCTGTATATTTCTTGACTTCGGGATCCGCCACATACAGACTTTTGCCGCTGACAAGTTGAGACAACCTCTTATAACCTTGCAACTTACATACTTCGCAGAACGAATAGTCAGTGTCGCGCATAAGACATTCATAACTTGAGTTAAAAGCATTGCCGTATGACTGCGAAGGGCAGGAATAAGTTTTTCTGAATCCTAAAAGTTTTTTCCACTTTACCTGTTCCGGGTTGACGTTGCAGGCAACGTTAAGCGAAGTAACATCCGTTTGTTCCGTCACCCTGTCCATATACTCGTCGCCAAGCCCTAACAATCCGTGCCCGAGCTCGTGCGCAAAAGTCTGTGGCGCGCGATAGCTGTCGGACGGAGTTATGAAATAATGGAAACCGAACGGAAGATTTGTATACGCGTCGCCAAAGTTGCGGCTTGTATTGACAATCAAAGCAAACTGGTTGATATAATTATGCACGTAGTAATATGGCGGATATTGCTCGTTGTCGTCCCAGAACATTTTGTCCAGTTCTGTTTTGTTCGGAATATGCGCGTCGTGTATCTGCTCGATAAACGCAGGGCCTATACATCTTTCAAAAATATGGTTTTTCCAGGGATTGCCCATATTTGTCGATATCGACGAAGAATTGTTAGAGCCTACGACTACGTCGAAAAACGTACTGCCGCCATTCTCGAAACTTGATTCCGATGCCGTGCAAAGAGCGTAGACGTTAAACCTGTCGGCATAACTGCGATACGGTTCGTATTGCATAGCCCCGCTCCACACCTTTTTTACGTCGTTGATAAACTTTTGTTGGTGATTTTCGGTGTATCCTTCGCCACAAATAACGATAACCATGTTTTCCGCGTCGCTTCTCGTCTTTTGAATGGTATATACGGGAATTACAGGATTTTTATATTTACCGTCGGCAGAATAATAAGGTCCGAGAGTAAGCGCGAGTGTCTGCTCCGTGCTTACGTCCCATTCCCGATTCGGATCATCCTCGGGCTCGGCAACGGTATAATCATCCTCCTTCTTGTCGGGCGCCGCTCCTTTATACGGGTTTTCCGACGTTCCGTTGCCCGAAGTCGCCACGTAATAATCGGTATCAAGATAAAATGCCGGTCTGACTCCGATATAGTTACGTTGCGGCGACTCTCTGCCTATCGTCCCGTTATTGTGAACGTAACGCATATCGTGGTTACAATCGGATACCGGCGTTCTGAGCCAATACGGCCAGCCCATACCTTGCTCGTTTTTCCCTATATAATAATCACCAAAATTTTTCCAGACGGTATTGACCTGCTTAACGTCGGGAAGAAAAACTTTTTCGGTTGAATTTTCGCCGTATGCGCTTTCAAAATTATTAGCAACGTTTTGGATATCGTAATTTAATTCCAGATCGGAACGACCGTCGCCGTCATAAATCCCTCGTTTGTATTCGGGGTGCGATACAAGCGAGCGTTGAGTGACCGTCTTCATGGCCGCTATCTCTGCTTTTGAAAAGTCGTTCAAAAATCCGGCCTTTTCGTCGTAAGCATTGCCGTCAACGTAACCGTTCCTCGGCGGATTGCCGCATAACCACTTCACTTCGCCGGCGTTAGCCGTGGAATTTAACCACGAGCGCATGTTGCTGTCTTTCCAATAGTTGGAACCGTACGTGTCACGCTTATAATTGCGGCTATGAGATTTTGAACGGCTGTTGTCGTTTGTCATAGCGTCGTAAGAAAGCGTATCGATTATATTGTCGGCAAGCATCAGGCAGCCTTTTTCGTCAATGCCGACGCATCTCCAGACAATGCTTTTTCCGTTATATTTGCCGAGACTTATATACGCGCCAAGTTCTATCTGAGTCGTTTTTGTTCCGCTTGCCGACAATGAGTTCCGATCGTTTGCGATCTTATATTCGGCATTGGCGAAGTTTTTGTACAACTTCGCCGTCTCGCCGCCGCAAAAAGCAATAACGAGCGCCGCTATTAAAAACAAAACTATCTTTTTAAATTTTTTCATTTCGGTTCATATCCTTAGTGTTTTTACGCTTATGTTTTTTGACGGATGCGTTCTCCGTTTTTACGAAACCTTATCTTCTCTCAAACTCTTGTAAATCTCGCTGACGAACAAAAATAAGGACGGCCGAGGTTTTCCCGGTCGCCCTTTTGCCAAACCGGCGTTATTTCCGCGCCTTTTTCGTTTTTTGCAAAGTTTTTTACAGTCCGCTGTTAAATTTGCTTTTAATTTGTATCGGCGCGTTTTAATCTTGTCCGGCATCGTTATGCGTTGTCGGTTTCACATTTCTTTTCTGTCGAGAATAGCGCGCGAAATGGTAACTTCGTCCGCATACTCGAGTTCGCTGCCGACGGGAATTCCGTGCGCGAGCCTCGTCACCTTTACGCCGAGCGGCTTCAAAAGTCCCGAAATATACATAGCGGTGGCTTCACCCTCCACGTCCGGGTTCGTCGCCATGATAACTTCTTTGACGTTGCCGGCGGCGATGCGCGAAAGAAGTTCTTTGATTCTTATATCGTTCGGAGTTATCCCCTCCATAGGGCTTAACACCCCGTGAAGGACGTGATAAACACCCTTGAACTCGTGCGCTTTTTCCATCGCGAGAACGTCTTTCGGCTCTTTTACCACGCAGATAACGGAGTTATCCCTGAGTGAGCAAATATCGCAAACGTCTTTATCGGTGTAATTTCCGCACACGCGGCAATAATGCACCTCTTTTTTCGCTTTCGTTATGCTCTCGGCAAATTCCGCCGCTTCTTCCTCGCTCATATTTATGATTTTATAAGCGTATCTCTGAGCGGTTTTCGCGCCGACACCCGGCAATTTTGTAAACTGGTTTATCAGTTTACCTATGGGTTCGATATAGGCTCCCATGATCAGATAAGACCGCCCGCTCCGCCGAATTTGCCCATTTTTTCTTCGTATTCTTCGTCCGCCGCTTCATATGCGGTGTTCAGCGCGGCGACGATGAGATCTTCGAGCATTTCAACGTCGTCCGGATCGACGGCTTTGGGATCGATGGAAATCGACTTCACCACTTTTTTCCCGTTTACGACGACTTTTACGAGTCCGCTGCCGCTTTCGCCCTCGATCTCCGCTTCTTCGAGTTCTTCCTGAGCCTGAGCCATCTGCTCCTGCATTTTCTGAGCCTGTTTCATGAGTTGCTGCATCTGGTTTCCGCCGCCGAATCCGCCGCCGAAACCACCTCTGCCGTATGCCATAATTATTTCTCCTTATTTATATTCGTTATAAATTTATTTACGATTTTTATTTTTTTTAAGACTTTTTAATCTTCGACTTTAACTACTTTTTCACCGAAAGTCTTTTTCACTTCGTCGACGTCCTTTTCAAATCCGCTTCTTTCGTCGGCAAGGCTCGAATCGGCTTTCGCTATTTCAACGTCGTAATCACCGACGGACTTGACTATTTTTGAAAGAACTTCGAGATTGCCCGACTTCGTGACCGCGTTGAATCCCGCGTCGTCCGTAGCGTAAACCTTGAGCGTTTTCCCGAAGAGTTTCGCCGTCATTTCCTGACACGCTATCCAAAGGACTATCTGTTTTTCCGCTCTGAGTTTTCTCACGACCGTTCCCCAGATTTTGCCTGCGCTCAGTCCGCCGCTCTGCGTCGCGTCCGTTTCAACCGTTGCCGTTTTCACTTCCGCGGCAGGGCTTTCCACAGTTTTTTCGATTGTCCTTTCAACGGGCTTCGCCACGGGTTTTTTAATCGGTTTTGGCTCGTTAATCGACTTATAGGCGGATATTTCGACGTCGTTGAAATCTTCCGGCGGAGGAATCGGAATTCCCTCGTCGGGATAGCCGTAATCATCCGCGATATCAACGTCGCGTTTAACGCTCGCCTTTTCGGGAACGGATTTAGGTTCGGAAACGGATCTCGTTTCGCGTATCGGCTTTTCTTCGGGCGCGCTTACCGACTTAAGCGGAACGATTTTCGGAGTTTCTTCTTTTACCTTGCCGCGAGCAAAACCGCCGCCTTCGACCGCCGCTTTCAACGCGTTCTCCAATGCGGAAACCCGGCTTAAAAGCGCGTCGATATTATAATCGGCAGAAGGTTCGGAGGCTTTTATGCAAGCGCACTCGAGAATTATTTTCGGGCTTACGCTGTATCGCATAGCCCCTTCCGCCTCGCTGAAAATTTCAATCGTTCTGAGCAGTCTATGCTCGTCGGCGATAGATGCCGCGCGGACGATTTCCGCGTAAACGTCGTCCGGAAGTTCGAGAATCTCCTTAGCCTTGGCGCACGTTTTGCAAACTATCGTTTCTCTCAGGCGCGAGATGACGTCCTTGCAAAGAACGCCCACGCTCTTTCCCGATTCCGTAAGGCTTTCCACCGTTTCGAGAGCCTTGCCGGTGTCCGAGCGGAGAATGTTTTCGATAAGTTCGGTTATTTTGGACGAATCCGTCGCGCCGAGTATCTCTAAAACGTCGTTATAAGTCAGTTTATCGTCCTTATAAGAAACGCAGATATCCGCAATCGAAAGCGCGTCCCTCATACTGCCCATTCCGGCGCGCGCTATCGCGGTTATCGCCTCGTCGTCGTAATCTTTGCCGATTTCCTTATAGATTTTGCCTATATTTTCGGCAATCAGCGCCGTGGGGATAAGCCTGAAATCGAACCGCATACACCGCGACAAAATCGTGGAAGGAAGTTTGTGAACCTCCGTCGTGGCGAGAATGAACACCGCGTGCTTGGGCGGCTCTTCCAGCGTTTTCAAAAGCGCGTTGAACGCCTCCGTCGTAAGCATATGCACTTCGTCGATTATATAGACTTTATATTTTCCGCTCACGGGCGGGTACTGTATTTTTTCGCGGATTTCTCTGACGTTTTCGACCTTGTTGTTGGACGCGGCGTCCATTTCGAGGATGTCGAGATTCGCGCTGTCCGCAAGGGCTTTGCACGCCTCGCACTTGCCGCACGGAGAACCGTTGACGGGCGAAAGACAATTTATCGCCCGCGCGAAAATCTTCGCCGCGGAAGTTTTGCCCGTTCCTCTCGCCCCGCAGAACAGATAGGCGTGGCCTATTCTGCCCGAGTTTATCTGATTCACGAGCGTTCTCACAATATGGTCCTGTCCGATAAGCCCGTCGAAACCGCTCGGACGGAATCTTCTGTATAACGCAAGATATGCCATTAAAAATCACCTTCGCCGATTATTTTAATTAGTTTTTTCTTTATTCTCTGCAACGCGTTATCGGCAGATTTCGCGCTCCTTCCGGTAAGTTTGCCTATTTCGCCGTAAGTCATTCCGGCCAAGTAATATCTGAGAATTTTAAATTCAAGTTCCGAAAGAGCCGCGTTCGCGCCGTCGTTAAGCGCTCTGCCGCGTTCGCCGATGAGCAGCATTTCCTCCGGGTTGAACGGCGAAACGAGTTTCAGTTCGTCTGTCAGTTCAACAGAGTCGTTGAGCGGCATGTTGCCCTTGCTCAAAGATTTTTTGACGGCATTTTGAATCGATGCCGAAACGCATCTGTACACGAACGTTTTAAACGACGCGCCCCTTTCCTTATCGAAAGTGTTCACCGCTTTGAGAAGCCCTAAAACGCCCTCCTGAACGAGATCGTCACGGTCGCCGCCGACGAGAAAATACGAACGGGCGATAGACTTAACCAGCTCCTTATACCTCTCCAGAATAACCGGGAACGCTTCCGCATCACCGCTCTGATGTAAGGCTATAAGTTCGTTATCGCTCAATTTTTCATACATTTTTTCTCTGTCTTAACGCTTCGAAAACGCCTATTCCGCAAGCGACCGAAGCATTTAAACTGTTAACTTTGCCATACATCGGAATAGACATAACCGCGTCGCATTTTTTCTGCGTGAGTTTGTTCACGCCCGTGTCCTCGCCGCCGATAACGATCGCGATTCTGCCTTTGAGGTCGGTTTTGTAGATGCTTCCGCCGCCGAGTTCCAAAGCGTAAGCCCAGATGCCCTCTTCCTTGATTTCGTCAAGAGCGTTGTTTATGTTCGTAACCCTCGCGATTTTGAGATGATTCGCGCTGCCTTCCGAAATACGCATAACCGCGTCGGTAACGCTCGCGCTTCTGTGCTTTCCGATGATAAGTCCGTCCACGCCGCCGCACTCGCAAACTCTTATAACGCTGCCGAGATTGTGGGGATCTTCAACGCCGTCTAAAATTACGATGAACGCGTCGTCTTTATCTTTCACGGCGTTGAGAATATCGCCGAGTTCGGCGTATTTATAATCGGAAACGTAAGCGATGAAACCCTGATGACGGCGGGTTTCGCTCTCCTTATCCAAAATAGACTTGTCCGCAAAGGAAACTTTCACGCCTGCGCTCTTGATAACGCTGACGAGCATTTTCGATTCCGCGTCCCTCATTCCGTTGGCGACAAGCACCTTATCTATCGTTTTACCTGTTTTCAAAAGTTCTCTGACAGAATTTTTACCTTCGATTTTCATTTGTTTTTATATAATCTCCGTAGTTTAATCCGTAATTTAAAATTTCGCCGAGCCGTTCGTCTCTGCCGGTGAGATACAAAAACCCGACGAGGGCTTCGAAACCGGTGGACTTGTGGTAATCGGTTACCGTCGCGCCCTTGGCTTTGTTCGCCTTTTTCGCGTTACGAGCTCTGCGATAAACGCTCTCCTCTTCCTCGGTCAGAAATCCGTTTTCGAGCATCGAGTCGATTTTTTTCGCCTGTTCCTTCGCGCTCACGGCCTCGGAACACGCCTCGGTGAGCATAAAGGGCCTCGCGTCGAACCGCAGAGCGAATTGTTCGCGCATAAAAAGCGAATAAACCGCGTCGCCGACAAAAGCGAGAGTTATGTTGTTCATCGCGAGAACTTTTTTAACGTCCGTTATTTCTCTCAACCGAATTCCTCTATTTTACGCTATATTATAAATATACTTATTTATTATAACATAAAATCGTAATATTTACAATTATTTTAAAACAGTAATATTTACAATTATTTTCAACGCGCAATAAAAAAATTCGCCGAACGCGTCAGGCTCAGCGAATTTTGCGATATTTATTGTTATTCTTCTTCGTCGTAAGTCGCCGAAGCGGTCGTTGCCGACGCCGACGTTTCGTTTCCGCTTCTAACACGCGGCCTTTCGCACAGACTCACAAGCACGGCATCCTCGCCGATGCGTTCGATGCACTTGAAATTGATAATCAACTCTCCCGAAAAAAACAAGCCGCTTTTTTTGCCCGGCACGATTATGCCTTTGATTTTTCCCTCGGGGTAAGTTATCACCATGTCGGTGATTTTCCCGAGGTCCTTGCCGTCGGCGACGTTGATTACTTTTTTCTTTTTAAGATCGGTCAGATTGTATTCCATATTTTCGCTCCCTTTTCTATGATATTGCGAAAAATGTCGGAATATGCCGAAAGGACGAAAGTCGGACGAGCCGCCGCGCCTGAACGGGAAAACTACGAAATTTTCGATTTCATCGTCTTAAGAGCGTTTTTCTCGAGCCTGGAAACCTGCGCCTGCGAAAGCCCTATCTCCGCCGAAATTTCCGTCTGGGTTTTGCCTTCGTAATAACGCATATAGAGAATTTTCTTTTCCCTTTCGTTCAGTTTCGACATCGCGCCCTCCAGAGCAACGTTTTCCACCCACCTTTCGTCGGTGTTCTTTTCGTCGCCGATCTGGTCCATAACGAGAAGAGTATCGCCGTTTTTGTTATACACGGGATCGTAAAGCGAAACGGGATCGGATATCGCGTCGAGCGCGTAAACCACTTCCCTTTCCGGTATGGCAAGCGTCTGCGCGATTTCCGCCATCGTGGCAACGTCGTCCTTTTTCGCCTCGATCTCCGCTCTCGCCTGCAACACCTTATAAGCCGTGTCCCTTATACTCCGCGCAACCCTTAAACTGTTGCTCGAACGCATAACTCTTTTTACTTCACCGACAATCATCGGTATGAATAGCGCGCGTCGAAACAAAAAAACGCCGCGTTCTTACCTTCATCAGGGAAGAACGCGGCGCGGAATGCCAAACTAAAATCTAAACGACAACCGATCAGGCGTTGAGAATATCCTTTACTTTCATCAATCTCGTCGTTGCGGCTCGTTCGTTTTCGTCGAGTTTGCTCTTGATGTATTTAACCGTTTCCTCTATCTGAGGAATCATTATATACTCGAGCGCGTTGACGCGGCGCTTGTTCCGTTCGATTTCGACGGCGAGCATTGCCACGGTTTTTTCTATCTCCGCAAGTTTTAAGAGTTTGCCGACAAGCCTGCTGATTTTCTCCACCGAATAATCCGCCTCGCTCGTCATTTCGGCAAAGGCGTAAAGAAAAGACGCGTCGCTCTTCGTTTCGCTCACTTCGATCGACGGAACTTCCACGTTCATAACGTCCCTGACGGCGAACGTCGCGCTCACGTTGGAAACGGGCATCGAAAAAACCTTGTCGATTTCTTCTTTTGACGAATAAGCGCAAGCCGTTGCGAATTTCCCGAGACAATCGGAAAGTTCGGCTTCGAGTTCGGCTCTCATTCTCTTATTTTCCTTGATAAGAGCGGTAAACCTTCTGATCATCTCGTCGGACTTATCTTTCAGAAGTTTATGTCCTCTCGTTGCCGTCTGCAACCTTGCTTTAAGTTTTTTTAACTCCATTCTGGTGGGGTTCACGTTGAGTCTTGCCATTTATTTCACCATAAAATCGGTATATAAGTCGATTAACGCCGACTTTTGACGTTAATCAAAAATATTAATGTCTGTCGAGATACTTCTCGATATATTTCTCTTTGATACGTTTAAGTTCGGACTTGGGAAGAATTTTCAGAAGTTTCCAGCCGAGGTCGAGCGTTTCTTCGATGCTTCTGTTTACGGTGAAACCTTGCGAAACGTACTGCTTTTCAAATTCTTCGGCAAATTTTGCGTATAACTTATCGGTTGAAGTAAGCGCGGAATCGCCGAGGATCGCAGAAAGTTCCTTGCACTCCTTACCTTTCGCGTAAGCCGCGAAAAGTTGGTTCATCGTGTCGGCGTGATCTTCTCTCGTCTTGCCGTCGCCGATACCTTTGTCTTTCAGCCTTGAAAGGGACGGAAGTACGTCTATAGGCGGATTAACGCCCTTTTTGAACAGTTCTCTCGAAAGGATTATCTGACCTTCCGTTATATATCCGGTAAGGTCGGGAATGGGGTGAGTTTTATCGTCCTCCGGCATCGTGAGAATGGGAATCTGAGTTATCGAACCCTCTTTACCTCTTATTCTGCCCGCTCTTTCGTAAAGCGTGGCAAGGTCGGTGTAAAGATAACCGGGATAACCTCTTCTGCCGGGAACTTCTTTCTTCGCCGCGGACACTTCGCGGAGCGCTTCGGCGTAGTTGGTGATATCCGTCATTATGACGAGAACGTGCATGCCTTTATCGAACGCAAGATATTCCGCGCACGTCAAAGCCATTTTAGGCGTTGCAAGACGTTCGATCGCCGGATCGTTGGCAAGGTTGGTGAAAAGCACCGTTCTTTCTATCGCGCCCGTCTTTTTGAAGTCGTCTATGAAATACTGCGCTTCTTCGTAAGTTATTCCTATCGCGGCGAAAACGACGGCGAATTTATCGCTCGCGTTCAGCACCCTCGCCTGACGGGCGATCTGCGCGGCAAGTTCCGCATGCGGAAGTCCGCTCATCGAAAATACGGGAAGTTTCTGACCTCTGACGAGAGTGTTCAAGCCGTCTATCGCGGAAATGCCCGTCTGAATGAACTCGTTGGGATAGTTTCTCGCGGCGGGGTTTATCGGCTCGCCGTTAACGTCCATACTCTTTTCGGGGATAATCGGCGCGCCGCCGTCGCGCGGTTTGCCCATTCCGTCGAAAACTCTGCCGAGCATATCTTCCGAAAGATCGAGCGACAAACTTCTGCCCAGAAATCTCGCCTTTGACGTGGATATTTTCAAACCCTGCGTGTTTTCAAAAAGTTGAACGACGGCTTTGTCGTCCTTAACTTCGAGGACTTTTCCCCTTCTTATTTCGCCGTTTTCCTGCGTTACTTCGACGAGTTCGTCATATTTCACGCCGTCCACGCCCTCGACGAGCATCAGCGGCCCTACGACCTCTTTTATCGTTTTATATTCCTTATACATCGCTTTCTCCTTTGGCGGCAAGGGCTTTGAGTTCTCTCTCGAGTTCGGCGTCTATCTCGTCGAAACTCGCGACCGAACTCTCCTCGATATATTTCGCTCTGCCGATCTTTTCTTTCGCTTCGCAAGCCGTAACCTCGTCTATGTCGGCGTAATTCGCGACGGCTTCGTTGCCGAGATCGTAAAACTTCTTTATGAGTTTAAGCATTCTGTACTGTTTGTCGAGCGAAGTGTAAGTATCGGTTTCGTGGAAAGCGTTCTGATGGAGATAATCCTCTCTTATCATCTTCGCCGTTTCGAGCGTCATTCTGTCCTTATAAGAAAGCGTGTCCATACCGACGAGCCTTACTATTTCTTCGAGGCTCGCCTCTTCCTGCAGAACGTTCATCACGAACGCGCGGAGTTCCATAAAGTCCGCACCGACGTTCTTTTCATACCATTCGCCCATTCTGTCGGCGTAAAGCGAATAACTGATAAGCCAGTCTATCGCGGGGAAGTGTCTTTTATATGCAAGTTGCGCGGATAAGCCCCAGAAAACTTTGACTATTCTCAGCGTTGCCTGAGAAACGGGTTCGGAAAGGTCGCCGCCCGGGGGCGACACCGCTCCGATTGCGGAAACCGAGCCCGTTTTATCCACGCTTCCGAGAACTTTTACGATGCCCGCTCTCTCGTAGAATTCGGCAAGTCTTGACGAGAGGTAAGCGGGGTAACCTTCGTCGCCCGGCATTTCTTCAAGTCTGCCGCTCATTTCTCTGAGCGCTTCCGCCCAGCGCGACGTGGAATCCGCCATTATCGCGACGTTATAGCCCATATCTCTGAAATATTCGGCTATCGTGATGCCCGTGTAAATCGACGCTTCTCTCGCCGCGACCGGCATATCGGACGTGTTAGCGATGAGAACCGTTCTCTTCATCAGCGGTTCGCCCGTTTTCGGATCTTTAAGTTCGGGAAATTCGTTCAGAACGTCCGTCATTTCGTTGCCGCGTTCGCCGCAACCGACGTAGACGATTATTTCCGCGTCCGCCCACTTGGCGAGTTGGTGCTGAACGACCGTTTTACCGCTTCCGAACGGACCGGGAACAGCCGCAACGCCTCCTTTCGCTATCGGGAAGAGCGTGTCGATAACTCTCTGCCCCGTTACCATAGGCATATCGGGCGTTTGCTTTTCTTTATACGGTCTGGCTTTTCTGACCGGCCAGCGGGTGAGCATGGAAACTTCCTTATCGCCCACCTTGGCGATCGTTTCCGTTATAGTGAAGTCGCCTTCGCGGATATCCGTAACCTTTCCGCTCACGCCGAACGGTACGAGAATTTTATGCGAAACTATCGCCGTTTCCTGCACCGAACCCAACACGTCGCCGGGGATTACTTCGTCGCCGATTTTCTTTTCGGGAACGAAACGCCATTTCTTTTCGCGGTCGAGATTGTTTACTTTAAGTCCTCTCGTGATTCTGTCGCCGTAATTTTCGACGATTTTTTCGAGCGGACGCTGAATTCCGTCGAAGATACCCTCGATAAGTCCGGGAGCGAGTTCCACGGAAAGCGGCATGCCCGTCGAAACGACTTTGTCGCCGACGCCCAGTCCCGAAGTTTCCTCGTATACCTGAACGGACGCTTTGTCGCCGCGAAGTTCGATAACCTCGCCTATAAGTTCTTTTTCTCCGACTTTTACGACGTCGTACATCTTTACGTCCGCCATATTTTCAGCCACTATAAGCGGCCCTGAAACCTTTACGATTCTTCCTTGCATTGTTATTTCCTCAATTATTTAGAACGTTTTTCGTTTCCGAACAAAACGTCCGCGCCCAAAGCCATTTCCGCGTATTGCTTCATCTTTCCCGCCGCGTAACCGCTGCCGCCTTTGTCGGACGGCACGGCAACTATCGCAGGATAAGGCTGCTCCAACATTCTCGTTATCAGATCGTCCATTTTCTCGGCAAGATCTTCCGTAACGAAAATCACCTTGTACGTTCTGGCAAGTTTTTTAAGGAGTTCTCTCGCTTCCTTTTCGTCGTCCGCAAAAAAAGCGTCCACTCCGCCGGCTTTGAAAGCAAGCGCGCTTTCACCGTTGCCGATTATCGCAATCTCACCCGTCATAACCGGTTCTGAGCCTCCTTTTTATGTCCTCCGCGGACGCGCCTGCGCGCTTACCCGTGAGAATAATTCTCACGTTTTTTATCTCCGCGGATTTATACAAATAATAAAGAACGAAAGGCGTCGCGCCCTCTGTTTCGTATTTCTTCTTTTTGAGTTCTTTAAGCGCGAATCCGTCCGCCGCCGCTTCGAATCCGATGAGCGGCGTTCCTGCGGCTTTCTCTTTTTCCGCAAGCGCTATCACCTCGGCGAACGGGGTGAACGCGAATCTCTTTTCGGTTTTGTCGGCGTCCTGAGAGAACACGAAATCGACGTCCTCTTTTTTCAGATTACCTCCGCCGATGAACAGTTTGTCAATTTCGTCCTGCGTTTTCGCGCGGAGAGCCGTGGAGATGTTTTTGCAATCTATCTCGTTTTTCAGAAACGCGTTGAGTTGACCGCCGCATTTCTTCAGTAACCTCGCGTAACGAGCCTTTATGAATATCGACGAAATTTCCGCGCCGCTCGCTTTGCCGCTTTCAAAAAGAGCTTCCCCTTCGGCGTAAGCGGAAACAAGTTCTTGCAAAAGCGCGTTTTTATCCTTCCCGCCGCTTTGACCGGTTTTTCCGTATTTCGCGTTTTTTTCGCCGGTTTTAAGCGCGGCGGCAACGTCGCCGATAAGCCCCGTTCTCGTCTGAACGAAATCGAAACTTCTGATATATCCGGAACGCAAAAGTCTTTCCGCATTATAAAAATCTATTCCGGAAAGACAAAATTCCGAGTATTCGTCGCCCGGCGAAAATTCGCGCGCGAAATCGTCGAGCGCAAGCGTTTCGGCTTGCAGAATCGCTTCCGAATCCGCTTCGTCCGTCGCGGCGTTCTTTCCGAATCCCTGCTCCTTAAGCGCGCGGAACGCGCTTTTATAATCCGGCTCGTCGATTATTCTCATAAGCGTCGCCGGCGTAAGAAGTTCTTTTTCGAGCGATTTTATTATACCGTTCAAAAAAGTCATATCTCTTTTTGCCATATTATAATCCTTATTTGTGTATCGGTTGTCGCCATTTGTATAACGGTTGACGCCATTTATATATCGGGCGTCGCCCGTCGCGAACCGACGTTACCCGAGGGAAGTCAACTTCTCTTTCCGCCCGAAAACGCGTCAGCCGAATAATTTTGCGGAAACTTCGGATTCCGTGTTTTCTCTGACCGCGCCTACTATCGTGGCGAAAGAAAGATCCCGGTCGAACGTTTTGCCTTTTATTATAAATCCGCCGGAAAACGCGCCCTCGCCGACAACTTTAAGCCCGAGTTTTTTGCAAACCTGCAACTCGGCGATTTTGTCCGCTCCGACGGCGGAATTCGCCGCGACGACTATCTCGTCGCCGTCCGTCGCGTACTTTTCGATAAGTTTTTCGATAAAGCGGGTGAGTTCGTCGCCTTTCATCGCGCCGAGTTTTTCTTCGAGCCTTTTATAAACTTCGTTTAAAAGTTCCACTTTTGCCGCAAGAACGATTTTTTTCTTTTCCATTCTTTCCGCGGCGGCGTTTTTCGCCTCGATATCCGCGATTTCCTTTCGGGCAAGTTCGTTCTGCGAAACGGCGAAAGTCTGAACCTCGAATTCGGCTTCTTTCAGTTTGGATCCGGCGTATTCTTCCGCTGCTTTAACGGTTTCCGCCGCGTAAGCCTCCGCGTCCGAGATTATCGCCGAACATATATCCTTTTTTTCTTCCATGTCTGTTTTACGAAAAATCCGTTTGTCGTTTTACGCAACGGGAATCATTATGCCGAGGACGAGCGAAAGAATCGCGTAGAACTCGATCATCGCCGGGAACAGGACGTACTTACCGGAACCGGCTGAGTTTTTGCCGATCGCGTAAATACAGGACGAAGCGGTTATACCCTGCAGAATTGCCGAAAGCATGCCCGTTACGCCGAGTCCTATCATCGCGCCGAAAAGATTCCAGCCCTGAGCGATTGCGCCGATCTTCATAACCGCGAGAACGAAGCCGTAAATACCCTGCGTTGCGGGAAGAAGAGCGAGAACGATGATTTTGGAAAACTTCTTGTTGTCCTCCGAAAGAACGCCCGCGGCGGCAGAACCTGTTTTATAAAGACCGAACGCCGAACCCGCGCCGCAAAGGATCATACAGAGCGAAAGCCCCAAAATGCCGATAAATTTTTCCATTTTTTAATTTCCTCCGAAATTGTTTTTCTGTTAATTATATTCAATAATCGATTTATAGGCGGGTTTTTGCCGTCCGTTGCCGATTTATTGCAAAATAAAGTAAGTGTTTTTCGCCGCACACTTTCGGGTTGTTACGAAACGAAGTAAGTGTATTCGCCGCTATGACCGAGCGGGGTGAAAAGTTCGCCTTCGCCCTCGTAGAACCGCCCGAAGAACTCGACGTATTGCAAACGCGAATCGTGAATAAACGCGCCGAGTAGGCTCATCGCGAGATTGAACACGTTGCCGATAATAATTATCACAACGCCGAATATAACACCGATCACGCCCTGCGGGAAAAGAAGTTCTATGGCAAGGTTGTTCGTGAATATCGAGGCGATCTGCGCGCCGGAAAGCATAAGTCCGTAAAGACGGGCGTAACTGAGAATATCCGAAGCGTAATTTATCAATCCGTAAACGGAAGAGAACGGCTTGATTATTTTGCCGATTCCCTTTTCGGTAACTCCCGAAGTGAGAATTCCGAGAACAATAAGTCCGATCGCTATATACGCGCCGTATTTTGTTAAAAACGCGTTGTCGGATGCCATGCCGAAAACGGCGACGACGAACGCGAGCAAGCCTATCGCCCACACCGCGCCCGAAAATATACCTTCAAAATATTGTTTTCTCGAAAAGCACTGAACGGTTTTCATTATCAGGCTGACCGCAATCTGCACCGCGCCGAGCCCTAAACACCATAAAAGCATTTGCGGAACGGTTATCCCGGCGATATTTGCGGGAGAATTGATCGCGTCGAGATATTCAGCGTAAAACGCGCAATATTCCGAGCCTTCGCCGAAAATCGTTCTGAGCAGCGGATATCCGAGCCAACTGTCGAACAACGCGCCGAATATGCAGGCGAAGAATCCGCCGTAAGCGAAAACCTTTGCCATGCGATAAAGCGTCGTACCCTTTCTCTGTTTCGCCGCGAACAAAAATCCGCCGACGATCATCAGAATCCCGTAACCGAAATCCGCCATGATAAGCCCCATGAACAGGGAGAAGAAAAACGACATCACCGCGTTCGGATCGAGCGCGCCGTAAGCCGGAACGGAATACATATTGGTAACGGCCTCGAAGTTTGCCACCGCGCTCTTGTTTTTCATAAGCGTGGGAGCGAACTCGTCGCGCGGGACGACCTTTGTTTCGATCTCGCACGCCCTCGTCGCTTTCTCGATCGCCGCTTTCACTTCTTCGACCTTTTCCGTCGGCACGAACGCTTCCATAACGAACGTTTCCATAGTGGCGTAAAGCGTTCCGTCAGCGTCGGCTTTTTCTATCAAATATCCGAGATAATCGACATATACCTTGACTTCCCGCGATTGTTCCGCAAGTTTTGCGGCGCGTTTCGCAACGCTTAAAAACCCTTCGTCGATCTCTTTGATTTCGGCGTTCAACTCGCCGATTTTTTCCGTCGCGGTGAAATCCCCCGCGAACTGACACTTGGTGAAACCGCACGCGGAAAGGACTTTTTCAACCTCTTCGCACCGGTTGCGATAAACGGCGACGGAGAGAACCGTTCCGTCCTTACCATCGCACTCGGCGAACGCTTCGCAACATTCGATTTCTCCGAGTTCCGAAAGGCATTTGTCGATTTTGTCCGACGTTACCGTTCCGAGATAAACCTTGACTGTTTTCGTGTCGGATACTTCCGAAAATTTCAGTTTCAGACCGACGTAAGGCTCGTAACTTTTTATCTGTTCGTTCACCTTTGCCGAACGCGCCCTGAGAGAGTTTTTCTCAGCCGACAAACCATCGATTTCGTCGAGAGTTTTTTCAACCTCGCCGCTCCGCTCTCCCGCGGTCATAAATTCGCTCGTAGCGACGGCGAATCCGTCCTTTATCAAGCCCTCTCCCCGCTCGGTTTTGGGCAAAGTTTCTATTTCGTCCGCCAAAAATTCAAGACACTTTTTCGCTCTGTCGATTTTCTGACGCAATTCCGCGGTGTCTTTTGCGGCGAGCGGAACGGTTTGTTCGCGCTCTTCCTGCGTTTTTATCTGCGCCGCGCCGGTTGCGACGAGAGCGTCGTAAACCTTGTCCTTATCGGAAAGAAGCGCGACGAGCGAAAGCGCGGACATTTCAGCAATCGCCATTTTTTATCCTCCCGAACAGCATTTCCGCCGCTTCTTCGGCTTTCCCGCCATTTTCGGCTTTGAATTTTTCGGCTTCCGCGCGATATTTTTTCTTTTCTTCTTCAAAACGGACGGCAACGCTCATCTTCGCGTTCTGAACGGCGGCAAGACGTTTCACCCTCGAATCCGATGCGCCGTTCCCCTTGATTTCGGCGGCTTTCCTGTCCGCCCGCGCGCGTATTCCGGCTGCCTTTTCGTCGCTTTCCGCGCGTATTTTTTTAGCCGTTTCCTCACTCGAAGAAACCTTTTTCAAAACCTCTTCTATCATTTTAACCTCCGATTCGGCGGCTTTTGTCCGATCTGTCCGCCGCCGCTTCGACTTATAAAAAATCTGCCGATAATTTTATTGTAGTGATTTAATTCGCCATCACTAAATCAATCGACAGACTCCACCTATTTATTTTATTGCCCCGAAATTAATTTCAACGCTGTTTAAATTATAAAATAACGACGGTTTTATGTCAACTTTTTTTCGTGAAAATCGTGAAATATTTTGTCTTTCCTCTGCCGATCCGTATTTCTTGCCTACAATTGCGAAGTTACTCGCGCAAAAAGATTTACAAAAAAAAATATTTGTGATATAATGGGTTCTACTTATATTTATTTATAAGCAGTTATATATTTTTTATTAAGGAGTTATTTATGGACACAGACACACAACCCCCTCCCGGAAGTCAGAATATTACGATTTACGTAATCATTCTGATCGTATTGCTTATTTTATCGGCATTCTTTTCGGCAACCGAAACGGCTTTTACTTCCGTCAACCGCGCGAGAATGAAAGTTATGGCGGACGACGGAAACAAATCGGCGAAAAAAGCCTTGCATTACGTTGAAAATTACGACAGATTGCTCTATACCATCTTAATCGGTAATAATATAGTCAATCTTACGCTCGCAACGATATCCACCTTGCTGTTTACGGAAGTTTTCGTCAGTTCGGCAAGCCTCGCGGCGACGATGTCGACGATTATTTCGACGGTAACGGTTCTTATTTTCGGCGAAATCACACCCAAAACGCTTGCGAAAGAATTCCCGGAAAAGGTGGCTATGTTCGTAACGCCGATCATCGGCTTTTTCTCGATAATTCTCTACCCGCTCAACATGATTTTCACGGGATGGAAAATTCTTTTGAGAAAGATTTTCAAGTTTAAGTCGGACGACGTTATAACAGAAGAAGAATTGCTGACCTACATAGAAGAAGCGAAGGAGGACGGCACTCTCGACAACAACGAAACCGAACTTATCTCCAGCGCGATTGAATTCAACGACGCGGAAGTCGGCGACATACTCGTTCCGAGAGTAAACGTCATCGCGGTGGAAGAAAACACCCCGATGAAAGATATAAGGCTCATATTTTCCGAACACGGTTTTTCGAGATTGCCCGTTTACAGAGGCTCTATCGACACCATCATCGGAATGATACACGAAAAGGATTTTTACGCGGCGTACACGGCGGGCGTTGCCAACATCAAAGGCATAGTCACGTCGATGGCTCTCGCCACGGAACATATGAAAATCTCCACGCTGCTTCGAAGCATGCAGAAGCAGAAAGTGCATATGGCTACCGTCGTTGACGAATACGGCGGCACGCTCGGCATCGTCACGCTCGAAGATATTCTCGAAGAACTCGTTGGCGAGATATGGGACGAACACGACGAAGTGGTGGACTACTTCACAAAACTCGACGACGATCATTATCTCGTTGACGGAAACGCCGAACTTTCGGAATTTTGCGAAATTTTCTCGCAGGAAGAGGACGAAGAAAGCGACTCAAACACCGTCAGCGGCTGGATAATCGAGCGTTCGGGAGATATTCCGCCGATAGGCTATTCTTTCGACTATAACAATCTCACCGTGACCGTAACGAAAAGAACTCTGAAAAAGGTTCTCGAAGTGAAAGTGGAAATTCACCATACCGACGAAGAAGAAAGCGAAAAAGAATAATTTTCAAGGCGACGGAATACTCGTTTAACAGCGACAAACACATTTTCAAGGCAACGGAATCCTCGCTTAACAGCGACAAACACATTTTCAAAGCGGCGGATTTCGCTCCGCCGGAACGGTGAATTATGACAAAAAAACTGAACGAATTTACCGAAGAGGAACTCTCAAAACCCGAAATAAGGGCGAAATTCGGCTATAAAACAGGAATTACGGGGATTATCCTCAACGTTATTTTATGCCTTGCGAAAATAATTTCGGGCTTGCTCTCCGGCGCAATTTCAATCGTTTCGGACGGTATCAATAACCTTTCCGACGCGGGCAGTTCGATAATCACGCTTTTCGGCTTTAAACTTTCGGAAAAGAAACCGGATAAGGAACACCCGTTCGGTCACGGCAGAATGGAATATTGCGCCGGGCTTGGCGTTTCGATCATTATTCTGATCGTCGCGGTTCAGTTGCTTATGACTTCCGTCGAAAAAATCATCGCGTGGGAAACCGTCCCCGAACAATCTTCGGTCACGCTTGCGATAACTTTCGTTATTCTCACGCTTTCGATCGCCGCGAAATTTTATCTCGCCGTTCTCAACAAAACAATCGGCAGAAAAATCAATTCGGTTGCTATGCTCGCCACCGCCGCGGACAGCGTTTCGGACTGTATGGCAACTGCCGTGGTTCTCGTTTCCGCGATTCTTTCGCTCTTTATCAAAAACATTCCGTTCGACGGTTTCGCCGGCGCGGTGGTTTCTTTGTTTATCGCCGTTTCCGGAATAAAATCGATAAAGAGCGTGGTGGATTTGCTTCTCGGCGAAGCGCCGGACCCCGCGCTTGTCAAAGGCGTTGCCGATTACGTTCAGAATTACGACAAAACGAAAATAATCGGTATTCACGACCTTATGATTCACGATTACGGCCCCGGCAGAAAAATCATCGTTCTTCACGCGGAAGTTCCCGCCGAGGGAAATATCCTGCAACTGCACGACGTGGTAGACAACGTGGAACGCGGACTCGAAGAGAAGTTCAACTGCCTGGCAACCATTCATATGGACCCCGTTGTGACGACAAGTCCGAGGCTAAACGCGATAAAGGAAGAGTGCGTGAAAATCGTTAAGGAGATAAACCCCGATTTTTCTCTGCACGATTTCAGGATGAACGAAGGCGACACACACGCAAACGTTATTTTCGACCTCGTTACTCCGCCCGAAAACAAAACGTCCGCCCGCCAGATCAGAAAAGCGGTGAACGAAAAACTCAAACTTTACGACAAGAAACTCAACGCGATAATAACCGTCGAGAATTCGTTCGTTTAAAACTCATACCACCCGACGGCAAATTCAAAGCGCGCGTCGGAGCGCGAGGAGGCAACAATGAAAACATTTATAACGTTATGCCTGCTGTTTATCGTAGGCGGAACTTGCGGCTGGATCATAGAACTGTTCTTTCGCAGATTTGCGCATAAAAAATGGGTCAACCCGGGATTTCTCGCAGGTCCGTGCCTGCCTTTATACGGAACGGGCGTGGTTTTCCTTTATATAATTTGTTCTTTGGACTACGGTTTTATTCAGAACGAGATTCTGCAAAAGGCGTTCGTGATTCTGCTCATAACGGTGGTTATGACGCTTATCGAATATATAACCGGTCTTATCTTCATCGTTGGGCTTAAAGTTAAACTTTGGGATTACTCCAAACGCCCGGGCAACATTCAGGGCATAATTTGTCCGTTATTCACGTTTTTCTGGGGCGTTATCGGCGCGGCGTATTATATTTTCATTCACCCGATGCTGATAAATCTCGTCAACTGGATGAATCTTAACGAAATTTACTCTTTCTTTATAGGTATTTACTTCGGAATTTTCATCATCGACGTTTTCTATTCGTTCAACGTGGTGAACAAAATCCGCTCCTGGGCAAAGGAAAACAACGTGATAGTCAAGCTCGAGGAATTCAAACTTTCCATCAAACTCAAAACCGAAAAAATCAAACAGAAATACAATTTCCTTCTTTCGTTCAAGAGCAAAAACGCGCTCAACGACGAACTTAACGATTACAACTCTCAGCCCGAAAATCGGACGGAATGAGATACGTTACCTCTGAAAACAACGCCCGTGGCGTTTCGACAATCGAAACGCCACGGGCGTATTATATTGTATATATTGATTAGTGATGACGAATCTAAAATCATTTTTTAATCATCGTAACTTTCTTTCGGTCTATCTTAACAATCCCGTCGTCGCGGAGTTTTTTTATCTCGCGCATCATCGCGCTTCTGTCCGCAAAAATGAGATCCGAAAGCCCCGTTAAAGTTATCTTTAAGTCGAAGCAATCGCTCCCCGCTTCGTCGGCACAATTCCGGAAATAACAAAGCAACTTATCTCTTATGGTTTTCCCGAGCAGAACGTTCGTCCGCGCGGCAAAATCGGCAAGCCTTTTTTGCTGACAGCCGAGCAGATTGACCAGAAATCCCGCGGGAAGAGTTTTAAGATCGACGCCGCAAACGTCGGCAATCCACACCGCGCACCTTGTTTTCGCGACGACGACGGCATAATCCCTGCCGAGTTCCTTTCCCTCGCCGTAGCCGAACGCCGCGCCCGCAGAAAACCTCTCAATGAGCGCGACCGCGCCGTTTTCGTCCGTGCGGATCGTTTCCGCAACGCCTTCGGCGAGATGACAGAGTTTTCCGTCGTCGCTTCCGTAAACGAAGATTTCCTCCCCGCGCGAAAAAGTTTTATATTCAAATTTTATCTTTTCCGCGACGGCGGATATCTCCCCGTCCGAAAGCCCCTCGAAAAGGGCGCATCGCGTCGATTTCATAAATTTTACCTTAAATCAGGGAAGCAAACAAAGTCCCCGTGATTATTTGTTTTCTTTTTTAAGTTCCGCAAGAATTTCCGCGAGAAGTTTTTCCGTTTCGGTGGGGACGGGCGGCTCAGGCTCTTTAACTTCCGCCTTGGGCTGCAACTGAGCGGGTACGAATTCCGGACGATAAGCCTTCATTCTCTTCACCCAGCGTTTTTCGGACTTGGTGAGTTCCTCGCCCTTTGCAAGTTTTTTCTCCATCGATTCCTTCATGATTGCGTTGACGTTGAGTTTTTCGGACGCGTGATTTATAACTTTAACGATCGTGAACACAACGAACGCGATAAGCAGAAAGTTGATGACAGACGAAATAAACGCGCCCCAGTCTATGTAAATTGAATTGGCGAGATCGAGATTTCCGTCCGCGCCCGTAACTCCGTGAAGCACCGTATAAATACTTTCGAGCGAACCTTCGTTTTTGCCGTTGCAGAGCCAGATTATCCAGTTGATGAAGGGCTTTAAAATACCGTTCGAGAGCGCGGTTACGATTGCCGTAAAAGCGCCGCCGACGATTACGCCGACAGCCATATCGAGAACGTTACCCCTTTTGATAAAATCCCCGAATTCCTTGATAAACTTTTTCATTAGTTTATATTCTCCTTTTCTTTATCCGCTTTTGCGGGACTCTCCTGAAGAACGCTCGAACCGATTATCGGCAGAACGTAAGGCGGAATGTTGCAGTTCGCCGTGAACGAAGAAACCGCGGCGCGAAGGAACGGATAAAGCGTGTCGATCGCCTCTTCGATATAAACTCTCTGCTCCGCTTCTTTTTCGGCGATGAAATGCCCGAACATAACCACGTTGAGATTGAACGGAACGGGCGCGGAAATATCTTCGTTCACTCTCACCGAGAGATTGACGAAAAGATTCTTTCCGTTCTGTCCGAGTTTGCTTTCGATTTTCGGAACGATGCGGAACTGAGTGTCGGGCTTAATCGCCCCGTTAAATTTAAATTCTATTTCGTTAACGCGAAACGTGACAAGTTTGATGTGTTTTTCCATTTTTTAACTCCCTTTCTGTTTTCTCGTAATAAGTCGGTCTATAAGCCGATTATCGCGCGTTTTTTCGTTTGTTCGCCAAGCGGCAGACACAAATAAACAAAGCATACCGACTTTTAAATTATATTTTAAATCAAAACTTGATTTTTGTCAATTAAAAAGCCGAGCCGACGGCAAAAGACGTTAAATTCTTTTGCCGTCGGCTCAAAAATCATTAATCGCATTTACCGGTCCGTTTCGATTTAAAAAGTCGGTCGTTTAAACAATTACATAAGCAATCTGCCCTGTTCGGTATCCACGACTTTATAAATTTCCACTTCCTTCAACGTGTTCGCGTCGACGTATACGTAATAAATCGAACCGTTATAAGTTCCGATAAACTCGTAAGCAAGGGTTTCTCTTCCGTTTCCGAGAGGGATAACGGTAACTCTTTCGTCCTGAACGTCGAGTTTTACGTTCACTTTATCGAACGCTTCGCCCATATCGTGTTTTGCCTTGCCGATAAGTCTGTCGGTGTGGTTGATATAATAATTATCCGCGTCGAGTCCGGTGACGACGCCCGTTTCCATGCAAACGTTCAGTTTGACAAGATCGGGATACATTACCACTCCGTTTTCGGCGTAAGCGAAGTTGAGATGTTCCGTTCCGCCGGAAGCGTAATTCCAGACGCACTTCATATCCTTATAACCGAGTTTTTCAAGAAATTCGCCTGCCTTTCCGATACATTCCTCCTCGGAAAGTTTCACTTCTCCGCATCCCCTGTAAGCGTTGAACATAACGAGTTTGCCGCCGACTTTGGATATCTGCGCGTAAATTTCTCCGCCCTCGGTCATCGAAGCGACGTTGTAACAGATTATTTCGCTGTTTTCGGTCATACCCATAACGACAGGCTCGAGTTTGCCGTATTCCGAAAATATCTCGTTGAACCTTTCCGCCGCACCCGTTTCGTCGATTTCTTCGCCCGAAAGACCTTTTACTTCTCTATTGTTCACGCCGTCGGAAAACGCTCCGTCGTAAATCATTTCGGGATAATCGACCGCGCCTTTTTCAAAATCGTTGAACTGTGCGATTATAAGGTCGTTGGCGTTGTTGTCCTTAAGCAAATCGAAGTCGTATTCTTCGTTCACCCTTGCCGACAAAGTTGTGAGAGCCTCTTTTAAGTCGGTGTTCACGTTGTAGAGTTCCACAAGCCTGTCCATATCTTCATTAGTCAGCGTTTGCTGCTCTATAAGTCGATTATTGAGATATTTCGCATAATCGCCGACCTGATTTATATACTTGGACGCATAGTGCTTGGATTCATCCATAACGGGCAGCGCGGCAAGCGACGAATCTGCAAGATTGCTCTGAACCATAAGATCCCCGAGAATCTTCTGCTGGCTTTCGCTGTCGCTCGCGACAAAGAGTTTGGACATATTCGTTTCGATATTGTCGACGTAACCGACGAGATCGTAAAACGCTCTTTCGGCAGCTTCCGTTCCGCCGTCTTTTTTGCCGAAACTTAAAACGTCGGTGAAAAGCGACAACGCAAGAACCGAACCGAGGACGAGAACGGAGCAACCGAGCGAAATAACCGCGGCGAGCCATCCGCCCACGCCTCTCGAACGATTTTCCCTGCCGCGTCTTTCTCTCATTTCGGCTTTCTTCATCTTTCTTTCGTGCCTTGCGGTTTGCTTCTGTCTTTTCATTTCCGCCGCTCTTTCGGCTTTCGCCTTTTTGAGTTCGGCTCTTCTTTCGGCTTTCTGCGCCTTTATTTTAAGTTTAGCCTGCTTTTCCGCGGCAAGGCGTTTCTGTCTGTCCTCTTTGCTTTCGTTTTTAAGGAACTCGCGGCGTTTGATTCTCTCTTCTTTCTTTGCAAGACGGAGTTCTCTCAGACTGCGTTGTTTTTCTTTTCTCGCCGCCGATTTCGCTTTTTTTGCCTCGAGTTTCGCCTTTTTCGCTTGCTCTTTCTTCTTTTTCGCTTCGGCTTGCTTTTTCTTCTTCGCTTCCGCCGCGGCATACTTCGCCTTGGCCCTTTCTTCCCTTATCTGTTCGTTGGTTTTCCCGGTCTGTTTTTTCTTTTTGCCCGTTACGGACTTTTTCTTTGCAACGTTCGCCTTTTTCACGCCCGGCTTACGTTTCGCCGGCGGAGCGGTTTCGGTTGTGAGCGACGCGTTTTCTACTTTTTCGATCGCGCTGTTTTCTTTAAAGTTATCTTTTCTTTCTTCCATAATTATCCCTCCTTAAAGCGCAAATACGTGCGATCCGATCGTCACCACGGTTTTCCTCGAGAATATCCATTTGCTCGTCGCGACTGCCGGGTTGTAATAATAAAGGCTTCCGTAAGACGGATCCCACCCGTTCATCGCGTCCTTAGCGGCGGAAACCGCCGTGCTGTCAGGCGTCATATTTATCTGCCCGTCGCTCACGCAGGTGAACGCGTAAGGCTGATAGATAACCGCCGAAATGGTGTTCGGGAAAGACGAACTCTTAACCCTGTTTAAAACCACCGCGCCTACCGCGACCTGCCCCGAATAAGTTTCGCCGCGCGCTTCGGCGTAAATAAGCCTTGCAAGAAGGTTTACGTCCGAATTTGCGTAAACCGAATTTTGTTTCTGCGATGTTTTGCTCACGTAAATTCCGAGCGCTTCGAGCGTCTTGCTTCCGACTATTCCGTCGGCGGTGAGTTTGTTTCTTTTCTGGAATAAAACCACGGCTTTACGCGTTCCGGAACCGAAAATTCCGTCAACCGCGCCGCTGTAATAGCCCCAGTTTTTGAGTTTTTGTTGTACTTGTTTTACGGTAGAACCCGTGCTTCCCTGTTTTAAAGCGAGCGTTTCGACGACGTCCGTTCCGATTTTTACCGCGTCACGCGCGTTCCGCTGAATTATAACGGCCGAAAACGTGCAGCAAAGCGCAAGAATTACCGCAAAAAAAGCAAGTTTCGTGATTTTTCTGTTCATTTTGCACAACTCCTTTTTCTTATTAGATTTTGCCGTCGGTCAAAGAAAAAGGGATTTTCGTCTGCGTGATATCGTCTATGCGAAATCGTCTACACAAAGTCGTCTGCGTGATACCGTCTGCGCGATATCGTCTGCCCGAAGCCTTTGTTCGGACGGCAAAGCGACAATCCGAAAAACCGACAAATCGGCAAAACGTCAGCCTTTTTTCTTTTTCCAATCGGCTATTATCTCTGCTATCTTCGAACGGTACTTAACGTTCTCGCCCGACGTAAAACAGAGCGGCGGATACACGACGCACCACCAGTTGTCGCCTTCCGCTTTTCCGAGTTCAACGATAACCGCGTCGTAATATCCCGTTTCCAAAGTCAGATCTCCGTATACTCTCGTAGGAAATTTTTCGTTCCTTATTTTAACGGAGGAAGAATACCCGTATCCGTTGGTTCTGAGTATGTCGTCGATTCTTTTTTCCATATCCTTTTTCAAAGAGGATATTACGTCCGCAGCCTCGTCTTTACTTTGACAATCCGCAAGATACGGGGTTAAATAAGGAACGATTTCGTCTCTTATTTTATACTTGACGCTCTGGTCGTAATCGCTGTTGGAATTCGCGCGGATATGTATCCGCAGATATTCCGTATTTTCGCTTACGCCGCTTCCCGTGCCGCACGCTATCGTCACAAGTATTATGATTAGTAATTCCAAAGTTATGCAAAATTTTTTCATAGAATAATCCTCTTTTTTATTTTAATATTGCCGACACTCAGACGGCGCCGTTCACATCGACATTTTTATCGCCGTACGCCTTTCGGCAATGAGATTATAACCAAACGCGATTGTTTTTATACCCGAAAACGGAATTTTTCGGGGCGTAATATCTTTTCAAGTAAAAACGCGGCGGCGTCCGGGGAATTCCCGGACGCCGCCGCGTCGCAATATTTGAAATTATATCAACCGAAAAAATTTTTTCTGCCCGGTTCTACCGAACAAACGTATTCGCAGTCCAGATCCTTTTTTCTCAGTTTATCCACAGCCCAGCGGCACAATTCCTCCGTTTCGAAAATCCCGAAAACGGTTGAACCGCTGCCCGTCATTCCGCAGGCGACCGGCGAAAGACTTTTTATTTCGCCGAGATTTTTTTCAATCTCTTCGTTCAACGCTGCCGCCGGCAGATACAAAGCGTTTCCGACGCATTTTCCGAGCGCGCAAAGATCGCCGTTTTTAACCGCTTCCGCGGCGGCGACGTTATCCGACAACAGCCCTTCCGCGCCGAGTTCGTCGAATTTTTTATAACATTCGGCGGTGTTCACGCCCGAATTTGCATATACCGTCACTAAGTGCAGTTTCGTTTCGGATTCGATTTTTTCAACCCTTTCTCCCCTACCCGAAATGAGCGCAAATCCGCCGCTCGTCATATACCCGGTGTCGCTACCGAGCATATCCGCAAGCGGTTTAACGTCCTCGCTTACGCCGTAAAGAATCTTCATGGCGTTGAGAACGCCCGCGGCGTCCGCCGAACTGCCGCCCAAGCCCCCGGCAAGCGGTATTCTTTTGACGATTTTGACGTCCGCTCCGCCTGTTTTAAACGTTTCGGCAAACAGTTTCGCCGCTTTGTAAGCGTTATTTCGTTCAACGGGGATATCTTCGGCAAACCTCTTGCCCGCCATACGCATTTCGAGCGTTATTTTATCGTCGCGACGAGCGGAAACAGTAATCGTATCGTAAATATCGACCGTCGTCACAAGGCTTTCGATATCGTGAAATCCGTCGTTTCTCCCGGTTATGTTCAACGTAAGGTTGATTTTTGCATACGCTTTGACGTTCTTTTTCATTTCATCCTCTGTAATGTTTGTCGTCCCGGGCAACCCTTCGCGATACGCCCCTTAAATTTTTTGCCTGTAAATAATTATCCTTTCGTCGCCGCGGAGAGGGAATTCGAGATTTTCGTTGCACTTCATTATCTCTTCTTCGCTCACTCTGAGTTGTTTGGAAATATCCCACAACTCATCGCCTTTTTTCGGAACGAAAACGCTTATCGCGCACTCGTCCGCTTTTCTAATTCCCACTTCGTTTACGCCGTCTATTACCGTGATTTTTTTAACGATAATCGACTTATAGACGGCTTTTGTCGAGCAATTGAAATAAATCGCGCCGTCTTTTATCGTCGCGTCGAAATCGGTTAAATCAAGTTTTAAACCCACGATTTCGCCCTCGCCCGTAACGTCGACGGAAAACGGCATTTCGGCGTTTACGCTGCTCGTGCCGTTATCCGCGTTGCGGAAAACCACGTCTGCGCGGACTATTCCGTTCACGGTTACGCCGTCGGTCGTTTTAACAGTTCCGAGAACCGTGATACGCTCGCCGAAAGACGTAACGACTTTCCCGCCCTCCGGGATTTCGCCCGAAGCCGCGCCGCCGAACGACTCGCTCGCGGAACTCTGCCCGGCGAAGAGCGCGACGGGAACTTCGCATTTGGAAATTTCTATGTCGCTCGAAACGGAATATACGTCGTCTGCGATCGTCATGGCTGTCGTTTCAATCGATTCGCCCGAAAACGCGAGCGTTATTTCGGCGTTGACGGTACTTTTGCCCTTAGCCTCGTCCGTAAACACCTTAAACAACACACGCGTCGGCTCGCATTCGCCTTTGGCGCGCATATCCGGGAGAGAACCGGCGTTTTCCAGCTCGAATCTGAACGGAACGACGCGTCTTTCTTTTAATATATCATTATTGTCGGAAAAAGGCAAGGTCTTTAAAAGCAAATTTACTTCACCCTCGAAAACCACGCACGAAACGCCGCTCGTAACACTCTTCAGACATGCCGTCGCGCCGTAACACAAAACCTCTTTTATACCGTAGCCGACGTCGAATTCATCGGTTATAACGAACGTGTCCGTCGTTATGCCGGACGGCGAATCGAACTCCTCCGTTCTCTCCTTAATTTTAAGGTTATCCCCGCCTATAAGCGCGTTATTCTCGGTTTTTCTCGTTCCTTCGGCGCACACTTTAACGGCGCATTTCGCCACGTAACCCTCCTGCGCGGAAACTGCTCTCGCGTCCTCGGCGCACGCTTTCACCCTTGCCCCGGCGAACGGAATTTCGGCGGTGAGTTCGGTCGAGAAATCGCTCTTTTTGAACCCGTCCTCGGCAAGATAAATAAAGCAGAACGCAACTTTTATTTTCGCTATCGTGGTCGCGTCCTTGTTTTCCGTTCCGACGATAAACGCCGTGGCGGATAAAGAAATAGGTTTTTTAACATCCTCCTGAGTGGCGATCGCGCTTTCCGCGCTGAGTTTCACTTCGTAAGTCGTCGTTTCGCTGCCGCATACTTTTCCGTACTCCGGCTTTATCATAATATTATACCTCCCGCAAGCAATCGATTGCTTCATTTCGATATAATATATGCCCTGCCGTCCGGCATTATGCAACGTCCCCGTAATACTCAAAAAGCAGTTCGCGAACTCTTCGCAAACTGCCTTTTGAAAAATATATGATAAGGGGGAAAATGATGAGCATTTTTATCTGTCAATCGCTATCTGCTGTGGGTTTCACTCTCCGCGCTTTCGCACAAGCCCTTCGTCAATTGACAATTACATATTATCATAGCATAACATAAATGTAAATTGAAATCAAATTATTTTTGCTATTGTATCTTATTTTGTAACTTTTGTGTCTTTTTGTGTAATTATATGTCGAATATCGCCGATTTCGGCCCTTTTGCCGTCCCCAAACGGTATATTCTCCCCGTTTTTTTGAGGCATCGGGATAAAAGGACCTTTTCGCTTTCGCTCCCGAAAAGACGCGATTCGAGAATTATTCCGCGCGCGGCGGAAAGCAAAGAAAAAATCCCGTCCGCAAGGAGCGAATCGAACTGAAAATACGCCTTTTGAGCGTCGCCCTCGGCAAGAACGACGTCCGCGCCGGCAAGCGCGGCGGAATATCCGATCGACTTTTGCAAAAATTTATGGTTCGGGTTTTCGCAGAACACCATAAAAAGCGGCGAAACGTCCGTTATAAAGCATTTGTTCACGCAATCCGTTATGTAACCGTTCAATTCGTCCGCGCCGCTGATTTCCCGCAATTCCGTTTACCCCTTATCATAGTATGCCGGACGAGAATAAAATGAAACATGTTCCGACGGCGAGCAGAAAGGCGAAACTTTGAAAGTTTAACGACGAAATTTAAAACGGCAAGGCTCGGAAAAACCCGAGCCTTGCCGAACTTGCTTTTTAAACAAACAATTAAACGTAATTAACCGATATCCGGTTCTTTCCCGATTCCTTGGCGCGATAAAGAGCCTTGTCCGCAACGTCGATAAGTTCGTGAATCCCGACTTTTTTATCGCTGTTCACCACGCCGACGCCCACGCTCACAGTCACGTTCACAACTTCTTCGCCGCGAGAGATTTCAAGCATCTCGATTTCACGCCGAATTTTTTCCGCCGTTTCCGCGGCGTCGTGCTTACAGCTCATAATGAGCAGAAACTCCTCGCCGCCCCACCTGCAACAATGACATTCGTCGCACATAAGTTCGGGAAGCCTCTGCGCGACTCGCATTAAAACCTCGTCGCCGAATTCGTGTCCGTAACTGTCGTTTATGCCTTTGAAATCGTCGATATCGACGATTATAACCGCCGTCTTGTCGTTTTCCGTCATCCTGACGTCCATATACTCGCTTATTCCGTAACGGTTATAAAGCCCGGTAAGCGCGTCGTGCCTGTATAAAAACCGGTATTGACGCTTGGATTCCTCGAGTTGTTTCTGCGTTTCGCCGCGTATTATCTCCATAAGCACCGCAACGAAGAACACGGCGAGATACAAAACGGGAAAACGAAGCATGAATTCGCTTGTGTAAGAATACCGCAAAAGCGATTGCCCGAACGGTATCCAAAAGAAGAAAATCAAGATAAGAAACGTCGACACGGAAAATCCGCAGCCGATTTTAAAGCCGAAAAGGAACATCGCGAAATTCGGAATAAGGCAAACCCAGATCGCGCTGAATCCGTTAGGAATTCCGCTGACGATGAAAAAAGTAAGAATCGCGATATCTTCCAGCATAAACGCGATGCAAATAAGTTTTTCTATTTTTTTGAAGAAAATCACAAGCAACACGTTGAACAGCGAAATAATGCTGAACGCGAACGAGACGATCATAAGGATTCGCTCGTCGGTGAAAATATTTAATATCGACATGGCGAGCGATATAACCGAAAGCGCACTGACAACGATACAAAAAACGGCTCGTCGCCTTTTATCGTCGACAACTATGATCTCCTTGAATTTGCCGCTGTGACGTTCGTTTAATTTTTTAAAAAAAGATTTTATGCTTTTAATAAACATTTTTACCCCCTGAGGTCGTTACGCCTCCAAGGTTGCCGGAAAACACCCGAATACAAATAAAACCACAGGCAACCTTTTTCTCGTTAATACCGATTTTGTCTTTTATTACGGCTTTTCGGCCGTCGATTTGTTTTTCTTCTCAGCCGCTGATTTGTTTTTCTTCAGCCGTTGAAAAATAACGTATGTCTGCGTTTTTTCAGTTCGCAAACGAGTTCATGTCCGGTTTTCACTTCCGATTCGAGATATATTCCCGCCAGACAATCCTGCGGTTCGTGAAAATCGCTGCCCGCCGTTAAAATAAGTCCGTTTTGCTCGGCGTACACGCGCGCCTTGTCGTTATGGCTCTGCTGACGGGGATTGCCGTTTATCGCTTCGGCGCAATCGAGAAATTCGGGGCGACGATAAGTGATCATATCCCTGAAAGGATGCGCCTGCCCGAACAAAAAATCTCTTTCCGAGCAATAATCTTTCGTATACTTTACGCCTTTTTTCAAAAGCGTTTCGCCGTCTTTCAGGATTTCTTCCGTCGCGCCGAAAATAAGAAATTCGGCGTTCATAGGCGTAGGCTCGTAATAAGAGGTTTCATCCGGCATAAATTCCATTCCGAAAAAAACGTCTATACCGAAGGCGGAGCACTCTTTTTTCAGCGTTTCGAAATGCCTGAGAAAATTATCGTTATATCCGCCGAAATTTTTGAAGCCGTAATACCCGCAAAGAAAAGAATTATAATGGCTCGTGTAAACAATGCCGTTATACCCTTCCTTTTTATAAATTTCCGCGATGAGTTTTTCTTCCGTCTGAGCGCACGGAGAAGTTCCGGCGACGTGCAAATGAGTTTCAAGTTTATACATTGCTTAAGTAAAAATGCCGTTAATCGGCTTATAGGCGGTCTTATTGCCGCTAAACATATTATTTACGCCACGAACAGCCGGATTATATCTGACGGGGAACGGCGGCGACGAAAACAAGATCGTCCTCGCCGATATTCATAAGCGTGTGAGAACTGCCGCGCGGACAGAAATGGCAACTGCCGGCAACGAGCATTTCCGTTTCGCCGTCGCAGATCGCCTTTGCCTTTCCGGACAGAATGATGATAATTTCGCTCGTGTCCGTATGTTTGTGCATACCGACGGACGAACCCGGCTCCAATCTTGCCGACAAAAACTTAACGTCGTTTTTATCGATCGATTTAAGGTTTATCGCGCCCTTGCCGCCGTTGAATTCTTCGATACGTTTTTCGGTTAACCCGCCAAATTCGATTTTCATATTTTCACCTTTTCGTTTTCGGTTACAGGCGAATTATCAATCACGCGGTTGTCAATCGCGCAATCGTCAACACGCCCGCCCGAATATACTCACAAATACTTATAAATGTTTATAAATGTTTATAAACGCAGAATTTTATGTTATATCCGTTCGTTTCAAACGTTTCGCTTTCGCTCGCAAGTCCGAAATCCGCTCTCTCGTCGAGATTTTCAAAAAAGACTTCCGCTTCCCCGTCCGCGTCGACCTTAGTCACGAGAACTTCGTCGCAAAACGGGAGCATGCTTTTATAAAAATACGCGCCGCCGATAACGTAAACGTCGTTCTCTTCCGCCGCTATCGTTTTCAGCATTTCGTCCAAAGTGTGAACGATAACAACGTCGTCGCGCTCAACGCTCTCTGGGCAGATTACGATATTTTTCCTGTTTTTGAGCGGTTTTCCTCCGGGAAACGACAACAGAGTGTTATATCCCATGCAAACTGTTTTTCCGTCGGTTTTCTCGCGGAAATACTTCATATCGAGCGGCAGACGAAACAAAAGGTCGTTCTTTTTGCCGATGCCCCACTTCTTATCGACGGCGACGATCGCCTTGATTTTTCCGTTCCCGTTCATACGGCGACCTCGAGTCTTTTTGAAAGCGGCGTCGCCTGATAATCTTCGAGAACGAAATCTTCCACTTTGAAATCGTAAAAATCTTTCACGTCGGGGTTGATGATAAGTTTCGGCGCGGGGTATTCGGGGTTTCCTATCATTTCCTTTACGGACGGAATATGCCTGTCGTAGATATGCGCGTCCGCGATGACGTGAACTAGTTCGCCGGGCTTGAAACCGGTAACCTGCGCGAACATCATCAGAAGGGCGGCGTATTGCATAACGTTCCAGTTGTTCGCAACCGCCATATCATTGGAACGCTGATTTAAAATTCCGTTGAGTTTATCCCCCGCGACGTTGAACGTCATCGAATAAGCGCAAGGGTAAAGATTCATCTCGTGCAGGTCGGCGAAAGTATAAATATTTGTCATAATTCTTCTTGAGGCGGGGTTGTTTTTAAGGTCGAACAAAACCCTGTCTACCTGATCGAATTCACCCTCTTTATACTTATGTTTAACGCCGAGTTGATAGCCGTAAGCCTTGCCGATCGTTCCGTCCTCGCCCGCCCAACTATCCCAGATGTGCGAGTGAAGATCGGCTATTTTGTTGGATTTTTTCTGCCATATCCACAGAATTTCGTCGATAGCGTTTTTAAACCCCTGTTTTCGTATGGTCATAATCGGAAATTCTTTCGACAAATCGTATCTGTTGACTATGCAGAATTTTTTAACGGTGTGCGCGGGCGTTCCGTCCAGCCATCTCGGGCGGACGTCCATATCCGTATCCCACACCCCGTTTTCGAGTATATCTTTTACGTTTTCTTTAAAAACTTTGTCTGCGTAACTCATTTTTGTTCTCCTTGATTGTACTGCGGGAAGTTTATTCACGTTGGCATTGCGTTCCTAAAAATTAAAAGGCGTCCTTTTCTTTTAAGATTAAAATGCGTCCTTTTCCTTGTTTTTCCACTTTTTTGCAACGAAACTGCATTTTACGGGCATCGGAACGATTTTTTCAAGCCCGTAAACGAACTTGTTGAAAAATCCCGGGATAACGAGCCGCTTGTTCTTTTCAAGCCCTTTGAGGGCCTTTTTCACAACGAATTCCGCGGGTTTAGCGGATAATTTCCCCGTCCATCCCTGAATTTCGATATCTCTCTTCACGTCCTCCCGCGTGGGGATTCCACCGGGCGCGAGAACGGTTATTTTCGCGTCCTTAACCTCGAAACGAAGCGAAGTGTAAAAATTAATGAGCGCGGATTTCGTTGCGGAATAAATGGCAAAATACGGCATCGGAGTGCTTCCGCTCATACTGCTTACCGAAAGAATTTTCAGGTTCGCCGCGCGCCTTTTCAGAACGGCGTGACACACCGCCACGTTCGCCTCGAAGTTGAGCCGGATCTGAAACACGACTTTTTCGGGCGTGTATTTCAAAAATTCCTTCTGAATATCCGCTCCCGCAACGCCGATATAACCCGAGAATTTTATTCCGTTTTCGTCTGCGTAATCGAATAATTTTTTTCTGTCTTCCTCGTTCGTGAGGTCGGCTTCGAATATTTCTATTTTCCTGTTCGGCTCGATTCTTTGAAGTTCTTCCTTTAAAAGCAAGAGTTTCTGCTCGCTTCTGCCCGTCAGAAACAAATCGTCGCTTTTTATCAGTTGGCGGCAAAACTCCTTCCCCAAGCCTCCGCAAGCGCCCGTAATCAATGTATAATCCATAAAAAACTGCCGTTAATCGACTTATAGCCGTATTAATTTGATTTATTCGGACTGCCGGCAGGTTCGCCGTCGGCGTTTTTTTCGGGCTTTTCAACTCTTTCGAGTTTGATTTTTTTATCTCCTTCCACAACGTAAGTGTTATCGAGTTGCGACCTGAGATTGCCGACCACGCTGTCGATATATTCCCTGCGAAGTTTCGCCTGTTCGGCTTTTTCCTCGTCCGTAAGCCCTTCCTCGCGCTGTTTCTTCGCGAGGAGATTTATTCTTTCGATGTCAACCATAGGCGTTTTGCTCCTTATTTCCGTTATCTCAATTCAACGTTAAGTCTGTGTTTCAGGCTGCCCAAAATACGTTTTACGAAGCCGTCGACGTCGCCCGTTTCGAGCGGTTTCGTTCCGTCCGACGAGAAAGTTACAGTGAACGCCATACTCTTTTTGCCTGCGCCGATCTGATCTCCGACGTAAACGTCGAACAGTTCCACGTTTTTAACGCTCTGCTTGCATGCGGAGCGGATAACGTCCTCTATTTCGCCGCACGTTATCTCTTCGTCCGCGATGAGCGCGAGATCTCTCTTCACCTCGGGGAACTTCGGAAGCGGCTCGAACTTAAACGGAACGGTAAACGCCGACTGAAGCGAATCGTAATCGAGTTCGAGAACGAAAACTTTACATTCGAGGTCGAATTCCGCGCAGGTTTCGTAAGTAACCTGACCGAAACAACCTATTTCCTCTCCGCCGAGAATTATCTTCGCCGAAACGCCCGGGTGAAGATAGGTCTTTTCCGCTCTCACGCCGAGGTTGAATTTAACCCCGAAATTATCCTCGATAACTTTGAGCGCGCCTTTCACGGTGAAGAAATCTTCTCCGTCGCCGAAAGCGGCTAAGCAAAGGTGTTTTCTCTCTTCCGGGAAATCGGAAACGGGCAAACTCTTCGGAATATACGTTTTAGCGATTTCGAAAATACGCCCGGCATAATTGCCTTTCTTCACGTTTCTCGAAACCACGCCGAGAAGTGACGGAACGAGCGTTCTTCTCATAACTTCGTAATTATCGCTTATCGGGTTTTCGATGACGATGACTTTTCCCTCTTCGTCGTTCTCGCCGAGATGAAGCGCGGCGACGTCCTTTTTGGAATAGAACGAATAAGTCATAACTTCGTTATACCCCTGCTCTATAAGCGTCTTTTTAACTTTAAGTTCGTCTTTCTGTTCTTTTGTGTAACCGCCCGCGGTGATTTTCGCGTCTTTTAAAAGCGTCGGAACGACGTGTTCGTAACCGTACATTCTGATAACTTCTTCCGCAAGGTCGGGATAACCTTCAACGTCCTCTCTGTAAGGCGGAGCGACGGTAGTGATTTCGTCACCGCTCGTCTCCACGCCGAAGTTAAGACGTTTTAAAATATCGATAACGGTACCTTTCGGAACTTTTATGCCGAGAACGCCGTTAATCTTTGAAAACGTCGTTTTAACGGTTTTGTTTTCCTGTTCTTTTCCCGCCGAAACGTCAACGTGAACGTCTGTGGGTACGCCCGCGCCGAGTTCTTCAACGAGATGCAACGCTCTTTTCATCGCCCTTTCGGTGGTGTATTCGTCCACGCCTTTTTCAAATCTCTTCGACGAATCGGACGATTTGCCGAGCATTCTCGCCGACCTTCTGACGTTATCTCTCTTGAATTTCGCACATTCGAAAACAACGCCTTTCGTAGCGTCCTTGATTTCGCTGTTGAGTCCGCCCATTATTCCCGCTAAGGCTACGGGTTTAGCCCCGTCGCAGATAACGAGATTGTCGTTGTTCAACGTGAGTTCCTTTTCGTCGAGCGTGACGATTTTTTCGCCGTTTTCGGCGCGGCGGACGATTATTTCTCTCTTTTCGAGGTCGTTTTCGTCGAACGCGTGCATAGGCTGACCGAGTTCGAGAAGAACGTAGTTAGTGATGTCGACAACGTTGCTTATGGAATTGATTCCGCACATTTTAAGCCTTCTCGTCATCCACTTCGGCGATTTTCCGATTTTCACGTCGCCCACGAAGTGAGCGATATAACGCGGACAAAGTTCGCCGTCCTTAACGGTAACCTTAACCGCGTCGGCGGCAGTCGCTTTTTTTACCGTATATTCGTAAGAAGGTTCTTTCAGCGGTTTTTTAAGAGTTGCGGCGATTTCGCGAGCGATACCTAAAACGCTCTGGCAGTCGGGGCGGTTTGCAAGCACCGAAATATCGAAAACGTAATCCTTAAGCGCGAGAAGATCTCTCACTTCCTCTCCGAGCGGAAGGTTTTTCTCGTTGAAGATAAGCACGCTGTCGCCCGACGCTCCGTCGTAGAAATTATCGTCGATACCTATCTCTTCGCCGCCGCAGAACATTCCGTAAGAAGGCTCGCCGCGGAGTTTTCCGTTAAAAATTTTGTCGCCCGTCGCGAGAGTCGCCCCGTCAACAGCAACGGGAACGATATCGCCGACGGACACGTTGGTAGCGTTCGTGATAATCTGCAGAACGCCGTACTTGCCGGCGTCCACCTGACAGACGCGAAGTCTTTCCGCGTTGGGATGCTGAGTTATTTCTTTGATTTTGCAGGTCACGACCTTGTCGATTTTATCGCCGTAAGGAATGATCTGCTCCACCTCGAAGCCGCAATCGAAAAGTTTCTTTTCGAGTTCTTCGGGCGTTACGTCTATATCTACATATTCTTTAAGCCAACTTAAAGGCGCTAACATTTTTTCGTCCTCCTTAACCTTTGAATTGTTCGAGCGCGCGCAGATCGCCCTCGTAAAGGACGTGAATGTTGTTCACGCCGTTTTTAAGCATCGCGATACGGTCAAGCCCCAAACCGAACGCAAACCCCGTATACTTGTCAGGGTCTACTCCGCAGTTTTCGAGAACTTTGCGGTTGACGATTCCGCCGCCGAGAATCTCTATCCAGCCCGTACCTTTGCAGAGTTTGCAACCTTTTCCGCCGCACTCGAAACAACTTACGTCGACTTCCACGGACGGCTCGGTGAACGGGAAGAAAGAAGGACGGAAACGGGTTTTCGCCTCTTCGGAGAACATTTTTTTAACGAGAACGTCGAGCATGCCCTGAAGGTCGCAAAGCGTGATTTTTTCGTCGATGACAAGCCCTTCCATCTGGTGGAACATGGGCGAATGAGTCGCGTCGTCGTCCGCGCGGTAAACCCTGCCGGGGATAAGAACTTTAAACGGGGGTTTCATCGTCGTAAGGCTGCGGATTTGTCCGGGCGAAGTGTGGGTGCGAAGCATAAAATCGTCGTTGATATAAAACGTGTCCTGCTTATCTCTCGCCGGATGTTCCTTGGGCGTGTTGAGCGCGGTGAAGTTGTGGAAATCATCCTCGATTTCTCTCGTTTCAAGCACCTTGAAACCCATTCCTGCAAAAATGTCGATAAGTTCGGCTTTAACTATGCTTACGGGATGAAGAGTGCCTTGTTTCAAGGTTTTTGCCGGCATGGTGATGTCTATCGTTTCTTTTTTGTAACGATAATTCCTCTCCGCCTCGCTTATCTCCGCTTCCTTTTTCGCGAAATAGTCCGTAGCCCATTCTTTAAGGCTGTTGATGACCATTCCGAGTTTTGGTCTGTCCTCTTTCGCCGCCTTGCCGAGTTCCTTCATAAGCCCGGGGATTATCCCGGCTTTGCCCAGAATATACTTGGCTTTGAGTTGGAAAAGTTCGTTGCTCGTCTTGACGTCGGCGAGTTCCAGAGCGATTTTCCCTTTAATCTCCTGAATTTTTTCTTCCATAATTTTATCTCCGTTGTAGCCTGCGGGGTTACCAATCGTCCTGATCGTCTTAATCGTCCGATCGACCGTTACGATTATCGCGCCGCGGCAAAGATATAGATATATAGATATAATGTAATAAAAATACTTATATATCGTATATTATATCTTATAAAATAAGTATTGTCAATCAAGATATAAACATAAAATCGCCGCAAAAAGAAAAAACTTACTCTCCGGGAGAATTTCCGTGGAATGTAAGTTTTTTATTTCGCGGGAGCGATTAGCCGCAGGCGATTTGATTTTAAAAGGATTTTTATCGGATGCCGGAGATTAAACAACCATTGTCGTCGTCGCGGAAAATTTCTTCCTTCACAAGATAAATAAGCCCGTATAAGTCGTTTATCGCAACATTTTCAGCATTAATAAGAAGTACAACGACAGCGTTTATTCCCGCACTGTTCTTCCGTAGCGGAAAATTGTTCGTCGCCGAAAAGGTCGGAAACGCCGAAGCACGTTGCTCAGGCGAACAACGCCGCTGCAGGCAATGCAATCATGCCGGACAACAAACCATCTTCCGTATCGCGAATACGCCGTTTTATATTTGTATCAGGCGATTTTGTACGCGAAGTTAAGCCGCCCTACCGGAGCCGCTTCGCCGCTCGTATAGAAAGCGTCTATATTCAAAAACCGACTGATATTATCGGTTATTTTGAGTTGAATTTCCGTTCCTGCAAAGACGCCTAACGCGGACAGGGGTATTTCGTAGAAAATGTAATTTCCCTGGCAGAAATACTTAGCCGAACCCGCGTTTCCGAGCGTCGTTCCGTCGAATTTCTACACGGAAGTAGCGCCGTTTTCTTCGGGATTGCGGTTTACGATATAATTGTAATTCTCCCAACCGCCCGCCGCGCCGGTGGAAATATATACGTTCATCCACTCTTCGTCGCCGCTCGTATGCTCCGTAACGCGCGCCTTGGTTTCGACGCGAAGATAAAGATTCTTTTCGTCGTTGACGATCTTCATGCTCACCACGTCGTTACGATTCGACGAATCGGTATATTTGATTTTGGGATCGACGCTCTTGTAATTACGCGCGATAACTTCGCCCGAAGCGTCCAGATATACGCGGGAAACACCGCTCCACTCGGATACGCCTTTGGTTATATCCACGGTTTTGCGTTCGTTTTCGATCGCGCCGCCGTCTACCGACGAATGTTTCTTCTCCTTTTTAATTCGTAATAAATAATAACGCTTAAAACGTGACGCCCGTTTTGTAAAAGGCTATCTCTCTTATATCTTCGCTCTTACACTTCGTTTCGCCGTTAATTGTTGCGATAATCGACTTATATAGGGCCTTTTCGTCCATTTTGTAGGCGTCGAAATCTATCCGATTACTCTTTTTCTTGGCTAAATAATCGTTGCACGCTATTTACGATAAACAATACATAGCCGATTGTTTTTTCTTTAGAGATTGAATTTCATGTAAAGTCTACCGAAAAACCCGGACGATTATCGGCCTGGTTGTCACTATCGTTTTTGCATACGGATTATTAAAGGATTATTTTCCGTCCCATTCCGCTCGTATAAATATTCATAACGCCTCTTTCGCGCATAAGATCGCGGATGTGCAACGAATCAAGATTCGCAGTGTTGAAACCCGAACCGTTATCGTTGTTATATATCCAGTCTACAGCGGGATAAAGACATACTTTAATATCTTTTATCGCGTTATAAAAAGCGTCGCTCGTACCGTTCTGCCCGTGGTGAGCCATTTGTATGAGCGTACAGCTCTCAATTTCCTTTCTGGTCCATTCGTCATTGAGATATACGTCGCCGCGATCTCCCATATCGCCTGTAAACAACACCGATTCGCCGGGCGTTTCCATTTTGAACATTATGCCCGAATTGTTTCCGTAGTTACCGTCTCTTTCGGTATACCAGGCATTGTTCAGAACTTTCATAGTAACGTATTCGCCCAACTTATACTCGTCTTTATAATGCGGTTTTATTACGTTCTTAACCTTTTGAGGATTATTTTTGACTAAATCTTCAAATTTATCGCAAAACGGATAATCGCTGTCGCCGCTCAAATCTTTTACCATTTGCGAAGTCGGGAAATCGTAATACAAATTCTCTATTACGATATCTTGATACTCGATCAACTGCGCCGGAACAGTGGTATGATCGGTATGGAAGTGCGTTAAAAACCAATAATCCACTTTATGCGTAAACGTTCTGAGCAGTTTCAGCATAATATCCGTATCCCCGTCGACGTAGCCGCCGTCGATTACGATAACTTTATTGTCGGGCGTAATCACGACGTATCCCATGGCAAGAGTGATGCTTTCAAGCGAAATAAGTTTAACGCCGCCGAGAAGGGGTTTATCTTCTTCGCTTGCGGTTACTTTCAAGTCGGATATATACGCCGTTTTGTTCGCGGCAAAATCGAGTTCTATTTTAACGAAATTTTCGCCGTTTTCGGTGTAAACCATCGTTTTAAAACGAACTCTGTTCCAAACGTTCGCGGGATAGCCGTAGTCCACAAGATCACTTTCGGCTTTGTAAACTCTGAGCGTATTGTTATATCCCGTTCCGTCGTATTTCAGACGAAATTCAACCGTAACCGTATCGAACGTTTTCAAAGCGTTTATTTCGTTATTTTTTACGCGTAAAACCGAAGTTTTTCCGTTAAAAGTCAATTTTACCGCTTCCGTACCGTTGTAACCGTTATCGGATTCCGTCAACGTTCCTCCGCTTACGGTTAAAATGTTTTTTAATCCTTTTTCAGCCGAAACTTTTGCCGTTCCGCCAATAAAAACCGCACCCATAGACAAACACACACCGAGAATCAGTATAAGAATTTTATTTAAGATTTTCATTTACGACGTTTCCTCCCTATCGCTATCGAAGCGGCAACCGCCGCAACGGACAAGACCGAAACGGAAGCAACGCCGCCACCGCAACCGCCCGAAGAAGTTTTCCCCGAATCGACGGAACTTACCGAACTTGAAAAATCGGTGGATTCTTTCGTACTGTCGGTAACGGAAGAACTTTCGTCGGGTTCGGTTGTTTTTTCTTCGTAAATCGGATAAAACACGCTATCCGTAATTATGCCCGTCGGGCTTTTGTTCCAGCATTTAAAAGTATAGCCCTCTTTTGCGGGCGCAACGGGCGCGGTCGCAGTTCCGTATCCCGAAACTTTCTGACTGCTTAAAATTTCGCCGTTTTCGGCAATAAAACGTACGTTACACAACCAACTCTTCTGAATATAAGTCTCTCCGAGAGAGGACTTTTCGCCGCTTAAAGCGTTTGTGGCGAGCGTTTTCATTCTGCCGTCCTTAATAGTGCTAAGCCCCGAAAACATATTCCTGACGTATTCGTACTTCCCGCTGTTATTAGTTATAACGAGATTGTCTATAACCGCCGTAGCCGACTTCTCGTCTTTTGTATAACAGGCAAGCCCGACGGTATTCGACGACGTGAATGAGTTTGCAACCGTTAAAACGTTCGCAAAAGAGTCCGTGCTTTCGCAAATACCCTTTTTATCGACCGTCCACGCGCCGTTTTTCGCGTCGAACTTAACGCGGTAAGTATATCCGGCTTCAAATATATCGGTTTTGTTATCCAAAGTTTTGCTTGAAACAACTCCGTCCCCGAAAAGCATATAATCGGTCATTTCGGAAAGTTTACCGAGTTTTTTCGAATCGCCCGACACAACTCCGAAATATCCGCTCTCGCTTCTCCACTGCAAATCGAACGTAACCGTCGCGTTTCCGTCGCCTATCTGCGTGTAATATTCGGTAAGGCATTCCACGCCCGTAGCAACAATATAAGCATTATAATCGTCCTCTTTCGCAGTTGCCGCGCTTGCCGTCGTTCCGCCGAACACGGAAACAATCAACGCGGAACATAATGCCGTTAAAATAAGTATCTTTTTCATATCGTTTCCTTTAAATATTTTTATCGATAAACAGGCTTATCGCAAAAATAAGCCTGTTTATTTCAATTCGGATTATTTTGAAAATACTATATCCGCGATATAACCGCAAGTAACTTTTTTGCCCTCTGCATCGTGATTGTAGCAAATAATGTAGGCAACCTGCGCAAAATCAACGGTTGCGTCCGTCAGGTCGATACGGTGTTCGTAATACTTCACTCCGTCTTTTTCCACTTCTGTACAATACTGATTGATGTTTCCGTTTACATATTCGAGAGTATAACTGCCGCCTTTAAGCGTAGGAGCAATCTTTGCGCCGGTGTTTATAAAATTGCCTTCATTCGGGTTATCGACACCGTCGAAACTGTTCGCGTAAACGATAGTCATCTTCGTGTAGCCTTCGGATATTTTCTTTTGAATGACCTCCGTAGAAAGCGTGAGCCAGTACTGTCCCTGCGCGCCTCCGTTCGTAATGTCTTTCATTATCCAGCCTTTGCCTTTTATATACTCGACGGAACTCCAATATCCTGCCGCATCATTACCTATTATCCATCCCGACTTATCCTCTTGCACCTCGGGTTCGCCTTTTTCGAATACTATATCGGCAACGTAACCGCAAGTAACTTTTTTCTCGTAGGCATCCTTATTGCAACACAAAACGTCAATGTCTTTCGTAAAATCGTGATCTGCGTCGGTGAGATCTACGTGGTGTTCGTAATATTTCACGCCGTCTTTGTCAACTTCCGCGCAATATTCGGCTATAGTTCCGCTTACGTAATCGTAATCGTTGCCGCCGCTCTTTTTTATAGGACAAATCATTGATTTGGTGTTTATAAAATCTCCGACATTCGGATTATCGACGCCCTCGAAACTATTCGCGTAGACAATCGTCATCTTAGTATAACCTTCGGAAATTTTCTTCTGAATAACCGCGTTCGGGATTATGCTCCAGAACTGACCCTGCGCGCCTCCGTCCGTAGTGTCTTTCATTATCCAGCCTTTGCCTTCGATATACTCGACAGAACCCCAATATGCGTTATTGCCTACAAGCCAACCGGATTTATCTTCGTAACCGAATTCGCTAATCATGATTTCCAAAGGATAAACGTCTGCATGCTCGGTGTAGATATAAATATCTCTGCCCGCATACTCGTTAAGATCGATTGAAAACTGAACTCTCTTACCGGCATCCCAGAATTCTTTCCATCCGTAATACGCTATTGCGGTTCCTTCCGACCAAAGATTTGCCGTGTCGTCGGCCGCAACGTATATCGGCTTGGTTTTACTGTTGTTATCCGCAAGTCCGGGAGCGGGATTCGTTGCGGTGAACGAAAGAGTTGTATATCCCAACTTTTTCAACTCGGTAAGAATATTTCCGGGAATCACGGCGTAAACGGCACCCGCGTCGGCAGAAGATATGCTATACTTACCTCGTTTAATATTTGCGGTAACGGTAGCGGCAACGGTCCGCGACGTAATGAAAAACTCTTTAACGTCCTTGTGGCAGTTCGTGCAGACGCCGTCGTCTCCGAAAGAATGTTTGGTGGCGATTTTTTCGCTTTCCTTATCGCCGCATACGCTACAAATTCTTTCTCTTAAACCTTCTTCGGCGCATGTCGGCTCTTTAACGATTTGCCATTCACTGAAAGTATGCGCCGTTGTAGCCTTTTCTATATGTCCGCAATCTTCAACGGTACAAATTCTGTCGTGACAGGTAAATTCGTCGGCGTAAGTGTGTCCATTAGCCGGAAGATCTGTGGTTTCCGTATCTCCGCAATTGTCACATTCGCGCGTCTGCACGCCTTTTTCCGTGCAACTCGGCTCGCGAACGGTAACCCACTCTCCCCAGGAATGTTCGGTGGTAGCCTTTTCAACGCTTCCGCAGTCTGTACAGGTTCTGTCGTGGCAAGTGAATTTATCCGCAAACTTATGCGCCGTAGTAGCCTTTTCGACATGCCCGCACCCCTCTACGGTACACGTTCTGTCGTGACAGGTATACGCGTCGGCATACTTGTGTTCGTGAGTGCTTTCGCCGCCATCAACTCCACAACCGGTAACTACGCCCATCGCTATCGATGCAACAACGATCGTAATCAAAAGAATTATAATCTTTTTCATCTTTTTTTCCTCTCTTTCTGATTTTTATTTTTTATCGGCATTAAGCCACATAAAATTTATAATACTTGCCTTTTAAAACTTTTTTATAAATTGACATAATATATTTTATCATATATAAAAAGAATCTTCAATATCTGTTTTTTGTTTTAATGTGCTCTTTATTTGTTTTTTTTGTTGACTTTTAAAAATAAATGGCATACACTCATTTCAAACGCACATGTTTCGAGGTGAAATCTATGGAGATTTTAAACTTGTCCGGACTGCCTTTCAGCACGACACTCACGTCATCAAACGACGAACACTTGCACTCGCACGAATTTTACGAATGTTTTTACATAAAAGAGGGCAGCATATATCATAAAATACACGGTGAGGAATTCCTTATGGAAACAGGCGACGCGGTTATCGTTGCACCGTTCTTTCCGCATAAATTTAAAAGGATTCCCGGGCAAACCTGCTTTCACAGAGATAATATGATTTCGCCTGCGCTATTCGAAAAATGCTGTAATTTTGTAGATAAAGAAATATTGGAAAAACTAAATAAGGAACATTTTATTCAATATAAATTCTCGAAAAGCAATATGGAAAGTTTTGAGGAAAACACATCGACATACATATCCTCGCAAAACATCGAGAAAATGGAAAAATACAATCATTGCATGGTTGTAAATCTGCTCGGTCCCGTAATAATATCATGTGCGGGAAAAAACGAATTCAATAACGAATTTATGTTTAGATGCAATATGATTCTGACGGCGTGTTTCACGCATTTCAACGCGATAGACGAAGTATACGACCATCTCGGATACAACAAGTCGTACGTAAGCAAGAAATTCAAGGATAATTACGGTGTTACGCTTACCGAAAAAATCAACGAACTGAAAATTAACTATTCGCATTATCTGCTCTCGGCAGCGAACTACACTATACGGGAAATTTGCGATAAGATCGGAATAGAAAGCGTTCCGCATTTCCACAGACTATTTAAAAAATATTACGGAACAACCCCTCACAAAGCCAAACGTTCCATACCGAACGAGTTTTAAAGGCAATTATCATCGATTCCGCTCGTCGTCGCCGAATTAACCTTATTATCGCTTCAATACAACAATTCGTAAAGCTTGTCGGACATGTCCCGACTATCGTTTCAATAAAACGCCCGTAAGGCTGTCAGGCATGACGATAAAATAGAAATATTTTTCAAAACACCTTTAACAGGAGGCTCCGATGACGATCGGGGCTTTTCTTTTGCAATAAAAAAAATAGGAATAACTTACGACGTTCCGCAACGGAAAACCCCTGTTTCATTGCGCTTCGATATCTCTTTACGGATTTAGGATAATACAACGTAAAAATGTCAGAAAAATTAAAAGAAACCCAAAACAAAACCACTAAAAAGTGTCTCGTTTTAGGTTTCTTTTGGTGGGCAGGGGTGGAATGCGAGAGATTGACAAAGAGTTTCTCTCTTCCACACTTATCTCCAATCTCTCGGCGGCGAGCATAGCTTCTCCGCTCTCATCTCCTCATCTGTGATTACTTCTCTTGTTATCATCTCCGCCCGGCTCTTGCTGCGAACCACCGCGGCGGTCCTCGGCTCACCCCGCATATAAAAATATATCCGCCGTCCCTTTGGGACAACGGATATATTTGGTGGGCAGGGGTGGATTCGGACCACCGAAGTCAGGTGACGACAGATTTACAGTCTGTTCCCTTTGGCCGCTCGGGAACCTACCCATATATGGAGCTGGCGATTGGAATCGAACCCACAACCTGCTGATTACAAGTCAGCTGCTCTGCCAATTGAGCTACACCAGCAAATTTAGTAAAAAAATGGTGCCTTAGGGCGGAATCGAACCACCGACAGAGGGATTTTCAGTCCCTTGCTCTACCGACTGAGCTACCAAGG
>ERZ827168.666-NODE-666-length-53985-cov-3.890210_pt1 | contig 53985 bp, 51 predicted proteins | sample MGYA00519868_ERZ827168 | MGnify/ENA primary metagenome ERZ827168 (study PRJEB31778, sample SAMEA3449271) | human gut metagenome | biome: human gut; feature: human-associated habitat; material: faeces | place: United Kingdom | collected 2010/2012 ...
GCTTTATCAGAACGTACGGCCCCGGACTGCATGGCAGTCCGGGGCCGTACGTTCGTCATGGCTCTGGGCAGGTGCCGGCAAGGGGCATCCTGTCGTTATGGGGAGACATGGAGAAAAAGGGGCGGGCCATCCCTTTGTCCGTAGCGGCGGAAGGCCGCCGCAGGCCATACCCGCTGGCGACACAGGCAGCTGTGGGCGTGGGCACGTCTTCCTTGCCGGGCAGCGTCAGGCGCGAGGCATCAGGGAGGAGCCTCTCGGAAAAGGCCTATTCCACGCCGGTGAGGATGAATTCCAGCATGGCGTCGGCCAGCAGGGCCGCGGCCTCGGTCACGCGCGGGGCCAGGGGCGGATATTCGAGGATGTCGGTCTCGAAGTCGCCCACCAGCACCAGATTGCCCAGCACGCGTTTTTGCATGGGCTTGCCGCCAAAGCCGCCCATGCCCGAGGCACTGGCGATGCGGCGGCCCGAGAGCATGACCTTTTCCACCAGCAGGCGCTTGTCCGCCGCGCCGTCCATGGCTTCCAGCCACAGGGGGCAGCGGGCTACCAGCTCGTCCACGTTGGCGGCGTCGATACGCAGGCGGCAGGTCTCCACCCGGGCGTCGGGGTTCAGCTCCCGCACCAGTTCGGCCAGGGCCTCCACCTTGGGACGACCCAGATGCCGGGGCCAGAACTGCTGCCGGTTGAGGTTGGACGCGTCCACCACGTCATCGTCGATGAGCAGGAAATGCTCCACACCGCTGCGGGCCAGCATCAGGACGGCATTGGAGCCCAGACCGCCCGCACCGGCCACGCCCACCCGGGCGGTCCGCAGGGCCTCCAGCCGGGCCGGGGAAAGATAGCGCGTCAGGCCCTGACGCAATACGTTCTCACTCATGGCAGACTCCCTGAAAAACGGTTTACGGATGGATGCGTCCAAACTTCATCCTGAAACAGCCCTTTCCGGGCCGCATCCACGGAATGGACAGGGACCCGGCTACAACGGGCGAACCCGGCCCCCATGAAGAGGTGGACTGCCCCGCCCCCCGTATGAAAAGGAGGGACGTCTTTCCGGCGGAAAGACGTCCCTCCCGAATAAAGCGCGCTGGGGAGGGGGCCCCCTCCCCTCACAACACTCAGCCTAGGCGTGGGTCAGGGTGGGGTCTTCCCAGTCCTTGATGACGGCCTGATAGCCGTTTTTGGTCAGGTCGGCGATCATCTGTTCCACGCTGCGGTGGTCGGTGATGTCGAACTGGCCGCTGTTGTCGGCGTGGGTCTTGCGGCCGCCCACGGCGGTGGACACACCGGCCGAGACGCGGGTCACGCCCAGCGGGATCAGGTGGTCACGCATGAAGGCGCTCTCGCGGCTGGAGCAGGTGATGGACGAGCGCGGTAGGAAGCAGCGCAGGGCCGTCACATACTGCACGAAGCGGCGGTCATCGAGGGCGTGCGGGATGTCGAAACTGCCCTCGTGCGAGCAGATGCGGGGGATGGACAGGCCCACGTCCACGCCGGGGTAATGGCGCAGCAGCCACCAGGCGTGCAGGCCGGTGGCGAAGGCGTCCTGTTCGAACTCGTCCAGGCCCAGCAGGGCGCCCAGGCCCAGGGAGCGCATGCCCGCGCGGGCGGCGCGTTCGGGGGCGTTGAGACGGAAGGCGTAGTCCTTCTTGGGGCCCACCGGATGCAGCCAGTCGTAGAGCTCGGGATTGTAGGTCTCCTGGAACATGGTCATGCTGTCCACGCCGCTTTCCACCATGAGGCGGTATTCGTCCTCGGTCATGGAGTAGACTTCGATGCCCACGCTGGCGAACAGGGGCTTGATGCGGCGGGCGACCTCCGCGATGTACTCGGGCGAGGAGAGTTTGCGGGCATCGCCGGTGAGCAGCAGGATGTGCTGCAGGCCCATGTCCGCGATGGCCTTGGCTTCGTCGTAGGCCTCTTCGGGGCTCAGGTGGCGGCGCGGCTGCTTGTTGTTGGCGTTGAAGCCGCAGTAACGGCACTGGTTGGTGCAGTAGTCCGACACGTAGAGCGGCGTGAACAGGTTCACGGCCCGGCCGAAGTAGCGCAGGGTCAGCTCATGGGCGCGCTGGGCCATCTGCTCCAGCAGGGGCGCGGCCGCGGGCGAGAGCAGGGTCAGGAAGTCGGCGGGCTGCAGGTAGTCCTTGCGCAGCACGGCGCGCACCTGGTCTTCGGTGGCGCTGGCGGCTATCTGGCTGCGGCGTTCGCGCGGCCAGTTGTTTTCCAGATATTGCTGAAAGTTTTCCATGTCCGCCCCCGACCTAGCGCAGGAAGCCCGTCAGCGGAGAGGAGGCCTGGGCGCCTTCGCCGCAGGCACGCACGGCACCGGGACCGGCCAGCCAGGCGGCACGACCGGCTTCCACGGCCTGACGGAAGGCACGGCCCATGAGCACCGGATCGGTGGACGAGGCGATGCCGGTGTTCACCAGGCAGGCGGCGGCGCCCATCTCCATGGCCTCGCAGGCATGGGAGGGCAGGCCGATACCGGCGTCCACCACGATGGGCAGGTCGATCTCTTCGATGAGGATGCCGATCATCTCGCGGGTGCGCAGGCCGCGGTTGGTGCCGATGGGCGCGCCCAGGGGCATGACGGCGGCGGCACCGGCATCCGCGCAGGCGCGGGCCACATAGAGGTCGGGGTTGATGTAGGGCAGCACGGTGAAGCCTTCCTTGGCCAGGATCTCGGTGGCCTTGGCGGTCTCGTAGCCGTCGGGCAGCAGGTGGCGGGTATCGGAGATGACTTCGATCTTGATCCAGTCGCCGCAACCGGCGGCGCGGGCCAGACGGGCCAGGCGCACGGCCTCTTCGGCGGTGCGGGCGCCGGAGGTGTTGGGCAGCAGACGCATGTGGGAGGGGATGTGGCCCACGATGCCCTGCTGGCCTTTTTCCACGCGGCGCATGGCCACGGTGATCACCTGCGCGCCGCTGCTGGCGCAGACGTCGGGGATGAGGGCGTCATTGCTGTATTTGCCGGTACCGATGAACAGGCGGCTCTGCAGTTCCACGCCGCCGATGATGAGGGGATCGTTGTTCTGAAAATCGCTCATGATGGTCTCCTGCGGCCGACCGGGCCGCGCGGTGCGCACTGGGCGCAGAGGAAGAAAAAACGTCGTCGTGCCGGCGGCTAACCGCCGCCCACGAACTGCACGATCTCCAGCACGTCGCCCTCGTTCAGGGCGGTGGCCGCGAAGTCCGCGGCGGGCACGATCTGGCCGTTGTGTTCCACGACCACGGCGGTGGCATCGTGTTCCCGCTCCCGCAGCAGGGCCGCCACGGTCAGGCCTTCGGCACAGGTACAGGCTTCGCCATTGATGGTGAGTTGCATACTGCCTCCACAAAAAAACCCGTCCACCTTGCAAGAGGGCGAAACGGGCACGTTGGGCGCAAAAAGAGCGCACGTTGCCAGCTTCCCTTCGACAGCACTATCTGCATCAGGTGCAGGGCCGCACGGCGGCCCTAGGGGTCAGGGTCCTTGCACCCTTTCTCAGCCCGCAGGCTCCCCCAGCCGGAAGCAAAAAACTAGTCCCGGGACAGAAATATTGCAAGGGGGCAGGGGCATATTGTTGGAAGTTGTTCTGTATATGGAACTTTAATCCTAAATATTGACATTTTCCCCTCCTTTTGCGCTATAGAGGAAGAAATCTCCCAAAATAGTGGAGGGAAGAATGAGCATAAGGCGTACAGAATTTGAAGGTGTCGAAGGCATCTGCCTTGAGAATGACAGCATCTCCCTTGTTGTTTGTCCTTCTGTAGGCGGAAAAATCGTCAGTTTTTGCCTTAAGGACACGGGCCAGGAGCTTCTTTGGCGAAATGAGAACCTTGCCTTGCGTCCTTATCCCGAGGGAACAGCGTATGATCCGCATTTTTATGGCGGCATAGACGAGCTTCTTCCCAATGATGAAAAAGAAGTCATCGATGGTATCCAGTATCCTGACCACGGTGAACTTTGGACAACGGCGCTTGATTGCGTGTCCGGACAGGATTCCATCCTGCTTTCAGCCACGCTTCCTGCATCCGGTCTGCGTTATGAGAAAAAGATGACGCTGTCTGGGGATGCCGGGACTGTTGTCATGGATTATAGGATAACGAATACATCCTCAAAAAAGAGCCATTTCCTCCTCAAGATGCATGCTGCCCTCCTGTTGCATGAGGGAGACAGGATCATCTGCCCTGCAAAGCGTGGCGAGATCGGCGATGCCGATTTCACAGGGCGCCATGAAAGTCGCTTTTTCCCCTGGCCCGACTATCACGGCGAACGCCTGGACATTGTCGGTTCCGCCCAGGAAAAGCGCAGCGAATTTTTCTTCCTTCATGATCTCGAACGGGGCGAGATGCGTATGGAAAGCCCCGCGGCCCGCACGTTCTTCAGCTACAGCTTCGATACCGGGGTCTTCCCCTATGCCTGGTATTTTGCCAGCTACGGCGGCTGGAACGGTCTGTATACGGGCGTCCTGGAACCGGCTACCGCCATCCCCTGTTCGCTGGGGAAATCCATAAAGGACGGGACCTGCAGCACGCTGGCCCCGGGTGAGACCCTGTGCACCACAGTAACCATCAACGCAGGAAGGTTGTCATGAGCACGACACGCAATGTTTTTGTCACGGGAGCTGCCTCCGGCATCGGTGAGGCGACCGCCCGTCTGTTCGCGGCCAATGGCTGGAATGTCATGGTCAATGCCAGAAGGCAGCAGTGCCTTGAAAAACTGGTGTCGGAATTCCCCGCCGGCAAGCACCTTGTGTGCGCGGGCGACTTCAGCTGCCAGGAGACCATGGATCGCGCCGGGGCCCTGATCGATGAGGCCTGGGGCGGGCAGCTCGACGCCGTGGTGAGCTCCGCCGGTCTGTTCCGTCGTACGTCCATGCTGGACACGCCCCTGGAAGAATGGCGCAGCATCTTTGACATCATGGTCAACGGAGCGCTGCTGACGACGCGTCTTGCCGCCCAGAAGATGAAGAACGGGGGCAAGATCGTGCACGTGACCTCCATCCACTGGAACCATGCGGAAGCGGGCAGCAGTGCCTACAGCATGGCCAAGGCCGCCATGGCCCAGATGGTGCGGGCCGGCGCTGTGGAACTGGCGCCGCTCAACATCAACATCAATGCCGTCGCTCCGGGCTTCGTCAAAACGCCCATGGCCCTCGACCCCAACGGCGTGGACGAGACGGAGACCCAGTGGTTCCGCGACAACTATGTGACGGGCCACCACATGCCGGCCAAGCGGGCCTGCATGCCTGAAGAGATCGCCAGCGTCTGCTACTTCCTGGCCGGCGATGGCGCCAGCTACATGACCGGTGAGACCGTCCATGTGGACGGTGGCCTGACCATCACTTTCTAATCCTTTTCCGGGCCGCCCGGCGGCCCGGAAAACATACCCCAGTGGTACTGGGAGATCGTCATGAAAATAGAATCTGTTGATTTCTTTTATCTTGCCCTGCCCCATATTCGTGACATCGGTGACGGCAGCCAGGATGCCCTTCTCGTCCGCGTCCGCGCGGGGGGCCTGGAAGGATGGGGGGAATGCGAAGCCTCGCCGCTGGTCTCCATCGCGGCCTATGTGACCCCCATGTCGCACTCGGCCTGCAAATCCGTCGGTTCGCAGCTGGAAGGGGAGTCCGTGGATTCTCCCGCCGACATCCTGCGCATCCGCCGCAAGGTCCAGGCCAACTGCCTTGACCTGCTCCAGGCGCCGCACACGCTGTCCGGCATCGATATCGCCCTTTGGGACCTGCTGGGGAAAAAAGAGCAGGCTCCCGTCTACAGCCTGCTGGGCTATGACCGCGCCCTGCCCAAGACCGCCTATGCCTCCATGCTGTTCGGCGAGACGCCGGAACAGACCCAGGCCAATGTGGCGGAAGCCGTGCGCAGGGGCTTCCGGGCGGTCAAGCTGGGCTGGGGCGGCTACGGCAGCGATCTTGAGACGGACATCGCCCATCTGGAACTTGCCCGCAAGGAAGCCGGAAGGGACGTGCTGCTGATGGTCGACGCCGGGACGGTCTGGACCCAGGCCGAAGATCCCGTGCAGGAGGCCGCGCGGCGTCTGCCCTCGCTCAAGGCGGCGGGCGTCCTGTGGCTGGAAGAGCCGTTCTCCAGCTATGACTTCGACTATTACTCCCGCCTGGCGGAACTGGCTGGGCCCGTCAACCTTGCCGGTGGCGAGGGCGCCCACAATCCCGAGATGGCAAAGCACATGATGCGCTACGCCTCCCTGGGCTTCGTCCAGATCGATACCGGCCGCATCGGCGGCATCACGGCGGCCCATGACGTGGCCAGGGCCTGCATGCAGCAGCATGTGCGCTACGTGAACCACACCTTTACGACCCAGCTTGCCCTGAGCGCCTCCATCCAGCCTTTTGCCGGCATGGCGGACAGCACGCTGTGCGAATACCCGTTCCAGCCGAGCGACCTTTCGCTGGATCTGACGGAACAGCCCATGCAGCTCGATGGCAACGGGACCATCTCCCTGCCGGAAGCTCCCGGTCTGGGCGTCGTCCCGCGTGCCGAGGCCATCAGGAAATATCAGCGTACGGTAGAAATGAGCGTCGACGGAAAGAACATCTATACATCACCGGTCATCTAGTAGCCTACAAGAGGGAGGGCTGCCATGAAAGCACTCAAAGGGTTTCGTGCAACAGATATCTCATTGATGGTTCTGCTTTTCTTCCATGCCATCTGTGCCATCATCACAGGGACGCTGTTGCCGCAGATTATCAAGGAATTCAGCATCGACTATGCGACTGCAGGAAGTATCGAGACTCTCAGAAGCTACGCCATCCTCTTTATCCTCGTCATCACGGTCAAGCTTCTGCGGGTGGTCAGCGCCAAGACCCTGTTCGTCCTGTCGCGTTTCGGTATCGCCGTCGGCTTCGTCATGTCTGCCCTGTCGGGGAACTATTCCTTCTTCCTTGCGGGTGTGATCCTGGCCGGCCTTGGGGCGGGCTTTGTCGAATCCCTGATCGCCCAGACCATCACCAACCTGCATCAGGCCGAGAACAATACGGAAAAGTTCTTCAACGCCATCCAGGGCGTGTTCTCCATCGCCGTCATCCTGATCCCCCTGCTGTACGGCTATGCCATGGAGCACGGTGTGACCTGGCGCCAGATCTTCCTGTATACCTCCATCATGCCCGTCGTCGTGGCTTTCATCCTGCTGTTCTCCGACCTGCCTGCTGTCGAAGCGGAAGAGGGCGGCTACAGCGAAGCCCTGAAGGCCGTGTTCTCCAAGGCGGCCGGGCGTCTGCTGAGTATCGGGATCTTTGTCTCCGCAGGCATCGAGAACATGTTCTATGTCTGGAGTGCGACGTATATCAGCCTCTATCTGCATGATAACCAGCAGTATGCAGCGACTGGTCTTGCCATCTTCGGCTTGTTCATGTGTCTTGCAAGGTTTACAACAGCGTTGCTCAACGGGAAGAAGATCGCTTACTACATGATGTATATCGCCCAGATCTGCGGTTTTACATCGGCCATCCTCCTGTTTACTATGGAAGGTATCGAAATATTTTATATTTCGCTGGCGCTTGCCGGTATCTGTGCCGGTCCCATGTGGCCGTCGATCACCGGTCTCATCTCCGATATGGAGCCGGGCGCCAAGGCTGGCTACTTCATCATCATCGCTCTGATCGGTTACATCGGCTACGCCAATGCTCCTCTGTTCATGGGCCTGATCGGTGACCTTTCCGGCGACCTGAAAAACGGGTTCTACATCCTTCCTGTATCGACGCTGATCCTTGTCTTTGTTATTTCTGGATTACGTAAGCTGGCCATAAAGAACGGATCTTACTACAAGTAATCTCAGGAAGCCGTCATGACGCAATCGAAAGGATACCGTAATCCGCTTGTGGGGCGTATTTCCCAGTTGCTCGACTATCTTGCGCACAATGAAGCCACCTTGCAGACCATCGTGCGTGACTTGTCCATCCCCAAGACCAGCGCCTATGTGCTGCTGCAGTCCTTGCTGGATGTTGGCTATGTGCGTCTGCTGCCGCAGAGCAAGACCTATGCGCTCGGCTTCAAGCTCTATGAGATCGGGATAATCGCTGCGGGCCGCATCAATTTGCGGGACCAGGCCATGCCCTATCTTGAAAAATTGCGGAATACCGTTGATCTGACGTGCCATCTTGGTTGCCTTGACGGAACAGAGGCGTTTTATCTCATCAAGTTGCAGCCCATGAACAGTGCCCTTCAGATCAACTCCTGGGAAGGCAAGAGGATCTCTCTTTACTCTTCCGGGATAGGAAAGACACTGCTCGCCTGGCAACCTCTTGAAGAGCAGAAGAATATCGTGAGCCGTCTGCATCTCGAACCCATCACCGTCCATACGATCACCAGCAGCGATGTGCTGCTGAATCATCTGGCGGACATCCGCCGCCAGGGATGTGCCATGGATAATGAGGAAGACGGACTGGGGATACGCTGCATGGCCATGCCGGTCTTTTCCGTGGATGGCCATGTGACCGCAGCCGTCAGTATCTCCGGCCCGCTGCTGCAGATGGGAGATGCCAGCCTGCCCGGACTGCGGGCAGAGCTGCGCAAGGCTGCCCGGGGCATCACTTCCGCCTTGGGGGGAAGCTATCCGGGAACGTTTGAGGACAAACAACTTTAGGAAGGAGCAGACAATGTTTTATCCGGCGGGAGTTTATTCGGCCATGCTGACGGCCTTTTCGGCAGACGGGAGTCTGAACGAGGAGGTCAACCGCCAGCTGGTGGAAATGCAGATAGAAGGCGGGCTGGACGGTATCTTTCCCGTGAGTTCCAGCGGGGAATCCGTTGCCATGGATTTCGCCTCGCGCTGTCGCCTGATGGATATCGTCAAAGATCAGGCCCGCGGCCGGGTGGCTGTCCTGCCGGGCATCCCCGGCTGCGCTCCCCAGGAAGCCATGGCTCTCGGCAAGCATGCCCGTGAATGCGGCTGTGATGGGGTCGTCCTGATGTCGCCCTATTTTTATCACCTTACGCCGGATTCCCTGGCTGCCTACTTCCTGCAGGTCGTACGCTCGGAAGAACTGGGAGGACTGCCCGTCATCCTGTACAACATCCCCCTGTTCTCGCCTTCGATCCCGTATGATGTGATCTGCCGCCTCGCCAAGGAGCCCAATGTCGTGGGCATCAAGGACTCCAGCGGCTCTCTCATCGACATGGTCAACTATATGGATGCCATCGAGAGGGCCGGCAGCAAGGCCCATTTCCTGACGGGCCGGGAAGAAGCCCTGCTGGCCACGCTGGACATGGGGGGCTATGGCTGCTTTACGGCCACCTGCGCCGTGCTGCCTGAGTATATGTCCGCCATCTACCGGCTCTGGAAGGAAGGGGACCACGAACGGGCCCTGTTCCTGCAGAAGAAGATGGTGCCCGTTGCCCGCGCCATGATGCAGGCCATGCCGTTCCCGGCGGGCTTCAAGCTGGCCCTTGAGGTGCGCGGCTATGCCATGGGGGCTCCCAAGCTGCCTTTGGGCGCCGGCGAGACCGCAGGACGCGAAGAGGCCGCTGCTAGGCTGAAGGGCATGATAGACGGCCTTCTGGCGCTTCTGTAGCGTTATCCCGGACGTCATCGTAAAAGAGCCGCCGAAATTTCGGCGGCTCTTTTCGTTTGGGTGATGGCGTGCGGAGAGCGGGATCAGCGTCCCAGGCGGGCACGCAGCTTCCGGTTCTTTTCGTCCATCTCGGCGCGGCTCATGCCCAGCAGCTGGGGGATGAGCAGGGCCGTGAGCGCGGCGGCCAGGGTGTAGACGACGCCGGAGATCAGGAAGCGCAGCAGGGAGTCGATGCCGCCCAGGCCCAGCATGAGGGTGAGCTCGCGGCAGGCAAAGGCCACGGCGGCCAGCACCAGCACACACCAGATCTCGTGCAGCATGATGGGCAGCAGCCGGATGGGCACAAAGCGCGAGGCGCGCCAGAGGCAGATGTTGACGGTCACGCATTGCACGGCGATGGTCTTGATGGACAGGCCCACGGCCCCCAGATGCAGGCCGCCGTAAGCTTCGGGCGCCAGCAGGAACCAGGCCGTGGTCATGCCGTAGACGCATTCCAGCAGGGTGAGGTTGCGCAGTTCGCGGGTACGGCCCGAGGCGTGGAACACGGAGCTGGCCAGCTGCAGATAGGACTGGTGCAGGGGGTAGAGGGCCATGATCTGCACGGGCAGGATGGCGGCGGTGAACTCCGCGCCCCCGAAGATGCGCACCAGGGCCGGGCCCTCGGCCATACTGAAGCAGGCGAAGTAGGCGGCCACGGCATAGATCAGGGGGGCGAAGCGGTTGACCAGGCGGCCCATGAGCTGGAGGTCGCGCTGCCCCCAGGCGATGGAGAGCTCGCGCATGACCAGCGGCGTCATGGCCGAGACGAACATCAGACAGGCCAGACAGACCTTGTGGCCCAGGGCGAAATAGCCCTGCTCGGCGCTGCCGTCGAACCACTGCAGCAGCCAGCGTTCCGCGGCGGCCATGAGGAAGATGAGCAGGGCCTGGACGAAGAGCGGATGGCTGTAGGTGAAGAATTCGTGACGGTAGGCCTTGTTGCTGTCGGCACTCAGGCGCAGGCAGAAGGTGGCGTCCGGGCCGCCATAGCAGCGCTCCCAGTGGCGCCGGGTGACGATCCAGTAGCCCAGGGCCGTGACGCCCAGCATGGCGTATTGCTGGCCGAAAAGGCTGAAGATGTTCAGCCAGTCCAGCAGGAACAGGCCGATGAGCAGGAACACGGCCGAGAGCGAGACCACGGTGCGCACCATCTCGGACTGCACGGTGGCGCCCACGGCATCGTTCATGGAGCGGAGCACGCGGCCCCACCAGGTCAGAAAGGCCCAGATGGCGGCCAGCGGGGCCAGCCACAGGGGCACGTCGGGCATGAGCCAGTTGCCGACGAGGGGCACCTGCATGGCGCCGGCGATGAGCAGGCTGATGACGGCGATGAGCAGGCTGAGCCGCATGTAGAAGCTGATGAGGCCCGTTTCGGACTGGCGCCGGGACAGGGCATTGTAGAAGCAGGTGGATGTGCCCATGTCCAGGAACATGAACAGCTGCTGGAAAAAGTTGGTGGCAAAACTGTAATTGCCGTACATGGCCGGGCCCAGGGCACGGGGCAGGATGGCTTCCATGGCCAGATAGACCGGCACGGAAGCCACGTTGGCCAGCAGCTTGCATATATAGCGACGCGCCAGGCTTGGCGTGGAGGGGGGAGTCGTCCTGTTTTCCATGCGGGAAAACCTAGCCCACTTTGCGGCGTGCCACAAGCCGGGAATGGGGCGCGGCGTGCCCTGCGGATCGGCTGCCTGCCGGGGACAAGTGTTTACGGCCTCCGGCTTTTTGCGTATGAAAAAACATTGAGCGCACGCACAAACAGCGCACCGGAGGACGCGGCCCAGCCGCTCCGGGAGCGGCCGCCTTACCGGCGGTCCCGCCCCGCCCTCAACGCCACCATGCGGCGGGCTGCCGCGCCGCTGCCCCCGTGACGCCCATGCACAAGATCCCCGCGCGATCCTTTTGCGGCCTTCTGCCGCCGCGCGGGCCGCTGACAAACGTCCAAAGGATACCGTCATGGAAGAGAACAGCAAAAAAATGAAATCCGGCCTGGAAAAGGCCCCTCACCGTTCCCTGCTTTATGCCCTGGGCCTGACCCGCGAGGAAATGGAACGTCCTCTGGTGGGCGTGGTCAACGCCGCCAGTGAAGTGGTGCCCGGCCACCTGCACCTGGGCAAGCTGGCCGAGGCCGTCAAGGCCGGTGTGCGCATGGCCGGCGGCACCCCCCTGGAATTCCCCGCCATCGCCGTGTGCGACGGCATCGCCATGAACCACGAAGGCATGCGCTTCTCCCTGCCTTCGCGCGAGTTCATCGCCGACTCCATCGAGATCATGGCCCGCGCCCATGCCTTCGACGCCCTGGTCTTCATCCCCAACTGCGACAAGTGCGTGCCCGGCATGCTCATGGCCATGATGCGCCTGAACATCCCCTCGGTGCTGGTCTCCGGCGGCCCCATGCTGCCCGGTACCCTGACCCCCGGCAAGCAGGGCGACCTCATCACCCTGTTCGAGGGCGTGGGCCGCGTGCGCAACGGCCAGATGAGCGAAGAAGAACTGACCCAGTGGGAAGAACGCGCCTGTCCCGGCTGCGGTTCCTGTGCGGGCATGTTCACGGCCAACTCCATGAACTGCCTGGCCGAGACCATCGGTGTGGCCCTGCCCGGCAACGGTACCATCCCGGCCGTGCATGCGGCCCGTGTGCGTCTGGCCAAGCAGGCCGGCATGCGCGTCATGGATCTGGTGAAGCGCAACATCCGTCCCCGCGACATCGTCACCCGCGGCGCCGTGGAAAATGCCATCGCCGTGGACATGGCCCTGGGCTGCTCCACCAACACCACCCTGCACCTGCCCGCCATCTTCCATGAAGCCGGTCTGGACATCGACCTGTCCGTCTTCGACGAAGTGAGCCGCAAGAGCCCCAACCTCTGCAAGCTTTCCCCCGCCGGCCACCACTACATGGTGGATCTGGAGAACGCCGGCGGCATCCCGGCCGTCATGAGCGAGCTGGACAAGCTGAACCTGATCCGCAAGGACTGCATGACCGTCACCGGCAAGACCGTGGGCGAGAACCTGAAGGATCGCAACGCCCGCATCCTGGATACGGACGTGATCCACACCATCGACAACGCCTATTCCAAGGAAGGCGGTATCGCCATCCTGCGCGGTTCGCTGGCCCCTGACGGCGCCGTGGTCAAGCAGTCCGCCGTGGCGCCCGAAATGATGCGCCGCGAAGTGACCGCCCGCGTGTTCGAGAGCGAAGAAGACGCCATGCACGCCATCCTCGACGGCAAGATCAAGCCCGGCGACGGCGTGGTGGTGCGTTACGAAGGTCCCAAGGGCGGCCCCGGCATGCGCGAGATGCTGTCCCCCACCGCCGCCATCACTGGCATGGGCCTGGGCAAGGACGTGGCCCTGTTCACCGACGGCCGCTTCTCCGGCGGTACCAACGGTGCGGCCATCGGCCACATCTCGCCCGAAGCCGCCAACGGTGGCCCCATCGCCCTGGTGCGTGACGGCGACCGCATCCTGGTGGACATCCCCAACCGCAAGCTGGATCTGCTGGTGGACGAAGCCGAACTGGCCCGCCGTCGCGCCGAGCTGGTGCCGCCGCAGAAGGAATGCCCCTATCCCGTGCTGCGCCGTTACGCCAGCATGGTGAGCTCCGCCGACAGCGGCGCCATGTACAAGAAAGTCTAGGACGCTTTCCCGGCCGGGACAGGCGCCCGCAGGGGAAAGACGCCGTGCCGCCGTTCCCCGTGCATGGGGCTCCTGTTCCTTCCGGGCGTCCGTCCGGCTCTTCGGGGCCGGTGTGATACCCGGAACGCCGGAGGACGTCCGTTCCTTTGCCGATGGTCCCGCATTGCCGCCGGTGCAGTGCGGGACCATCGCTTTCTGGCAGGGCCTCTTCCTGCCGCACAGGTGCCATCATGGTTTTTCTGCACGCCCTTCAGGGCATCCTCAGCTTGCAGATCATCGTCTCGATAGCGTATGTGCTGGCCCGCAAGGGCTGGTTCTCGCCCGAGACCCAGATCCTGCTGCCCCGGCTGGTCACTACCGTGGCCCTGCCTTCCTACCTGTTCTATACCATCACCCATTCTTTCGGCCGGGACGACCTCGTCCACCTGATCTACGGTTCGATCTTCCCGCTGTTCAGCATCCTGCTGACCTTTGCCGTGGCCCTGCTGGTGGCCAAGATCACGCGCGTGGAGCGGCGGCATTTCGGCCTGTTCTGCGCCAGCTTCACCACGTCCAATACGGTCTTCATCGGGCTGCCCGTCAATCTTGCCCTGTTCGGTGATGCGGCCGCGCCCTATGTGCTGCTGTATTTCTTTGCCAATACCACCTTTTTCTGGAGCATCGGCAGCTACATCATGAGCCATGACAACGAAGCGTTGCGCGGTTCCGCCACGCTGCTGGACAATGTGCGCCACATCTTCTCGCCGCCCATGCTGGGCTTCCTGACCGGGCTGGCCATGACCCTGCTGGGCCTGCGGCTGCCGGAGTTCGTACAGGAAGCCCTGCGCTACATGGGCAACCTCACCACGCCGCTGGCCCTGATCTTCATCGGCATCTGCCTCTACAAGATGGACCTGCGCCATCTGCATCTGTCGCGTGACCTGGTGCTGGCCCTGCTGGGCAAGCTGGTCATCTGCCCCCTGATACTGGCCGGCATGCTGCATTTTGTGGAGCTGCCCGAGCTTATGGAAAAGGTGTTCATCATCCAGGCCGGTCTGCCCTGCATGATGCAGATCTCCATCCTGGGCGCCGTCTACAAGACGGATGCGCCCTTCGGGGCCCTGCTGGTCAGCCTGTCGACCGTCCTTTCCGTCATCACCATCCCCGTGGCCATGACCCTGCTTTCGCTGTAGCGGCGAAGGGATGTCGGCGAGAGGGGGACCGGATTTTTTGAGGGGGGAAGGAGGGACCTTTGGCTCGCGCGCAAAGGTCCCTCCTTCCCCCAAGCCCCCATCCTCCTCCCAACGCGCTTTATGCAGGAGGATGGACTCCCCGGTACGACGCCGGACAGCCCCCATTGCCGGTCCCCCGGCAAAATGGCCAAGACAAGCACGACTCTCTGACAAAGAGGCCTGCGCCCAAAACAAAAACGCGGAAGGCACTCTGCCCTCCGCGTTTTTGTTTTATACCGGGGACATCCGTTCAAAGGTGCGCTGCGCACGCACGGCACGCCATACGCACCAAAAACAGGAAGAGGAAGGCACAATGCCTTCCTCTTCCTGTTTTCCCGGTCCACGGGCCGTTGTCCGCTCCCCACCGTCCAGCGGCGGGGACCAGCGGCCCCACCTGAAAAAAGTTTTTTGGAAGGGGGTGCGGGGGAGAACCTTTTGTCCACAAAAGGTTTCCCCCGCATCTCTCCCCTCCTCACATACTATTGCGGTGCAGCGGCGCTGCTGTCCTTGTCGCTCTTGCCGGCGCGCAGGCTGAGATACAGCGGCTGGGCCGTGGCGCGACCGGAGAAGATCTCTTCCACGGAAGCGGCCAGGGCATGGGGCAGGACTTCGTCCACATGGTCCACGAAGACGATCTCCAGATCTTCCAGCACCTCGGCGGGCACTTCCTTGAGATCCTTTTCGTTGTCATGCGGCATGAGGACCTTCTTGATGCCGCTGCGGCGGGCAGCCAGCAGCTTTTCCCGCAGGCCGCCGATGGGCAGCACGCGGCCGCGCAGGGAGATCTCGCCGGTCATGGCCACATCGTTGCGCACCGGGATGCCCAGCAGGGCCGAGGTGATGGACGTGGCCAGGGTGATGCCGGCCGAGGGGCCGTCCTTGGGCGTGGCGCCGTCGGGCACATGCACATGGATGTCCACCTTGCGGTGGAAACGCGGGTCAAGGCCCAGGATCTCGGCGCGGGAACGCACATAGGTCAGGGCCGCACGGGCGGACTCGGTCATCACGTCGCCCAGCTGGCCGGTGATGACCACCTGCCCGGAACCGGACATGAGGCTGGTCTCCACCATCAGGATCTCGCCGCCGCGCTGGTTGTAGGCCAGACCGGCGCAGACGCCCACCTGGGACTCGCTCTCGCGCTCCTCGTGGCGATACTTCTTGACGCCGAGGAAGGAAGCCAGGTTCTGGCGGGAGATGCTCACGCACTTGTCCAGATCGTTGTCCTCCACCAGACGGATGGCGGTCTTGCGGCACAGGGCGGCGATCTCGCGCTCCAGATTGCGCACGCCCGCTTCACGGGTGTAGGAACGGATGATCTCCAGGATGGCGCCGTCGGACAGCGCGATGTTCTCCGGCTTCAGGCCGTGTTCCTTCACCTGGCGCGGCAGCAGGAAGTTGCGGGCGATCTGGCGCTTTTCCGTCTCCAGATAGCTGTTGAGCTCGATGATCTCCATGCGGTCCAGCAGCGGTGCCGGGATGGTATCCAGCGAGTTGGCCGTGGTGATGAAGAACACCTTGGAGAGGTCGTACTCCAGATCCAGATAGTGGTCCATGAAGGTGTTGTTCTGTTCCGGGTCCAGCACTTCCAGCAGGGCCGAGGCCGGGTCGCCCCGGAAGTCCGAGGTCATCTTGTCGATCTCGTCCAGGCAGAACAGGGGGTTGCTGCTCTTTACCCGTTTCAGGGACTGGATGATCTTGCCGGGCAGGGCGCCCACATAAGTACGGCGGTGACCGCGGATCTCGGCCTCGTCACGCACGCCGCCCAGGGAAAGGCGCACGTATTCGCGTCCCGTGGCCCGGGCCACGCTCTTGGCCAGCGAGGTCTTGCCCACGCCTGGCGGGCCCACGAAGCAGAGGATGGGACCGCGCAGGCCGTTGGAGAGCTTCTGCACGGCCAGATATTCCAGGATGCGGTCCTTGGGCTTTTCCAGACCGAAGTGGTCGCCTTCAAGGATGGCACGGGCCTTTTCGATGTCGATATCGATCTCTTTGAGGTCGTTCCAGGGCAGATCCAGCAGCCAGTCCACATAATTGCGCACCACGGTGTATTCCGCGGCCGAGGGCGGCATGCTGCGCAGCTTGCGCAGTTCGGACTGGCAGCGCTCGCGGGCTTCCTGCGGCATGTTGCGGCCTTCGAGCTTCTTTTCCAGCTCGTCCACTTCCGCCTGGGGATCGTCCTCGCGGCCCATCTCCTTGTTGATGGCCTTGAGCTGCTCGCTAAGGTAGTACTCGCGCTGGTTGCGCTCCATCTGCACCTTGACGCGGTTCTTGATGCGCTTTTCCACCGAGGCCAGGGCCACTTCGCCCTGCAAAAGCTCGTACACGCGCTCCAGGCGCTCGGTGACGTCGGCGATCTCCAGCACTTCCTGCTTCTTGCGGTAATCCACCTTGAGGTGGGGCACCACGGCGTCGGCCAGCGGCCCGGCATCGCGCAGGGCCATGATGGACATGAGCGCTTCCTGGGTCAGCTTCTTGTTGTTCTTGGCGTATTCTTCCAGCGCTTCCTGCACGGTACGCACCAGGGCCTCGCGCTCTTCGGGGCGGCTCTCGCTTTCCGGCACGGTGCAGAGCATGGCCATCAGGCAGTTGTCCTCTTCGCGCAGCTCCGTCCAGCGGGCACGGTGCAGGCCTTCGAACAGCACCTTGATGGTGCCGTCGGGCAGGCGCAGCATCTGCAGGACCTTGCAGACGACCCCCACGGGGCTCAGATCATCGGCGCCGGGCTTCTCCACATCGGGCTCGCGCTGGGCCACCAGGAACATCTGCTTGTTGTAGCCGGACTGGGCCAGTTCGATGGCCTTGATGGAGGCTTCGCGCCCCACGAAAAGCGGCATGATGGTACGCGGCAGCATGACCACTTCGCGCAGGGGCATGACCGGCAGCTCGGCAAAAAAGCGCGCTTCGCGCTGGAATTCGGACATAGTGTACCTCGTAAAAGGGCCGCGCGGGCGGCCCGCTCAGCCGTCGGGACGGCCGGGCCGGATGGCCCCGTATATCGTTGAAAGGGGAAGGATCCCTTCTGCCTGCGGCAAAAGCGGATGCTTCCCCCCTTTCAGATCTTGTGACAGCCTGCCCGGGGGCAGGCCCCGGCAAGGTGCGACCGGCAGCAGCAGGCGGGAGCGTCTCCACGCCGTACGACCATGCCGGAAGCCGGGCTAGTTCAGGCTGGTATCGGCAGCAGCGCCTTCGGCGCTTTCGTCATACAGCAGCACCGGCTCCTTGCCCTTTTCGATGACGGCCCGGTTGATGAGGCATTCCTTGACACCGGGCATGGAGGGCAGGCGGAACATGATGTCCAGCATGGTGCGCTCCATGACGTTGCGCAGGCCGCGCGCGCCGGTCTTGCGCTCGATGGCCCGGGCCGCGATGGCCTTGAGGGCATTGGGCGTGAAGCGCAGCTGCACGTGGTCCAGTTCGAACAGCTTCTGGTACTGGCGCACCAGGGCGTTCTTGGGCTCGGTCAGGATACGCACCAGATCGGCCTCGTCCAGATCGTCCACATGGGTGATGATCGGGATACGGCCCACGAATTCGGGGATCAGACCGAACTTGACCAGGTCCTGGGGCTGGATCTTTTCCAGCAGCTCGCCCAGGGGCATCTCCTTCTTGGAGCAGACCTGGGCGCCGAAGCCCATGGAGCTGCCGCTCATGCGGGAGCCCACGATCTTGTCCAGGCCCACGAAGGCACCGCCCACGATGAACAGGATATTGCTGGTATCCATGCGGATGAATTCCTGCTGGGGATGCTTGCGGCCGCCCTTGGGCGGGATGTTGGCCTCGGTGCCTTCGATGATCTTGAGCAGGGCCTGCTGCACGCCTTCACCGGACACGTCACGGGTGATGGAGGGGCCGTCGCTCTTGCGGGAGATCTTGTCGATCTCGTCGATGTAGATGATGCCCTTGCTGGCGGCTTCGATGTCGTAGTCGGCATTCTGCAGCAGCTGCACCAGGATGTTCTCCACATCCTCGCCCACGTAACCGGCTTCGGTCAGGGTCGTGGCGTCGGCGATGGCAAAGGGCACGCGCAGCACCTTGGCCAGGGTCTTGGCCAGCAGGGTCTTGCCGCTGCCGGAGGGCCCCACCAGCAGGATGTTGCTCTTTTCCAGTTCCACGTCATCGCCCAGGGCATCGGCGAAGAAGACGCGCTTGTAGTGGTTGTGCACGGCCACGGAGAGGATCTTCTTGGCCTCGGTCTGACCGATGACGTATTCATCCAGGCGGGCCTTGATCTCCTGCGGCGAGAGCAGGCGCTCGTCGGCCTCCTCCACCTGCTGCTGGACCTTGTCGCGGGCGATGATGTCGCCGCAGGCGCGCACGCAGTTGTCGCAGATGCAGGCGTTGTCCTGCACGATAAGGTTGTTCACCTCCAGCTCGCTGCGTCCGCAGAAGGAGCAGCGCAGCGGTTCCTGTCCGGAATTCTTGCTGTTGGACATAGACTAGTTTTTCTCCGTCATATCGCTGCGCGATACCAGTACCCGGTCGATGATGCCGAATTCGAGGGCCTGTTCGGGGGTGAGGAAATTGTCGCGTTCCGTGGCCCGGACCACCTCGTCGTAGCTCTTGCCGGTGTTCTCGGCCAGCATGGTGTTCAGGCGTTCCTTGATGCGCAGCATCTCGCGGGCGTGGATGTCCACATCCGTGGCCTGGCCCTGGAAGCCGCCCAGCGGCTGGTGGATCATGATCTGGCTGTTGGGCAGCGCGTAACGCATGCCCTTCTGCCCGGCAGCCAGCAAAAATGCCCCCATGCTGGCGGCCCGGCCCATGCACACCGTGCTGACGGGCGCGGTGATGTAACGCATGGTGTCGTAGATGGCCAGACCGGCGGTCACGGAGCCGCCGGGAGAATTGATGTACAGGTTGATCTCCTTCTCCGGATCCTGGGATTCCAGGAACAGGAGCTGGGCGCAGACAAGGGAGGCCACAGTGTCGTTCACTTCGCTGCTCAGCAGGATGATGCGATCCTTGAGCAGGCGGGAATAAATATCGTAGGCACGTTCGGAACGGCCCGTGGTTTCGATGACCATGGGGACGAGGGACATGAAAACCTCTCTGTGAGTTAAACCGTATAAATTCGACGCCGCCGCGACGGGAGAACCGCCGCGGCGTACGTCAAAAGCGGACGACGAAGCGTCGCCGGAAAGGTGCGTGAAACATCTGCACCATGGTGCAGACATCGCTCGCTTTAGTTGTTTTCTTCAGTCTTTTCAGCAGCCTTGGGCTCCACTTCCTTCACCTGGGCCTTGGCGTAGATGGCGTCCATGGCCTTGTCGGCCAGGATGCGGTCACGCAGGGTGAAGATCATGCCGCTCTTTTCATAGGCTTCGCGAACCTGCTTGAAGTCTTCGCCGCTGCGCATGCACAGCTGGTAGAGCTGGGCATTGACTTCCTGCTCGTTCACGTCCAGGCCTTCCTTCTTGGCGATGGCCAGCAGCAGCACCTGCATGCGGGTGATCTCTTCGGCCTGGGGCTGGACTTCCTTCAGCAGTTCTTCTTCGGTCTTGCCCAGGGAATCCAGGCTCTTGCCCTGGCGTTCCATGCGGGCGCGCATGTCGGCCAGCAGGGTGCGGGCCTGCACGTCCACCATGCTGGGCGGCAGTTCGAATTCCACCATCTTCACCAGCTTGTCCAGCATGGACTTCTGGGCGGAACCCTTGTTCAGGTTGTAGCGGCTGGAGCGGTAGCTTTCGCGGATGCCGGCCTTGAGCTTTTCCACGTTTTCCACGCCCACGGCCTTGGCCAGTTCGTCATCCACGGCGGGCAGCTGACGTTCCTTGATGGCATGCACCTTGACCTTCATGGTCACGGTCTTGCCGGCCAGGTCCTTGGCCAGGAAATCTTCGGGGAAGGTGATGTCGCCTTCGGCTTCGCAACCCAGCTTGATGGTCTTGACCAGGTTTTCGAAATCTTCCAGGGCCTGCTTTTCGCCCAGGGCCAGATCGAAGCCGTCAGCCTTGATGCCTTCCAGGGGCTGGCCGTTTTCGTAGGCGCAGAAGTCGATGTTGGCCACCTGGCCGTCCACGGCCGGGCCGTCGCCGTCCACGGGCACCAGCTTGGCGCGGTCGCGGCGGATGCGTTCCACCACTTCTTCCACTTCAGCATCGTCCACGATGGTCTTTTCCTGCTCCACTTCCATGCCTTCGTAGGGGGGCAGATCGAAGGTGGGCAGCACTTCGAACTCGATGCTGTAGTTCATGCCCTTGCCGCGTTCCATGACAGGCTCGCCGTCCACCATGTTGATACCGGAGACGGGGGTCACGTCCAGCTTGGACATCACTTCATTGATGTGCACGTTGACGAGGTCCTGACGGGCCTCTTCATAGATGCGGTCGCGGAAACGCTGTTCGATGACGGAAGCGGGCACCTTGCCCTTGCGGAAACCGTCAATCTGCACAGACGTCTTGTACAGGGCGACAGCGCCCATGATGGCGGCTTCCACTTCCTTGGGATCAGTGGTGATGGCAACCTTTTTCTTGACCGGGGACAAATCTTCAACAGTATATTCCACGAGGCGCTCCTTTAACGAAAAGTCTCTTTTTTCCGCCGCGCCCCGGGGATGCCCCGAAGACGACCGCGACCTGGGCCGCACGGCAGTTCTCTGAATGATGATGCGGTGCAGAACACGCATCATCCGGCATGGCGAGCGACTCGCCAGCCACGACAATCGCTTCTCATAGCCCAAAGAAGGGCGGATTTCAAGCGGCTGGGCGCCGGTCTCCCGGCAGCTCTCTGCCGTCAAAGATAAGCACGGAAGCGTGCCGGTCAAGATGAAAAGCCGTCCTTTGGCGAAACGGTGAAGAAGGCAGCAGGAGGCGCTCAGGTACAGACAGAAAGAGGTGAAGGAACAGGGCCGCGGTCTGATGCGGTATGGCCCGTGATGCCACGGCAAGAAGGGATGGACGGAGGATACCCCTTGGCCGGCTCGCCGCAGGCCGGACGGGGAAGGAACATGCTGCATCATGGCCGGGGAGGAGCCTGCTGCGCGCTGCCATGGCGGGATGGAGCTGCTCTGGCTTCCTCTGCGCCGGACAAGGAAGGCTTCCTGCACAGCAGCCCTCAAAACAAAGACGTCCCACAGCCACGCCGGGGACGTCCTTGCAAATTCTGGTGCGAGAGACGGGACTTGAACCCGTATGGATAAACCGCTGGATTCTAAGTCCACGGTGTACTCATAACATATAGAGATACTTGATTCCTTTTTCATGGTTGCCGCAACCTGGGCACGCCCCGCAACCATGCCGCAACCACAAAGCAACCACACATAACATACTAAAATATCACACGATATAAGACTGGAACCCCAAGTGAATGAAGGGTTTCAGTCTTATTTTTCGGCTTCGTTCTGAAAGCCTTCTCCGTAGTCCCCGAACCCCGACCTACGGAGAAAGCCCATGGCCTACACCAAGGAAGCCATCGAACGTGAGCTGGCCCTCGAAGAAGAGATGTTCAACCGTGGCAAGGACCGCTTCTTTGCCAACATCGCCCGCCTCAAGGAGCAACGCAACGAAGGCGGCACCACCTACGGCAAGATGCTACTCAAGCGTGGCATCGCTCCCCTCGCCGCCGCCATCACCGCCTTCATGGAGAAGGCCAACAGCGGCACTGCCGGGCGCAGGCACATGGCCGTGGCCCTGCTCAAGGACATAGCCCCCGACGTGGCCGCCTTCATCACCCTGCGTACCGCCATCGACACCCTCACCTCCGAGCCCATGCTCCAGAACGTGGCCGTGCGTGTGGGCCGCGAGATAGAGGCCGAGCTGCGCCTGACCAACCTCAAGCAGAACGACGCCGACCGCTACGCCATGACCCAGCGGTACATCCAGGGCCACAAGTCCCGCAAGTATCGCAGCACGGTGCTGCGGTATGCCTACGGCAAATCCACCACGGTGGACTTCGAGCCGTGGCCCCTGGCCCAGTGCCTCCATCTTGGGCAGAAGCTCATCGAGCTGGCCATCGACAGCACCGGCATCTTCGCCATCGAGCTGACCTCCAACAAGGTCCGCAAGGGCAACAAGGACATGGCCGCCTACAGTCTGGTCATGACCCCGGCCCTCAAGGAATGGATGGACGACCACCTCGAATCCCGTTCCATCATGGCCCCCGCCTACATGCCGACCCTCATCCCGCCCAAGCCGTGGGAGGGTGCCTGTGGTGGCGGCTACTACTTCCAGGCCATGCGCCCGCTGTCTCTGGTGAAGACCGGGAACCGGGACTACCTGCTCACGCTGGACAAGAAGATAGCCAACAACGAGATGCCCTCCGTCCTGCGGGCCATCAATGCCCTGCAAGACACGCCGTGGCGCGTGAACAGGCAGGTCTATGAAGTGGCCGACCACTTCTGGAACGACACCAACGGCGACGTGGCCGACCTGCCCCCGCGTGATGGCTACCGCCTGCCTCCCTGCCCTGTCTGCGGAGCCGACATCACGGACACCGCCTCGGCCCGCATCCCCCATGCCTGCCTCGACAGCCTCTCCGAAGAGGAGCTGCGGCGCTGGCGTCGGGCCGCCGCCATCGTGCGGGAGAAGAACATCTCCTGCATGTCCCGCAGGCTGGGCATTGCCAAGACCCTGCATCTGGCCGCCCGCTACAAGGACGAGCCGGCCTTCTACTATCCCTACCAGCTCGACTTCCGGGGCCGCATCTATGCCGTGCCCGCCTACCTCAACCCGCAGGGCACGGGTCTGGCCAAGGCCCTGCTCCAGTTCGCCCAGGGCAAGGCGCTGGGCAGCATGGCCGCCGTCAAGTGGCTGGCCATCCACGGCTCCAACTGCTTCGGCAATGACAAGGTGAGCCTCGACGACCGTTACTCGTGGGTCCTCCAGCATCAGGACGACATCCGCCTGTGCGCCGAAGACCCCTACGACAACCGCTGGTGGACGGAAGCCGACGACCCGTGGGGCTTCCTTGCCTTCTGCTTCGAGTGGCAGGGCTACCTCGACGAGGGGCTGGCCTTCGTCTCCCACCTGCCCATCGCCATGGACGGCACCTGCAACGGCTTGCAGATATTCTCGCTCATCCTGCGCGACGAGGTGGGCGGCCATGCGGTCAACCTCACCCCCACGGACACACCGCAGGACATCTACGGCATCGTGGCCGCCAAGGTGAAGCTGGCCCTCGAAGCCCAGGCGGCCAAGCCTGTGGACGGGGCCGATGTCTTCGCCAAGGGGGAGACCGAGAAGCCCATGTACAACGAGACGGTCTGCGCCCGCTTCCTGCTGGGCCTCAACATCAGCCGCAAGATGACCAAGCGGCAGGTCATGGTCCTGCCCTATGGCGGGACCTTCGACAGTTGCCGTGAATACACGGAAGCCTGGCTCAAGGAACAAGCCTACGCCGATTCCACCATGCCCATCGAGATGCCCAACGGCTATACGCTGCGCTCAGTGGCCCGCTATCTGGCGGACCTCATCTGGGATGCCATCGGTGCCACGGTCATCAAGGCCCGCGAGGCCATGACCTTCCTGCAAGACACCGCCGCCGTCCTCAACAAGGCCGACCTGCCCATCCGCTGGACCACGCCCGTGGGCTTCCCCGTCCAGCAGTGCTACCGCGAACAGAAAGGCAAGCGGGTCAAGACCAGGATAGGGGATTCCCTCATCTACCTCACCCTCAACGAGGAGCAGCCCGACAAGCTGGCCAAGGCCAAGCAGAAGTCGGCCATCTCCCCCAACTATGTCCACTCGCTGGACGCCGCCGCCCTCATGCGGACCGTGTGCTGCTGTGCGGATGAAGGCATCCTGTCCTTCGCCATGATTCACGACAGCTACGGCACCCATGCCGCCGACAGCGAACGTCTCGCCGCCATCCTGCGGACCACGTTCGTGGGCATGTTCGGTGGCGACGCCAACATGCTGGAGCTGTGGAGCCGCGAGGTCATGGCCCCGGTGCCTGCCGCTGTCCTGCAAAAACTGGACGGCCTCCCGGCCATCCCTGCCTTCGGGGAACTGGACGTGGAAGCGGTCAAGCGTTCCCTGTTCTTCTTCGCGTAACATTATATAATAGAGCTGACCCCGTGCTTCACCTTGTCGTGAGGCGCGGGGTCTTGGCGTTTCAAAACGCCGGCTAGAAAAGAGCTGCTTACTAGAATAAAGCGCAGGCCTTTCCCCCAGAAAAGCCCATTACCAGAGAACACGCACCAATGTGCTGATTACCAGAATAAAACAGCCGACCGATTAGGTTGCACTAAGCGGAAGAGGGCACCCCACTTGGACCGATCAGGTTGCACTAAGTGGAAGAGTCCCTCCCGGCTTGGGGCAATTAGGTTGCACTAAGTGGAAGAAGAGCATCGCTCTTGTCCTCACATCACAACAAAGGAGACCCAGCACAGGAATGTTCACCACCATCGCCACCCCTGAGAACGTCACCCAGCAACTCCGCGACCTCACCGCCAACTGTACCACCCGCGATGCCGCCCAGTGCTGCATGGCCGTGGCCTCCGCCATCCAGACCCATCCCGACCGGGGCGCGCGCCTCATGGGTCTGGCCGCCGCTTTCCTCCTGGCCGCCGAAGCCTCCGGGCTGCCGGTTCCCGACCTCATGGGCTATGCCCGCAACTGCATGAACACCGCCGAAGGCAAGCGCCCTGAGTTCGCTGCCGTCAGCACCTACATCGAGAAGGAGATTCTCCATGGCTAACACCGAGAACGACAAGAACAAGAAACCCAAGCAGCACACCACCCCCAAGGCCGAGGCCCTGTTCGTCCACATCGTGGAGCCGGACCACGGCACCAAGGAGTTCCCCGACGAAGAGGGCTCCTTCACCGTCACCCTGCGGATGCCGGAAGAGCAGGCCCAGCGTTTCCTCGATTCCCTCAACGAGGAGCTGGAAGAAGCCCAGGCCCAGATGGACAAGGAGTTCGCCTCCCTGTCCGTGGCCACCCGCAAGAGCCTGAAGCACCCCACCTTCGTGATGCCCGGCACCGAAGAATATGACCGCGAGACCGAAGAGCCCACCGGATACATCCTGTTCCGCTTCAAGACCAAGGCCAAGTACACCAACAAGCAGGGCAAGGTCATGGACCGCAAGGTGGCGGTCTTCGATTCCATGCTGTCCCCCGTGAGCCTGAGCGCCGAGCCCGGCTGGGGCTCCATCATGCGCGTCTCGTTCACGGCCCGGCCCTACTTCGTCAACGGCACCGGCAAGGCCGGCCTGACGTTCTACCTGAACGCCGTCCAGATTCTCAAGCTGAACGCCTCCGGCGAACGCTCCGGCACCGACTACGGCTTCGCCTCCGAGGACGACGGCTTCACCGCCGACGACATGCCCGCCGACCAGCCCGTAGCCCCGGTGACTGGCGGCAGCGAGGACGCCCAGCCCGATGAAGTCCCGTTCTAGCAGCTCCCTGAGCGCGAAGGTCAAACGCTACAAAGCGTGGGCCGCCGTGCGGAACGACACCGGGTTCCGCAGCCAGTTCGAGGCCGATGTGTCCCGGTCCCTGCCCGACGATGCCGCCCGGTACGAAGCCGGGCGCATCCCGTACACGGTCACGACCACACGGCACTACACCCCGGACTGGCTGCTGCCCAGGCAGGCCATCGTCCTCGAAGCCAAAGGCCGCTTCACGCTGGAGGACAGGAACAAGATGCTCATGGTGAAGGCCCAGTATCCCAAGCTGGACATCCGCCTCATCTTCCAGCGCCTCAGCCAGAAAGTCACCAAGACCATGACCGTGCAGGACTGGTGCGACAAGCACGGCTTCCCCTGCTGCAAGGGGCCTGCCGTCCCTGACGCATGGCTCAAGCACAAACCCACCGCCGCCGGGAAGAAGGCCTTCGCCGCCCTCTTCCCGCAGGTGGCCTGATTGGAGGAGACCCGTCATGTACAGGCATGAACAGGCAGAACAGTCATCCTTCATGCAGCATGAACCCTGTCCCGCCTGTCGCTCCCGTGGCGAAGACGCCAAGGGGAACAACCTTGCCCGCTACTCCGACGGGCACGGGTACTGTCATGCCTGCGGATACTACGAATCAGCCGAAGGCGAGGGCAAGGCCGGCAAGCCAGGTGCCGCCAAGGCCCGCCCCACGTTCGAGGCGCTCCCCTGCGACATCCTCCCGCTCAAGCAGCGCGGCATCGACGCCGCCACCTGCGAGAAGTTCGGCTACGGCATCGGTCGCTGGGGCAAGGAGAAAGCCTGGTGCCATGTGGCTCCCTACCGGGATGCCGAGGGCCGGGTGGTGGCCCAGCACATCCGGCTGGAAGGCAAGGACTTCAAGTGGCTGGGCGACAGCAAGGACGCCTTGCTCTTCGGACGCCACCTCTGGCGCTCCGGCGGCAGGCGGGTCATCGTCACGGAAGGCGAGATAGACTGCCTGACCATCTCCATGTTGCAGGACAACAAGTGGCCCGTGGTCTCCCTGCCCAACGGGGCCAGCGCCGGGGCCAAGGCCATCCGGCAGAACCTCGAATGGCTGGAGACCTTCGAGGAGGTCATCCTCTGCTTCGACATGGACGAGCCGGGACGCAAGGCGGCGCAGGAATGCGCCATGCTCCTGACCCCAGGCAAGGCCAAGATTCCCTATCTGCCCTGCAAGGACGCCAACGAATGCCTGGTCAAAGGCAAGACCAGGGAACTCATCAGCGCCCTGTGGGACGCCCAGCCCTACCGGCCCGACGGCATCGTCGCCGGTCAGGACCTCTGGGACAAGGTGCGCCAGAGCCCGCCCAAGGGCTACGGCATCCCCTATCCCCAGCTCAACGACAAACTCCACGGCCTTCGCCTTGGCGAGCTGTACCTGTTCACCGCAGGCTCCGGCATCGGCAAGTCCACCATCGTCAACGAGATAGCCTACCATCTCAAGATGGTGCATGGCCTGCCCCTTGGCGTCATCGCCCTGGAGGAATCCGTCTCCCGCAACCTCCGCCGCTACCTCGGCATCCATCTCAACAAGCCCCTCCACCTCCCCGAAGTCCACGAGAGCATCCCCGAAGCCGACCTCAAGGCCGCCTTCGATGCCGTGACCGGGGACAACAAGTGGTTCGCCTATGACCACTTCGGCTCCTCCGACATCGACAACCTGCTGTCCAAGCTCCGCTACATGGTGGTGGGCCTGGGCTGCAAGGTCATCGTGCTGGACCACATCTCCATCGTGGTCTCGGCGCTGGACGAGGCCGGAGGGGAATCCGAGCGCAAGGTCATCGACAAACTGATGACCAAGCTCCGTTCCCTCATCGAGGAGACCGGGGTCATGGTGCTGGCCGTGGTCCACCTCAAGCGGCCCGACAAGGGCAAGAGCTTCAACGAGGGCCGGCAGGTGAGCCTCACCGACCTGCGCGGCTCCGGCTCCCTGGAGCAGGTGAGCGATGTGGTCATCGCCCTGGAGCGCGACCAGCAGGGGGACGAACCCAACCTTGCCAGCATCCGGGTCCTCAAGAACCGTCCCATCGGGGAGACAGGCCCGGCAGGTGCCGTGACCTACGACCCGGAGACGGGCCGCCTCACCCCGGCGGACGGGGAGAGCTTCGGCTTCAGCCAGTACAACGACAACCAGGAACAACAGGAGTTCTGAACATGACGAACACCGAGAACACAACCCCTTCCTTCCAGGCCCCCCAGACCTTCACCACCCCCACCCTGCCCGGCGTCAGCCTCCGTGTCCTGCTGGATGCCGAGGGCCAGCCGTGGTTCGTGGCGCGGGACGTGGCTCTGGCTCTGGGGTATGCCCTTCCGCCCAAAGCTATCCTTTACCATTGTAAGTATGCGAAAATACTAAAAGGTTCCGATTCGGAACTTTTGACTTCCAGCCCCCGTGGCCTCTCCATCATTCCCGAATCCGACGTGTATCGCCTCATCATGCGCTCCAAGCTGCCGGATGCCGCACACTTCCAGGACTGGGTGGTCGAGGAGGTCCTGCCTTCCCTGCGTAAGACGGGCCGCTACAGCCTCATCCCCGACGACCCCACGTCCCTGGGCCTGCCCGACTTCCGCAATCCCGTGGAAGCGGCCAAGGCATGGGCGCTGGCCATCGAAGAGAAGCAGGAGGTGGAAGGCAGGCTGGCCATCGCCGAGCCCAAGGCCGCCGTCTACGACGAGGTGGTGGCTCCCAATATTCTCACCCTGACCGACTTCTGCCGCCGCCTCGAAGGCGTCAACATCATGGCGGTCAAGCGTTCCCTGTGCGTGGCCAGTGTCTTCTATGTGGCCCCGGATGGTGGCTACCGTGTCTATGCCCGCTACCGTGACACCCACTTCGCGGAGAAGTTCGACAAGGACTACGGCAGCCGGACCTTCCACGTCCTGCCCGAAGGCCAGAAGCTCCTGACGCGCCTGTACCACGAGGGCAAGCTCATCATGAAGAAGGGCTTCACCGCCCCTTCCAGGGACAAGGGCGTCTCCCATGCAGCGTGAGCTGTATGATGGTCTCGATACCGGCTGGATACCCACGTCCGATACACCTGCCCTGCTCTTCGACATAGAGACGGACGGCCTGCTGGATTCATGCAGCAAGGTCCACTGCATCTGTGCCAAGGAGTATCCCGGCGGCAGGACCTATTCCTTCGGACCGGGCCACATCGAGGAGGGGCTGGAGCTGCTGGCTTCGGCCCCTCTCCTCGTTGCCCACAACGGCCTGTGCTTCGACAGCCCGGCGCTGGCCAAGCTCTATCCTGATGTCCGCCTCCCCGAACAGCTCTTCGATACCCTCACAGCAAGCCGCCTCATCTGGACCAACCTCAAGGACCTGGATTTCGAGCGCCTCCGCAAACAAGCCAGGCGCAAAGGCGGCGTCCCGTTCCCGGCCAAGCTCTGCGGCAAGCACAGTCTTGAGGCGTGGGGCTACCGCCTCGGCGAGTACAAAGGGGAGTACGGGAAGAAGGAGGACGCATGGGCGGCGTGGTCCCAGGAGATGCAGGACTACTGTATGCAGGACGTGGAGGTACTGGACAAACTCTACCGCCTCATCCTCGAACAGGACTACAGTCCCGAAGCCCTGGCCATCGAGCATGAGTTCCAGAAGGTCATCTTCCAGCAGGAACAGGACGGAGCCCCGTTCGACGAGCGGGAAGCCATGTCCCTCTATGCCTCCCTCTGCGCCAAGCGGGACGACATCAAACGCACGCTGTGCGAGATGTTCCCGCCCAAGCGGATGGAGGAGGTCTTCATCCCCAAGGCGAACAACAAGACCCGTGGTTATGTGAAGGGGCAGCCCTTCATCAAGGTCCGGTATGTGGAGTTCAACCCCGGCAGCACCAAGATGATTGCCGAGCGCCTCGCCGGAGACTACGGCTGGCAGCCCTCCGAGTTCACCCCCACCGGCCTGCCCAAGGTCGATGGCGACACCCTGGGCTCCCTCGACTACCCACCCTGCCCCCTGCTCTGTGAGTACCTCGAACTCACCAAGATAATGGGGATGCTGGCCGACGGGAACAACGGCTGGCTCAAGCTGGTGCGCGACGGCAAACTCCACGGTCGCGTCATCACCTGCGGGGCCGTCACCGGAAGATGCACACACAACAGTCCCAACCTGGCCCAGATTCCGGCGCACGGCACCTACGGCCATGCCTGCCGCTCCCTGTTCCGCGTGGACCCTGCCCGGCCCGGATGGGTGCAGGTGGGGGCCGACGCCAGCGGCCTTGAGCTGCGGATGCTCGGCCACTACATGGCCCGCTATGACGGCGGGGCCTATGTGCGGGAACTGCTGGACGGTGACATCCACACCGCCAACCAGAAGGCCGCCGGTCTGGCCACAAGAGACAATGCAAAGACCTTTGATTGTGGAGGTCTATAAACCCGTCTAATTCAGGGAACACCCTTCAAGGGCAATCCTGAGCGAAGCCATCCGGTCAGTATATGAAGGAGGTAGTATGAAAACCTGCATCATATGCGGACAAACAAAACCGTTAGCTTCCTTTTCAAAATCATCTTCAAACGCTGACAAGCATGACAATAGGTGCAGAGAATGCAAACATGCTTCCTATATAAAGAAAAGGTCTGAGAACTACTTTCTTTATTATTGCAGCGGAAAAAAGAGTGAATGCAAGAAAAAAGGAATCCCATTCAATCTCACCCCTGAATATCTGTCCTCGATATGGACGGGAATCTGTCCTATATATGGGACCCCAATCAGTAGGGCAGCGGAGGGGAATGGTTCTCACAAATCAGCACATCTTGACAGAATAGACCCAAGCAAAGGGTATGTCATTGGAAATGTTGCTTGGATAAGCGGGAGGGCGAATCGCATCAAATATAATGCGACAGCTCAAGAATTGAGAAAGATAGCTGACTGGATGGAACGTGCAACGACTATCCGAAAGGAGTAGCCCCAAGCGGGGCGAAACGGCGGGCAATGATGATATAGTCTGCTCTACATGGCAACATGTAGCTGGATGCAATTCCGGGGCTGTAGTAGCGACACAGCCTGAACATCAAGGTATCTATGCCTTCCTCTACGGAGCGGGCGACACGAAGCTCGGCTCCATCGTGGAACCCTACGCCTCCCCGGCACGACAGGCCCAGATAGGCAAGCGCCTCAAGGCCAAGTTCTTCAAGGCCATCCCGGCCATCAAGTGCCTCATCGACGATGTGCAGGCCGCCGTCTCGGCCCGCCCCTGGCTCTATGGCATCGACAAACGTCGCCTGCACGTCCGCTCCAAACACGCGGCCCTGAACACCCTGCTCCAGTCTGCCGGTGCCGTGCTGGTCAAACTGGCCACGGTCATCTGCAACAAGGAAGCCAAGGCCCGCTTCGGCTGGGTCCAGGGCAGGGATTATACCCAGATACTCCACGTCCACGACGAGGCCCAGTTCCAGTGCCCGGCGGAACATGCCGAGGCCCTGGGCAAGCTCTTCGTGGAATCCATCGAGATGGCCGGACGGCACTTCGCCATGCGCTGTCCGACCACAGGCGAATACAAGATAGGCAACAACTGGGCAGAGACCCACTAAACCCACCCTTCCACAATGAACGTACTCATCGCTTGCGAATTTAGCGGGCGGGTACGGGATGCCTTCATCGCAGCCGGGCATAATGCCATTAGCTGTGACCTTGAACCAACGATTACCGCCGGTCCGCATCATCAGGGCGACATCCTTGAATATCTGGACAAAAACCAGAACAGGTTTGACCTGATGATTGCCCACCCTCCCTGTACATATCTTTGTTCAAGCGGACTGCACTGGAACAGCAGGAGACCTGAGAGACAGGCAAAAACAGAAGAGGCCATAGATTTCGTCATGCGCCTCATGTCTGTCAACATCCCCATGATTGCCATTGAAAATCCGATTGGCTGTCTGTCCACTGCCATCAGGAAACCCGACCAGATAATCCAGCCCTACCAGTTTGGCGAAGACGCATCCAAAGCCACCTGTCTGTGGCTTAAAAACCTGCCTCCCCTCATTCCCACCCAATATGTCGAACCGCGAATCGTGAATGGAAAGCCCCGCTGGGGGAACCAGACCGATACCGGACAAAATAAACTTCCGCCTTCCGCTGGCAGGTGGAAGCTGAGAAGCATTACCTACAAAGGCATTGCCTCCGCTATGGCATCCCAGTGGGGATGCCTGAAATAACCAATCACAAAGGATACCCCATGCTCGAACAGTTCTCCCTCATCCCCGTCACCCGCACCGTCGTCACCCGTCGCGAACATCCCGATGTCTCCCTGTTCTTCACCAAGAAGGGCGACCTCGTGTTCCTCTTCTCCCCTGAGTTCCTGGCTTCCGACGACCACATGCTGGCCCTGGGCTCCAAGGTCCTGTGCGGCTACGCCGCCGGCTCCGGCGAGTTCCTCATCACCCCCGCCGAAGAAGGCCAGAGCAATGCCCGCACCATCGGCAAACGCCCCGGCTTCAAGGGTGCGGGCCAGCTCGTCATCCCCTGCCGCAACCTGCCCGAAGGCATCACGCCGTGGGAAGGCCGCATCACCGCCGCCACCGCCTGCCATGAGGGCAGCGTCGTGGTCGATGCCGCGATTCAGCCCCTCCAGTAGGGCATCCCTCTCTCCCCTCCCGTGCCCCGCCGCCCGGCCTCATAGGGCGGCACTACTTTTTTCAAAGGAGCAAACATGAGCCTCTTCATCAACACCGGCAACAAGGCCCCCATGTCCATCGACCTCATCGAACTGAGCCTCAAGACCACCTGGGCCGCGTTCACGGACGCCGTGGCCAAGGCCGAAGATGCCGGCGTCAGCGTTACCCTGTTCAAGAAGGACGAACTGGACAGCCTCAAGGACATGGAGCTGTCCAACATCCGTGGCCTGAAGCTCGGTGCCCACATGGACCTGAACGTCATGTAGGGGCAAGGATGAAAGTCGTCATCCTTGAAGAACACGGCATCGACTTTGCCTTTGCCGGGCTTGGTCTGTCGTTCAGCGTCACCTCCTCGACTATCCATGAGGGCCTCCTCGTCTCTCCCGACGACCCTCTTTTCGACAGGATGATGTGCCGGGCCGAGAAGCTGTCCGGCCTTGGTGGTGGGCATGACAAGTTCCTGCGCTCCATCATGGTGAACATGGCCATCACTGCCCCCATGTACTGGTGGAAGCAGTTCGACACCTACAAGGTGGGAACTGTCACCCAGTCTGAATCCACCATGCATACGCTGATGGTCTTCCCCATCAACGCCCGGATGTTCGAGGGGGAAATCAGCCCTGTCTTCATCAAGACCATGGAAGACTTCCGCCTGGCCGGGGACTTCGATGCCCTCAACCGCCACCTGCCCCAGTCCTTCTTGCAGACCCGCGCGGTCTCCACCAACTATGCGGCCCTGCAAAACATCATCAGGCAGCGACAGAACCACAAACTTCCTGAGTGGAGCCTGTTCGTGGAAGAAGTCCTCAATCAGTGCCGCTACCCCAAGCTCCTCTGGCCCGACTGTCTCCGTAAATCCTAGCAAAAAGGTTTGGTTGCACTAAGTGGAAAAGAAGAAAAAACGTGTCCTGCTCATCGACGCGGATGTCCTTGCCTATCAGGCATGTGCAGGAACAGAGAAAGTCATCTGCTTCGACGGGGACAATTGCTTCCCCATCGGCAGCCTTACCGAGGCCATGTGGTCCTTTTCCTACCGTATGGAGTTCATCAAGGACACCCTGGGGACGAAGGATGCCATCCTCTGCTTCTCCGGGGATACCGGGGAGAACTTCCGCAGGGGGCTCTATCCTCCCTACAAGACCAACCGTGTGGGCAAGCCCAAGCCTGTGGCCCTCTCCGCCCTGCGCGACAGCATCATCAACGGCAGCGGCGAGACGGTCATGCGCGAGCCGACGCTGGAAGCGGACGACCTCCTGGGCATCCTCTCCTCCCGTCTGCGTACCGACGAAACGGAGACCGTGGTGGTCTCCATCGACAAGGACCTCCGCTCCATCCCCGGGCTGTTCTTCAACATTGGCAGGCCGGACGACGGCATCCAGGAAATCACGCAGGAAGAGGCCGACCGCTGGTTCATGATGCAGGCCCTCATGGGCGACATGACCGACAATTACCCCGGCTGTCCCAAGTTCGGCCCGGCCACCGCCGCCAAGGCCCTGGACGCCGTGGCCCCCACCCCCGGAGCCATGTGGCCCGTGGTGGTGGCCGCCTACGCCAAGGCCGGGTTCGGTGAAGATTACGCCCTGACCATGGCCCGCCTGGCCCGCATCCTGCGGGACGGGGAATACGACTTCAACACGAAAAAGGTGAACCTATGGGAACCTCCTGCAATGCGCTAGTTTGCTGCGAACACTGCGCCTATGCCGGACGCCAGGGCCACGAAGAGCCCTGCAAATGGTGCAGTTATTATTCCGATTTCGTCCTCGACATCCGGCGCATCACGCCGCCCGCCTCCGCCGTGACTGTGCTTGAGCCCTGCCATACGCACTCTTCCTCCGGGAGCAAGCCCGCCCACTACAGCGGCATGGCCGTGGATGTCATCGACTTCTGCCTTCACAACGGCATCCCCTATCCCGAAGGCAACATCATCAAGTACGTCTGCCGCTGGCGCAAGAAGGGCGGCATCGCCGACCTTGAGAAGGCCCGCGACTACCTCGACCGCCTCATCGCTCACGAGCAGAGCAAAGGAGCTGCCCATGTCTAAGCATGATGACGGCCTGGCCATGCTGGCCCGGTTCATGACCGCCATGGAACAGCCCGTCTCCCAGGGCTGGGACGACAGGAGCGGTGCGGAACTGGGAATGAAGCTCATCGCCGAGGAAGCCTGCGAACTGGAACAGGCTTTCCGGGGGCTTTGGGGGGTCGCTCCCCTGCCCGCCGCCGAAGGCCGGGCCAACTTCGTGAAGGAGCTGGCCGACCTCATCTACGTTTGCTACTGGCTGGCCACCCGCCTGGGCATCGACATCAACGAGGCCCTGCGCCTCGTGCATGAATCCAACATGTCCAAGCTGGACCCGGAAACGGGCAAGCCCCTCAAGCGGGCCGACGGCAAGGTCCTGAAAGGCCCGGCCTACCATGCCCCGGACCTCGGCCATGTGGTCAGGTCCGTCCCTGTGACCCTCAACTAGGAAGAAGCCATCATGGAACAGAACCAGAAGGAAAAGCAGCCCACCCTCTACGTCATGCTCGGCCTGCCGGGCGCAGGCAAAAGCACCTATGTGGATGCCTGCCTCGTCCCCCAGGGCGTGCAGGTCATCTGCCCCGACGACCTCCGTGCCGCCCACGGCCACCGCTTCTACGGCCCGCTGGAGCAGCAGATTCACGGCATGGCCTACACCTTCGCCCGCGCCCACATGCTGCGCGGCCTGGACGTGGTTGTGGATGAATGCACCGTCCGCGCTTCCTATGTGAAACGCTGGAAGCGCCTGGCCGAAGACATGGGCTATGCGCTCAAGGTCATCCACCTGACCACCGACCACACCGTCTGCACGGAGCGCCGCCGCGAGAACACCCCGGACTTCCCGCTGGAAGTCATCAGCATGAAGGAATCCAGCCTGAAGCTGAACATGCCCGACATCCTGGCCTGCCTTGGCCCCGATGAATACATGGAGGAGTAATGTCCGGTCCCCTCCTCCTCGCCCAGTCCTTCGACCCGGCCTTCGTGTCCCTGCTCGAAAAGCTCCGCAAAAAATACCCTGCGGAGCTTTTCTCGTTGACGGGCATCGCACCGGAACAGCTTGACATCGACTTCATGAGCCGCCAGTTCTTCCGCGCATCCAACCGCAAGGGCTCGGCCACGGCTGACCACAGCATCGACCCCAACGCCAACGTCAGCGGGCGCGGTGTCATCACCTTCAATTACGAGGTGCCCAAGCCGTACATGAAGCTGAACTCCCTCTACAACCTGTGGCGCACCCTGTGCGAGCAGTTCACGATGGAAGCCGCCGACGCCGCCATCGAAGCCGAGATATGCGGTGCCCTCTACATCAACGATAGCTGGGACATCGGTCGCCCCTACTGCTTCAACTACTCCATGTACGACATCGCCCTGGAGGGCCTGAAGATGGGGGGCCGTCTCGACATCGTCCCGGCCAAGGGCCTGTTCACCTTCCTGCGTCATGTGGAGCAGTTCACGGTCTATGCCGCCAACAGCACCCTGGGCGCTACCGGCCTGGCCGACCTGCTCATCGTCATCTCCCGCTATGTGGACGACATGCTGGACACCGGCTACGACAACCACATCAAAGTCGGCGGCACGAGCCGGGTGTGGACCTATGTGGCCGAACACCTGACCTCGCTCATCTACACGCTCAACTGGGAGTTCCGTGGCAACCAGAGCCCGTTCACCAACGTGAGCGTCTATGACGACAACTTCCTGGGCCAGCTCGTGCCCGCCTATGTCATCAATGGCAAGGCCCCCCGTATCGAGACCGTGAAGAAGGTGCAGGACATCTTCCTCTCCTGCTTCAACCAGGTCCTGGAACGGGACCCCGCCACCTTCCCTGTGGTGACGGCCTGCTTCTCCCTGGCCGAAGACGGCAAGGAACTGGCCGACCCTGCCTTCGTCAAACGCATCGCCGAACACAATTTGAAATTCGGCTTCATCAACATCTATGTGGGCGAGACCAGCACCCTTTCGTCTTGCTGCCGTCTGCGGTCGAACATCAACGACCTCGGCTATGCCAATTCGTTCGGGGCTGGCAGCACCAAGATTGGCAGTCTTGGTGTGTGTACTCTCAACCTGCCCGCCCTTGCGCGGGATGCTTCCGCAGAGACCGCCGGCAAAGACAATGAGGCCGCTGTCCGGGAGATGCTGGAAATGGTGGGTGCCATGACGCAGATGGTGGGTTTCATCAACCACGCCAAACGCTGCTTCATCGCCGACCGTATCGAACGCGGCAGCCTGCCGCTGTACAAGCTCGGCTATATGGAGCTGAAGCGCCAGTTCTCCACCTGTGGCTTCACCGGCCTGTATGAGGCCGTCCATATCCTCGGCTACGACATGCGCGAGCCGGAAGGCCTGGAGGTCGCCAAGCGCATCCTTGAGCGCATCAACCAGACCAACGGCTTCCTGACGGAACTGCTGGGCACCCCCCACAACATGGAGCAGGTCCCCGGCGAATCCAGTGCCGTCAAGCTGGCCAGGAAGGACAGCCTCCGTGGCTGCAATCCCGAAGGCTGGGAGCTGTACTCCAACCAGTTCGTCCCCCTCTGGGAAGAAGGCGTGGACCTGCTGGACCGCATCCGCATCCAGGGCGAGCTGGACGGCTACTGCACCGGCGGGGCCATCTGTCACCTCAACGTGGCCGACCGCATCGAGAAGCCGGAGACCATGGAAGCCCTCATCCGCCATGCGGCTGCCTCCGGCGTGGTGTACTTCGCCATCAACTACGCCATCAACCGCTGCCTCGACGGTCACATGACCGTGGGCCACGGCGTGGACTACTGCCCCATCTGCGGCAAACGCATCACCGATACCTACACCCGTGTGGTGGGCTTCCTCACCAACACCAAACACTGGAACGCCACCCGTCGCGAACACGACTGGCCGTACAGGACGTTCCTCAAAACCAAGGAGCCGACAGCATGACCACTTGCCTTCTCACCTTCATCGGCGCTTTCGCCGGTTTCATCGCCGCCGAAGCCTTCCTCCGCTGGTGGGACAACCGCCCCAAGAAGATGGTCTAGGCCGTGGACGGCATCATCTGTGCCATCTGCGTCTTCCTGATTTGTGCAGCAATCGCCAACTCTGGCCCCTCTTATGATTGATTTTGAAAACACCGGGAGGCGTGGATGATTCGCATTATCGGCTCTGAGATAAACCTGCGCCACCGTGCGCTGGAAGTGTACGTCTCCGGCTGCATCCGTGACTGCCCCGGCTGCCACAACCCGGAGGCCCAGGCCTTCGGTAACGGGATGCGCTGGGACAAATGGCTCACGGCCAACCGCTACAAGCTGGCCACCGGCACCTTCCGCAACGTCTGGATTCTGGGGGGCGACCTCCTGTGCCAGCCGGAGCCTGCGGAAGTGGAGGAGTTCCTCCGCTCCCTGCGCCACATCATGCCTGAAGAGATGGACCTGTGGCTGTGGACAGGGGCGTACAGGAAGGATGTCCCTTCCTCTGTGCTGCGGCATATCGACTGGCTCAAGACCGGTCCCTATGTCCGTGACCTGCCTGAAAAATCCGTGGCCCTGCCCGACGGTACGGACCTTGCCCTCGCTTCCGAAAACCAGGAGTTGTTCCGTGTATCCCCCCCTCGTCCCCTCGGTTAAGGCCAAGGTCCAGACCCTCGATGACCTTCCCCTCACGGAAGAACTCGTCGATGGTCTGGACAAGCTCGTGCCCCACCGCTGCCCCGCCGTCTCGCAGAGCGAGCGGGAGATATGGATGTACGCCGGCAAGCGGGCACTGGTCGATGCTCTCCTGGTCGCCTGCAAGCGCCAGAAAGAGAAGCCCCTCCTCTAACCCTCAACCCGCAAGGAGCTATCGTGTGTAGCAGCAGCATTTTCGGTGGTGCCCCCAGCAAGCCCAAGGTGGTGGAGGCCCCGCAGCCCCAGGTGGCCGCCACCCCGCCCCCGGCGGAAGAAGTGGCCGAGGCCCCTGTGGTGAACGAAGGCGCTAAACGCCAGAACGCCAACTCCGCCAAGCGCAAGGGCACCTCCGCCCTGCGTATCAACCTGAACGTGGGCGGCGTCGGCGGCGGCACAGGAGGCGGCACCAGTGGCCTCTCCATCCCCCGCTGATACCGGCCAGACCTCCCGGTCCCGTTACGAGGCCCTCTCCATCGACCGCCAGCCCTACCTCGACAGGGCGCGTGACTGCTCCGCCCTCACCCTCCCCTACCTCATCCCCCGTGACGATATGCCCGACGGCAAAAAGCTCCCCTCGCTCTACCAGAGCGTGGGGGCCAACGGGGTGACGAACCTCGCCTCCAAGCTCCTCATGACCATGCTCCCGCCCAACGAGCCCTGCTTCCGGCTGCGGGTCAACAACATGGTCATGGAGAAGGAGGTCGAGGAAGAGGACAAGGATTTCCAGACCAAGGTGAACAAGGCCCTGTCCCGCGTGGAGCAGGCCGTGCTTGCCGACATCGAGGCCACCTCCGACCGTCCTGTGGTCCACGAGGCCAACATGCACCTCATCGTGGGCGGCAACGTCCTGTTCCACAACGACCCCAAGACGGGCCTGCGGATGTTCCCCCTGTCCCGCTATGTGGTGGACAGGGACAGCGCCGGGACGCCCATCGAAATCATCGTCAAGGAGAGCGTGAGCATCCGCGCCCTGCCCGAATCCTTCCTGAAAGACCTCCAGGAGATGGAGGGCGAGACGGGCCAGAACGTGACAAAGCTCCTGGAGGCCCGCTCCGGCGATGACGAGGTGGAGATTTTCACCCACCTGCGCCGCACTCCCAGGCTCTGGAAAATCCGGCAGGAATGCTTCGGCAAGGAAGTCCCCCGCTCCACAGGGAGTTACAAGGTGGACGAGTGCCCGTGGTTCCCCGTCCGCATGTACAGCATCTCCGGCGAGAACTATGGTCGCAGCTTCGTGGAGCAGCAGCTCGGCGACCTGACCAGCCTCGAATCCCTCAACCAGGCTATGGTCGAAGGGGCCATCGTCTCCTCCAAGACCCTGTTCTTCGTGGAGCCCAACAGCGTCACGGATTCCAAAGCCGTGGCCGAGGCCGCCAACGGCGACGTGCTGGAAGGCAGCGCCAACGACGTGACCAGCCTCCAGGTCCAGAAAGGGGCCGACTTCCAGGTGGTGGCCGCCAAGATTCAGGCCCTCGAACAATCCCTCAAGACCGCCTTCCTGATGATGGATGGTATCCGCCGCGATGCCGAGCGCGTCACGGCAGAGGAAATACGCATCATCGCCCAGGAGCTGGAGGCCGGGCTCGGCGGCGTCTACACCACCGTAGCCCAGGAGTTCCAGCTCCCCTACATCCGCAGCCGCATGGCCGCCATGTCCAAACAGCGGCGCATCCCCGAACTGCCCAAGCAGCTCGTGGCCCCCGCCATCGTCACCGGCTTCGAGGCCATCGGGCGCGGAACGGACAAGAACAAGCTCATGGAGTTCCTCCAGGTGGGCGCGGGGACCTTCGGGGAATCCTTCCTCAGCATCCTCAATCCCCACAACGCCATCGAGCGCCTGGCTTCCGCCATGGGCATCTCCACCGAGGGCCTCATCAAGACACCGGAAGAGATGCAGGCCGAGAGCCGGCAGGCCCGGCAGACGGCCCAGGGCCAGATGATGATGGAGAAACTCGGCCCTGAGATAATCCGGCAGGGCGGGAACCTTTTGAACCAATCCCAGTAAGGAGACATCCATGTCCAACGAACACAAGCAGGCAGCCCAGGAACAACAGCCCGTGACCGCCCCCGCCAAACAGGCGGAGCAGCAGCCGGCCCAGCAGGCCGGACCCGGCGTCAAACAGGGCAAGGCCCCCCAGCCCGCCCTGACCCTGAGCCGCCCCGCCACCTCCGCCAAACATGACACGGCCAGGAAGACCGGGGCCGTGCCCATCGGCACCTCCGGCACCCTGTTCGTCGTCCACAACTAACAACGCCAAAAGAGGGAAACATGAGTGAGAACATCGTATCCAGCGTCGAAGCCCCGTATGACGTGGCCGGTCCCGAAGCCCCTGCCGGTACTGCTGCCGACGCTGCGAAGACTGACAAGGAACTGCCTGCTGGTGCCGGTGATGCTCCTGTGGCTGAAGGCGGCGACGCTGCCGCTGCGAAAGCTGACGACGCTCCCGCCGACGGCACCGACACCACCGCCGACGAACAGGAGGTCCTGGAGCGCATCGCCAAAGCTCCCAAGGAAGACGTGGCTGCGGCCCTGAAGGACAACGGCCTCGACTTCACCAAGTTCGAGCGGGAATACATCGCCAACGGCGACCTGAGCGAAAGCTCCTACAAAGAGCTGGAAAAGGCGGGCATCACCAAGAAGCATGTGGAAGCCTACCTGCGGGGCAACGAGGCCCTGATGCAGCAGACCATCACCGAGATAACGGACATGGCCGGCGGCATGGAAGGCTACCGCAGCGTCATCCAGTGGGCCGCCGACAACCTGCCCGAAGAGGAAATCACCGCCTACAACGAGGCCATGAACAGCGGCAACAAACCGCTCATCAAGATGGCCGTGTCCGGTCTGGTGTCCCGCTACCGGGCCTCGGAAGGCTCCGAGCCCGAACTGGTCAAGGGCCGTGCTCCTGCCGCCAACTCCGGTGCCAGTGCCGGTTTCGCCTCCAAGGAAGAGATGGTGGCCGCCATGAGAGACCCCCGTTACGGCAAAGACAGTGCCTACACCCGCGTGGTGGAGCGCAAGACCGGGGCCTCCACGTTCTTCGGTTACTAGGAGGTGGTCCTCATCAGCATCATCCTCACCGCAGCCCTGGCCTTCGACGGCCCTGACCTGCTCACCATCACCAAACACTACGAAGGCTTCAAGGCGCACCCTTATCTCTGCCCCGCCGGGGTCTGGACCATCGGCTACGGGCATACCGAAGGCGTGAGCAGGAACAGTCCTCCCGTCAGCAAGACGGAGGCCGAACAGCTCCTCATCAAGGACCTCACCGAGGCCACCGTCGCTGTCATCAAACATGCCGGTCCCGCCCTGTCCCAGAGCGCCTCGCCCGAAGAAGCCTACCGCCGCCTCGTTGCCCTCACCTCGTGGACCTTCAACCTGGGCGAAGGCAACCTCAGCTCCTCCACCATGCTCAAGCGCATCCGCGTCCTGGACTGGGACGCCGCCGCCAACGAGATGCTGCGCTGGGACAAGGCCACCGTCGGCGGGCGCACCGTCGCCCTGCCCGGCCTGACCAAGCGCCGCAAGACCGAGGCCCACTACTTCAGGACCGGCAAGGTCCTCCTCTTCTGACCATCGAGCCCCACAGGAGGAAAGGAACGTCATGTGGACCTTCCTTGCCCGGCTTGGGGCTTCCCTCATCGGCAAAATCCTGCCCGACAGGAGCGCCGTCAATCAGGCCCAGTCCCGCATCAATGAAGCGGAAGTGGCCGGTGCCCCGCCCTCCCGGCTCCGCCTGTGGCGCAGCTTCCTCGGCTGGGTCCTGGCCCTCCTGTTCACCTGGGAAGTCCTTGGCCGCCTCATCATCGTCCCCGTCTTTTTCCCCCAATGGGGAAAGAGCCTGCCCCCTTCCAGCCTCGACCAGGTGATGTCCCTGCTCATGTACATGCTTGGCGTGGGCTTCTAACCACCAACCCAAGGAGCAAGCCATATGGCTGAGAACCTGACCCTCTCCCTCCCCGGCCAGAAAGCCCTGTCCGGCGAGAGCGACGCCCTCTTCATGAAGACCTTCACCGGTGAAGTGATGACCGCCTTCGAAGAGCGCAACGTCATGAAGGACCTGCATCGCGTCCGCACCATCGACCACGGCAAGTCCGCCAGCTTCGCCCTGCTGGGCAAGGCCGCCGCCCGCTACCACACCCCCGGCACCGCCATCCTCGGCAGCAACAAAATCGCCACCGAGGAACGCACCATCAACATCGACGACCTGCTCATCGCCGACGTGGCCATCTACGACCTGGATGATGCCAAGAACCACTACGACGTGCGCCAGGAATATTCCAAGCAGCTCGGCTGGGCTCTGGCCCGCGAGTTCGACAAGAAGACCATGCGTGTGGGTGTCCTGGCCGCCCGTGCCTCCGGCCTCATCGCCGACGAACCCGGCGGCTCCGTCATCAAGGGCGGTCCCACCGTGGAGACCGACGGCGAGAAGCTGGCCGAAGCCATGTTCTCCTGCGCCCAGATTTTCGATGAAAAGGACATCATCGAATGGGAGCGCACCCTCATCGTCCGTCCCGCCCAGTATTACCTGCTGGCCCAGACCACCAAGGTGCTTAACCGTGACTGGGGCGGTGCCGGTGTTTACGCCGATGGTTCCGTCCTCAAGGTCGCGGGCATCCAGATTATCAAATCCAACAACCTGCCCAACACCAACATCGCCAGTGCCGTCACCGGTGAAAAGAACACCTACTATGGCGACTTCACCAACACCGTGGCCCTCTGCATCCAGAAGGAAGCCATCGGCACCGTGAAGCTGAAGGACCTGACCGTGGAAAAGTCCGGCTCCGACTTCCATATCATGTACCAGTCCACCATGATGGTGGGCAAGTACGCCATGGGCCACGGCATCCTGCGCCCCGGCTGCGCCATCGAAATCTCCAAGGCCGCTGCCTAGTCTTACCCTGACGAACCCCTAAACATACCCCGCAGGTGCCCTCAAAGCCCTGCGGGGTTTTTTACGGCCAAGGAGGGCCACAGGATGCCTACCAACACCACTACGGCCATCTTCACCACGCCCACATCCGAACTGTCCGCCGTCAACATCATCCTTTCCGGTATCGGGGAAGCGCCTGTGAACTCCCTGTCCGATACCACTTCGGACGTGGCCGTCGCCCTCAACATCCTTGCCGAGGTCTCCAAGGAAGTGCAGACCGAAGGCTGGCAATGGAACACCGAGGACGACTACCCCCTCACCCCCGGCGATGACGGGCGCATCAAGCTCCACCCCAGCATCGTCCGGGTCCACTTCCGGGACCCCGATGACAGGGAACTGGTCATCCGTGGCCAGTACGTCTACGACCGCATCCGTCATACCTACATCTTCCCCAGGGAAACGGCCATCAAGGTGACGGTGACGCTGCTCCTCGGCTTCGAGCAGCTCCCCGAAGCCTGCCGCCGCTACATCGCCCTCAAGTCCCTGCGTGTCTTCCAGGAACGTGTGGTGGGCTCCAACACCCTCTCCGCCTTCCACCAGCAGGACGAGGCCCGCGCCCGCGCCCAGATGCAGGCCGAGGAACGCAAGGCCGACAGGCCCAACATCATCAAGGGCACCCTGCCCCCCACCGGGACATGGCGGCCTGTGACCGCCCTGTACAACAGGGGCATAGGGAGGCTGCGGTAAGCATGGGCCAGCTCGTTTCCTCTTCCATCCCCAACCTCATCTCCGGCGTCAGCCAGCAGCCCCAGAACGTCCGCCTGCCCACCCAGGGCGAGGAACAGGTCAACTGCTTCTCCTCGGTGACGGACTTCCTCAAACGCCGCCCGGCCATGAACAGCGTGGCCCGGCTCATGGATGCCGCAACGGCCAGGGGCCTGGGGTCGTCCGTGTTCATGCATCCCATCAACCGGGACGAGCGGGAAAAATACCTCGTCCTCATCTACAAGGACGGCATCAAGGTCTTCGACCTCGACGGCACCGAAAAGACCGTGACGGTCGATGAATCGGCCAAAGCCTATCTGGCCCAGGCCCAGGACCCCATGGCCGACTTCCGCGCCCAGACCATCAATGACTACACCTTCATCGTCAACCGCCGTGTGACGGTCAAGGCCGATGCGGAGAGCCTGACGCCAAAACGTCCCCCGGAGGCCCTGGTCTTCATCAAGCAGGCCAGCTACAACACCACCTACACCGTGACCCTGGGCGAAGGCGAAGGGGCCGTCTCCGCAGAGTTCACCACGCTGGACGGCGTGGCCCCCGCCGACGAGCCTGCCGACAGCCTCAGCTCCAAGGAGATAGCCGACAAGCTCACGGAAGCCATCAACAAGAACGGCGCGTATATCGCCCAAGCCGTGAACTCCACCATCTGGATTCGGACCAAGGACGGCAGCGATTTCAAGATAGCCGTTGCCGACACCCGCTCCAACACCCACACGTCCCTGTGCAAGGGCACCACCCAGCGGTTCAGCGACCTGCTCACCGCCGCCCCCCGCGACTTCGTGACCGAGGTCATCGGTGACGCCAGCTCCAGCTTCGACAACTACTATGTCCGCTTCGAGCCCATGGACGAAAACTCGGACTTCGGCACCGGCCTCTGGAAAGAGACGGTCAAGCCTGGCATCCCCAGCAAGCTGGATGCCGGCACCATGCCCCATGGCCTCATCCGCCAGGCTGACGGCACCTTCGCCTTCGGCAAGCTGGACTGGGCCGAACGGGCCTGTGGTGACGAGGATTCCGCCCCCCTGCCCTCCTTCGTGGACAGGACCATCAACGGCCTGTTCTTCTATCGCAACCGGCTGGCCTTCCTCTCCGAGGACAACGTGGTCATGTCCGAGACGGGCGAGTTCTTCAACTTCTTCGTCACCACCGTGACCACCATGGTGGATTCCGATGTCATCGACGTGGCCGCGTCCAACGTCAAATCCTCGCTGCTCCAGCACGCCGCCGTCTTCTCCGGGGGCATCATCCTGTTCAGCGACCAGACCCAGTTCACCATGGAGCATGATACGGTCCTCGCCAACGCCACCGTCAGCATCAAGCCGGTGACGGAGTTCGAGGCCGACATGTCCGCCGCTCCGGTCTCCGCCGGGAAGACGGTCTTCTTCGCCACCCGCCGTGGCGAGTGGGGCGGCGTGCGCGAGTACCTCACCCTGCCCGACAACAGCGACCAGAACGATGCCGCCGACGTGACGGCCCATGTGCCCCGCTACATCACAGGGGGCATCTTCAAGCTCATCTGCTCCACCAACGAGGACCTCCTGCTGGTCCTGTCGCGGAACAAGCGGGATTCCATCTGGCTCTACAAATACTACTGGAACGGCTCCGAAAAGATCCAGTCCGCCTGGAGCCGCTGGGACATGGCCGGCACGGTGCTTTCCGGGGCCATGTTCACCAGCAAGTTCTACTGCGTCATGGAATATGACGACGGCGTATGGCTGGAAGTCTGCGACTTCGCCCCGGCCTTCAAGGACCCCGGCGAGCCCATCGAATACTGCCTGGACCGCAAGGTCACGGAAGCGCGGTGCAGCGTCGGCCCGTATGACCAGGCCACCAAGACCACCACCATCACCCTTCCCTGGCCGGTCAGGGAAGGGCTCTCCCCCCTGCTCGTGACCAGGACGGCCCAGGGCCAGAAGGCCGGTGTCCTGCTGGACATCGTGAGCCATGGCGGGGACACGGTGACGGTCAGGGGCGATGCGTCCGGCAAAAAGTTCTTCGCCGGCATCCCCTACCGCAGCACCTACACCTTCTCGCAACAGGCCATCAGGGAGCAGAGCAAGGGCAATGCCATCACCACGGGCCGCCTCCAGCTCCGCAGCATGACCCTCAACTGTGACGACACCGGCTACCTTGAGATGGAAGTCACCCCCTCGTTCCGCCAGACCAGCCGCTACATCTTCACAGGGCGCGAGCTGGGCCACGGCACCAACGTCATCGGGAACATCCCCCTCTATACCGGCAAGATAAAGGTCCCTGTGCTGTCCCTGAACACGCAGGTCTCCATCGCCGCCACCTCGGCTTCCTTCCTGCCCTTCGCCCTCGTCAATGCGAGCTGGGAGGGCTTCTACAACACTAGACACAGGCAGGTATAGATGCTCCCCACCATCCCTCTACAGATGCGGCTCTTCGCCAGGGTCTCCTGCCCCTACGACATCCACCTGCTCAAGGACACCCTGCGGGAGGAAGACCTGCGGGACCTTGAGCATATCTCCGGCCATACGCCGGAAGAGGCCCTGCGCTTCGGCTTCGAGCATTCCCTGCTCTGCGTGACCTTCTTCCGCCCCGGAGACCCGCTGGATGTCATCGGCATGGGCGGGCTCGTCCCGCCTGCCGTGGTCTGGCTGCTCTTCAACAAGGACTTCTTCGCCCGTCAGAGCGACAGGGCCTTGTTCCTAGAGATGTGCCCCCTGGTCCGGGACTGGCTCCTCGACCAGTCTTCCGGGGGCTTCATGCACAACATGACCCTCAAGCGCAACCGCAGGCTGCGGCACTGGCTCCGCTGGCTCGGAGCCGAGGAACTCCCTTCCGCAGAAGGGAGCGACATCATCAACTTCTACTTCCAAAGGAGGTAATCGCCATGTGCGATGGAGGCGCGTTTTCCATCCCCATTGCCTCCCTGCTCATCGGCACAGCCTCCGCCGTGGCCAACGGACAGGCACAAGCCCAGCAGGCACAGGCACAGGCCGCCTACCAGGAGGCCCAGGCAGCGGAATACGCCCGCACGGCGGAGCTGAACAATCAGGCCGCCATCCGGGAATACACCGAACAATCCGCCGCCGAACGCATCAGCCAGATGCAGGAACAGGCAGCGGCCAGCCAACAGGCCCAGGATGTCCAAAAGGAGATGCTGCAAAAGAAAGGCACCATGCTGGCTTCCACCAACGCCGCAGGCATGGCCCTGGAATACCTCATGGCCGACTACGAACGCGAGCAGGCCAACAGGAAGGACAGCATACGCCACCAGTACGAGATGAACGCCGTGGGGCATGAGCTGAACCTGTCCTCCTTCAAGGACAAGGCCCAGAACCGCATCAACTCCCAGCAGAACTACATCACCCAGGGAACGTCCTTCAACAGCGGCATGAACACCCTGGGCACCATCCTCGGCATCGGCGGGGCCGTTGCCGGAGCCTATGACAAATACGACAAATACAACAGGCATACCGACATCACCTCTACCGCCAGCAAGAAGAGAGGATAAGCCATGGCACAGCAAAGCAGGTCCTCTCAGCCCACCATCCGGCAGGACCTCCAAAGGTCCCCGGCCCTCAATCCCGGCATCAGGGCCTCCGGCCTCTACAGCTATACCGAGGCCCGCCCTTCCTACATCGACCGGGACAGGACCGTGGGGGCCGGTATGGAGATTCTGGCCCGCTCCCTGTCCCGCCTGGACAGCTCCCTGGTCCCGGCGCTGGAACGCATCAATGACCGCAACATCGAACGTGCCGTCACGCAGGGCGCGGAGCTGTATGCCCAGAACCCCGACCTCGACAAGAACAGGAAGAACTGGAAGGACTTCGTGGAGGAGAACCCCCAGGACAGTCCCTACAACCCCTACCTGCAAATCGGCTACGAACAGGCCCGCCTGAAGGCGCTGGCCGTGGACCAGGCCAAGGCCATGGAAGACGCCTTCGTCCAAAGCGGTATGGTCAACGAGACCGACCAGAAGAAGGTCAAAGCATGGATGGACGACTTCACCATCCAGTTCCGCAAGGACAACCACCTCGACACCTACGAGGACAAGCTGACCCTGGCCGAGAACTTCAGCGCCAACGAGTTCAAGACCAAGGCCGGCATGATGGCCAAACACAGTCAGTATGTGGCCCGGCAGAACGAGAGCCGCACCATGCAGCAGTTCTCCGAGCTGACCGCCAAACAGATAGAGGCGATGTTCGACCCCAGTCTTGGCGGGAGCGTGTTCGGTGCCGGGGAGGCAGATGCCCAGCGCATCGCCGACACCATCATGGCCAATGGTCAGACGGCCCTTGCCAATGGTGTCCTCGATGTCAACGCCGCCGAGATGTACACCAGGATGGTCTTCGATGCTTACGAGCGTCTGGACAAGAATCCCGTGGCCCTCAAGGCCCTGGACCTGGTGAAGACGCCCGGCGGTGTGGCCCTCTCCTCCCTGCCCGGCGTGGCCGAGAAGGTGAACGCCCTCCAGCGCCAGCGCATCGAGCAGGCCCGCGCCGACCAGCGCCACTACTGGGCGATGGAAGAACGGCAGAAGAAGTTGACCACGGAACAGTGGATGGGGCAGGGGGTCATGGCCTGGGGCGACAAGCCCCCCACCAAGGCCAATATGGATTCCGCCGGTGTCCCTGTCTGGCTCCAGCCCGCCTTTGCCCAGTCCGTCAACAGCTTCAACAAATCCATGATGGAAGGCCAGCGCCTCGCTCCCGCGAGCCAGGCCGGGCTCACCGCCGTGCATATCCTCTCCAGCACGGGCCAGCTCACCCAGGATGAAGTCCTTGCCCTGAGTACCATCTACGGCGCTGACAAGGCCAAAGAGTGGTACGACACCAACAAGGCGGCACAGGACGAGACCAACAAGGACTACACCAGTTTCCTCAAGGAACTCAGCTCCGCCTCCTTCAGCATGTTCTCCAGAACGAAGGACGACGGGCTGGGCTTCAAGGGCGTCTCGTTCGGCTATGACCCCGAACTGACCGAGGAACAGAAGATAGGCCTCCAGGCCACAGAGCTGGCCATCGCCATCGCGGCCCAGAAGGTCGAGGAATACAAGGCCGCTCACAAAGGGGCCATGCCTGACAAAACATGGTACACGACGCAGCGCCCCAAGATTCTCTCCGAAGTCAGCGATGCCGTGGCCAAGGAGCAGAGCAACAAACAGGCCGGTGTCACCGTGCCCGGCGCTGACAAGAAGGCCAGCCCCCCTGCCCCCACGGCCCCCCAGCCCAACACCGCAGCGCCCAAGCCTACGAAAGCCTACACCATGCTGCGCCAGTTCGCTTCCGACAACGGCATCAACACCGCTACCCTGCCGCCACCCGCCTCTTCCCCTGCGGAAGTGGCCGGGTGGATGCAGAAGAACCACCCTGAGCAGGTACAGGCATTCAACGCCTTCTGCACATCCAACCGCTAACAGGAGGCACCCATGCCTGAAATCCCTGTCATGAACGAGGGGGTCGAAGGGGTCGAAGGCACCCCGCAACCCCCTGTCCCCGAAACATTGCCTGAGCCCCCTGCCGACCAGATACAGGTCCCCACGGCTGAAATCCCCGTGCCCGGAGACGGGGCCTCGCCCGAAACGCTCTCCGAACTGGATGGGGAGCCCCAGCCCCCCGCCGAGCCCCCTGTCGTCTCCCCGGAGGCCATCGCGGCCATGACCGAAGAGGCTCCCGCCACGGTCTCTCCCGAAGCCCTCGCTGCCATGACCGAGGATGCCCCCGCTGCCACGGTCTCTCCCGAAGCCCTTGCTGCCATGGAGGAGCCTGACGATGCCGGGACCATCACCGCCGATGTGACCGTCGAGGACGAAGGGGACGGCAAGCCCATCTTCGACCTTGGTGATGTGGTCATGTCCGCAGGTCAGGGGCCATATGATGCGGTGAACAGTGTCCTGGACCTGTCCTACAGTACCGGCAGGTTCGTCTCCGAGGTACTCACCGAAGGCTGGGACAAGGCCCAATTCGTCCAGCACAAGGCCCCGCTGCGCTTCGGGGAATATGATTCCCAGACCCTCGTGGGCGAGGTCAGCAAGGGCCTCACCCAGTGGGCCACCGGCTTCGCTCTGACCGGCCTGGCCGGCAAGGCCCTCTCCACAGGAGCCTCCGTCGCCTCCGGCGCACGGACGGCGTTCGCCAGTCTTGGCAAAGGGGCCGTGGTGGATTCCGTCTTCTTCGACCGCCAGGAAGAACGGCTCTCCAACTTCGTGGAGCAGTTCCCTGAGCTGCAAGGCCCCATCACCGACTTCCTGCAAGCCAGGCCGGACGACACCGTGCCGGAGGCCATGCTCAAGATGGCCGTCGAAGGTGCCGGTCTCGGCATCGCGACGGATACCTTCATCGCCGGGCTGCGCTGCCTCCGCAGCGGACGCAAGGCCCTCTCCAGCGGAGAGAGCAAGGTGGCCATGCGGCAGTATCAGCAGGACGTGGAGCATCTGGACAGCGTGATGCAGGAACACCAGGCGGCTGATGGCGCACCGGCCCAGCCGGCAGAAGGAGCCCCCACCGGGGCAGCGCCCGCCCAGACAGGTGAAGCGGCAGTCCCGGCCCAGTCTCCCGATGCTCCTGCCGACAAGATGCCCGTGGTCGTCCTCAAGCCCGGCCAGCGTCCCCCCGCAGCCCATATGGACGGGGACAAGCTCCTCTCCTCGCAGCAGGTCCTCAACACGGCCAAGCAGGCCATGGAAGCGGACTGGCGAGCCCTCTGGCCCATCACGGACAACATCAATCTCCAGACGGAGATTTTCCAGCAGCCCTCCGGCTCCGATTTGCTCCTGAAGCTCAGTGACGCCCAGGTGGACCATCAGCTCAAGGCCGCCGGCCCGCAGGCCCACAAGGAACTCATCGCCAGCGCGAGGGAGGATGTGGAGAAGATGGGCTTCTCCTGCGAGATGTTCTTCCAGCAGGGCAAGCAGGCCGTCAAAGACATCCAGAGAGCGGAGCGCGTGGTGCTGAAAGTCCGCGCCCTCATGCACAACATGACCGATGCGGCCATCCCTCTGGCCCGTCGCATCATCAACGGCACGGCCTCGGAGCGTGACAAGGCCAGCTTCGACATGCTGGCCCGCAACCTCCAGGAGTTCATCGTCGTCAACGGCGACCTCCGCACCGTGTCCGGTCGCCTGCTCAACAGCCGGAACATCCTCATGACCGAGGATAAATCCGCCGACATCCTCGGCAAAGGCCCCACGGACGAAGCCTTCCTCGACAAGATGGCCTCGCCCAACACCAGGACGAACAAGCCCTCCGCCATCGTCGGCACGGTCGCCGCAAAGCCCGGTGCGCCTGCCCCCGACGGGGACGGGCTCATCATCAAGGACTGGAAGGCCGTGGACAAGATGACGGAAGACGACGCCTCCCGCTACCTGCTGGAATCCGGCATCGAGCCCCAGCAGCTCATGCAGGCCGCCCGCGACCTCCTGGCCAGCGATACCGTGGCCGCCCGCTCCCGTATGCTGCAACAGCTCCGCCCCGGCGTGAACCTCTTCGATGCCGTGAACGAGATTCGCATCAACGGTATGCTCTCCGGTCCCATGACCCATCTGGTGAACATGGTGGGCACCGGCATCAACACGACGGTGATGAAGCCGGTCGAGCGCATCGTCGGCGGTGCCTTGAGCGGCGACATGGCCCAGGTACGTTCCGGCATCAACCTTGCCAAGGGCATGTGGGGCAGCAGCATGTATGCCTTCAAGATGGCCTCCAAAGCCTGGCGGCTTGGGGACAATATCCTCGACAGCTCCAGGTCGCGGCTGGATGCCCCCACCCATCAACTGACCTATGAGCGTATCAAAAACTCCCTGCTCAAGGACAGGCCCGAAGGCGAGCTGACGCCCCGCCAGGAACAGATGGCCCGCGCCATCGGCTGGATAGGGACGGCCACCCGCATCCCCACCCGGCTCCTGCTGGCGGAAGACGAGTTCTTCAAGCAGGTGGCCTTCCGTGGCCAGCTCACTGCCGACCTTGCCGAGGAAGCCCTCACCAAAGGCCTCAAGGGCAAACAGGTGGACGAATACATCGCCGCCCGCATGGACGATGCCTTCACGGTGCGCGGCACTCCCGCCGACAACACCCTGGCCAGACGCGCCCTGGACTTCTCCCGTGACAGCACCTGGACCAGCGAACTGGAAAAAGGCAGCTTCGGGAAGGACTTCCAGTCCTTCGCCTCGCGCCATCCTTCCGTCCGCCTCATCGTCCCCTTCATCAGGACCCCCATGAACCTCTTCCATGATGCCGTCCGGCATACGCCCGCCTCCCTGCTCACGCGGCGCTTCCATGCCGCCATACGCGCCGGCGGGGAAGCCCGTGCCGAAGCCCTCGGCAGGCTGGCCGTGGGGAGCATGATGATGGGCTGGGCCGCTTCGGCTGCCCTCGAAGGGACCATCACGGGCAGACCGCCTGAGAACCCCAGGCTGAAGGAATGGTGGAAGCAGAACAACATCAAGCCCTACTCCATCAAAATCGGGGACAAGTGGTACGAATACCGCCGTTTCGACCCCTTCGGTCTCCTCGTGGGCATGGGGGCCGACCTGGCCGTCTATGGCAAGGAAATCATCGAGGAAGGAGATTCCGACCCCCAGAGCGACCCGGTACGGATGCGGCTGGTCATGACCAGCCTCATGACCGTCACCGAGCATCTGAAGGACAAGTCCTACTTCCAGGGCATCGCCGATGCCGTGACCGCCATCAACGAACCCGAACGCGGCATCTATGACTACCTCGGCAGGACCGCCGCCTCGTTCGTGCCCTACTCCGGCTCCCTGCGCTTCATGAAGGATTACCACACGGATACCTTCCAGCGTGAGGCCGACGGCTTCACGGCCCAGGTCCTGAACGCCACGCCCTTCACCTCTGACAAGGTCCCGCTGCGCTACAACTGGCTGACAGGGGAACCTGTGAGCTATGCCAAGCCCTTCAACAGCAAAGTAGGCGGCGATGCCGTCACTGAAGAACTGCTGCGCCTTGGTGAAGCCGTCTTCGGCAAGCCCGAAAAAGCCATCCATGGCGTCAAGCTGACACCGGAGCAATACTCCCGCTTCTGCCAGCTCCACGGCACCATCAAAATCTCCGGCAAGACCCTCCATGATGCTCTTGCCGAGACCATCGCCAACCCCCGTTATGACCAGGCCCGCCGCGTACAGGGGGATGCCCCGCTGGGGGAAGAATCCCCCCGCAGCGTCCTGCTCAACCGCATCATCGACAGATACCGGGAAGTGGCCAAGCGGACGATGCTGGCCGAAGACCCCGACCTGCTGGAGCAGGTCAGACGGAAACAGGCAACGGAAAAGCTCTCCCGACGGGGGGCCATGACAAAGGACAACCAGCAGGGCCTCCTGCAACAACTCATCCAGTGACCGACAGGCGGGGGAACGACCTTCCTCCGCCTTCTTTTTTACCCAAAGGACGACATATGGCCTACTCGTATGTGACCTACACGGGGGATGGTTCCACCCAAATCTACACCGTCCCCTTCCCCTTCATCAAACAGGAAGACATCCACGTCTTCCTCGATGCCGAAGAGGTCCCCGCAGAGCGTATCGAATGGCTCTCCGAATCCAGCATCAAGTTCGATATGCCTCCCGAACAGGGGGCCGTCATCCGCATCCGCAGAGATACGGACAAAGAAGAAGCCATGGTGGATTTCCATGACGGCTCTGTCCTCTCCGAGGAGGACCTCGACCAGAACACCCGGCAACTCCTGTTCATCGCCCAGGAAGCCTATGATGCCCTGGAAGGCTCCCCCACCATCGACAATGACAACAAATGGGACATGCGCGGCCTTCCCATCAAGAACGTCGGACCTGCCGAAGACCCTGACGATGCCGTCAACTACCGGCAGTATTCCACGGACATGCTGCCCACCCTCCAGGACCTCCAGCAGAAAACGGCCCAAAGCGAGGCCAATGCCAAAGCCAGCGAAGTGGCCGCCGCCCAAAGCCGGCAGGCCGCCGCGACCAGCCAGACCGCCGCGAAGGGAAGCGAGGCGGATGCCAAAGCCAGCAAAGAGGCCGCCGCAGAAAGCGCCCGGCAGGCGGAAGACTGGACGGAGCGGGCCAAGGCATGGGCAGAATCCCCTACCCCGCCCGACCCTGACGACCCCGAAAGCAAGAGCGCCAAAGAGTGGGCCAAGGCCGCCTCGGATACTGTCCCCATCGCCACCCCTTCCATCGCAGGCAAGGTCATGCCCCAGACCGGCGATGAGGACGGGCTGGAGCTGGGAGAGGATGGCAGCCTGCGTGTCCGCAAGGCGACCACCACGCAGCGCGGCAGCGTGCTGGCCAGCACCACGGCGGCGGCCAACACCGTGCCCCAGGCCGGGGAAGACGGCACGCTGGACG
>ERZ827168.668-NODE-668-length-53838-cov-8.104940_pt1 | contig 53838 bp, 59 predicted proteins | sample MGYA00519868_ERZ827168 | MGnify/ENA primary metagenome ERZ827168 (study PRJEB31778, sample SAMEA3449271) | human gut metagenome | biome: human gut; feature: human-associated habitat; material: faeces | place: United Kingdom | collected 2010/2012 ...
CCTCGTAAGGCTTGGCGGGGTCGGCGTCCACGATGCCCTCATAGCTCATGTCGCAGGCGGCGATCTGCACCCGTGCGGTGCGGCTGAAGAGCGCCCGCAGGGGCGTGATCCAATAGGGCGTGGTGTGGATCCAGACCAGCTGCTTGCCCGTGGCCGGGGGGGCCGTCTCGATCTCACGGGCCAGCTGGCGGGCGTAGGCCTCCACCTCCGGCAGGCCCAGGAGGAAATGGAAGGCGGCAGTGCGGAGCAGCTCGCTGGTCAGGTCGCTCAGGATCTGCTTGCCCGCCCGCTTCTGCAAGCCCTGCTGGAACAGGCGCATGGTCCGCTGGCTGCGGGCCACGGTCTGAGCAAGCTGGTTCTCGTCGATGGGCTGTCCCGTCTGCCGGGCGATAAATTTTCCCATCTCCCGCAGCTGGTCGGCCACATACTGCACGGCCTGGGGGGAAGGCTCGAAGGGAACATCAATGGAGAAGTGCGGCACGCCGTAAAATTCGGACAGATAGCGGAACGTCAGCTGGTTGGCGTCGCAGTACAGCGCCTCCAGCACCGTGTTCGCCGACACATCCAGCTCCGTCAGAGCGTTGCGGCTGCAGTCGAGGAAGCTGAGAGCGGGATTCTTGCTGACATCCAGCTCTGCCAGGGCGTTATAATTGCAGCCGAGGGTTTCGAGGATGGGATTGGCGCTGAGGTCCAGACTTGTCAACTGGTTCCCAGAGCAGTAAAGGATCCGAAGACCGGGGAGCTGGGAGACATTTAGACTCGTGAGCTGGTTCGTTCCGCAGGAATGAGCGCACAGCTTATGGCTAAAGAAGGAAAGTATGCTACACTGAGACTTCCTTCAGGAGAAATGAGAATGGTTCCGATCGAATGCCGCGCATCAGTTGGTGTTGTTGGAAATGGCGATCACAACCTTGTAAATATTGGTAAAGCAGGACGTAAACGTCACATGGGTATCAGACCTACAGTTCGTGGTTCCGTTATGAACCCGAATGATCATCCGCATGGTGGTGGTGAAGGAAAGACCGGTATCGGCCGTCCTGGTCCATGTACTCCATGGGGTAAACCTGCTCTGGGCCTGAAGACCAGAAAGAAAAACAAACAGTCCAATAAGTATATCGTAAGAAGAAGAGACGGTAAAACATTAGCGAAATAAGGAGGTTACGTAAATGGCTCGTTCATTGAAAAAAGGACCTTTTGCAGATCAGAGCTTACTTAAAAAAGTTGATGCTATGAATGCAGCAGGAGATAAATCAGTTATTAAAACCTGGTCACGTCGTTCCACAATCTTCCCATCTTTCGTAGGACACACAATCGCTGTTCATGACGGAAGAAAACATGTGCCGGTATATGTTACAGAGGATATGGTTGGACACAAACTCGGTGAGTTCGTAGCAACCAGAACCTACAGAGGTCACGGCAAGGACGAGAAGAAATCCGGCGTCCGCTAAGTAGAATGATTTGAGAGAGGAGGTTTTTTAGCAATGGCTAAAGGACATAGAAGTCAGATTAAAAGAGCAAGAAATGCTAACAAAGATACCAGACCGTCTGCAAAGTTATCCTACGCTAGAATGTCTGCGCAGAAAGCTGGATTTGTTTTAGATGCAATCCGCGGTAAAGACGTAACAACCGCACTTGGTATTGTAACTTATAACCCGAGATATGCCTCCAGCGTAGTGAAAAAACTGCTGGAGTCCGCAATCGCAAACGCTGAGAACAACAACGGTCTTTCCAGAGAAAACCTGTATGTAGCTGAGTGCTTCGCTAACAAGGCTCCGACCATGAAGAGAATTCATCCGAGAGCACAGGGCAGAGCTTACAGAATCCTGAAGAGAAACAGCCACATCACGATTGTGTTAGACGAGAAATAAGGAGGACATGTCATGGGACAGAAAGTTAATCCACACGGCCTGAGAGTCGGTGTTATTAAAGACTGGGATTCCAAATGGTATGCCGAGGGTGATTTCGCAGATAACCTCGTAGAGGACTACAACATCCGCACATACCTGAAGAAGAAACTGTACAGCGCAGGTGTTTCCAAGATCGAAATCGAAAGAGCATCTGACAGAGTAAAAGTTATCATCTACACCGCAAAACCGGGCGTTGTTATCGGTAAAGGCGGAGCAGAGATCGAGAAAGTAAAAGCTGAAGTTCAGAAACTGACTGACAAAAAGCTTATCGTAGATATCAAAGAAGTAAAAAGACCGGACCGCGATGCACAGCTCGTTGCTGAGAACATTGCATTACAGCTGGAAAACCGTATTTCCTTCCGTCGTGCTATGAAGTCTACCATGCAGCGTACGATGAGAGCTGGCGCTAAGGGAATCAAAACATCTGTATCCGGACGTCTTGGTGGAGCTGATATGGCTCGTACCGAGTTCTACAGCGAGGGAACTATTCCGCTGCAGACCCTGCGTGCCGATATCGATTATGGATTCGCTGAAGCAGATACCACTTACGGTAAAGTTGGCGTAAAAGCATGGATCTACAATGGCGAAGTACTTCCAACCAGAACTAAAAAGGAAGGGAGCGAGAATTAATTATGTTAATGCCGAAGAGAGTAAAACGTCGTAAACAGTTCCGTGGTTCCATGAAGGGTAAAGCCCTCAGAGGAAACAAAATTAACTACGGTGAATTTGGTCTCGTAGCCCTTGAGCCATGCTGGATCAAATCCAACCAGATCGAGGCAGCCCGTATCGCCATGACACGTTACATCAAACGTGGTGGTAAAGTTTGGATCAAAATTTTCCCGGACAAACCAGTAACCGCACAGCCGGCTGAAACCCGAATGGGTTCCGGAAAAGGTTCTCTGGAGTACTGGGTAGCAGTAGTAAAACCAGGCCGTGTAATGTTCGAAATCGCAGGTGTTCCGGAAGAAACAGCCCGCGAGGCATTACGTCTTGCCATGCATAAGTTACCATGTAAATGCAAAGTTGTTTCTCGTGCAGACTTAGAAGGCGGTGATAACAGTGAAAACTAACGAATTTGTAAAAGATTTAAATACAAAGAGCGCAGCTGAGCTGAATGACGAATTAGTAGCTGCTAAAAAGGAACTCTTCAATTTAAGATTCCAGAATGCAACCAACCAGCTTGACAATACAAGCCGAATCAAAGAGGTTCGCAAAAATATTGCAAGAATCCAGACTGTTATTGCCCAGAAGGCAAACGCAGCTGAGTAATTAGGAGGAAAATATCGTGGAAGAAAGAAATCTTAGAAAAACTCGCGTGGGCAAAGTTGTCAGCGATAAGATGGATAAGACTATCGTGGTTGCCATCGAAGACCATGTAAAACATCCTCTGTACAAGAAAATTGTAAAAAGCACATATAAGCTGAAAGCACACGATGCAAACAACGAGTGCCATGTAGGTGATACCGTACGAGTTATGGAAACAAGACCTTTATCCAAAGATAAGAGATGGAGACTTGTGGAGATCGTTGAGAAAGCGAAATAAATAAGAGATCAGAATGCTAAAGGAGGAATACCAGCATGATTCAGCAGGAAACTAGACTGAAAGTCGCTGACAACACCGGTGCAAAAGAAATCTTATGCATTCGTGTTATGGGCGGTTCTACAAGAAGATATGCCAACATTGGTGATGTAATCGTTGCTTCGGTCAAAGATGCAACACCAGGCGGCGTTGTTAAAAAAGGTGACGTAGTAAAAGCTGTTGTTGTAAGAAGCGTAAAAGGCGCTCGTCGTAAAGACGGTTCTTACATCAAATTTGATGAGAACGCAGCAGTTATTATCAAAGATGACAAAACTCCAAAAGGAACCCGTATTTTTGGACCAGTAGCCAGAGAGCTTCGTGAGAAACAGTTCATGAAGATTGTTTCCTTAGCTCCGGAAGTATTATAGGAGGACAGCTATGTCAATGAAGATTAAAAAAGGCGATACCGTAAAGGTAATCGCCGGCAAAGATAAAGACAAAACCGGCAAAGTAGTCAGCGTTGACGTAAAGAACAACCGTGTTGTTGTTGAAGGCGTAAACATGATTACAAAGCATGAGAAACCGTCTATGAGCAATCAGCAGGGCGGAATCGTTAACAAAGAAGCTCCTATCGATGCATCCAACGTAATGCTGGTTGTAAAAGGAGTTCCGACCCGCGTTGGAATCAAAGTTGAGATGGTTGAGAAAAACGGCAAAACAAAAGCTGTTAGAACCCGCGTTGCAAAAGCAAAAGAGCTGAACGGCGCAGTAATTGATTAAGGAAGAGAGGAGGCAAAACCGTGAGTAGACTGAAAGATCTTTACAACGAGCAGATCGTTGATGCAATGACCAAAAAATTTGGATACAAAAACGTGATGGAAGTGCCGAAGCTCTCCAAAATCGTAATCAACATGGGTGTTGGTGAAGCTAAGGAGAACGCTAAACTTCTGGACGCTGCAATCAGTGATATGGAAGCTATCACCGGACAGAAAGCAGTTACCACCAAAGCGAAAAATTCCGTAGCAAACTTTAAAATCCGTGAGGGTATGCCGATCGGATGCAAAGTTACCCTTCGTGGCGAGAAAATGTACGAGTTCGCAGACCGCCTGATCAACCTGGCACTGCCTCGTGTACGTGACTTCCGCGGCGTAAATCCGAACGCTTTCGATGGCAGAGGAAACTATGCTCTTGGTATCAAAGAGCAGCTGATTTTCCCAGAGATCGAGTATGATAAAGTTGATAAAGTCAGAGGTATGGACATTATCTTCGTTACCACTGCTAACACAGATGAAGAAGCTCGTGAATTACTGACATTATTCAACATGCCATTCGCAAAGTAATAGGAGGAATTGATTCATGGCTAAAACAGCAATGAAAATCAAACAGCAGCGCAAAGCTAAATTCTCTACAAGAGAATACAATCGTTGCAGAATTTGTGGCCGTCCACACGCATATTTAAGAAAATACGGAATCTGCAGAATCTGCTTCCGTGAATTAGCATACAAAGGCCAGATTCCTGGCGTTAAGAAAGCTAGTTGGTAAAATTTTAGAAGGAGGCAAATTCAAATGAGTATGAGTGATCCGATTGCAGATATGCTTACAAGAATCCGTAACGCTAACACTGCAAAACATGATACAGTAGATGTTCCGGCATCCAAAATGAAAATCGCAATCGCTGATATCCTGGTAAACGAGGGATACATTGCAAAATATGAACTCAGCGATGAGGGTGTATTCCAGAATATGCACATCACCCTGAAATACGGCGCTGACAAAAACGAGAAGATCATCACCGGTCTGAAGAGAATCTCCAAACCGGGTCTGAGAATCTATGTTGGCAAAGATGAGCTGCCGAGAGTACTTGGCGGACTTGGAATCGCTATTCTTTCCACAAACCAGGGTGTTATCACCGATAAAGAAGCTCGCAAGCTGCAGGTTGGCGGCGAGGTTCTGGCATTCGTTTGGTAATCTGAAACGAAACAAAGCAACTGAAAACAGAGAGAGCGTAAGGCTCTCTCCGAAAATCTAAGTTAATAGGAGGAAATTGGTATGTCACGTATTGGAAGACTGCCAGTGGCAATTCCTGCAGGTGTAACAGTAGACATCCAGGAAAACAACCACGTTGTAGTAAAAGGACCAAAAGGAACATTAGAGAGAACTCTCCCGGCTGAAATGAGCATCAAACTGGAAGACGGACATGTAGTAGTTACAAGACCGAGCGATCTGAAGAAAATGAAAGCTCTTCATGGTCTGACCAGAACTCTGATCCACAACATGGTAGTTGGTGTTAGCGAAGGCTATACCAAAACACTGGAAGTAAACGGTGTAGGTTACAGAGCTGCAAAACAGGGCAACAAATTAGTTCTGTCTCTTGGATATTCCCATCCGGTAGAGATGATCGATCCGGAAGGACTCTCCTCTGCTGTAGACGGCAACAAGATCATTGTTTCCGGTATCAGCAAAGAGAAAGTTGGCCAGTATGCTGCTGAAATCAGAGATAAGAGAAGACCTGAGCCATACAAGGGCAAGGGAATCAAGTATGCTGATGAAGTGATCAGACGTAAAGTTGGTAAGACTGGTAAGAAATAATTAAGGAGAGTGTGAACATGATTAGTAAAGTATCAAGAGCGCAGATGCGCCAGAAAAAGCATAGAAGATTACGTAATCATATCGTAGGTACTGCACAGCGTCCGCGTCTGTGTGTATTCCGCAGCAATAACCATATGTATGCTCAGATTATCGACGATACGATTGGAAATACTTTAGTTTCTGCTTCTACTCTTCAGAAAGATGTTAAAGCAGAGCTTGAGAAAACCAACAATGTAGATGCAGCAGCATATCTTGGAACCGTTCTTGGAAAGAAAGCTGTAGAAGCAGGTATTACTGAAGTTGTATTTGACCGTGGCGGATTCATCTACCAGGGAAAAATCCAGGCATTCGCAGACGCAGCTAGAGAAGCTGGGCTGGTATTCTAAGAAAGGAAGGAAAAGAACACATGAAGCATACAATTATTGATGCAAGCCAGTTCGAACTGGAAGAAAAAGTCGTATCAATTAAGCGTGTTACAAAAGTTGTTAAAGGTGGTCGTAACTTCCGTTTCACAGCTTTAGTAGTTGTCGGCGACGGCAATGGACACGTAGGCGCAGGCCTTGGAAAAGCAGCCGAGATTCCGGAAGCTATCCGCAAAGGTAAAGAAGACGCTATGAAGAAACTGGTAAGCGTAGCAATCAATGAGAACGGAAGTATCACTCATGACTACGTAGGTAAATTCGGAAGCGCAGAGGTTCTGTTAAAGAAAGCTCCTGAAGGTACTGGTGTCATCGCTGGTGGCCCAGCCCGTGCCGTAATCGAGTTAGCTGGTATTAAGAACATCCGTACAAAATCCCTTGGATCCAGAAATAAGCAGAACGTAGTTCTGGCTACCATCGCTGGTCTGTCTGAGCTGAAGACTCCAGAAGAAGTAGCAAGACTTCGCGGCAAATCTACAAACGAGATCTTTGCTTAAGGAGGATGTGAAAAATGGCAGATAAATTAAAAGTAACACTGGTGAAATCCCCGATCGGATGTGTTCCGAAACACAGAAGAACCGTGGAAGCACTGGGTCTGAAAAAAGTTAACAAGACGGTAGAACTGCCGGATAACGCAGCAGTTCGCGGCATGGTTAATCAGGTTTCTTACCTGGTTAAAGTAGAAGAAGCATAAGGAGGTACCGTAATGGACTTATCTAATTTACAGCCGGCTGAAGGTTCCAGACAGAACGATAACTTCCGCAGAGGCCGTGGACATGGTTCAGGAAATGGTAAAACAGCAGGTAAAGGCCACAAAGGACAGAAAGCACGTTCCGGAGCACCGAGACCGGGATTTGAAGGTGGTCAGATGCCTTTATACAGACGTCTTCCGAAGAGAGGTTTCAAAAACAGAAACTCCAAGGAAATCGTTGGAATCAATGTAGATGCTCTGAATCGTTATGAGGACGGAGCTGTTGTAACCGTAGAAACTATGATTGAGACTGGTCTTGTTTCCAATCCGAGAGATGGCGTAAAAATCCTTGGAAACGGTGAAGTCACCAAAAAACTCACTGTAAAAGCAAATGCTTTCAGCGAGAGCGCAAAGGCAAAAATTGAAGCGGCAGGTGGAACAGTCGAGGTGATCTAATGTTTAAGACCTTTATCAATGCATTTAAGGTCAAAGATGTTCGTCGCAAAATATTTTATGTGCTTATGATGCTTGTTGTCATCCGGTTAGGCTCTCAGATGCCTGTACCGGGTGTCAATACAAGCTTTTTTGCGAATTATTTTGCAAATAATACGAATGAGGCATTCAGCTTCCTGAATGCATTCACGGGCGGCGGTTTCGACCGTTTCTCCATCTTTGCTCTGAGTATTACACCGTACATTACTTCTTCCATCATTATTCAGCTGCTCACCATTGCAATTCCACGACTTGAGGAAATGCAGCGTGACGGCGAAGAGGGAAGAAAGAAAATGACTGCGATTACTCGTTATGTGACAGTAGGTCTTGCATTGTTTGAGTCTGTTGCCATGGCAGTAGGCTTTGGACGCCAGGGACTCCTCACCACTTTTAACGCAGTTAATGTGATTGTTGTAGTGGCAGCTCTGACAGCCGGTTCTGCCTTCCTTATGTGGGTGGGAGAACAGATCAACGACAAGGGCGTTGGAAATGGTATTTCTATGGTCCTGTTAATCAACATCCTTTCCAGAATCCCGCAGGATATGGTAACCCTTTACGAAACCTTCGTAAAAGGCAAAACCATCGCGCGTGGTCTGCTGATGTGGATTATCATCGCTGTTGTGATCATCGCTGTTGTTGTGCTGGTACTGATCCTGAATGGCGCTGAGAGAAGAATTCCGGTACAGTATTCCAAGAAAATGGCCGGAAGAAAAATGGTTGGCGGACAGTCATCCAATATTCCGCTGAAGGTAAATACAGCGGGCGTTATCCCGATCATCTTTGCATCATCCATCATGTCTTTCCCATCGATTATCCTGTCGTTTGTCGGAAAGTCGGATATCAAAGGCATCGGCGGAACGCTGATCAAGATGCTGAATTCCAACAACTGGTTTGACAAAACCAATCCAGTTGCTTCGCTGGGCCTGATTCTCTACATTGTCCTTGTTATTTTCTTCGCTTATTTCTATACCTCCATCACCTTCAACCCGATGGAAGTTGCAGATAACATGAAAAAACAGGGCGGCTTTATCCCAGGCATCCGCCCGGGTAAATCCACGGTAGATTATCTGAACAATCTGCTCAGCTATATTATTTTTATCGGTGCAGCAGGTCTTACCATTGTTGCAGTGATTCCATTTTTCTTTAATGGATTTTTCAAAGCGAATGTATCCTTTGGAGGTACTTCTCTGATCATTATTGCCAGCGTAATTCTGGAAACCTTAAAACAGATTGAATCCATGATGCTGGTACGCAATTACAAAGGATTCTTAAACGATTAAGGCATAAGAGGGACTGTCTGGATAAGACAGGCCCTTTCTTTTGTTTAAAGCGCTTTTAAAGAGGCTTTAACAGAGAAAATTTTTGCTATTGTGGTTTACTTTATGGTATAATAGGGTAAATTACACGCAGCGGATTGCTGCAAATTCAAACATGGGAGGAAAAGCGCATGAAAATTATTATGTTGGGGGCACCTGGTGCCGGAAAAGGTACACAGGCAAAACAGATCGCTGCAAAATATGAGATTCCTCATATTTCAACCGGCGATATCTTCCGCGCAAATATCAAAGAGGGAACCGAGCTTGGAAAGAAAGCGAAAGCATTCATGGACAAGGGAGAACTCGTTCCGGACGAGCTGACCTGCGATCTTGTTGTAGACCGTATTTCCAAACCGGACGCAGCAAAGGGCTACGTGCTGGATGGCTTCCCAAGAACGATTCCGCAGGCAGAGGCTCTGACCAAAGCCCTGGAAGCACGCGGAGAGAAAATTGACTACGCAATCAATGTGGAAGTGCCGGATGAAAACATCGTTCACCGCATGGGCGGACGCCGTGCCTGCATCGGATGCGGAGCAACGTATCATGTAGAATTCAACGCACCGAAGGTAGAAGACGTATGCGATACCTGCGGCGGCGAGCTGGTTCTCCGTGACGACGACAAACCTGAGACTGTACAGAAGAGACTGTCTGTATACCATGCTCAGACACAGCCTCTGATTGACTACTATAAGAAAGCCAATGTTCTGGTGGAAGTTGACGGAACCCAGGATATCAACGTGGTATTTCAGGATATAGTAAAGATTTTAGGAGCGTAAAGGATGTCCATATCAATTAAAACTGCCCGGGAAATTGAAAAAATGCGCCGTGCCGGTGAACTGCTGGAGAAGGTACACGATGAATTAGGCCGCGCCATCCATCCGGGAATGTCAACCTGGGAAATCAACAAGCTCGGAGAAGAGATGATCCGCAGCTTCGGATGCACTCCCAACTTTTTAAACTATAATGGGTATCCGGCTTCGATCTGCGTTTCTGTGAACGAAGAAGTGGTTCACGGAATCCCAAGTAAAAAACGGATTCTGAAAGAGGGCGACATTGTCAGCCTGGATGCGGGACTTATCTATGAAGGATACCATTCCGACGCAGCCCGCACACACGCGGTCGGTGAGATCTCACCGGAGGCAAGAAAACTGGTGGAAGTAACACGCCAGGCCTTTTTTGAAGGAATCAAATACGCAAAAGCAGGCCATCATCTTCATGAGATTTCGGCGGCGATCGGTGCATACGCAGAGAGCTTCGGCTACGGCGTTGTCCGCGACCTGGTAGGCCACGGCATCGGAACGCACCTGCACGAAGATCCGGCAGTGCCGAACTTCGCACAGCCAAGCCGCGGCGTCCGTCTGCAGCCTGGCATGACGCTCGCCATCGAGCCGATGATCACAGCCGGAGGCTATGCAGTCAGATGGCTGGATGATGACTGGACCGTTGTGACAGAAGACGGCTCTCTTGCCGCACATTATGAGAACACGATTCTGATTACGGAGGGAGAACCGGAAATTCTGACACTTTCGCATACGGAGGAGGATTTATGAAACCGATTGTGAAAGGAATGTTTGCCAGAAGCCTGGCCGGCCACGATAAAGGAAAGCTGTATGTGATTTCGGATGTACAGGAGCCATACGTATTCCTGGTGGACGGAAAAATCCGTACCGCCAACCGGCCGAAAAAGAAGAAGCTGATTCACGTACAGCCGGATTACGAAATGACGGATGCGGTTCGTGATGAAGATATCCGTAAGGCATTAAAAGAAAAAAGTTGCAAAGAGTTGAAGGAGGATTAATCAATGTCTAAGGCAGATGTAATTGAGGTAGAGGGAACTGTCCTCGAGAAATTACCAAACGCAATGTTTAAAGTAGAACTGGAAAATAAACACGTTGTACTGGCTCATATCAGCGGAAAGCTGCGTATGAACTTTATCCGTATTCTTCCGGGAGACAAAGTAACCATCGAGCTGTCCCCATACGATCTGGACAAGGGACGTATTATCTGGAGAGATAAATAAGAAATACGATAAAAAAAGCCATCCGGCATGCCGGATGGCTTTTTCTCTGTATGTGTTTCTCTGTATTCATCCCCAATAACAGTAACCGTTCTACAGAACAAAGATTTCGATCACCGGCCTTCAGATTTCTGACAGCCACAAAGCAAGCACCAGTCTGCAAACCCTGCAGCATCCGCGGCGGCGGGCATCTGAATTTCTTTTCAGTCCCTTTTGAAACCTTCCAGATGTATTATGCAATATTTTAATAGAAAAAGCAATGAAAAAAGTATAAAATTTTATGAAAACTTTTTGTAAAAACCAGGAGAATTTGTGCACTTTTGAAACAAAATTTTTAAACCGTCAGAAGAAAAAAGAAAAAGTGAAAAGACAGGAGAAAAGAGCGGCCGGAAAACCGTGAAAATGACAGATGAGGGCTCGAAAGCGACAGAAGAATATATGTTCGTGAATTCTGTGTGAAGTTGAAATATTTGGTTGAATTCTCAAAATAATGTGATACAATGCAATAGAGAAACTTTACGGGGAAATTTTACCGGGAAGGGTCTCCTGGGCGGTGTGGTAAAATCCATGCACCGGCAGAAATCAGGGAAACATTTTATGAAACAGCAGGCTGCAGTCTGAAAAATAATTCGGATCTGCAGCAATGGCATCGCTGCTCCTTACAGATAACAGGAAAGGAAAATGTGCAATGACAAAAATGGGAAAGAAAAAGAAAAAAGGCCTTGTTGCAGCACTCTGCGTAATTGCAGTGATTGTTTTACTTGCCGCTGCATATGGAATCTTCTGTCTGATCATCGAGGATGACAAAATCTGGGCAGATGCTTCTGTTAACGGAGTAAACATTCAGGGAATGAGCAAAAAAGAAGCTGCACAGACAGTGGAACAGAAGTTTGAAGAAGATTATAAAGATACAGCTGTTACCGTTGAGCTGGATGGTCAGCAGTATACGATGAACGTATTTCCAATGCTGGGGATGGATGCTTCCGCAGAAATTGAAAAAGCATATGAAAAAGGCCATGGAAATCTTCTGGTTCGCGGTCTGGAGTGGGTCGAGATGAAACGGGGAAAGGCAGAGAAACTTTCCTATGATGTGCAGCCGACTGTGGCCCATCCAGATGAGGTGGAAGGAATTGTACAGGCATCCGGCATTCAGGATTACAACTCCATGCAGGATACTACATATGAAGTAACAGATACCGGCCTGATCGTGCATAAAGGCATTGCCGGAACCAGACCGGATGTGGATGCCTTAAAACAGCAGATCCAGACGAATGTGACAGCAATGAATTTCCAGGATGTAATTTCCTGCCCGACGGCAGAAAATCAGCTGACGGAGCCGGATTTTGCCGGAATTGCAAGCCAGATTTATACCGAGCCGGTCAATGCGACGCTGGATCCGGACAACGGATATTCCGTTGTGGCATCGAAAAACGGAACCTCAATGGATGCGGACAGTGCGAAAGCCGAGTATGAGAGTGCAGAAGAAAATACGGATATCACGATTCCGTTTACCTTTACCGAGCCGGAGATTACAACCGAGAAGATGAACGCAAATCTGTTTAAAGACACGCTTGGAAGTTACAGCTCCAGCGCAGCAGGTGGAACGAGCGGAAGAATTCACAACGTCGGACTTACGGCATCTATCTGCAACGGACAGATCGTTCTGCCGGGAGAAACCTTCTCTTTTAATGGTGTCGTAGGTGATACAACGGCAGAAAAAGGATACCAGGAGGCAGCAGGCTATCAGGATGGCAAAGTCGTCCAGGTACTTGGAGGAGGCGAATGCCAGGTGTCCTCCACACTGTTTTCCGCTATTTTGTATACAGACCTTGATGTGTTGGAAAGAGCCAACCATTCGATGCCGGTACATTATGTGCCGTCAGGAATGGATGCAACCGTATTCTGGGATTCACCGGATTTCAAATTTGAAAATAATCATAAGTATCCGGTGAAAATTGTGATGAATATGGACAGCAGTGATACACTGACCGTAAAAATTCTCGGAACAAAAGAAAACGACTATACCATTGAGCCAAGGGTAGAGCAGATCGATGAGATGAGTAATGTAACGTATCGTGATTATAAAGATGCAAGCGGAAATGTAGTAAAATCAGAATCCGTATGCGCAAGCAAATACAAACCGCTGAACTCAGGATCATGATGCAAAAAAGATGTTACCTGTAAAAAACAGGCGAGATAGAGAAGAGAAATCTGTCCCGCCTGTTTTTTTCTTACCGGTGGGAGAGATGAAAAAATGCACAGAAAAAGAGCAAAAAAAAATGAAAAAATATGTAAAAAATTTCTTGCATTTCCGGGAACAAAATGCTATACTATAAAACGAACTTTTGCGCGTGGACTTTTTTCTAACCCACAAAAAGAAAACGCATTCCAAAAGTTTACAACAGAAAATTCCCCTACACGGGGCGCTAAGGAGCAAAGAAAGGAGGATTCATCATGAAGGTTAGATCTTCTGTAAAACCGATCTGCGAGAAATGCAAAGTTATCAAAAGAAAAGGTAGCATCAGAATCATTTGTGAGAATCCAAAGCACAAACAGCGCCAGGGCTAATCCGTCATTAGGCTTGATCGTAATTGTGCAGATTTTAAGTGCGGCTGCAGCGAGGACGCGCGTGAATGCGTTGTTCTGCTGTTAATATTATAAAGTGAGACACCTGGCAAGTTGCAGCCAGGACACCTCCGGCGGGTGGACGCGCGGAGCGCAGACATCCCTTATAATATTGCTTAATACTCCGATCTGTCAGGTGGCAGAAGGAGAAAGGTCGTGCGAACACGGCTGGATACACGCATACCTGTATCCCAATTAGGAAAATATTAATGTTTTAGAAAAATGGAGGACAAAGTACATGGCTCGTATAGCTGGTGTAGACTTACCAAGAGACAAACGTGTTGAGATTGGTCTGACCTATATCTACGGAATCGGTAGAACAAGTGCAGATCGTATCTTAAAAGAAGCTGGAGTAAATCCGGACACACGCTGCAGAGATTTGACAGACGATGAAGTAAAGAGACTCAGCGCAGTTATCGATGAGAGTCAGGTTGTAGAAGGAGATCTTCGTAGAGAAATCGCTATGAACATCAAACGTCTGCAGGAGATCGGATGCTACAGAGGTATCCGTCATCGTAAAGGCCTTCCGGTTCGTGGTCAGAAAACAAAGACCAACGCAAGAACCCGCAAAGGTCCTAAGAGAACTGTTGCAAATAAGAAGAAATAATTTAACCAGTAGTCCAATATAAGATTAAGAAAGTGTAGGTTAGTTTTAAAATGGCAAAAGTGACAAAGAAAACGACAAAACGTCGTGTCAGAAAAAACGTTGAACACGGACAGGCACATATCCAGTCTTCCTTCAATAATACAATCGTAACACTGACTGATGCAGAAGGAAATGCTCTTTCTTGGGCAAGTGCCGGCGGTCTGGGATTTAGAGGTTCAAGAAAATCTACTCCATACGCAGCTCAGATGGCTGCAGAAACTGCTACCAAAGCAGCGCTGGTTCATGGCTTAAAGACTGTTGACGTTATGGTAAAAGGACCAGGATCAGGTCGTGAAGCTGCAATCCGTGCCCTTCAGGCATGCGGTCTTGAAGTTACAAGCATCCGCGACGTAACACCGGTTCCGCACAACGGATGCCGCCCACCAAAACGTAGAAGAGTCTGATTAGGAGGTTAAGAACATGGCAGTAAATAGAGTACCAGTCCTGAAAAGATGCAGATCCCTCGGAATGGATCCTGTATATCTTGGAATTGATAAGAAGTCCACAAGACAGCTGAAAAGAGCAAACAGAAAAATGTCTGAGTATGGTCTTCAGTTAAGAGAAAAACAGAAAGCAAAATTCATCTACGGCGTTCTGGAGAAACCTTTTGTTAACTATTACAAAAAGGCTGACAGAATGGAAGGACAGACTGGTGAGAACCTGATGATCCTTCTTGAGCTCCGTCTGGACAACGTTCTGTTCCGTATGGGAATGGCTAGAACCAGAAAAGAAGCACGTCAGATCGTTGACCACAAACACGTTCTGGTTAACGGCAAACAGGTAAATATCCCGTCTTACCTTGTAAGCGCTGGTGATACCATCGAAATCAAAGAGGGTAAAAAATCCTCTCAGAGATATAAAGACATCGTAGAGGTTACAGGCGGCCGTCTGACTCCGGAATGGATCGAGGCTGATCTTGAGGCACTCAAAGGTGTTGTAAAAGAGCGTCCTACCCGCGAAATGATCGATGTTCCGGTTGACGAAGTGCAGATCGTCGAGCTGTATTCTAAATAAAGAATCGCCATACGCGGAAGGCTTTATTCCCATGAGTAATGAGCCAACCAATTTAAAAGGAGGGGCTTTCGAGTGTTTGATTTTAACAAACCGAAAATTGAAATTACTGAGATTTCTGATGACAAGAAGTACGGCAGATTTGTGGTTGAACCTCTGGAAAGAGGCTACGGTATCACATTAGGTAATTCTCTTCGCAGAATTATGCTTTCTTCCCTCCCTGGAGCAGCAGTAAGCCAGGTTAAAATCGAGGGCGTTCTTCATGAATTCAGCTCCATCCCTGGAGTAAAAGAAGACGTTACAGAAATCATCATGAACCTGAAGAGCCTTGCAATCCGCAATAACAGCGAAACCAACGAAGCAAAAGTTGCTTATATTGAGTTCGAGGGCGAGGGAGTTGTAAGAGCATCCGATATTCAGGTAGATCAGGATATTGAGATCATGAATCCGGATCAGGTAATCGCAACCCTGAACGGCGGCCCGGACAGCAAGCTGTACATGGAGCTGACGATCACAAAAGGCCGCGGTTATATCAGTGCTGACAAAGGCAAGAGCGATGACATGCCGATCGGCGTTCTCGCTGTGGATGCTATCTATACACCGGTTGAGCGTGTAAACCTCAAAGTGGAGAACACCCGTGTAGGTCAGATTACCGATTACGATAAACTGACACTGGATGTTTACACCAGAGGAACACTGGATCCGGACGAGGCAGTCAGCCTGGCAGCTAAGGTTTTAAGCGAGCATCTGAAACTCTTCATCGATCTGTCTGAGAATGCGAAGACAGCAGAAGTTATGATCGAGAAAGAGGACAATGAGAAAGAGAAAGTTCTGGAGATGAACATCGACGAGCTTGAGCTTTCCGTGCGTTCCTATAACTGCTTGAAACGTGCCGGTATCAATACCGTAGAAGAGCTGTGCAACAAAACTTCCGAAGACATGATGAAGGTTCGTAACCTGGGCCGCAAGTCTCTGGAAGAGGTACTTGCAAAGCTGAAAGAACTGGGACTGTCACTGAGTCCTGGGGACGGAGAATAAATCACAGCGATTTATCTTTCCGTTTGATTTGTAGACGAAAACCCCCTGTCAGTAAGTCCGAGGCAGCATGACTTGTGGGTTCCACAAATGGAGGAAAATTTAAAATGGCAAAATATAGAAAACTTGGCAGAACATCTGACCAGAGAAAAGCATTATTAAGAAACCAGGTAACCAACCTTCTGTATCACGGAAAAATCGTTACCACTGAGACCAAAGCAAAAGAGATCCGTAAGATCGCTGAAAGCATGATCGCACTGGCTGTAAAAGAGAAAGATAACTTTGAGACCGTTACCGTTACTGCTAAAGTAGCTCGCAAAGATGCTGATGGCAAACGTGTGAAAGAAGTAAAAGACGGCAAAAAAGTTACCGTATACGATGAAGTTCAGAAAGAGATCAAAAAAGATCTTCCGTCCAGACTTCACGCTAGACGTCAGATGGCAAGCTTCTTCTATCCTGTAACAGAGGTTCCGACCGAAGCAGCAGGACGCAAGAAAAACACCAAGTCCATCGATATGCCACAGAAAATGTTCGATGAGATCGCTCCGAAATATGCAGACCGTAACGGCGGATATACCCGTATCATCAAGATCGGACCGCGTAAAGGTGATGCAGCTATGGAAGTTGTAATCGAGCTGGTTTAATCTGTAAATAGTTTTGAAATTCGCAGGGGCTGCCTCTTAGTAGGTGGCTCCTGTTTTGTTGTATATCATATTTTATATGACACAATTGCGAAATTGTGGCAATGTACGGGGTTGCATCTGCTTTGCGAATAAGGTACAATACAGAATACAGAACAGCTAAAATGGGATACAAAGGAGAGCATTTGCATGGAGAGCAAGAAAAAAATGTTGTTTATTTTTAATCCGTTTTCCGGAAAAGCACAGATTAAAAGTAAACTGTTTGAAATTATCGATGTTTTTGTAAAAGGCGGATATGAAGTCATTGTCCACCCGACGCAGGCAGTCGGAGATGGTTTCGAAAAGACAAAGGAGCTTGCGCCGCAGGTGGATCTCGTTGTCTGCAGCGGGGGCGACGGAACACTGGATGAAGTTGTCAGCGGTCTGATGGAAGTGGATCAGCGCGTTCCGATCGGTTATATTCCGGCCGGAAGCACCAATGACTTTGCAAACAGTCTTTCTATTTCGAAAGATATGGTACAGGCGGCAAAGGATATCATCGAGGGAAACCTGTATTCCTGTGATGTGGGAGCGTTCAACAACGACAGCTTTGTCTACATCGCTGCATTCGGCCTTTTCACGGATGTTTCCTATGAGACAGACCAGCACATGAAAAACATTCTCGGCCATCTGGCATACCTGCTGGAGGGATCCAAACGGATCTGGAATGTGCCGACGTACTGGATTAAAGTCGAGGCAAACGGGGAAACCTTTGAGGGAGAGTATATCTACGGTATGGTGACGAATGCCAAATCCGTCGGCGGCTTCAAAAACCTGCCGGGACAGGATGTACGCCTGGATGACGGACTCTTCGAGGTAACCCTGATCAAACGCCCGAAAAACCCGCTGGAACTGAATGAGATCATTGCGTCCCTGCTGATGCAGGAGGATCACACAGACCTCATCGATTCGTTCAAGACCGACCGCATCATCATCGAGTCCAACCAGGAGATTTCCTGGACTCTGGACGGCGAATACGGCGGAGATCACGGCTATGTCTGCATCGAAGCGCACAAACATGCCATGGAACTGGTTCTGAACAATAAGTAGGCACGGCTTTTTGATAAGTTTTTCACAAAAAAGTGCAAAAAAATGGATTTCGCCACGAAAACCATTTGGCATTTGCAGAAAGATGTTGTATAATAAAACTAGTTATGAAAGTAACAAGTATGCGGCGGTCTGTTCTAAAAGGGCACGCGGCACAATTACAGACACAGGAGGTCATTTGAGCTATGTTAGTATCAGCAAAAGAAATGTTGGACAAAGCAAAAGCCGGCCATTATGCAGTTGGTCAGTTTAACATCAACAACCTGGAGTGGACAAAATCCATCCTTCTTACCGCACAGGAGATGAATTCTCCGGTTATCCTTGGCGTATCTGAGGGTGCAGGAAAATACATGACAGGTTTCAAGACTGTAGCTGCTATGGTAAAAGCTATGATCGAAGAGCTGAACATCACTGTTCCGGTTGCTCTGCATTTGGATCACGGAACCTACGAAGGATGCTACAAATGCATCGAAGCAGGTTTTTCATCCATCATGTTTGACGGATCTCATTATCCGATCGAAGAGAACGTTGCAAAAACAAAAGAACTGGTAGCTGTCTGCAAAGAGAAAGGAATGTCTCTGGAAGCAGAAGTTGGTTCTATCGGTGGAGAAGAAGATGGTGTTGTAGGTATGGGCGAATGCGCTGATCCGAACGAGTGCAAGATGATTGCAGACCTCGGTGTAGATATGCTTGCAGCAGGTATCGGCAATATCCACGGTGTATACCCGGCTAACTGGCAGGGACTGAGCTTTGAGACTCTGGCAGCTGTACAGGAGCTGACAGGAACTATGCCGCTCGTTCTTCACGGTGGTACAGGTATCCCGGATGACATGATCAAGAAAGCCATTGACCTTGGCGTTTCCAAAATCAATGTAAATACAGAGTGCCAGCTTGCATTCGCTGCAGCTACACGTAAATACATCGAAGAGGGCAAAGATCAGCAGGGTAAAGGATTCGATCCTCGTAAACTCCTTGCTCCTGGCGCAGAAGCTATCAAAGCTACTGTAAGAGAAAAAATCGAACTGTTCGGTTCTGCAAACAAAGCCTGAGTTTAAGCACGAAAATGCTGTGCAGGATTCCTGGGGGACTTCCCCCTCAGGGTCCGCACAGTATTTTTTTTCGCGAGCAACGAGTCGAAGTCCGTGCTTGCACGAGACCTTGACGACTGCCGCGAAAGCTTTCATCGAATCCGCTAATTTTTTCGCCTGAATTAGGAAAGTTTTGTAAAATAATACGAAAAAGGGACTGAGTTCAAAAAAGCACTTGCGTTTTTTAAGTTTTTGAGTTATTTTAGTATCAGTTGGAAATCAAATCCATATGCGAATGTAAAACAAGGGCGTTCTACAAAAACTTAGCTTTCCTTAGCTGCTTTTTGAGAACCCCTTTTTCTTGTATCAGGACCTTTTTAGAGTCCGGCGGGAAGGTCGCATCGCAAAATTCACAAATGGAAAGGAAGAAAGAAAATGGGAGAATATGTAAATCCGGCCAAAATCTTTGGCGAAAATGTATTCAATGACACTGTAATGCAGGAACGTCTTCCAAAAAATGTTTACAAGAAGCTGAAAAAGATCATCGAAGAAGGCGGTGAGCTGGATCTTGCTACTGCAGATACGATTGCACATGAGATGAAAGAATGGGCAATTGAAAAAGGAGCAACACACTATACACACTGGTTCCAGCCGCTGACTGGTACAACTGCAGAAAAGCACGATTCTTTTATCACAGCACCGATGCCGAACGGCAAAGTACTGATGAGCTTCTCCGGTAAAGAGCTGATCAAAGGCGAGCCGGATGCATCTTCTTTCCCGTCCGGTGGACTGCGTGCTACCTTTGAGGCAAGAGGATATACAGCATGGGACTGCACCTCACCGGCTTTCGTTCGTCAGGACGCAGCAGGCGCAACCCTCTGCATTCCGACTGCATTCTGCTCCTACACAGGAGAGGCGCTTGACCAGAAAACACCGCTTCTTCGTTCCATGGAAGCTCTGAATGTACAGTCCCTGCGTCTGTTAAAACTGTTCGGAAACACCACTTCCAAGAAAGTAACTCCTTCTGTAGGACCGGAGCAGGAATACTTCCTGGTAGATGCAGAGAAATTCCTGCAGAGAAAAGACCTGATCTACACCGGCCGTACCCTGTTCGGCGCAATGCCTCCAAAAGGACAGGAGATGGACGATCACTATTTCGGAACCATCCGTCAGAGAATTGCTTCCTTTATGAAGGAGGTCAACATTGAGCTGTGGAAGATGGGCGTTACCGCAAAGACACAGCACAATGAGGTTGCACCGGCACAGCATGAGCTGGCTTCCATCTATTCCGAGGCAAACGTAGCAGTTGACAACAACCAGCTCGTAATGCAGACCTTAAAGAGAATTGCATGCCAGCACGGACTGAAATGCCTGCTGCATGAGAAACCGTTCGCAGGTGTCAACGGTTCCGGAAAACATAACAACTGGTCCATCACCACAGATGACGGCATCAACCTTCTTGAGCCGGGCAAAACACCGCACGAGAACATTCAGTTCCTGCTTGTGTTAAGCTGCGTCCTGAAAGCTGTTGATGTTCACGCAGATCTGCTCCGTGAGTCCGCAGCCGATCCAGGAAACGATCACAGACTGGGAGCCAACGAGGCGCCGCCGGCCATCATTTCCGTATTCCTTGGCGAGCAGCTGGAGGACGTTGTTGAGCAGCTGATCAGCACCGGAAATGCAACCAAGAGTAAAAAAGAGGGCGTTCTGGAGACTGGTGTTAAGACACTTCCGGATCTCAAAAAAGATGCTACCGACCGTAACAGAACCTCACCGTTCGCCTTCACCGGAAACAAATTCGAGTTCCGTATGGTTGGTTCCCGTGACTCCGTTGCAGCTCCGAACATCGTACTGAACACCATCGTTGCAGAAGCATTCCGCGATGCATGCGATGTACTGGAAGGCGCTGAAAACTTCGAGGACGCTGTCCATGATCTGATCAAGAAGAACTTAAGTGAGCATCAGAGAATCATCTTCAATGGCGACGGATATGCAGATGAGTGGTTAGCTGAGGCAGAGAGAAGAGGACTTCCGAACATCAAATCCATGGTGTACGCAATCCCGGCACTGACCACTGATACCGCAATCAAACTGTTCGGCGATTTCAAAGTATTCACCGAGGCAGAGCTGGTATCCCGTGCAGAAGTTAAATTCGAGAACTATGCAAAGACCATCAACATCGAAGCAAAGACCATGATCGACATGGCAAGCAAACAGATCATCCCGGCAGTCATCAAATATGCGACTTCCCTGGCTGGATCCATCAACACCATCACCGCAGCAGGTGTTACGGCAGTTGGTGTACAGAAGAATCTGCTGAACGAGACAAGTGCACTGCTTGAGGAAACTCAGAAAGCACTCGACGAGCTGATCGCAATCGAGAATGCAGGATGCGAGATGGAAGACGGCGAAGCAAAAGCAAAATACTACTACGAGAAAGTTACTCCGGCTATGGAGGCACTCCGTGCACCGGTTGACAAACTGGAGATGATCGTAGACAAAGAGATGTGGCCGATGCCGTCTTACGGCGATCTGATGTTTGAGGTTTAATCCGCAGACGGTCCGATAAATTGTAAAAATTCTGTGAAAACAGGGCAGAAAAAGAGGCTGTTTTTGACAACAGCCTCTTTTTTTAGTATAATGGAGATTAGTTGTTGCCAGAAGAAAAGGGCGGACAGCGCTGCCGGAACAAGCGGCAGGAAAACATGGAGGAAACGCTTCTGGAATTTCGGAGAAAAACAGAAGCATACAGAACTATGAATGCAGAACTGGAAATTTTAGGTGTGAAGCTGAAACATTACCACGTTGATGCGGCGATGGAGATTGTGGAGGAATACCTCTCGAATGATAAGCTGAACACCATCGGGATTGTGACGATGCAGATGCTGATGCAGGCGAGCAAGGAACCGACGTGGAAACAGTATATCGAAGATCTGGATCTGACGGTCATCGGGGAAACCGAGGTGCTGGAGGCAGCAGGAATTGCCCCGGAGACGCCGTCCTATGAGGAAGTGGAGACGAACGAGTTCATCGCCCGTTTTTTCTGGGGACTGATTCAGACGAAAAGCCGGATTTTCGTACTGGGCGACACTGAGGAAGAACTGCAGACACTGCAGAAATATCTGACAGAAACGTATCCCGGCATTGAGATCGGAGGCGGTGCTGTTGTCGAGACGCTGGAGGAATCCGCGTTTGACAGCCTGGTCAACGAGATCAACAGCCAGACGACGGACGTGATTGTGAGCGGCCTTGCAGGAACGCGGCAGGATCGTTTCGTTCTGGAAAACAGCAGCAAAATCAGCGCAAAAATCTGGCTGAGCCTTGGCGAGCATTCGACGCTGCAGAACGAGGCCGGTATAAAAACGAGCTGGTGGGGAACTCTGCTAAAGAAGAATACGTTCAAGCGGATGGTAACAAAATATAACAGCGAAAAGGACGGTTAAAGTTCATGAACTGGATACGGAACAAACAGCAGTGGAGAGATTATCTGCTGATTACGCTGGGAACCGCGGTCATGGCGGTTGCGACCAGCTCGATTTACGACCCGGCGGGGCTTGTTACCGGAGGATTTTCCGGTCTTGCAATCGTCATCAAACAACTGAGCCAGATGTTGTTCGGAAAAGGAGTTCCGCTCTGGGTGACGAACCTTGTGCTGAACATTCCGCTCTTTCTTTTTGGAATCCGCATGAGCCGTGATTTTCTTGTGAAAACCATTTTTGGAACCCTGATGAACACGTTCTGGTTTGCCGTTCTCCCGGTTCTGCAGCTGGTGCCGGATGACAGGATGCTTTCCGCACTGTTCGGCGGCGTTCTGATGGGAGCAGGCATCGGGCTCGTCTTCATCGGAAACGGTACGACGGGCGGAACGGATATGATGGCGGCTCTGATCCAGAGAAAGCTGCGCCACTATTCCGTTGCACAGGTTATGCAGGTGCTTGATGGAATCATCGTCATCGCCGGTATTTTTGTCTTCGGTATCCACGCTTCGCTCTATGCGATCGTGGCAATCTACGTGACGACGAAAATGACGGATGCCCTGATGGAAGGTATGAATTATGCGAAATCTGCGTTTATCATTACCGCGCATCCGGAGCAGGTAGCCGATGAGCTCATGAAAGAACTCGACCGCGGCGCGTCCGGCATCCACATAAAGGGAATGTACACGGGCGAAGAGCGTATGATGGTATTCTGTGTTGTGGGCAAAAAACAGATCCCGCAGCTCAAACAGATCGTAGGAATGATCGATCCGGACGCGTTTGTCGTTGTGTCGGATGCAAGAGAGGTCTTAGGAGAGGGCTTCCAGACGGATTTCTCCTGACCTTTTTACGTATTTTGTGGTATAAATGTTGTGTTTTCTCTTCCTTTTTTGTCTATTTTGTATTAAAATAATTATATCTGTGAGGTACTTTGCATCAGGCGCAGAACCATAGGGGTGTGGATATGCCTGGCAATGAAAGCGGGTGCAGCCGGAGACAAACTATAGGATGAAAGAGGGAAGAAAATATGATTTCAAATCAGATTTTACAGAGTACCATTGAGGGAATCAAAAATATTTCGCGTGTCGAACTCTGCGTGACTGATGTAGAAGGAAAGGTTCTGGTAACGACGTTTCCGGAGGTTGAGATCAGCCAGAATGATATTGTAACGTTTGCGCAGTCTCAGGCAGATTCCCAGACCATGAAAAATTATCAGTTTTTTAAAGTATACGATGAACACCAGCTGGAGTACATTCTGGTTGTAAAAGGCGGAAACGATGACATTCACCTGATCGGGAAAATGGTTACCTTCCAGATTCAGGGCCTCCTTACCGCATACAAGGAGCGCTTCGATAAAGACAACTTTATCAAGAATCTGCTGCTCGACAACCTGCTGCTGGTTGACATCTACAACAGGGCGAAGAAGTTACATATTGAAGTGGAAGCACGCCGCCTTGTATTTATTCTTGAGACAAATCCGGATAAAAACAGCGGGGCGCTGGAAAGCGTCAAGAGTCTGCTCGGTACCAAATCCGGTGACTTTATAACTGCCGTCGATGAGAAAAACATTATCATCGTCAAGGAACTTGCTCCAGGTGAGGATTATGCCCAGATGAACAAAGTGGCAGCCACCATTCTGGAAGCAGCAGGAAGAGATGAGGAGGGGAAAACCCACGTTGCTTACGGTACCATTGTCAAGGAGATCAAAGAAGTATCGCGTTCCTACAAAGAAGCCAGAATGGCGATGGACGTCGGAAAAATCTTCTCCGCTGAGAATGATATCTATGCATACAGCTCACTGGGTATCGGCCGTCTGATTTACCAGCTTCCGATCCCACTGTGCAAAATGTTCATCAAAGAGATTTTCGGCAACAAATCGCCGGATGACTTTGATGAAGAGACACTGACAACGATCAATAAATTCTTTGAAAATTCTCTGAATGTCTCGGAAACCTCGAGACAGCTTTATATACACCGAAATACCCTTGTCTATCGGCTGGATAAGCTGCAGAAGAGCACGGGACTCGATCTTAGAGTTTTTGAAGATGCGATCACATTCAAGATTGCGCTTATGGTTGTGCAGTACATGAAATACATGGAAACGCTCGATTATTAAGCGAGAACCCTTGAAGGAGGAATTGCATGATAACATTGGATAGTGTAAGTAAGAGTTACGCGAAAGGCCAGCCGGCCGTCAACAACGTATCCTTACACATCGAGAAGGGGGAATTCGTCTTTATCGTGGGAAACAGCGGTTCTGGAAAATCGACGCTGATCAAGCTCCTTTTGAAAGAACTCGAGCCCACATCCGGTACCATTAAGGTAAACGGACAGATCTTAAATAAAATGAAACGCTGGAGAGTGCCGAAATACCGCCGTGGTGTCGGCGTCGTATTCCAGGATTTCCGCCTTTTAAAAGACCGGAATGTCTATGAAAACGTAGCATTCGCACAGCGTGTCATCGAGAAACCGAACCGCGTCATCAAAAAGCGCGTGCCGGAAGTTCTGACGCTGGTCGGACTGGCAGAGAAGTACAAATCCTTCCCGAAGGAGCTTTCCGGAGGAGAGCAGCAGCGAGTTGCCGTGGCAAGAGCCATTGTCAACCGGCCTGACATTCTTCTGGCGGACGAGCCGACCGGAAACCTGGACCCGGGAAACTCCATGGAGATTATGAAGCTCCTGGAGGAAATCAACAACAGAGGAACGACCGTTCTTGTGGTAACCCACAACCGTGAGATCGTCAACTCCATGAAAAAACGCGTTATTACCATGCGAAAAGGCGTGGTAGTCAGCGATGAGAAGGAGGGCGAGTACCATGAGGTTTAGTACACTGGGCTACAGCATCAAACAGGGTGTCAAAAACATCTGGAGAAACAAGATGTTCTCGCTGGCATCCATCGCAACCATGGGAGCCTGTATCTTTCTGTTCGGTATCTTCTTTGCGGTTGTCATCAACTTTAACTACATCGTAAAAAATGCCGAGACAGACGTATCCATGACCGTCTTCTTCAACGAAGATGTGGATCAGGCGACGATCGATGAGATCGGAACGGAGATCAAGGCCAAGACCGATGTGGTCAAGGAATGTAAGTATGTTTCCGCGGATGAGACGTGGGAAAACTTTGCAAAACAGTATTTCGAAGGAAAAGAGGAATACAAGGACGGCTTTAAGCCAAACGACAACCCGCTCGCAACTTCTGCTCACTACGAGGTTTACGTATACCAGGTAGAGACGCAGGATGCGCTGGCTGAGTATATCCGCTCGCTGGACGGTGTCCGTGAGGTTAAACAGGCCGAGGGTGCAACAACAACGTTGACGACGATGAACCGTGTCATTGGCTACGTTTCCATCGCGATCATCCTGATTCTTCTTGCCGTATCTGTTTTCCTGATCAGCAATACCGTCACGATCGGTATTTCGGTCCGGAAAGAGGAGATCGGTATCATGAAGCTGATCGGTGCGACGAACCTGTTTGTAAGGGCTCCGTTCCTGATCGAGGGTATCCTGATCGGTCTTGTCGGAGCAGCGATTCCGCTGGGGCTGCTGTACGTTGTATACAACAGAGTCATCAGCTACGTTATGACGGAGTTCAGCGTACTGTCGAACTTTATGGCATTCATGCCGGTATCGGCCGTATTCCGGATTCTGCTTCCGGTCGGACTCATTCTCGGTATGGGAATCGGACTTGTCGGCAGTATCTTTACGATTCGAAAACACTTGAAAGTCTGATAGGATTAGACAATATAATAAAGTAAAAATAAGTCCCGGAATCCGTCAAAAGATTCCGGGATCTTTCGATTGGGAGGCATATTTTGGAAGAACTGATGAAGGAAGAAAAAGAGGGCGTAAAAGCGGCAGAGCAGGAAAAACCGAAAAAGCGCAGAAACAGAAAGAAAAACCGAAAAAATGAGATGCGGAAGAGCTACTTTGCGGGCATGATTTCCATGCTGGCGATTGTAATGATCGTGCTTGTCGGAACAACGTTTCTTTGGCCGGGAAGCAGTGCGGACCACCCCGGCGGCTTCTGGTCGTGGCGGAAGACGGCGGCGATCAAAGCGATGATCAGCCAGCTTTACGCGGGCGATGTGGATGACACAGAGCTGTCGAATGCAATGTATAAAGGGCTGATCAGCGGCCTCGGCGACAAGTATTCTACGTATTACACGAAAGAGGAATACGAAGCGATCAAGACAGCGCAGGAGGGTTACTATCAGGGCATCGGTATTACGGTGACGCTGGACGGCGATAAGCTGCAGGTCACCGGCGTACAGGACGATACCCCGGCGGCGAAGGCCGGTATTCAGGCGGATGACCGCATTGTGAAGATTGACGGGCAGACACTCGAAGGCTTAAGCCTCAACGATGCGGTCGGTCTTCTGAAAAACAGCGAGAACGACACCGTGACGCTTTCCATCGAGCGGGAAGGCGAGGCGGATCTGATTGAAACGGAAGTCACAAAAGAGAAGCTTGCGGCGATTGTGGCAGACGGTAAAATGCTGGACGACAAGATCGGCTATCTGGCCATCAGCGAGTTTACAGGGCTTACCTCCGAGCAGTTCCAGAAAGCATACCAGTCACTGCAGGATCAGGGCATGGAGCGCCTGATCATCGATCTGCGCGGCAATCCGGGCGGCCTCGTGACGGCAGTCTGCGACACCCTGCGCCAGATCCTGCCGGAGGGACTCATCGTGTATACCGAGGATAAAAATGGAAAACGGGAAGAGTATACCTGCGACGGCGATACCCCGATCTCGATTCCACTCGTCGTGCTGGTCAATGAAAATACGGCAAGTGCGGCAGAAATCTTCACGGGAGCAGTCAAAGATTACGGCATCGGAATGATTGTCGGAACGACGACATTCGGAAAAGGCATTGTCCAGAATACATTCCAGTTCTCGGACGGCAGCGTGGTGAAACTGACGATTGCCCATTATTACACGCCGCTCGGAAACGACATCCACAAGGTCGGCATTACGCCGGATGTCGAGGTGGAGCTGCCGGATGACGCGACGAGCGATGTGCAGCTCGAAAAAGCGTTGGAAGTTGTCAAAGGACTGGAAAGTGCGGAATAAAATAAGAATTTTCACAGAAAAGCAGGAAAAAGGTAGGAAAAAAAGCACGAACGTGTTATCTTAGTAGAGGAGCCGAAAACAGATCTTGGCAGGCTCTAAAAGAAAGTGAGGAAAGACAGATGAACTTTACAGAAAGAAGAAAACAGGTTTTTGATAAAATGGACCAGGAATCCGCACTGTTTTTGTTTTCCGGAATCGAGCTGCATGTCAGCGCAGACGAATATCTGCCGTTTGAAGCAAACCGCAACTTTTTCTATCTGACCGGCCTTCGCAGAGATCACATGATCCTGATGATGAAAAAGACCGCAAAAGAGGAGAAATCCATTCTGTTTATCGAGGAAGCGGATCTGAACCAGGAGAGATGGTTTGGAAGAAAAGTAACCGTATCCGAGGCACAGGAGATCACCGGAATCGATGACGTTCGTTTCCTGGATTCCTTTGAGGGCATGGTAAATCGTCTGATGGCACGCGAGGATATCGGAACCCTGTATTTCGACTGCTACCGCTATCAGGTCGAGGATCTGCCGGATTACAACATGGTAAAGGCAGAGGAGTTCGCAAAGAAATTTCCAGGCAGACCGATTAAAAACATTGCTCCTGTCATCGCAGCACTGCGGATGCAGAAAGATGAGGATGAGATCGCTCTCGTCCGCCAGGCAATCAAGATCACCGACGACGCGCTGAAATTCGTGATGAAGAATCTGAAACCGGGCTGCACCGAGTATCAGGCACAGGCTGATTTCGAGTACAAGATTTTCCACGAGGGAGCAGACGGAACCGCATTCCCGACGATCGCAGGAAGCGGTGCAAACGGAACGATGCTGCACTACGATACCAACCGTGACGTGTGCGAGGATGAGACCCTGCTTCTGATGGACCTCGGAGCAAAATTCCAGGGCTACTGCGCAGATATCACCAGAACGTATCCAGTCAACGGAAAATATACGGACCGTCAGAGACAGGTTTACAACGTTGTTCTGGCAGCAAACCGAGCCGTTGCAAAAGCAGCAAAACCGGGTATGACATTAAAAGAGCTCGACGATATCGCAAAGGATGTTCTCGGCGAGGGCTGTGTGAAACTTGGCCTGATCGAGAAGAAAGAGGATGTCGGAATCTATTACATGCACGGCGTTTCCCATCACCTCGGCATTGATGTACACGATGTGACCGCGGCATGGAACGACAAGCTGCGTCCAGGCGCCATCATCACCGATGAGCCGGGTCTTTATATTGACGAGTGGGAGATCGGAATCCGGATCGAGGATGATATCCTGATTACAGAGGACGGATGCGAGGTTCTTTCCGAGAATCTGATGCGTGATCCAGACCAGATTGAAGCCTTTATGCAGGAAAAAGAGGCGTAAGAAAAAAACTACGGAGGATTTAGTTAGATGAAAATTGCAGTTACATACGATAACGGGAATATTTTCCAGCATTTTGGAAAAACAGAGAATTTTAAGGTTTACGAAGTAGAAGACAATCAGGTGGTTTCCAGCGAAGTGATCGGATCCAACGGAACCGGCCACGGCGCACTGGCAGGCCTTCTTTCCGAGCAGGGCGTGGATGTTCTGATCTGCGGCGGCATCGGCGGCGGTGCACAGGCTGCTCTTGCGGAGGCAGGCGTAGAGCTCTGCTCCGGAGCGGAGGGAGATGTGGATGCAGCGGTGAAAGCTTACTTAAACGGAACGCTCACATCTGCGGGTGCAACCTGCGATCACCACGATCACGAGGAAGGCCATTCCTGCGGCGGCCACTGCGGAAGCCATGAGGAAGAGGAGAGCTCCTGCGGCGGTTCCTGCGGAACCTGCGGCGGCGGATGCGGTGCACCGACTCCGGTTATGGAAGGTAAGAATGTCGGAAAAACCTGCCGTACCCACTACAGAGGAACCTTCAACGATGGAACCCAGTTTGATTCTTCCTACGACCGCGGCGAACCGCTCGAGTTCATCTGCGGTGTGGGCCAGATGATCCGCGGCTTCGATGCAGCCGTTGCAGAGATGGAAGTCGGCGAAAAAGTCAACATCCATCTGATGCCGGAGGAGGCTTACGGAATGCCGGATCCGAACGCAATTTTCACCGTTGCGATCGCACAGCTTCCGGGAGCAGAGGAAGTAGAGGTCGGACAGCAGGTTTATCTGCAGAACCAGTACGGCCAGCCGTTCCCGGTAAAAGTTACCGCAAAAGACGAGACCAATATCACGTTTGATGCCAACCATGAGATGGCTGGAAAAGAGCTGAATTTTGAGATTGAGCTGGTTGAAGTGAAATAAAAAAATGCATAAAAAAGAGTGTCAGGACGAAGGAGCCAGGCACTCTTTTTTGATGCGCAGAAAAATCAACGATTCCCATTTCCGATTTCCGTTATTTTTTGTAAAAGTAAACAAAAAATGACCAAAATTCATTTTTTACCATTTCAAATATTGACTAATAGTCATTTAAGTTGTAAGATGTGGTACTAGAAAAACAAGTTAAAAATGAATCAGAGGAGATGAATGAAAATGGTTAAAGTTGGCAAATGGATTGCCAAGCACAGGATTCTGATGCTGATCATTGGATTTCTGCTGATTATTCCGTCAGTCATCGGAATGGCAGCAACGAAAGTAAACTATGATCTGCTCAGCTATCTGCCGGAGCATCTGGAAACTGTAAAAGGACAGGACATTCTGGTAGATGAATACGGCATGGGTGCGTTCTCCATGGTTGTCGTGGAAAACATGGAAATGAAGGATGTACAGAAACTCGAAGAAAAATTCGAGCAGGTAAACCACGTAAAAGAAGTTTTATGGTATGACGATGTGGCAGACATCAGCGTGCCGGTTGAGATGATCCCGGAAAAACTCCGAAAAGCATTCTACAATGGGGATGCAACCATGATGCTCGTTCTGTTCGACAATACGACTTCTTCCGATGACTCCATGGAGGCAATCGAGGATCTTCGTAAAATTGCGAACGAGCAGTGCTTCATCGGCGGTATGACCGGTGTTGTTACCGATATCAAAAACGTAGCATTAAAAGAGCTGCCGGTTTACGTTGTCATCGCCGCAGTTTTGAGCCTCGTTGTCATCGAGCTGACATCGACTTCCTTCGTTGTTCCGATCCTGTTCCTGTTAAGTATCGGACTTGCAATCCTTTACAACCTGGGAAGCAACGTGTTTCTTGGTGAGACTTCCTACATCACAAAAGCGCTGACCGCCGTGCTGCAGCTTGGTGTTACGATGGACTACTCCATCTTCCTGCTGAACAGTTTCGAGGAGAATAAAAAGCGTTTCCCGGATGACAAAGAGCGTGCGATGGGCCATGCAATCGCCAACACGTTCAAATCCGTAGCCGGAAGCTCCGTTACCACCGTAGCCGGTTTCCTGGCACTGTGTGTTATGACCTTTGCCCTTGGCCGCGACCTTGGTATCGTTATGGCAAAAGGTGTTTTGATCGGCGTTGTCTGCTGTGTCACCGTCCTGCCGGCCATGGTTCTGGTATTTGACAAGGCAATTGAGAAAACGAGACACAAACCGCTGGTAAAGAGTCTGGATAAACCATCCGCTTTTATTACCAAACATTATAAGGCGTGGGTTGTGATCTTCCTGATCCTGCTGTTCCCGTCGATCTACGGAAACAATCATACCCAGATTTACTACAACATTGCGCGTTCTCTTCCGGCTACCCTGGACTGCAACGTGGCAAATGATGAGGTAAAAGCGCAGTTTGACGTAAGCAACATGCATATTGTGATGATGGATCGCGATATGGATTCCAAACAGAAAAAGAAAATGATGGAGGAGATCGGCAACGTAAAAGGTGTCAAATCGACCATCAGCATGAGTTCCCTGCTTGGACCGACGATTCCGGAATCCATGATCCCGGAAAATCTCCGAAGCATGTTGCAGAGCGATGAGTATGAGCTTGCATTTGTGAGCTCTGAATATGAGTCCGCAACAGATGAAGTAAACGAACAGGTCAAAGCGATTGACAAAATCGTAAAATCCTACGATAAAGATGGAATGGTCATCGGTGAAGCACCGTTGATGAAAGACCTGCAGGATGTTACCGATGCTGACCTTGTCAACGTAAACGTGCTTTCCATTGGTGCAATCTTTATCATCATTCTGCTGATCTTCAAATCGATTTCTCTGCCGATTATTCTGGTAGCAGTCATCGAGTTTGCAATTATGCTGAATATGGCAATCCCGTATTATCAGGGAACCAGCCTTCCATTCGTGGCCAGCATCGTAATCGGAGCGATTCAGCTCGGTGCAACCGTGGACTACGCGATCCTGATGACAACCCGTTATCAGAAAGAGCGCCAGAATGGAAAAGACAAAAAAGAAGCTATCAGTATTGCACATAAGACCAGTATGCCGTCCATCATCAGCAGTGGCCTGAGTTTCTTTGCCGCAACCTTCGGTGTAGCCTGCTACTCTCAGGTTGAGATGATCGGTTCCATCTGTACCCTGCTTGCGCGGGGCGCGATCATCAGTATGGTCGTTGTTATCCTGATTCTGCCGGCAATGTTTATGATTTTCGATAAACTGATCTGTAAGACATCGATTGGATTTTTAAAGAAGAAAACAAAATAAAGTATGACAAATCCCCTGTACCGGAAGTAGCTGGTGCGGGGGAATTTTTTTGCTTTGCGTTCAAATTTCTGATGTGACGGATAAGATCCTGCCATAGATTGAAGACTGGCAGAACCGGCCACTGGACGAGGTCTATCCTATTCTCTACATCGATGCAATCCATTATTCTGTAAGGGATAATGGCGTGACCCGAAAGCTTGCTGCTTATGCATCAGAAAAACTATTTCGAAGTGACAAGTCTTATCTTGGAAATAAAAGCATGCGGGTCTGTTCAGAGGAAGCACTTTCTTCCAAGATATTCATTCAGTTTATTGCTCTGATTCTGCGAAGCAGGATCTATACTGCGTTAAAAGATAAATGTGAAAAGATGCTGAAAAAACCGAATTATATGACGGTACCGGCAGCACTGAAAGAACCGGAAAAGATTGTAATGATAAGGCATTTGGACGGCTTTTATAGGCTGGATCATGCCGTCACAGCAACACAGAAGACCATCCTGGACGCATTCGGGTTAAGTGAAGGAAGTGTACGGAATCAGGCAAAAGAAATCGGAAAGACACTGCAAGATAGGACGGACAAGGACTAAAGGAGAAGAAAAAATGGCAAGAATACGTAGAAACAGTGAGCAGACATTGGAATTTAAGATCGAACAGGCTGAAGCAAAAGTAGCAAGAACAAGAGAAGCCCATGAAAAAGCGGTGGATGAACTGAAAAAGTTATACGATATCCGAAAAGCATATCAGAGAGATGAACTTCTAAAAGCATTAGAATCCAGCCATCGCTCGTATGATGAGATCCTGGCGTTTATTGAAGGAAGAGATGATGATATTGACTGGTGAGGGATGGGGAAAACAGTCTTTAGGGTACTTTTTTCAGGAAGTTCACAAAATAGGTAACTGTTTCATTTGATAAATATAGTATATTCTGGAAATGTGTTCTGTGTGTGGTGAGAAAATTAAGGGTTTCTAAAATAATGAACATTATATTGACAGAAATACTCCGGGGAAAAATAAAAATCCCCGGAGTATTTTTACGTGTTTCTATCTAAAAGCACCATCAAAAATCATATCAGCAAATCTTACATTCCGGTCACTCACCGCACCAGACAATTCAAACATTCCTTTAGTACTATCTGTGACAATCAAAGTCAAGGTATTTTCATGAAAATAGAATTTCCATGTTTGTGAATGCCCGGTTTCCTGCCAGCATATAGTCAAAATAAGGGTACTCTGGTCTACCCAACTGTGATGGGCAGCATATTTCCAAATACGGTTTCTCTGTTCGTCTCCAATAAGTGGGCTATTTGACGGAATTTCAATTGCATATGTGGTTTCTCCAAACAAATCAACAGTACAGGAACTGTGAATAGTCTGTATTTCATCGATTACAAACTCCATACGGCTGTTGCCAATTTCAAAGCGAAGAGTATGTTTTTCATCTGATGTACGACTGCGTAAATCAAATTCTTTTCCCTGAAGCATATGCATTAGATAAGAAGCACTCGGCGAATATACAACGGGAGTTTCCCACTGGTTCATTACGTTTTTCATGTATTGGTAACACCATGCATCACGAGGTTTCGGCTGCTCAGTTATGTTATTAAGGATATACTTTTCAATCAGAGGGAAAATTCTGCTTCCATCCGTTTCTTCAGCAGTAGTTGTAATAACCATATCCATTTTCGGAAATACCATGCAATACTGGCCAAATGCTCCATCAGCACGATAGCTCCCCGGACTGTTCTCCCAAATTTGATATCCATAGTGGCGGCCCCATCCGGCACATCCCTGCCCGTTTGTGGAAATGTGGGGGTATGATGCCTCCGTAACCCATTCTTCCGTGAGAATGCGTATGCCATTGTAAACACCTTTATGTAAGTACAAAAGTCCCAGCTTTGTGAGATCACGTGGAGCAATCAAAAGCCCCCATGCTCCAGTGTTAACATCTCCATGTTTATCCCAACTGACATCTGTAATCTCCAGAGGATCAAATAGATGCTTCTGCAGCCAATCTTTCAGGCACATGCCAGTCACACGGCTGATAAGTTCTGACAGCATATAGGTTCCTCCGGAATTATAGACAAAATGAGTTCCTGGCTCATATACTATTTTTCTGGTAAAAAAGATTTCCGGCCAGGGTCTTATGCCATTGCACATATCTCCCGCTGTATCCACGCCATGACCCGTACTCATAGTCAAAAGATGGCAAATTTTTATGGTACGGGCTGCATCATCCATGTCCAAATCTCGACATTCCGGAAAATAATCAAGAAGGAAATCATCTACCCGCAACAAACCTTCTTTTACCGCAATCCCTATAGCCGTGGATGTAAATGTTTTGCTTACGGAATATACCAATCTTTTATCAAGTGCACAAAACGGATATTTGGAAACTTCTGCTATCGCTTTATCATGGCGAACAATATGAAGAGTCCGCAATTTATAATTTATTTCATCACATTCTGGTGGTAGTATATAAATAGTACAAAGTAAAGATGACTTCTTCCAATAGATGATATAAAATTAATATATGGAGGAAGAACATTATGGCAAAAGGTACACAATATTCAAAACAATTCAAAGAGGATGCTGTCCGTTACAGAAAAGATCATCCTGAACTGACCGTTCAAAAAGCTGCTGAGAACCTTGGGATCAGCGAGTCTGCATTAAAAAACTGGATGAAGGCAGCCAGAGAAAATGAAGGTTCTGTCCCCACACGCGGAACAGGTAATTATTCCAGTGATGAAGCCAAAGAAATTGCCCGTCTTAAAAGAGAACTGCGAGATACTAAGGATGCCCTTGAAATATTAAAAAAAGCAATCGGTATCCTGGGAAAATAACAGAAGCTATTTATACTGCCACTTCAGAATACACCACAGAGGTGGCAGAACTGCCACAGAAACACCGGGTTTCTGTTAGCGGGGTACTGAAAATATTAGGTGTTTCACGCTCTGGATACCGTGCATGGAAGCAACGTGTCCCATCGGTTTCTGAAAAGCATCGTGATCATATCAAGGATGCTATCAAACAGATCTATGATGGATCGCATCAGAACTATGGTGCACCCAAGATCACAGAAATGCTGCACAGGCAGGGGGAATCTATTGCTGAAAAAACGGTAGGTAATTATATGCGCCAAATGGGGATCAAAGCGCAATGGGTAAAACCATATACAGTAACAACAATCGATTCTGATTTCAACAGTGAACTGCAAAATATCCTTGATGAGCAGTTTAATCCTTCAAGGCCGGACGCTGTATGGGTATCTGATATCACGTATATATGGACATACAATGGATTTGTGTATCTGACAAGCATAATGGATCTTTACTCAAGGAAAATCATAGCATGGGTACTCAGTCAGAGTCTTGAAGCAATCCATGTAGTAGAATGTGTAAACAAAGCGAAGCAGATGCGAAATGTCACCTCGCCGCTTGTGTTTCATAGTGACAGAGGTATACAATTCGTATCCCAGGCATTCCAGAAAGTAACAGAAGGAATGATAAACAGTTACTCAAAGAAAGCATACCCATGGGATAATGCATGCATAGAATCCTTTCATTCACTATTAAAACGAGAATGGCTGAACCGCTTTAAAATATTTGATTATAAACATGCATACCGCCTTGTTTTTGAGTACATAGAGACATTTTATAATACAGTAAGGATTCATAGTCATTGTGGATATCTTTCGCCTGATGAGTATGAAAAACAATACAGGAATAAACTATTAGAGCTGGAGCAAAAACTTGCCGGCTAAGTATGCTGGCAAGATGGAAAAAAGTCATTCTTAATTTGTACTTTTTCTTGACATAGGATCATTCTTTCAGAAACTGGGCAATAGCTACAGAGGAAATGCCTACATCTTCAGGAATATAAAATTTATTGAATAATTGTGTCATTAGAATTCTCTCCTTTATTGGGTATTTCTCAATTTTATAACTTCTTCATCTGCATTCATAAAGTTACTAATCAAAACTAACAAAATGCTACGGACCAAAGGAACGACTGCATATCCGCATCTTTCAGCAAACAGGGTGACAGAAGATTGTGTAATGCCATTATTTGCAGCCTGAGCGTCATATTTACACAGAGACAAAGTGTGTGTCTGGTCAATGATAAAACCGCTTAAAAATTCTGTCACTGCGTTGATAATACGTCCGGCAGACATCATAAAAGCAATAAACGACATGGACAACAGCAGATTGTCGGTCAGATACAGTGTTAAAAAGAACCAAGAATACCACCCAGACAATTAGCTCCACAGCCAAAAAGTGCGTATCCAAACATTTGAGATTTTGCAATCTCTCCATTATTCCTATCTCTCATTGTGATAATCCTCCAAGATTATTTTAAGTTTTTTACGCGCGCTTTTACTTATCTGAAAGATATCATAGATAGTATATTGTAAGATATAGGAGAATTAACCTTTGAATTTAGTAATATTGACCAGTCATTTTTATTGCAGTAGTGGAAGAAACAAGAATCCCCCTGCTTTAGCTGTGGGGAGTGTCAAAAAATGATATGGGTGTCAAAACACTCGTTTTATAGTAACTCATTAACTAACGTACCTTGAAAATTTCATATAAGACAACAAATATTTCATATTAGTAGTGTTTTCCATTAACATACATTCAGATTCTTTGTTACTTTTTTAGCTGTTTGCTGAAAGTAAGGCGCACTGATCCAGACTGTCCAGATAGGCTGACAGTTTCTTAAAATTCAATGCCGCAAGTTTAATTCCGAACCGAAGCTTTGTGGTTAAAAGTCCTCTGACCGGCATTGCCCTGTCTGCTTGATATAGCTGCAGCTTTTCGGGGCATTTCCGGCAGGACAGCTGATAGCCCTGGTCCCTTCTTCTGTGAATAAGAAATTATTCATTCTTAGCAAAAGACATAGGATCACCTCACAAATAATCTGAGATTATTATACCATTTCCTGACATAAATTTATTGTTTTATATGAAATTTTCAAGGTTCGCACGGGTGTACCTTTTTTTACAAAAATGATTAGTCAATATTTCTAAATTTAAAGGTTAATTTTCCTATATCTTCCAATATACTATCCATGATATCTTTCAGATAAGCAAAAACGCGCGTGAAAATCTAAAATAATCTTGGAGAGTTATTGCAATGAGAGACAAATAATAGAGGTATTGTAAAATCTCAAATGTTTGGCCTTATAGTAGGACTTTCTAAGAATATAGGGAGGAATAACATGAAAAGGAAGAAAATTTTAGCTCTGCTTATGGTAGCAGCACTCTGCGTTGGAACAGTGGCAGGATGTGGCTCCAAGGATACGGAAAGCAGTAAGAGCGAAAGCGGCAAGAATGAAAACAGCGAGAGCAGTACTGGGGACAGTAAGGATGATTTGTCACCTATAACTTTCAAGTACTACAATGCAGACGGAAAAAATGGTAACTGGGAAAATCCTGTTGCTCAGGCGATTACTGAAGCCACAGGTGTGACTTTGGATATTTCCTATCCGGTAGCCAGTACAGGTGATCCTTCCGAGGATATATCTTTGATGATTGCAGAGGACGAATATCCAGATATGATTTATGCTAAGCAAAGTGTAAACAGTCTGTATGAGGCAGGTGCACTTATTGATATGACAGATCTGATCGAGGAATATGGTCCAAATATAAAAAAAATGTACGGCGATGAGTTTGAAAAGCTGAAATGGGGTTCTGGAGATGAAGGAATATATCAGCTTTCTTATGCTGGTGTAGGATACCAGACTTTGGTAACCGGAGGAAACTGCCAGATACAGTACGCAGCTCTTAAGGAAAATAATTATGAATATCCTAAGACTCTGGAGGAGTATGAAGCCCTGATCAAGCAGTACCTGGCAGCACATCCTAAAACCGATGATGGTCTGGATACCATTGGTATTTCCATGAGTGCTGCTGACTGGCACTGGCTCATTACACTCAGTAATCCCGCTGGATTTATTGCTGATGGTGCACCGGATAACGGTTCCTGGCTTGTTGATGATAACTATAACTGCATTTACAAGCATGTGAGTGATAAAGAAAAAGAATATTTCAGATGGCTGAGTCGTATGTATGATGAGGGAATTCTGGATCCAAACTTTGCAACACAGACAGATGACGATTACATTGCAAAGCTTGCCAGCGGACGTGTTGTAGCTATTACTGATGCATTTTGGCATTATGCACAGGCGGAAGCAACATTAAAAGCAGAAGGAAAACTGGATAAAACATATTGTCCGCTTCCTGTGACAATTGATGCTGAGACGAAGGCACCCACACTGATGTATCAGGGTCTTCAGGTTGGATACGGAATGGCAATCACAAAGAGCTGTGAGGATCCGGTTCGTGCAATTAAATTCCTTGATTATCTTTGCTCCGATGAGGGTGCAGTACTTTACAAATGGGGTGTTGAAGGAGAAAACTATTTTGTAGATGAGAATGGAATGAGATATCGTACGGAAGAAGAGATTGCAAAAGCAAGTTCTGATCCGGATTACGGAAAAAATACTGGTATTGGCAATTATACGGGATTTCCGATTTATGGAGACGGTGCAGTGGATGAAAATGGTAATCCTTACACACCTGTTACGAGAGAATCTGTAATTGCAGAGTATAACGAGGAGCAGAAGGCAGCTTGTGAAGCATGGAATGTAGAGATGCTGACCGATATCTTCCCGCAGCCAGATGAATTCGAAACACCGCCGTATTCCCCACTTTGGGCATATGCGACACCGCAGGAGATTACGAGCAATGTGGAAATTCTGAATGAGATTGCATGGCCGGGACTGATTAAGTGCGTAACAGAAAGTGTAGATAATTTTGATGCAAACTGGGATCAGCTGATTGCGGATTATGAGGCTAACGGATTGGAAGAAACAGAACAGATGATGACAGATTTCCTGGCAGAAAAAATTTCATAAACAAAAATATGGAAACTGATAAAGGGACCTGATTCGTAAGGTGTCAGGTTCTTTTCATAAATGGATAAGAGGGGAATAGAAGAGTATGAAGAGTGATAAAACGACTCCTTTTTGGGATTCATCACTGTCTATGGAAGAACGTCTCGACTGACTGCTGGCAGAGATGACGCTGGAAGCAGTGCTTGAGATAACGAATACCGGAACTATGGTTTCTGATGAAGTGGTGCAAATATACGGTATTGCACCTGCATGCAGTTTAGTATTCCGGTTGAGGAACTTCGTTTTTATGATGTCATCAGCCAGTCTCTGATGGTTGAAGAAGGATGCTATATCATCGGTGCGGGAACATCGAGTGCCAATATCCTTATAAAAACAGAAATTCAGATACCGGGAAAAAAAACAGGGCAACGTGATTTCTCTTCAAAGGATACCTGATAAGACATTTACATTGAGTGTACGTATGCGGGGGGATGCAAAGATTACATATCTTCGGATACAATAGTTTTTTAGTGAGTCTTAAATGAAAGGCAGGGAAAAAATATGAAAAGTAATACGATATATCCGCCGATGTCCGAACGTGAGATCAGCGGTGCTGCAATATCGAGAGAAGCGGCGACGCAGGGAATGGTACTTTTAAAAAACATAAATGGGGTTCTTCCGTTAAAGGGCAGGGGAAAGATTGCCTTGTTTGGAAACGGAGCTGCCAGAACAATCCGCGGCGGAACGGGATCGGGAGATCCTTTTAACGGCGGTCTTTCCGGCGGTGGTGATCAGGATGTGGATCAGTCTCTGCGTTATCATATTAATATTCTGAATGCTATGGAAACAGAAGGTTTTGAGATTGTGAACCGGGAACAGCAGATGGCGTGGGCCAGATGCTATGATCTGGCCAAAAGAGAGATGAAGGACCAGGTCATGAGTGTTTTTGCGTTTCCGGAGGAACCGCTGACAACAGAAAAACTGGAAGAATATGCAAAAGAAACAGAAACTGCTATTTGTGTCATTTCGAGAAATTCCGGTGAGGGAAATGATCGTTTCATGAAAAAAGAAGTATCCATTGGGGATAAAAAGTATGAAATTGGAGATTACAGGCTTTCTGCAGTGGAGATGGATAATCTTAAAAAGCTGCGGTCAGCTTTTTCTTCATTGATACTGGTGCTGAATGTTCCGGGCTCCATATCGGTGCAGGATCTGGAGGCAGCTTGTGCGGATGCTATTCTTCTCATGGGGCAGGCAGGACAGGAGGGAGGAGCCGCCGTTACCGATATTCTCACAGGTAAGGCAACACCGTCAGGAAAGCTGACCGCAACCTGGGCAAAAAAATATGAAGATTATCCTACGGCAGGCAATTTCCTTCAGGATTTTAATAAGGCAGTATATACGGAAGGAATTTATGTAGGTTATCGTTACTTTGATACATTTAATGTTGAGCCGGGTTATCCTTTTGGTTATGGACTCTCCTATACGACATTTGCACTGGGAAATCTGGAGGCATCGCTGGATGAGGATACACTGGTTCTTGGCGTAACAGTAGAAAATACAGGAGCGTTTGCCGGACGTGAAGTTGTGCAGATATATGTTTCTGCACCGGTATCGGAGATGGATATGCCGGAACAGGAGCTGAAAGGTTTCCAGAAAACGATGTTACTGGCACCGGGCGAAAAGGAAGATATCAAAATCCGCATACCGCTGCGTAATCTTGCATCTTATAGTGAAAATGCAGGAGGTTATATTCTGTCAAAAGGAGATTATGGAGTGCGTATCGGTACTTCTTCCAGAGATACAAAACCGGTGTGCAAGATTCGGCTGGAACAAACTGCTTTGACAGAACAGGTATTGGTGGAGCTTCCGTTAACGGAAACTTTGGAGGAAAAGAAGGGGTTAACTGACCGAAAGGATGAAACTATATGGAAGGATGTACCGGTTCTTCTGGCTGTGCAGATACCGGAAATGCTGGATTCGCGTTCAGCCTATAGCGATGAAAAGGTGGTTACATATGCGACAGATACCAGCTATCAGCCGGTTATGCCTTACGAAACAGTACGGTATGTGGAAAAGAAAGAATGGAAGCTGAATGATGTGGCTTTGGGCAGAGTGTCAATGGAAGAATTTGCCGCACAGCTTGATGCTGCACAATTGGCGGATCTTTGCTGTGGTACAGGCTGGGGTGTGCAGGATGAGAACAATCCTGTGATTGGAGCCAGTTCGGAATCTGTACCTGGAGCGGCAGGGGAAACAACACACGCACTGGAAAGTTATGGTGTTTCTTCTATTGTATTGGCAGACGGTCCGGGCGGTGTGCGTATCACACAGCAGTTTGAGGCAACCGATCTGGAATCGGGGGAAAAGAGGCAGGTATACCATTACTGTACGGCATGGCCGGTGGGTACGCTTCTTGCTCAGTCTTTTGATCCGGAAATTTTGGAACAGGTAGGATGCGGAATGGCAGCAGATATGCAGGCAATGCGGATTGATTTGCTTCTGGGACCAGGAATGAATATTCAGCGTGATCCTATGTGCGGACGAAATTTTGAATATTTTTCTGAAGATCCTCTCATATCTGGAAAGATGGCGTCAGCAATGGTACGCGGTCTTCAGAGCCTGCCAGGAGGAGGTGGATGCATTAAGCATTATGCAGCTAATAATCAGGAGACGAATCGGAATGCTGTGGATTCTGTGATTGGTCAGCGGGCACTGAGGGAGATTTATCTGGAACCCTATAAAATTGCTATTCAGGAATCTCAGCCGTTGTCTATCATGAGTTCCTACAATCTGATCAACGGTGTTCCTACAGCAGATAGTTATGACTTATGTACGGATCTTGCCCGCGGAGAATGGGGATTTGAAGGTCTGATCATGACTGATTGGAACGGAGGCAGCAGTACACCCTGGAAATCCATGCATGCCGGAAATGATTTGATTATGCCGGGAGGAAAAGGAAGGGCCATGAATATTCTTCAGGCTGTGAGAACAGTTATGCCGGAGTTTGATGAACGTGGGCAGGTAATTATGGTGCAGGAAGTACCATTTGCACCGGTTTTCGCAGCCCGCTGGAATTCCTTTACGGTTGATCCGGAAGGACCGGATACAGTCATGGCACCTCTGGGTGAAGGACATATTGCCGAGATGAAGGATGGAGAGATTTTGGTTGATGGGGAAAAAGTCTACATGCAGGCAAATGATATGAAAACATTTTTCGATGATCCGGCAAGTTTTGTGCCAAAGATATGCCCGGCCAATGAGGAAGTTGCTTTTATTTTAGATGATGGCAGAGCAATCGGGTACAAAGGACATTTAGATAAGAAACCTCGTCTGTGTCTCGGAGATGTGCAAAGATGTGCAGTCCATAATCTTCGGATCATTCTGAAATGTATGGGATTATAGTAGATGGGTATCAACAATTATTGTATAATGAGGTGAAAAAGTTTAGAAAATGACAGGACGAGAGAATTGTTAAAAATAATGTATGATCAGTATAAAACTATTACACTTTCAGGACTGGCAGAACAGCTACATTATACAGTCCCTTACTGTTCCAAATATTTGAAGAATGTGTTCGGGTGCACTTTTTCAGCCATGATTCAAAAAATTCGTTTTCAAAATGCAGAGTGTCTTCTCCGGAATTCAGATATGACGGTCAGTGAAGTCGGAAAAGAGATTGGATATGAAAATACGGAAAACTTTTTTCGTGTGTTTAAAAAGCATTATCATATGACTCCCTCTCAGTATCGGGCTGCAATACAGGAAGAGACCAATATGCAAACTGTATGTGGAGATAGAGATGTAATAAAACGGTAACAAAAAAATGACAAAATGGTAATGAAATAAGATATACATAAAATTACTAAAGAAAGGTGGAATACAAAATGGGAGATTGTTTTTACTGTAGTAAGGCAGAACCGGTAGTTCAGACTAAGGCGGGTAAGATACGGGGATTTAAGATGAATTCTACATACACTTTCCATGGCATCAAGTATGCTGATGCTGATCGCTTTCAAATGCCCAGAGAGGTAAAACCATGGAAAGGTATTAAAAATGCTCTGGCCTACGGTTATGTGTGTCCTATGCTGATGCAGGATCATCCGTTGATGGAGGTTATGATCCCACATCGTTACTGGCCAATGGATGAGAATTGTCAGTATCTGAATATTTGGACACAGAGTCTGGATCCGGAAGCAAAAAAACCGGTTATGGTATGGTTGCACGGAGGTGGATTCTTTGCAGGCTCATCCATTGAACAGGTGGCGTATGAGGGAGATCATCTGAGTGAGTACGGAGATGTGGTTGTCGTGTCATTGAACCATCGTCTGAATATTTTGGGATATCTTGATTTATCTGCTTATGGGGAAAAATACTACAATTCTGCTAATGTGGGAAATGCAGATATGGTCGCAGCCCTTCATTGGATTCAGGACAATATTGCTGGTTTTGGCGGAGATCCAGGTAATGTAACCCTGTTTGGTCAGTCCGGTGGTGGAATGAAAGTTTATTCCCTGATGAATACACCGGCTGCAGAAGGTTTATTCCATAAGGGGATTATCCAGAGCGGCGTAATAGAAGAAGGTAAAAAAGAGGCAGAAGATGACGGTACCGCAATTGTGGAGGCCCTTCTGACGGAATTGAAGTTGGAATCCGTTGAGGATTTGGAAACGATTCCTTACTATTTCCTTGCGGAAGCATATAATAAGGTGTCACCCAAGCTGCAGGAGAAAGGACTCTACGTGGGAGGAGAGCCGAGAGCAAATTCATGGTATGCCGGTGATCCGCGCAGAGTAGGATTTACCGATGGAGCAAAAAAGATTCCGGTGATAGTGGGTAGCGTTTTTGGAGAATTTGATTTCAAGCCGGTTCTGGAGAATAGGGATGAACTGACCCGTGAGGAAACGATGAAACTTCTGGAAAAATGCTTTCAGGAGGATGCAGAAGAGATTGCAGCAGAATTCGAAAAAGCATATCCGAATAATCGCCTTGTAGATGTTCTGTCGCTGGATTATATTTTACGTTATGCATCGAAAGATTTCATTGCGAAGAAGTCAGTACATAAGGAAGCTCCCGTATATTCCTACATGTTTAATTATGAATTCCCATATGAGGGAGGAAAACTGGCATGGCATTGCTCTGAAATCCCGTTTGTTTTCCATAATATTGACCGAATTCCTGTCTGCAATGTGCCGGGAGAAACAGACCGCCTGCAGGAGAGAATATGTGGTGCCTGGATAAACTTTGCGAGATACGGAAATCCTTCCGTTCCTTCTCTTCCGCAGTGGTCGGTATGTGAGCCAGGTAAAGAGGCAATTATGATTTTTGACAATATCTGCGAAGTTAAAGATAATTATGACCACAGGCTGATGGAGCTTCTTGTTAAACATGCTCCGGCATTTACTGTACCATTAGATGAGGATGCAGAAAATGTATTTATGCACTGATGCGGAAGGGATGGAATGCATATGGCAAAGCTGACTACATATCAGGTGACGGAGATTGCAAAAGACACCTGGGTTATCAATGAGGCTGGTATGACAGCCATGTTTTTGTTAAAAGGTACGGAACGTGCATTACTCATCGATACGGGTGTCGGAATGACAGACCTGAAAAAGCTGATTTCCTGGCTGACTCCGCTTCCCTATGATGTAGTGCTGACACATGGACATCAGGATCATATCGGAGGAGCTGCTCAGTTTGAAGAGGTATATATTCACGAAAAAGATGAGGATAGTCTTAAACCGATAAATTATGATAGCATCGCAGATTATGTGGAACTTTTGGGAAATATGGGAGCTTACGATGTGTATGACTGTAGCCCTGCGGATATCCGGCGGATACAAAAGATGCCAAAATGTCTTCCTTTGAAGGAGGGAATGGTGTTTGAGCTGGGGGGACGCAGTATCGAGGTAATTGAGACACCGGGTCATACATCGGGAGGCTGTTGTTTCCTTGATCGGAAAGAGCGAATCCTGTTTTCTGGAGATGCCTGCAATGGTAATCTGCTCTGCAGAGACAGTATTAATACACTATTGGGAGCTCTGGATAAAATCAAGTCCTATGAAAGTGAATTTGACCGCAATTTTAATGGCCATGTGGGATATGCGGGAATGCCTTTCGTTGGTTCCATGGATCATAGCATCATGAATACAGCGATACGCATCTGTGAGAATATCCTTTCAGGAACTGCGAAAATCGAGGATGGCGGTAAGAATGCGTTTGACGGAGATTGCAAGGTTGCGACAGACGGAAGAATCCGTATTGTATTTTCCCCAGACAGACTGATAGATGAAGGTGAAATTCCAGTAAGATAAACACAACAGACTCCGCTGGGGTTAACTTAAGCCTGAAAGCCTTGAAATCAAGACCTTTGGGCTTTTTATAAGTGTGCCATCAAGGCAGAATCTCCGGTTCTGGTGGCTTACAGTACCATAGAAATGATGAGGTAATAATAATGAAAAAATATTTTTTGTATTTTCTTGGTTTGAATTTAATAGCTTTTGCTGTTGTATTAAATGTTCGCTTTGATTTAGGAGTTGCTGCTTTTAGTTCTGTGATGTATTCAATATCACAAATCTATAACATTTCTTTAGGAACAGCTTCTATTATCTGTTACTTAATATTTGTTATTATTCAATGTATTTTATCCAAAAAGATCACAGTTACTTTTATTTTAGAAATTCCGTTATCGTTTGCTTTTGGTTGGTTGACTGATTTATATGATTTTATAATTCCTACATTATCGTTAAGTTTATACTTAAGGGTTATTTGTTTTATTATGACGATGTTCATTACTGCAATGGGCGTATTTTTAAGCGTGAAAACAAATCTTATTTTAACACCAACTGATGGTATTGTAAAAACTATTTCAGAAGTCTTCTCTTTTCCTTTTTCAATAGTGAAAAATACTTTTGATATTACACTTGTGTTTGTCACTATTATTTTATGTTTAATTAATCATACCCCTTTTTATGGTCTTGGTATAGGAACCATACTGACAGCCTTATTCATAGGAAGAATTATTAATATTTATGAAAAAAAGATACAGTTATCTTTTTAAAGGTGGCAATTGGGTATTACGATGCTAAACTGTTGGGGTTTAGTTATATATTGAAATAATCGTATCTGTATGATAGTATATCAGATGGAGAATGTCTCCATCTGATATGTCATTTACGGCGAATACCTATTATAATTATAGGGACTGTATTCAGAAACATATTATTCCCAGAATTGGCGGTCTGAGGCTGCTTGCGCTCAATCAAGGGTATCTGATGAAAATGTATAAAGAACCTGTAAAACAATATTCTGCTATTTCTAAAAGGGCAAGAACAATTATGAATACCTCTATGAGATACGCATTATCGAAAAGGTTGATTATGACGAATCCCTGTGAAGGTTTGGAACTGTCAAAAGGAGTAAAAAAGTCAAAGTATCATACGATTATTGTAGATGAGACTAAAACATATACTTTGGAGCAGGTAAAACTGTTGCTGGAAGCATCGAAGGAGACACGGATCCATATGCAGATGGTCTTTGCCTTGTTAATAGGGCTTAGGAAAAGTGAAATTAATGGCCTGAAGTATTCGGATATTGATTATAAGAATCGCAAATTACGCATCCAGAGACAGTTAGGAAGAGATCTCCATGTAGATGAAGAGTCATTGAAACCAAAGACAAAGACGAAACATGAGATCAAACTGAAAACAGCATCCAGTTATCGTGAACTGGATATTCCGGATTATGTGTTTGAAGAGATTCTTGAAGAACGCAAGAAGTATGAGAAAAACCGGAGCAGAAGGCAGCATGGACGGTGGGTCTTCCACACATCAGATTTCATGATCTGAGGCATACATACGCAACGCTTCTGATGAAGAATGATATAAACCAGAAAGCGGTAGCTGCTGCGCTGGGGCATTCCAAATCAATCATTACGGTGGACACTTATACGGATATACAGGCGATTATTGCAGATTGTGTTCAGGAGATTCAGTCATTTATTGAGGAGGTACATCCTTACGATCACACAGATGCAGAAATGCTGAAAAGCATGTTTCAGGAGATTGTTATAGTAGAAGATGAAAGCGTAACGGAAGAAGATGATGCAGAGCAGGAAAACAGAGAGGAAGCTGCGCCGGTGATCATTGTGTACGATTATTCGGATGTGACAGAGATGGACGATATTGCAGAATGGTATTTGGAGGAAGAGGTAGCTTAGGCTATCTCTTCTTTTTGGAGAAATAAGTTTATATATTTTTAGAAATGTTAAAGGATTATGGTGGTCTGATAACATGTTAAAAAATGAAAATACTGTGTGCATTGTTTTTTTTGCAGCAAGTTGGTTATAATGCTATTAAGAATAATTAGGAAAGGTGGGGCAGACATATGGAAAAATTGCAGGATATAGAATTGAAAAAGATGTTGACGGAATTGGCAGATATGTTACAGACAGTATATCAAGAAAAACTGAAAGCAGTAATTTTATATGGGTCTGTTGCACGTGGAACAGCTACCGATGAGTCGGATATAGATGTTATGGTTCTTGTGGATGGAACTGATCAGGAATTAAGGATGTTTGAAGATAAACTGAGCGATGTTTCAACGGATATTTCCATAAAATATTTTAAGGTTTTTTCAATTATTGATGTCAGTTACCAAGAATATATGACGTGGATGACAATTTCTCCATTTTATAGAAATGTGTCCGAGGAAGGAGTGGTTCTGTATGCGGCTTGATGTAAAAACTCTTTCAGAATATCGCTTTGCTCGTGCCAAAGAAGATATGGAAGCGGCTGTAAGCAATCACCAGTCAGGATTTTATAAGGTTGCGATAAACAGATCATATTATGCAATCTTTCATGCGATTAGGGCGGTAAATATTCCGGGAGGCTTTGATGCTTCGAAGCATAGTTCTGTAATTGCTCATTTTAATCAGGTTTATGTGCATGGAGGAAAGTTCGATAGGGGTACATATAAACTGATAGATAGTGCATACCGTATTAGAGAAAAATGTGACTACTCAGATTTCTTTATTGCATCAAAAGAGGACTCGGAAAATCAGATTTGCAATGCAAAAGAATTTCTTAATAGAGTAGAGAACTTTTTGCCGGCAGAAGGAAAAATGAAATGTTATAGGGATAGAGAAACCGTTTGCTTTTCACGCAGGCGGTTTTTATTTTGTTAAAAACATAGTAGTAATTATAGATTGGTCTTGTGTTTATATTTCTTTTTTGCTACAATGAGAAAAGAACAGATGTTCGCGAGCGAGAATTGAATATTTATACAATCAGATGCATAAGCTGACAAAGAAAATTTATAGTTGTACCTTTATAATTATGTTGTTTTGTGCTATTCTGTTTTGAAGAATGACTGGGCGTTATGGTAAGTGGCGCCAAGTCAAAAAAAAATTTAGTGACTTTATTCGTGTAATTGCCATTTTGACTAAAAAAAATAAAGGCCATTACACGAATTTTGACCTCAAATTGCACGAATTTTCTGGTTGATATTAGTCGTATCGGGAGGTATTGAAGTGGAAAACGAACAGAAAAAGTTTAAATTAGTGTCAGATTATCAGCCGACCGGAGACCAGCCTCAGGCAATCGAAAAACTAGTTAAAGGATTCCGGGAAGGCAATCAATGCGAGACTTTGCTTGGTGTTACAGGCTCCGGCAAGACCTTTACCATGGCAAATGTTATTGCACAGTTAAATAAGCCAACCTTGATCATAGCGCACAATAAAACACTGGCGGCACAGTTGTACGGTGAGTTTAAGGAATTCTTCCCGGAGAACGCAGTGGAATACTTTGTTTCCTAATTCACGTGGAGAGAAAAAACTGCCTTATTTAGTGTTATTTGGTGCTGATTTGTCCATATTTTGTGGATGAAAAGTGCGGATATGGACTAAATAACACTGGGTGGACGGAGGGTATTTGTGACCTGTATTCGTGTAATGGATGGGATAACACTAGATAGAAAAATGAGATTTTAATATTTATATGGTAAAAGAAATAAGGAGATTAGGAAGTAGTGGAGTTTTGGATTAGTGAATCGGAAAAAATAGAACGAAGAAAAAAGTGGAAACAGGATTTTCAAAGCATTGGACAAGATGTGTATTCTTTTTTTATAGATACTGCAATAGAAAAGGGGTTTGAAAATCGAGAGGGACAATGGGATATGTCTTTTGAAATAGTCGATGCTATGAAAAATCAGCAACATATTCTGGTGGAAGCAGGTGTTGGAATAGGAAAGACATTTGCTTATATTGTTCCTCTTTTATATTACCATAAAAGATATAAGAAACCGATAGTAATTGCAACTTCAACAATAGCGCTACAGGAACAGTTATCCGCAGATATTAAAGTCATTGAAGATATAATAGGATATCATCCCGATATAGTTCTTGCAAAAGGGCAAAACCATTTTCTTTGTAAATATAGATGTGATGAGTATTTTCTTTGTGAAAAAGATGAGACGGCCAGAAAAATGTATTTAGAACTTGATAAAGGCGGATGCCAGAAAGCAGATTGGGATTTTTATATATCTGATAGTATTTGGAATCAGATATGTGTAAAAGAGTTCAATCCTATATTTTGTAGACAGAATTGTATTCACAAAGATTATTGTTTTTATTATGGCTTGAGACAAGAACTGTTGACTACGAATGGGATTGTAATATGTAATCAGGATTTATTAACGGTGGATTTGAGAAAACGTCATAATTATTCAAAAGAAATTATAACAAATAGATTTCAGTTTGCTGTAATAGATGAAGCACATAATTTGGAAAGCAAAGTTAGAAATTCATATACAGTGGAAGTAAATTATATCTCATTGCGAAAATCAGTTGAACAAGCAAGAAAAATTGCCAGAGGATTGGGAAATACGATAGATAGAAAGATTAAAGAATACTATAAATACTTGGATAATGTTTTTGAAACTTTAGATCTGCAAGTAAAAGAGCAGGATAGATTAGCAAAGAAGAAAGACAGAGAAATTGAACGATACTACGTTGATCGAAATATTCCAGCTTTACGAGGATTAAAAGATTGTGTCCATAATATATTCTTAGAAGTGTCTATGCAATTTGGTGTTGATGACTCTTATCGGAATAAGGACTATGATGCTGAATTGGAAGCCTTGGAATCACAAGAAAATTTGTGGACATCCATGTTAGAAGTAGATAGTGCAGATATATTTTGGATGAACACAAAAGGAAAAGGAAAAAAAGGAATAATGTTGTTTAGTTGTCCTAAAGATGTGAACAGGCGTACGGAATCTCTCTTTTTCTCTGATCCTGAGTTTACTACAATATTGACATCTGCAACAATAACAAGTGGTATTGGTAATGATTATGAGGAAGGATATAAATATTTTATCGCAAATACAAATTTTCCAAAATCCAGAGGATTTATTGCTGAACCAAAAGTTTCTCCGTTTAATTATGATGAACATGCGATGATTTATTATACGGAGAATATGCCGCATCCGAGTCATAATAGAAAAATGTTTATTGAAAATGGAGTTGATGAAATTATACGTATACTAGAAATATCAGAAGGAAAGGCATTGATATTATTTACGGCCAAAAGTGATATGATAGAAGTATACGAAGGGTTGAAGAATAGAGTTCCATATAAGATTCTTCTTCAGAATGAAACTGCATCACAAAGTGATACGATTGCTGAATTTAAAAAGGATGTTAATTCTGTATTATTGGGAACTGGTACATATTGGGAAGGAATCAGTGTGGAAGGGGTATCTTTATCAAACTTAATTATTTTTAGATTGCCATTTCCGGTTCCAGAACCAATTATTGATTATAAGGAAAGCATCTGCAAAGATGGGCTTATGGAAGTCTTAGTACCAGAAATGATTATTAAATTAAAGCAAGGAATCGGGAGATTGATACGAAATGAAAAAGATTGCGGTATTGTATCTATTATTGATTCGAGGGTGGGGGAAAGATCTAAGGCAAAGTATAAACAAATGATATGGGATGCCTTGCCTATAAAAAACAGAACATCAGATTTTGAACAAGTTAAAATATTTTATAATTCGGTTACGAGAAAAAATGGTAATTAAAGAAAGTATAATTGTGATACAATTATATAGAAGATTAAAGCAGGAGGGTAGTGCTTTTTGAAGGGAGCGTTTTATGCAAGAATATATAAATGAATATCAAAATATAAATGGTGAATTTGCTAGTATTATTTCAAAATCATTGGAAGCTGATAATTTGCAAGTTCATGCGAAAGCTGCAAGCTTTATGGATGATTTTCAGCAATGGATTGAGTTGTTATCGGATTCTTATGAAGTAATTTTGTATAAAGAAGCATTGTCTGAGTATCGTTCTATGCTTTTGTTTTGGTGTATGGGGTTATATAAACATGCTTTTATTTCACTTCGAAGCTATTTTGAGGCAACTCTATTCGGAGTACAGCTTTCAACCAATGAATTAAATTTTCGTTTATGGAAATCTGAGAGTTTAGATTTGTACTGGTCACAGATAACAAACGAAAATGAAGGTATTTTTTCCTCTAAATTCGTTGGTGCATTTTCTCCTTTGTTTTGTAAAGAAGCACCTTATATGAGAAAAATAGCCGTAGAGGTTTACCGAGAATGTTCAGAATTTATTCATAACAATTATGGAGCTACAACTCGGTTACCAAAAGCTACGCAGTTTGACCAAGAAATATTCAATTTAATAGGTGATAAAGTTGAAAGTATTAATCAGGTTATTATGTTTGCGTTGACTATGAGGTATATGGAATTAATTAGGAGAAAAGAAAAAGTGTCAAATTTTGAAGAGCCAATAATGGATTCAATAGGTTATCTAACGTGTGTACAAGAAATATATAGATAGGGGGCAAATGATGAATAATTTTGTTATACGAACAGAGGAATTAGAAGATTCACAATTAAAAGAATTATATGTGGAAACAGAAAATGATAATGATATTTTGAACCGACTTAAATCGCAGTCTCCAGTTTTATTAGTAGGCAGTAGAGGAATGGGAAAATCCTTTTTGTTTAAAATATCTCAAATGCAACTGTTAGAAAATTTTCAAAAAGACAGAATTTTTCCAGTTTTTCTTACTTTTAGAAGTGCATCGTTGGTACAAACGGGAAACAATATTCAATTTGAATTATGGATGTTGAATAAAATTTGTACAGTTATTATTCGAGAACTCAAAAGGCAAGGCTTAATAACTGGAAATAAATGGAATTTTGGAAATATTGTAGGGGATGAATGTAAAAATGGTAATTCAATAGAAACATTAATGGAAATTAATAAACAGTTCGAGAATTCATGGAAAAATCCGGGAAAAATGATTGATGTTTCTGCAGTTCCAACAATAGATGATTTAATGGAGATTATAGAGGATTTGTGTTGGGATTTAAATATTAAAAGGTTTGTTATATATATTGACGAAGCTGCACATATATTTATTCCCGAGCAACAAAGACAGTTTTTTTCTATTTTTAGAGAAATACGTTCAGCATATGTTAAGTGTAATGCTGCAGTTTATCCAGGGGTAACTTGCTATGGAGATACATTTGAACCTATGCATGATGCAGTGACAATTAATTTAACAAGAGACATACGTGAAGAAAACTATATCGATAATATGAAAGAAATGGTTTTAAAACAAGTTGAAGATAGTGAAATGGTTAAAAATATGTTGCAAAATGGAGAGAATTTTTCTGTTTTAGCGTATGCTGCATGTGGAAATCCAAGATTATTATTGAGAAGTGTTGAAAAGGCAGGAAATTTTAAAAGTAATTCTGTAACTAATGTATTTAGAGAGTTTTATAGAGAAGAAATATGGTCTGAGCAGTCTTCACTTGCTGAAAAATATCCTGGCAATAGTGAATTTGTTGATTGGGGACGAAATTTTATTGAAAGCGTTGTTCTTCCAGAAATAAAAAGCAAAAATGATAAGTTTTTGCCATTAAATAAATCCACATCGGCATTTTTCTGGATTCACCGAAATAGTCCACAAGTTGTGAAAGAATCTTTAAGGATACTGGAATATACTGGTATTATAAAGTTACAGGCAACAGGAATAAAAGCAACAAATTCAGAAATTGGAAATAGGTATGAAGTGAATATAGGTTGTTTATTAGCCTTAGAGACATTGCCACTTACAAATGCCTTGAATATTATTAAAAAGCTTTCTGCTAAAAAGATGAGTGAGTTTGGAGCAAATAGTAAAGCATATGATTCTTTGTTAAAGAAAGTGCCACAATTTACGGAACCCAATATGACAGAATGTTTAAAAATGCAGTTGACAAAAAGCATTAATGTTTTGGAAATTACAGAATGGCAAAAAGGGAAATTGCGAGAATTAAATATTAATAATTTAGGTGAATTATTGATCAGTAAAGAAAGTGATTTAATGAAAGCATATCAAGTTGGCAAAGTAAGATCAAGGCAAATGAAAAACGCAGCATTTGCAGCTGTTTTTGAATATTTATTTGGATAAAAATATTGTTATATTTACATAGCCGATTGGTTTTCAGAAATAAAAATGAGAATCAACCGGCTTTTTTCATGCCTATTTTTATACATAGCCATTCCCCACAAAGGAGTGGCTATTAAATTTTCAGGGAAAGGAGGTAGACTTATATGTACCAACCGGGTACAAAAACTAAATGCAAAGTGATTGCTGCAAATTCCGGCTCATCGGACCACGCATTCCGCTAAGAACTGATCAGCCTTTCCGGATGTAACTGAACGCATTTCCGCTTCAGCTGATCAATAAGTTTTCAACGTGTTATAGTTCTTTCGTAGTCA
>ERZ827168.669-NODE-669-length-53711-cov-4.731363_pt1 | contig 53711 bp, 41 predicted proteins | sample MGYA00519868_ERZ827168 | MGnify/ENA primary metagenome ERZ827168 (study PRJEB31778, sample SAMEA3449271) | human gut metagenome | biome: human gut; feature: human-associated habitat; material: faeces | place: United Kingdom | collected 2010/2012 ...
CGCGCAGCGTGGGTTCGAGTCTCGTTTTCCGCTCACGGAAATTGAAAGGACAGTCGCAAGGCTGTCCTTTTCGATTTTCAGGAAACCGAGGCTCCGACCGAGCGACCCAGATTCGCCCCTTTCAGGGGACGGGGGTGTAAATATAGATTCGCGAAATGGTCCACGCGCAGCGTGGGTTCGAGTCTCGTTTTCCGCTCACGAAAATTGAAAAGGGCTGTCTAACAAGTTTAGATAGCCCTTTTCATGCAGTCCGCCCGAGCCGTCGCAGCGGAAAAAAGTCCTAATCTATACTCTTCTGACCGCTTCCTTTCGGTCCTTCATGATCGCACCCGCATTCTCCAGCGCCCAGCCGATCAGAGAATCGACGTGCGGCAGCAGCGATTTCGCCCTATCCGTCAACGTATATTCCACGCGCGGAGGCACCTCGGGATACACGGTACGTGTCACGTAACCGTCCTCTTCGAGAGTGCGGAGCGTCACGGTCAGCATTTTTTGCGAGATATCGGGAATCTTGCGCTGCAACTCCTTGAACCGCACCGATTCGTTTTCGGATTTGTCGAGTGTGTAAATGACCAGCAGCGACCACTTGTCGCCGATTCTTGCCAGTATGTTCCTTATCGGACAGTCGGGAAACAGGGCGCTTTCTATCGTCGTTCTGTTCATAGTCGGATGTATTTCAATTAGCTCTACAAAAGTAATCAATAGTCTTTTTATCTGCAAATAATTTTTTTTCACAAAATTACGTACGGTAAGTCGCTTATACCCTGCAATGGTTACCCGCAGGTAATCAACTGAGGGTCAAGCGCCTGCTTGCAAAATAAAAATAAGCTCGCTACATTTGCGGTGTAAAAGAAAGAAAGATACTTTTAGTAACCAATATAAAAAAAGAAGAAAATGAAAAAGACATTATCGATCATCGCGCTTAGCCTCGCGGCTCTGAATGCTTCGGCACAAAACAAGGGACGTTTCGAAACGTACGAGTTCGACAACTTCAAGCTGCACGTCTACTACACCAACGACGCACCGGGCGACGCAAGCTACATCGTCGAGGGGCGAGACGCGCTCGTCACGATGGAGCAGCCGCTCTTCAAGGACAACGTGGCGGAGTTCGATGCCTACCTCGCCCGCATCGGCAAACCCGTGGAGCAGCGCATCGCCGACTATCATGTAGGCGGCACGGCGCACCACGACGTGGTGATGCCCGAAGGCATGCCCCAATTCACGAAAGGGGAGGTATATGACGGCATGATGCGGAATTTCGCTCGGATATTCGGCGACGCACTGACCGCAATGCCTACGGGCGAGACTTCGGAAGTGGCATTCGGCCAAACCGCAACCTATGCGGGCGTCACGTTCGGATTCCACCACGGCGCTTCGACCGACTTCCCTGGTGCAAGCATACTGATAGGGGACAAGGTGTACTACACCCACTGGACTCCCGCAAAAGCGCACATGAGCCACTTGCAGATCTCGTCGGCAGCGGCCGTCGACGCAGAGATAGCCGAGAGCCAAAAGGCATTGGAATCGGGAGCCGAGCTCTTTATCGGCGGGCACGGCGGAGCCGCAAAGGCAGATGCCGTACGGTTCAAGATCGGCTACCTGAACACGGTGAAAAAGCTATTGACCGAGAACAAGACGGCTGAAGCATTCGTCGAGGCTATGAAAAACGCCTTTCCCGACCTGCCTGCCGATGGGTTGGAGGATCTGGCCAAAGCTCTATACGCGACCAGATAACCGACCTTAGCGGGGCTTTCCGCCGACGGTGCCCCCCCCGACAAACAAGACACCCGCGCCCAGATCCGTCGTTTTCGACGATAGGCGCGGGCGTCTTGTTCGTATACCGATGGTCGGCAGCGGGGCATCGCCGTCCGTTACCTGACCTGCACGGGCGAATTGACGGTGGATACGAATCCCGTACCGTCCGACACATAGACGTAGACGCGGTATTCGCCCGCCTCGTCTATGCGAAGCTCCGCCTTCGGCGAATCGGTCGTAACCACCTCGCCGCAGCGTTCGGGCCGCGGTTCGAACGAACCGCCGAATCCCAGCACGGTAGCCTCGCGAAGTATCTCCCAAACGTATGTCAGGCTGTCGCCGTCGCGGTCCGTCGCCGTGACCTCAGCCGTGAACAACGCTCCCGCATTCACCTTGGGGCTCTCCCGCGGGCTACGGCCGTCTATCGTGATGCCCGTGACGACGGGAGCCGTATGCTCGGGCTCGCGGCCCGTCCAGACCCTCTGCATGGCCTCGACCATGGGGGTCTTCTCGCCGTCAAGCGGCAGGCCGTCGACGCCACGCTCCACGAACATGCTGAACCACGTCGGCGTGCGTTCCTCCTTCTGTCCCCACAGGAACACGAACGAACCTATGCAGCGCGGATCGCCGAGGATGGCCTCGTTGTAACGCGTCTCGTACACCACGCGCTTCTGCTCGCTCGTCTGTTCTATCGGCGCCTTCCACTCGGTCGACGAGGTTTCCCACCAGCCCGTCGGCCCCCATTCGGTAATCATGTAGGGACCCTCGTAATCCGACTCCGCGACCATATCCTTCACTTGAAGTATCGGCCCGTAGCTGTTGATTCCCACCACGTCGAGCGACGGAGCATAACGCGCGATGGAGTCGAGCGCGCTTTTGTTGTGGGCTATCACCGTCGAGGTGAGGTGCCTGCCGTCAACCGACTTGATTATCCTCGACAACTCGTCGATGAAACCCCATACGGCGCCGCTGTTCGAGCCGCTCAGTTCCACTTCGTTGCCGATGCCCCACACGAGTATGTTGGGGTCGTCCTTGAACTCCTCGGCCGCGGCGCGGCAGAAGGCGCGCATCTCGTCCTTGAACTTTTCGTCGGAATACTTCTCCGCCTCCTTGGGCAGCCATATTCCCTGCATGACGTACATACCGTGCTCGGCCGCCAGAGCCGAAGTCTTGCGGATGCTCGCGGCGTCGCCGCCCCATGTGCGGCAGGCGTTAGCGCCGTTCTCGGCCGCAATATCCAAACGGTTGGTGCCGCCCACACCCTTGATGTAAGTCGGACGGCCGTCGACACGCAGTTCGAAGCCGTCGCCCGTCGCGCGTATCTCCGCACCATTGCGGGGCGCGCACCCCGCAAGCGACGCAAGGATCAAAACATAGAAAAACGATTCTTTTACCATATGGCAAATATTGTTTGTCCAAATTTACGCAAAAAAATCGGTCTTCCCAACTCATACCGCCGCTTACGGCGCACGGCGCTCGAAACGCCGATTTGCATAAAATAATGTACCGACGTTGGCCGCCTCGGAATTTTTCATTATTTTTATGCACTGAAACTACACTAATTATTATGAACCGAAATAAAAACTTTTGATCGATGAAAAAACTGTTAGCAAAATCTTTCGTTTCGATCGTGCTGCTCGTTATGGCCGCACATCCGCCGCTCGCGGCTCGACAAGCGGCAGACAGCGGCATCGTCTCCGCGCAGAAGATCAACCCGACGACCGTCGAACTGCTTTACGCCGACGGCAGCCGCATGACGCTCGATTTCTACGGCGAAAACATTTTCCGCATGTTCCGCGACGACAAGGGCGGCATCATGCGCGATCCCGAGGCCAGGCCCGAAGCGCGCATCCTCGTCGACAATCCGCGCAAAGAGGCAGGCGAGATCCGTATCGCCGATGCCGATGGCAAGATAACCGTGGCCACCGAACGCATAAAGGTGATCTTCGACAAAGCCTCACAACTGATGACCGTGGTCGATGCGGCCTCTGGCAAGACCGTGGCCGAGCAGACAGCGCCTATCGAAACAGGCGAGAAGGGCGTGTCGATAGCGCTGAAAGAGAATCCGCAGGAGTATTTCTACGGCGGCGGCGTGCAGAACGGACGCTTCTCGCACAAAGGCAAGTCGATAGCCATCGAGAACCAGAACAGCTGGACCGACGGCGGGGTAGCGTCGCCCGCGCCGTTCTACTGGTCGACCGAGGGGTACGGCGTCATGTGGTACACCTTCAAAAAGGGCCGTTACGACTTCGGTGCGGCCAACGCGGGCGAGGTGGTGCTTTCGCACGAGAGCGACTACCTCGACATGTTCTTCATGGTCGACGACAGCCCCGTGGCGCTGCTCAACGACTACTACCAGCTTACGGGCAACCCCGTGCTTCTCCCCAAATTCGGATTCTACGAAGGCCACCTCAACGCATACAACCGCGACTACTGGGTCGAGGCCGAGAACGGCATCCTGTTCGAGGACGGCAAACGCTACAAGGAGAGCCAGCGCGACAACGGCGGCGTGAAGGAGTCGCTCAACGGCGAGAAGGACAACTATCAGTTCTCGGCACGCGCCGTCATCGACCGCTACGCCGCCCACGACATGCCTCTGGGCTGGCTCCTGCCCAACGACGGCTACGGCGCGGGATACGGACAGACCGAGACAATAGACGGCAACATCCGCAACCTGAAAGAGCTGGGCGACTACGCGCGCGAGAAGGGCGTGCAGATAGGTCTGTGGACCCAGTCGGACCTGCATCCCAAACCCGAGGTGAGCGCGCTGCTGCAACGCGACATAGTGAAGGAGGTACGCGATGCGGGCGTACGCGTTCTGAAGACCGACGTGGCATGGGTCGGCGCGGGTTACTCGTTCGGTCTGAACGGCATAGCCGACGTGGCTCAAATCATGCCTTACTACGGCAGCGACGCCCGTCCGTTCATCATATCGCTCGACGGCTGGGCGGGTACGCAGCGTTACGCGGGAATCTGGACGGGCGACCAGACGGGCGGCGAATGGGAGTACATCCGATTCCACATCCCCACCTACATAGGTTCGGGACTCTCGGGCCAGCCCAACATATCGTCCGACATGGACGGTATATTCGGCGGCCGAAAACCCGTAATCAACACCCGCGATTTCCAGTGGAAGACCTTTTCGCCCATGCAGCTCAACATGGACGGCTGGGGTTCGAACGAGAAGTATCCCCACGCTTTGGGCGAGCCCGCGACCTCGATCAACCGCTGGTATCTGAAACTCAAGTCGGAACTCATGCCCTATACATACTCGATAGCCCGCGAGGCAGTGGACGGCATGCCCATGATCCGCGCCATGATGCTCGCGGCACCCAATCCCTACACACTGGGGACGGCCACGCGCTACCAGTACATGTACGGTCCCTGGTTCCTGGTAGCCCCCGTATACCGCGACACCGCGGCCGACGAGGAGGGCAACGACATACGCGACGGGATCTATCTGCCCGACGGCGAGTGGATCGACTATTTCACGGGCGACAAATATGCGGGCAGCCGCGTAATCAACTCGTTCGAGGCCCCGTTGTGGAAACTGCCTCTGTTCGTAAGTGCGGGAGCTGTCATCCCCATGACCGATCCCCACAACAACGTGGCGCAGATAGACAAAGCGCGACGCATATACGAACTCTATCCTTCGGGATATTCGTCGTTCACCGAGTATGACGACGACGGCGAGACCGAAGCATACCGTCTGGGCAAATACGCGACCACCTTCATCGAGTCGGAGACCGACGGACGGGAGGCCGACAACGGAGGCGGCCGTGCGGTAATCACCCTGCACCCCGCAGTGGGCGATTTCGACGGATTCGTACCTAACAAGACCACCGAGCTGCGCATAAACGCCACGGCCGCGCCCAAACGCGTCACCGCTGCGGTGAACGGCCACCGCGTGAAGCTCTCGCAGGCCGCATCGCGCGAGGAATTCGAGCGCGGCAGCGACATATGGTTCTACGACGCCGCACCCAACATCAACCGTTTCGCCACTCCCGACAGCGATTTCGCCAAGAAGGTGATAACCAAGAATCCCGTCATCCGCGTAAAGCTCGCCGAAACGGACATCACGCGCAACGAGCAGACGGTGACCGTCGACGGATTCGTGTTCGCCCCCGAGAATCGCCTCCGCACCACGCACGGCGAGCTTGCGGCACCGAAGTTCGCCATCGACGACGAGCGGGTAGAGGCCTATGCCGTGACCCCCGCATGGGGTGCGGTAGAGAATGCCGACTACTACGAGATCATGTTCGGCGACATGCTCTACTCGACCATCCGCGGCACCGAGCTGGAGTTCGTCGACCTCACACCCGAGACCGACTACAAATTCCTCCTGCGCGCCGTAAACGCCGACATGGTGTCGCCGTGGGCCGAGACTACGGTGCGCACCAAGACCAATCCGCTGGAGTTCGCGCTCCACGGCTTGCGCGGCGAGCTCGACCGCCCCGACCAGGGAGGCGCGGGCGTCAACCGACTCTTCGATTTCGCCGAGTCGGGCGACATATGGCACACCAAATACAACGAGGCGGCCGTGCCGTTCAACCTCGTGATCGATCTGCAAACGGTCAACAAGCTCGACAAGTTCCACTATCTGCCGCGTCTCGATTCGGGTAACGGCACCATACTCGAAGGAAAGGTCTATTACAGCATGGACAAGAGCGACTGGACCGAAGCGGGCGACTTCGCGTGGGAGCGCAGCGGCGAGACCAAGGTATTCGAATTCGCCTCGCAACCCTCGGCACGCTACATAAAGATCGGCGTAAGCAAGGCCGTGGGCAACTATGGTTCGGGACGCGAACTCTATGTGTTCAAGGTACCCGGTACCGAAAGCTATCTGCAAGGCGACGTCAACAACGACGGCAAGATCGACTCGAACGACCTGACCTCGTACATGAACTACACGGGACTGCGTCGCGGCGATTCCGATTTCGAGGGCTACATAAGCCGCGGCGACATCAACGGCAACGATCTGATCGACGCCTACGACATCTCGGTAGCGGCCACACGACTCGACGGCGGAGCCAAACATAGCCGCACGGCCGCGCCTTTGGCTGGCGAAATAACCGTCGCCGCCGACCGCAAGAGCTACAACGCGGGCGACACGGTCACCGTCACGGTGAGCGGCAAGGGTATGGCCTCGGTAAATGCCGTCAGCTTCGCGCTGCCTTACGACCAGCAGACCTACGAGTTCGTGGGCGTGACACCATCGGGCATGAAGCAGATGGAGAATCTGACCTACGACCGCCTGCACACCGACGGTACCAAAGCGCTCTATCCCACATTCGTCAACGTGGGCGACAAGGAGACTGTCGATGGCGACGGCGAGTTGATGGTGATAACGTTCAAGGCCAAACGCAGACTGACATTCGACCTGAAACCCGTCGACGAGATACTGGTAGACAATGGTTTGAACTTCACGAAATTCTAATTCGCCCGCCCGTCTTTCGGGACGACGTCAAAGCAAGCGCACCTCGGGATCGTCCGAGGTGCGTTCTTTTTCTGACGCCACGTCATGCGGTCTGTTTTTCACCCGAAAATCCGAGTTTGTTCGAAATTATTTTGGTCGAACCGATTTTTTTGCATACATTTGCACCACTAAAAAACGGGAAGCCTTTGCTTTTGCAATTTTTAGTGCGTTGAATCCGTAGCTCAGTCGGTAGAGCACAACACTTTTAATGTTGGGGTCCCGGGTTCGAGCCCCGGCGGGTTCACGGAAGAAACAGCGTTATTTGTTGATACGTAACATATAACGCTGTTTTCATTTTATACACGTGGCGACATTTTAGCGAGATAATTTTCTATTCTGTTTTATCTCCGCCCTTAGTCTTAGCATATCTTCTCGCAAAAGTAATGATTTAACCCATTGATTTTCAACTATTAAGGCGGTAAATATTTATTATAAGGCATATGCAAACTATCTAAACGCTGAAAATATATCTGTCAAAAGCGTATCTTTGTCACTGATATTTCTGCAAAATATGCTTAATTACAATCATAAGACTTTATGAAAAAAAGACCGGCCAGCACGGAATCAATAGCGAATTTGATAAATAACTCACAACAGACCATTCGGAATTATGAGCAACTTCTGCATGACGTAGAAGAAGCAAAGGCCTCCCTCCAAGCAACTCCCGATAGCAATAAATCTCCATTAAAGTTCTTGCAGTTGACATTTGAAATATTAAGCGGAGGAACTGCCGGAATACATGAATGCACCATTGGGTTGTGTCGGATATTGCAGGCTTCAAACGTGTATGAAAAACGCTATCATATGCAAACTATTAATTTGAACCAATTTGAATGGTGCAAATATTTGTTGGGGAAAGATGGGACAGGAGTATTTGCACAATATTGCAGCCTATTTTCGGAATGTACAGATAATGAAACGTTAGCTTATATTCATGACATACGAGACAGCATACGATCTCTTGGAGCCAAGTGCAATTCCAAACTTCGAAATATTACCGCTCATTATGATAATCCTCTAAATATTTATAAGGAACTGATATTGCTAAACAGCGAAGATGAATATGTACAACGGATTAGTGCTCAGATGGAAATATACGATAAGATTATACTTTTTGTCAATTCTATCTTTAACGCGCTAAAATCTCGTATCCCATTTGAAAAGACAACTCCCAATCATAAGTCTGCGCCTGAAATAGACCTGCAAACTCTTATCAACAATCAAATAGCCAATGCTCTACACAAAATCGAATTGCAAAAAACAATTGATGAGCAATTGTCAACAGCATGGGATAAAATAGAGCATCTTGGAAAAGATTATCATCTGTGTCAAAAAACGATTGAATTCTTCCAGCGGAAAAACATAGATTCGTCTATCGTACAGAATATGTTATCCTTGTTAGAATTTCAGTGGGCAGTGACCTTTATGCGTTCGGATCTCACTTGTGCGATGAATAGTTATTTGAATGCATCGACAATGCTTGATGGCTCCGTGTGCCTGCACCGAATCTACATGATAGAGACAGCGGCCCTGACGCACCTTTACGGATATAAAGAAGAATATCGACAGAAGAGCATTTGGTATAAAATCAAAAAGATTGCCGAATTTACAGCTATTCAGGACTCAACTCAAATCGAGCATCGTTTATCCGAACATACAGCAATCTTAAATTGCAACAGACGTAACCTGTATACACATTATTGGGAAAACGGTTTATCAAATATTAGTAAACGATGGCAGGATTTTCAAAAAATGGATCATGCAAAAGAATTATACCGACTTCAAGATCTCATTCTATTATGCAAAGACATCTGTTCATATACGGCCTCACTGCTATCGGAAATAGATAAAAGTCAAAAAAAACGAAGCGCAGAAACAACCAGACAAATCAACGAGGTGATATGCAAAATAAAGGATATGGGGATTAAATTCAATAATCAAGATATAATAAATTCTGCTGAAAAGATACATGCAATATTATCCAATCGCTGGTTGAAATAGACACATCCTCAAATAACAAACCGGTACGACACAATACGACAGAGTTCATAACCACTCGGTAACCTATGTTCGAAACATTCTCCTCTTTTTTGCCTTTCAAGGGTTGCCTCACGGCACCAAATCGCAGTTCATCCCGTTACGGCAATCTGTCGCAACGGCAGCAACCCGAAAACCGACAACTTTGCTGAAACGGAAATAACGGACATTTCTAAAATAAAAGACTCATGAAAACAGATTTTTTTGCGTATCTTTGTTAATCGACAAAACAAAACGCAATGGACCAAACCGTACTGGAGAAACTGCAAAACTTCGCCCACCCTCTATCGGGAAACTATACGATCGATCTCAGGAATTTGCTTTTCAGCATCGACATAGACCGACGCGAAAAGGTATTTTCAGAGATCCTGTGCGACGAATCTCTCGATAATAGCATTCGTTTCAACGCGTTTTATGCACTGTCGATTTATTACCGACGCGGCGAACACATATCCGATTATTGCCGATTGGTAGACAAATACATCGCACAATTCGAACAAGAATATCCTCTGACCGATATTAATTGGGCGATTTACTACAAATACAAATCACGTCATGACAATTCTCAACTAATAAGAGCAATAGAGCATGCGGAAAGAGCCGCCGAGCGAATCAGGAATAATCCCGGTGTATATCAGACATGCGCCGATCTGGTGGTGCAGGCGTTGGACAAAGGACTGCAAATTCCCCGCAAGGACGAACGGATCAAAAATGCCGATAAATTGATCGACCGTGCCATCGATATCAATGTCGAATACCCGAAATACTATTGTACGAAAGGACGTCTGTCATTCCATTTGGGAGAATATGAAAAGGCACTGAATTTGTTGGAAAATGCGATCGATCTCGAGAAACTGAATGACAACGATTCGGTATTGCGGACGACACAATATTACTATTATCTGGTCGATATCCAGTCGAAAGAGATGGGACACCGCCTCGACAAGGAGTCGAAAGAGATGGTATACCGCCTCGACAGGGAATTGCATTCTGCCGCCGAACAAATCGAATGCAAGGTGCAGGAAAACAAAAAACAGACCGACAAGCTCTTCGGCGATTTGGACAGCATGAAATCGAAATATCTGGAATTTCTTGCGTTCTTCGCCTCCATACTCGCATTCATTATCTCGACAATCAATATCATCCAACGTTTCTCCGTACGCGAAGCGATCTCCCTATTGCTGGTCATGGGCGGTATTCTGAATATCACATTCGCCCTTTTCCGTTTGATCATCGAATACAACAATACGAATAAGGGATATATACGCACCGCTCTAATCGTCGTGGCAGGAGCTTTGTTAATCGCTTTGGGGTACGGAATGACAATATGAAAGCAAAAGTTATCGACAGACTCGCGCATCCGGGCATAAACGGATTCAGCGAAGACGCGGCATACGAAGGGACCGACTTCTTTTGGGTTGCCGACGGGGCTTCAGCTATCCGAAACGACACATTCGCAGGGTATGCGTCGTATGCCATGTGGTTCACCCATCTGTTCAGGGAACGGTTCGAAAAAATAGCCTCGCCGTCAGTCCCCTTTCCCGAGTTGGTAAAACGTTGTGTCGATTCAATCGAACATGATTTTCCGCTGTCGGATCTGGATTGGTACGACAAACCCAACTTCACCATTTCGGCTCTACAGATCGGCCGAACATATGCCGAACTATACACCCTGGGGGATTGCTCGCTTTATCTGTTAAAACAAGACGGGACGATCGACCGCATCTACGACGATAGGGTCGACCGCTTCTATTCGCAGACCATACGCGCAGCGCAAATGGCCCGAAGCAGGGGCGAAGACACCGCTGCGTCGGTCCGCAGGCAGATGCTCGAAAACCGAACAGCGCGAAATCGGGAAGGAGGTTTTTGGGTAGTCGGCTATGGCGGGCGATATGAACAGGAGTTCCGTACAGCCTTCTGTCGGGTGCATGACATCAAGCGTATATTAATTTGCAGCGACGGTTTTAACCGAATATTCAAAGAGTTCGGTCTTTATACCATATCTGATTTGCTGACAGGAACCGTCACGCTCGACAAAGCATACGAAACCCTTTATACATACGAGACAACGCACGGGACGGATGCCGATTTCCCGTGTGTGAAAATACACGACGATGCAACAGCGTTGTTGATCGAATTTGCATAAGGCGGAAACGTAAGCTCGGCCCGCCCGCATCTTGTCAAAACGAAATTATCCTCGCCGTTCCGCGCTGCCAATGTCTGTCGCGGCATAATAATTGTTGTCCGATATCGTTACTATTTTAATCCGCAAACAGAACGCAATCTATGAAATGACCATACGTGCATCGCGACATGCCGATCGGCATACGCCATAACGCTTCCATACGGCAATCGTCGTAACCGCCATATTCCAAATTAACCAAAAACTGCATGAGAAACACTGTATCATATGTTTTAGCCGCCGCATTGTACCTTGCATCGTTGCACCACGCAAACGGGCAAACCGCCGATACGGCCGCAATAGAAAAAGTACATCCCATACGCGAAGTGATAGTCACGGGCACCCGCAACGAAACCGACATACGCCATCTGCCCATGACCGTATCGGTCGTCGGCCGTGAAAAGATCGACGCCGACAAACGGCCGTCGCTGCTGCCCACGCTGACCGAGCAGGTTCCCGGGCTCTTCGTCACGGGCCGCGGCGTGATGGGCTACGGAGTCGCCACGGGATCTTCGGGCGCCATGACCATGCGGGGCATAGGCAACGGCACGCAGGGCACGCCCACGACGGGCATGCTGGTGCTCATCGACGGACATCCGCAATACATGGGTCTCATGGGACACCCCATAGCCGACGCCTACCAGTCGATGCTGGCCGAAAGGGTAGAGGTGGTGCGCGGTCCCGCCTCGGTGCTCTACGGATCGAACGCGATGGGCGGCGTGATCAACATCGTGACGCGCAAGATGCAGGAAGATGCCGTCAGCACCGACGTGAACATAGGTTACGGATCGTTCAACACCTTGCAGACCGAGGCATCGAACCGCGTGAAAGCGGGCAAGTTCTCGAGCGTCGTGACGGGATCGTACAACCGCAGCGACGGCCACCGCAAGGATATGGGATTCGAGCAATACGGCGGATACGCCAAGCTGGGATGGGACATAAACCGCCGATGGAACGCGTGGGCCGACATCAATCTGACCCACTTCAATGCCTCCAACCCGGGTTCGGTAACGGCGCCCGTCATCGACAACGATTCGCGCATCACGCGCGGAATGACCTCCGTCACACTTCGCAACGACTACGGCACGACATCGGGTGCGCTCGGATTCTTCTGCAACTGGGGACTTCACAAGATCAACGACGGTTACTCGGAGGGCGAGCAGCCGCTCGACTATCGATTCCGTTCGCGCGACAAGATGATGGGGGTGTCGTGGTACCAGAGCGCGACGCTGTTCACGGGCAACAGGCTCACGCTGGGCGTCGACTACCAGTACTTCGGCGGCAAGGCCCTGAACAGATATTTCGACGGCACCGAGGCCCTGACGGCCGACAAAAAGATGCACGAAGTGGCGGGGTACGCCGACTTCAGGCAGACGATCGGATCGTGGCTCACGCTCGACGCGGGACTGCGCGTCGACCATCACTCGCATGTGGGTACGCAATGGATCCCGCAGGCGGGCCTGTCGTTCGCCGTAACCAAGAATGCCCAGCTCAAAGCCGTGGCGAGCAAAGGATTCCGTTTCCCGACGATCCGCGAGATGTATATGTTCCCGCCCCGGAATCCCGATCTGAAACCCGAAAGGATCATGAACTACGAGCTGTCGTTCTCGCAGCAGTTCCCCGACCGCCGACTGAGCTACGGCATCAACGTCTACTACATCGACGGCGAGAACATGATAATACGCATGCCCGTGGACGGGCGTCCGAAATATGTCAACACGGGCAAGGTGGAAAACTACGGAGCCGAAGCCGAGATATCGTACGGCATAAACGCCTCGTGGACCGTGGCGGGCAATTACAGCTGGCTGCACATGAAGTATCCCGTGGTGGCGGCTCCCGAGCACAAGCTCTACGGCAGCGTCGGCTATTCGCACGGACGCTGGCTGCTGTCGAGCGGCATTCAGTACATCCGCGGGCTATACACGCAGGTCGATCCCGACATCAGGGAAAATTTCGTGCTGTGGAATGCCGACGCGACTTTCCGCATGACGGAAAACATGTCGCTGTCGCTGCGCGGCGAGAACCTGCTCGCGCAACGCTACGAGATCAATGCGGGATATCCCATGCCGAGGGTGACCGTCATGGGATACATAAAACTAAATTTCTGACGTAACACATGCGAAAATCGATTATCTGCCGACTGTTCATCCTCGCCGTATCGGGCATATCGGCGCTCACGCCGACCGCCGCGCTCGCGCATTCGGGGAAAGCGCGTTTTCACATCATAGTCGACACCGACTGCGCGGCCGACGATCTGCGCACGCTCTGCATGCTGCTCGGCAATCGCGAGATCGAGGTGCTGGCCGTAACGACCTCGGAGGGTGCGCTGCCGCCTCACGTGTCGGCCCGCCGCACCGCGGCACTGCTCGGCGACTTTCACCACCAAGGCATCCCCGTGGGCGCGGGTCGCGGAACGGTGGCGGCCGCTCCCGCATGGCGGACTCTTTCGGAAAAGACGGAGTGGGGCGACACGACTCGGCTGTCGGCGACGATAGCGGCGGCGCCCGATCTGATAATCGAAACGATAGAGGGCGAGGACGAGAAGGTGACTTTCGTAGCGCTGGGCGCCCTCACCAACATCGGCGACGCCCTCGCGGCGCGACCCTCGATAGCCGACCGCCTGGAACGCATCGTATGGTACAACGACGGGGCCAGTCCGCTGTCGGGAGCCAACTACGAAGCGGACAAGGCCGCCGCCGAAAAGGTGATCGGAAGCGGGATCGGCATGGTGATCGTCTCGGCCGATCCCGACCGCCCGCAGCCCGTCACGCCGCGGCTGCTCGACTCGATATCGACCGTCCGCACTCCATACGCCCGCAAAATAGTCGGCTCGCACGCGGCCGAGCCTCTCGCACCGCTTGTATCGAACGGCCATCTCAAACTGTGGGACGATCTGGTCGCGGTATATCTCTTCGCCCCCGAGCTGTTCGAGACGGAACGGATAGACAGCAACCTGACGCAGGCACGGCTGCGCGAAGCATCGACGGCGCAGGCCGAGGAGCGAATCGTAACGATACTGCGCGGGAAGCCCGACAGCGAAAGCAGGGTGTTTTACGGATTCCCTACCGACAGTGCACTCTATGCGGCCGACGTGGCTCCGATGATCGCCGAGGCGATCGACCGTCACGGGCCGAGCGAATGGCGCGCCGCGGTGCTGACCAACGAACTGCACGGTCATTTGGGAATTTACGCCACGATAGGGGTGAAGATGGGGATTCGCGCCCGCGAATATTTCAACATAGGTGTCGACGACATAGCGGTCACCACCTATGCAGGCAGCCGCCCGCCCGTGAGCTGCATGAACGACGGTTTGCAGGTGGGCACGGGGGCCAGCGTGGGGCACGGACTCATAACCGTGGCGGAGTGCGGAACGCCGCGTCCCGAGGCGCTGTTCCGTTTCAAGAACAAGAGCGTGCGCATAGCCCTGAAACCCGAATACGCACGCCGCATACGCGACGACGTAAAGCGGGGTATAGAACTCTACGGCGATCTGACGGAACCTTACTGGCAATACGTGCGCGGACTGGCACTGAAATACTGGGCAGAGTTCGACCGTCACGAGATATTCGACATCGAGGCCGAGGATTGACAGCCGAATTAAGAAACTTTCGGCTTATAATCGCGAGTCGTAGCCTGCGGAGCACGCGAACGAGCGAACGCAAGTTGCGAGCCTCCGCGGGGCGAGGCTGCGGCTCGCGCGGCTTCGCAGAACCGCAAAATAATACGGCAAGCCTAAAAATAAAACGGGACCGCACTCCGTGGAGGCGGTCCCGTTTTCGTATCCGCTATTTGTCCAAATCGACCAGTTCGTATTTCTGGCTGCCCATGCCGAGTTGTTCGGCATAGTCGAGGATATGCGTTCCATGACGCGAATCGATACGCTCGATAAGGTGTATCTTGCCGTGATCCTCCGACGCGCGGACCATATCCACGCACGCCTTGTCCAGAGCCACGGGATCGAGCGAGGCGAGAATGCCTATGTCGCCCATCTTAGGTTCCTCGGGCGTCGCCACGCAATCGCAGTCGACCGAGAGATTGTTGGCAACGCTTATGTAGAGAATCCTCTCGCCGCAATGATCCGTTACAGCCTTGGCCGCCTCGGCCATCGACTCCAGAAAATCGTCCTGCGGCGGCAGGTCGCGCCACACCTCGGTCACGCTCGTGGTCCGTCCTGCCGAGTGGATCCACGCCTTGCCCCGCGACGAGGCGATGCCTATGGCGATGTTCTTCAACGCGCCGCCGAATCCGCCCATGGGATGGCCCTTGAAGTGGGACAGCACGACCGTAAAGTCGTAATCGAGATAGCCCTTGCCCACCAGATCCTCCTTCAGGTGTTTGCCGCCCGCAACGGGAAGCACCGTTTCGCCGTCGGCATCCATGATCTCCACGTCAGCGATAGCCGTGAATCCGTGATCCTCGGCAGCTTTCAGATGCGCTTCGGTCTCCGCACGGCCGCCGCCGTAGGCGGTGTTGCACTCCACGATGGTGCCTTCGACGCGCTGCACGAGATCCTTTATAAGAGCGGGATTCAGATAGTTGTTGTTCCCGGGTTCGCCCGTCGAGATCTTCACGGCGACCTTGCCCGTGGCCTCGCGTCCCAAAGCCTCGTAGACGGCGATCAGGGCGGCAGACGATATCTCGCGGGTGAAGTATACCTTCGGCAATGTCGATTCGGGAGCGTCGCCGCCCTTATGCGGCTGTCCGCAGGTCGGAGCGGCCGACAACGATATGATGCTTGCAATCATAATTAACAGAGAATAAAATTTCATGTGCAATATTTATGCGACTCTTTAGAGTCGCGCGGGCCGCAGCCTCCCCCCCGCGGAGGCCCGCTATTCGCATTCGCTCATTTCGCAAACCTCCGCAGGCTGCGTCCCTTAATCGTCGGGGTAGGCGGCGATGAACACGTCGCGTCCGTGCAACTCGTCCTGAATCTTGAGCAGCTCGCGCAGCGAGACCACACCGACCACATATTTGTATTTGTCCGAAATGTAATTCTCGCTCACCGACTCGAACTTCACCAGATCGAGATCGGCATAGTCGGAATAGCGGTAGTATACGCGGAACGAACAGTCGGTCGAATACTCGGGCAGCTGCGAGTCGTTGCGCTTCTTGTACTCGTATTTGTAGTCGTAAAGGCAGGCGGTAATGTCGCTCAACACGGCCGAGCCCGTGGGATGCCCGCCCGCGCCGCGGCCGAACATGAACTGCTTGTAGTAGAACAGGCCCTTGATCACCACGCCGTTGAACTCATCCTCGACGCTGTATATATACTTGTTTTTCGAAATGAGCTGAGGCACCACCCACATTATCAACTTGTTGCCTTCGATCTTCTCCACATGGGCCACCAGCTTGAAGCGACGCTTCTTCTCGTTGGCGAAGCGTATGTCGTCGTCGTTCATGTTCGATATGCCGTAACGGAATATCTTGTCGGGCGCCACATAGAGTCCGAACGCATGCACGGTGATGATTATCAACTTGAAAAGCGAGTCCCAGCCGTCGATGTCGAGCGAAGGGTCGCTCTCGGCGAAACCGAGGTCCTGCGCCAGCTTCAGGGCGTCGGCATAGGACATTTTCTCGTTGAATATCTTCGACAGTATGAAATTCGACGATCCGTTGAGGATACCCTTGACCGACACCAGCAGATCGTTGTCGTAATACTCCTCCAGGTTGCGGATCACGGGGATCGATCCGCATGCCGACGCATCGTAGAGCAACGCCGTGTTGTAACGCTCCTGAAGGGCGATAAGCTCCTCGATGTGGTACGCCAGCATCTTCTTGTTGCCCGACACCACGGGCAATCCCGCCTGCAACGCCCGCTTGACGATGGCGTAGGCGGCATCGGCATCGTCGATAAGCTCCACTATGAAGTTGATCTCCGAATCGTTGAAGATGTCGTCGGCCTTGTCGGTAAACTCGGCATCGACGCCGCGAGGCTTGCCCAGATCGCGCACGCAGATGCGCTTTATCGCCACATTTTTCGACCCCACGCGCTGCAACACCTCGTAGAGGCCCCTGCCCACAGTGCCGAAGCCGAACAGGCCGATATTCAGTTTTTTTCCGTTCATGATATGCAGTTTTTCTTTATTACTCTCTCATAAAATCCATTATTATGCCGTTGAGCTTCTCGTGCTCGACCAGAAACCCGTCGTGCCCGAAGTCGGAGTCTATCACATGGTACTCCACGTCGGGGATATTCTCCACCAGTATCGTATGGTCCGACGGCGGGAAAAGTATGTCCGACGTGATGGCCACCACGAGACTCTTGGCGCGTATGCCCGCCAGAACATCCTCCACACGTCCGCGGCCGCGTCCCAGATTGTGGGAGTCGACGGCCTGCGAAAGGCGGTAGTAGGAGTAGGCGTTGAATCGGCGCTTCAGCTTCTCGCCCTGATAACGCTGGTAGGTGAGCACGCGACGGTCGAAATACGCCTCGTCGCGATCGGCATCCTCCTGCGTCTTGTCGTAGGCCGTGCCGCCGCGATAGCTCAGCAGGGCTATGCTGCGTGCGACGGACATGCCGCCCAGACCCGCCTCGACATTACGCTCGCCGAAGGTGGGGTCGCACTCGATGGCCATGCGCTGCGATTCGTTGAACGCCGAAGCCCACGGTTTGGTGCGCGGCGTGGTGGCGATGAACGCGGCATGCTCGGCGAAGTCGGGCTGCATCACACACCACTCCAGACACTGGAAACCGCCTATCGAACTGCCTATGAGCAGCTTCACGCGGTCGATGCCCAGATGCGCGGCCAGCAGGCGGTGGCAGTTCACCATGTCGCGCACCGTTATCTTCGGGAAATCGCCGTACCACGTCTCGCCCGTAGCGGGATTCACGCTCAGGGGTCCCGTGGTCCCGTAATGCGAGCCGAGAAAATTGGCGCACACGGTGAAATATCGGTCGGGATCGAGAAAGCATCCCCGCTCGACCGTATGGGGCCACCAGTCGGCCACGTCGGAATTGGCCGTGAGCGCATGACACACCCACACGACATTGCTGCGGTCGGCATTCATCCGTCCGTAGGTGTCGTAGGCGATCGTCACCGACGGCAGCGTCGCGCCGCACTCCAGCTCGAACGGCCCCTCGTAAATGTAGTATTGCGCCATCTATCCGATCTTTGCGAATGCCTGTTCGAAATCCTCGATTATATCCTCCGCGTTCTCCAGTCCGAGCGATATGCGCAGCAGAGTAGGGGTGATGCCCGCCGCCTTGAGATCGGCCTCGCTCAACTGTTTGTGGGTGGTAGAGGCGGGGTGGGTCACCACGGTGATCGAATCGCCGATCATGGTCATATTGGCCGCCAGCTTCAGCGACTCGACGAAGCGCACGGTGCTCTCCAGCGAGCCCTTGAGTTCGATGGTGAAGACGCTCGACGAACCGTAGCGGTAATACTTCTGCGCGTTGGCATGGCTCGGGTGCGACTCGAAACCGATGAAGCTCACGCGATCGACCTTGGGGTGATTGCGGCAGTATTCGGCCAGCTTACGCGTCGACTCCACCTGGTGATTGACCCTCAAGGAGAGCGTCTCCAAACCGATCAGCATAAGGTAGGCATCGAAAGGCGAGGGGCAGCAACCGAAATCGCGGAGTCCGTCCACGCGGCACTTGACTATGAAGGCCGCCTTGCCGAACGCCTCGTAGAGGTCGAGTCCGTGGTAACCCTCCGACGGTCCCGCGATCTGCGGGAACTTGCCGTTGCCCCAGTCGTAATTGCCGCCGTCGACAATGATGCCGCCCATGGCGGTGCCGTGGCCGTTGATCCACTTCGTGGCCGAATCGACCACTATGTTGGCGCCCCAGTCGAACGGATTACACAGATATCCCGCCGCACCGAAGGTGTTGTCGACAACCAGAGGCACGTCGCGACGGCGTGCCAGCGCACCCAGCGCCTCCAGATCGGGCACGTCGCATGTGGGGTTGCCCATGCTCTCGGCATAGAGCATCTTGGTTCGGTCGTCGATCAGCGCCTCGAAATCTTCGGCCGATTCGCTCGCCGCTATGCGGCAGTCGATGCCCAGCTTGCGCAGCGATATGCGGAACTGGTTGTAGGTGCCTCCGTAGAGGAACGGCGAGGCCACTATGTTGTCGCCTTCGGCGGCGAGTGCCGTAACGGTAATCAGAATGGCCGACATGCCCGACGCCACGCCCAGAGCGCCCACGGCGTCGTAAAGCGCCGCCACGCGTTCCTCGTAAGCCGAGGTGGTGGGGTTCTGCAAACGGGTATAGATGTTGCCGCCCTCGCTCAGTTCGAAGAGTCGGGCAGCATAGTCGCAGCTCTTGAAATGATATGCCGCAGTGGGGTAGATGGCTATTCCGCGCGAGCCCGTATGATCCACATGGTAACCGCCGTGGATCTGCTTGGTCTCAAAACGCAATTTGTTCTCAGACATAATATGTATGGTATTAAAATTATTTCAGCAAAGGGAATTTCGTGTCTCCGACACACGGCGGCGCATGACCGCCCGAGAAGAAAGAAGTGCCTAACGGCACATTCGCATGGAAAACATCGACATGCCGAACATGTCGAGAGCAGAAAACATGGTATGGTAACGCTTTTCCGTCATCATGCGATCATTTATCGGGTACAAATATACGAATATTTTTCGATATACGGATAAAAACGGAGAGAAAAGGTGCGCATACACAATTTACTACATACAAAAACTAATTCCCAACTCGGCGTAAACACACTTACCGTCGTAACGAACGCACCTTCTCTCCGAGGTCACCGACGATGCGCACACCGCGCAGCGGCATCGTCGCCCGCGAAGCCTTCAGCCGCACACAGCGCAACACCGCCGCAGCCCATCCGTAATCAACAAAAGGAAAAATGTTTCCGTCGATCCAGACCCGTTCTCCGCAGGTTAAAATCACAAACAACGCAAAAGGCAGGTCTTCTGACTCGTCTCCCGTTACGGCCGGCCTTCCCGATTAGAAAATCAGTGGCCGCAAGAGTGCCGAACGGCCTCGCGCATGCGAGGTTAAAGAGCTTACAGCAGCGGGAACTGTTCGGGATTCACACCCGATTCCCTTTTAATCCTTACCGACCGTCGGTCGGAAAGAACCCTTTACGCAGACAAATATAGGCAATTTTTCCGATTATCCGCAATTATGCCGCAAAAAAAAATGCGGCCGTCCTTGCAGAGGCCGCCGCATGGTTGGCGCATGGCGGGCGCATCAAGTCAAAAAACGGCCGCGCAGGCGCGCTACATCTCCACGTCGTTACGATCGAGCAGATTGTTGAGCAGGGCGTACACCGTGAGGCCCGCCACCGACTTTATTCCCGTTTTATGAACGATGTTCTTACGGTGCGACATAACGGTGTGGATCGAAATGTTCAGGTCGTCGGCAATCTCCTTGTTCGACAAACCTTTCGCCACACGCACCAGCACGTCGCGCTCCCGCTCCGACAGGTCGTGGCTCTCGTCGTAGGGGTTGGCCTCGCTCTGCTCCACGGCGGCCCGCAACTTCTTCACCATCGACGACGGCTTGTCGTAGATGTTCAGCACTCCGTCGAACCGGCGCAGGATCTCATCGTCGCGCACGGCGACCGACAGTGCGACCACCGCGGTATTTCGCAGATCGGGATACGCCGCCCTGACGTTGCGCGGCAATCCGTACGACAGCGACGTGCTTACGATCACCACATCGGGCGCGACGAGTGCAAATCGTTCGGTCAGCGTACGCAGATCCTCCGCCACGTATACCGTCTCGAACTCCCCCTCGGCGGCCAGCAGTGTACGCAGCCCCTCGGCTATCACGGCCGATTCCTCGACGATGGCTACCTTGCAGCGTCTCATAATCCGCGCCTCCTCTCTTCGGCCATAACCACGGGTGCCAGGATCCCGGATTCGATGAGCGTGTGCTTCGCGAGATCATCGCGCAGCGAAAAAATGTCCAGCAGCAGATCGCATCGCTGACGCGTGGTGCACGACTCGGGCAGGTATTTCAATATGATGCTCTTTATGTCGTCGATCTTGTCGCAGATGTCGGTATGGTTCTCCATATACTCCGCCATCCGCACCTCGGCACCGACCTCGCCGCGGGCCAGCCGTTCGACGTAGGGGAACATCTCCGATTCCTCGTATTGCAGATGACGGCGAATCTCGTCGCAATAGTCGTTGTAGAACTTGCGCAGCACCTCGGCCTGCATGCGGTCACACGAGAGCAGCACATCGTCCACTCCGCGGCCTATGCGGGGGATGACGGTATCTATCCAGTAGCGGTGCGAGGAACGCAGGTGCCGCAACAAATGCGGCAGATCGGCCGCCGTCAGGCTTTCTGCGTCGGGCGCGTAGTCGGGGAAGGCGTATATCCTGCATATCATGAGGAACAGCGTGCCCGACATGTCGTAGCGCCGACACATCTCGCCGATCGATATGTCGCCGAAAGGCAGCTGTATGTCGAGCCTCAGCAGAATCGACAGAAGCCCGTAATCGGCGTCTATCAACTCTATGATCTTCATATCCTCCGAGAAGATCGCCCGATTGTCGGCATCGGTCTTGTAACTTTTCATGGCGTTATGAGTTTAACGTGATCACATTCCGAGCCACACGCCGATGCGGTAGGCCGCGAAAGCCACGCACCAGGCCAGCAGGGTGTTGTAGACTATGGAGAACACGGCGTATTTCCATCCTCCCGCCTCGTGCGCTATGGCCATCACCGTGGCGATGCAGGGGAAGTAGAGCAGAATGAATATCATCATCGCCAGCGCCGAGGCCTGCGTGTAGTTGCCCGACGATATCAATCTGACGGAGAGCGAATCGCCGTCGCCGTCACCGCCATCTTCGGCCGAATACAGCACGCCGAGCGTCGACACCACGATCTCCTTCGCCGCGGCGCCCGACAGCAGAGCCACGCTTGCGCGCCAGTCGAGCCCCAGCGGGCGCATGACAGGTTCGCAAGCCTTGCCTATGCGGCCCAGATACGAACTCTCCAGCTCGTCCGACGACGCGGCCGCCGTTTCGTCCGCGACATATTCGGTCGCGGCGGCATGCGCCTCCGCCGCCGCTTCGGGTCGCGGATAATAGCTCAGGAACCATATTATTATCGCCGCCACGAGGATCAGGCCTCCGATCTTCTTCAGATACTGCTCGCTGCGCTCCCACATGTGGCGAAGGGTGGCATTGAGCGTGGGGATGCGATAGGGCGGCAGCTCCATGACGAAAGGCGTCTCGTCGACTCCGAACATGAAGCGTCGCAGCACGCGGGCCGTGAGCACCGCCACGACGCCGCCGAAGATGTAGATGCAGAAGAGCACCGTGCCCGCATGCTGCGGGAAGAAGGTGCCCGCCAGCAGGATGAATACGGGCAGTCGCGCGCTGCACGACATGAACGGATTTATCAATATGGTTATCAGCCGACTGCTGCGGCTCTCGATCGTTCGGGTGGCCATTATGGCGGGAACGTTGCAGCCGAAGCCCATCACGAGGGGTATGAACGATTTGCCGTGCAGCCCCGCCAGGTGCATGAGCTTGTCCATGATGAATGCCGCGCGCGCCATATAACCCGAGTCCTCCATCAGCGATATGAACAGATAGAGTATCAATATGTTGGGCAGGAACACCGCCACGGCGCCCACGCCGCCTATGATTCCGTCCACTATAAGGTCGCGCAGCGGTCCGTCGGACATGAACCGTCCCACGGTCGCGCCCAGCCATGCGAATCCGCCCTCGATCCACTCCTGGGGATATGCGCCGAGGGTAAAGGTGCTCCAGAACATGAGGAACATCACGGCCAGGAACAGCGGGAATCCGACATATTTGTTGGTCACTATGCGGTCGATCAGCGACGTTCGGCGATTGGGCTCCCTGTCGCTCGGGACGTAGGTCTCGGTCAGCGCGCCCTCGATGAATCCGTATTTCTCGTTGGTCACGGCGCTCTCGGTATCCTCGCCCAAAGACGCCTCTATGCGCTGCGCGCCCTTCGCGCTCTGCGAGTGCCACTCTTCGAAATGCTCCGCGTCCTTCAGAAGATCCGCCACGCCCGCATCGCCTTCGAGCATCTTTATGGCCCAGTATCGCGGAGGGAAGCATTTGGGCAGCTCGTCGATATCGCGCTTCATCATCTTCGAAAGCGCCGCTATCTCCGACTCTATCGACGACGAGTAGTTTATGTGTATGTGGCGCACCTTGGGGTTCTCGTTTTCGAAGGTGAGGATCACCTCGTCCAGCAGCTCGTCGAGCCCCCGACGGTCGCGGGCCACCACGGGCACCATGGGCACCCCGATCATGCGGCCCAGCCGCTCGTAATCGAGCCGCGCGCCGCTATGCTCCAGCTCGTCATACATGTTCAGAGCCACCACCATCTTGGGATTCAGATCGATGAGTTCGGTGGTGAGGTAGAGGTTGCGCTCCAGATTCGACGCCACCACGGCGTTCACCACCACGTCGGGCATTTTTTCGATCAGATGCCTGCGCACATACAACTCCTCGGGGGTATAGGCCGACAGCGCGTACGTACCCGGCAGATCGGTTATGTTGATCTTGTATCCCTTGTATTCCAGCGACCCGCTCTTGGCATCGACGGTGACGCCGCTGTAATTGCCCACATGCTCGCGGCTGCCCGACAGGGCGTTGAACAGCGAGGTCTTGCCGCTGTTGGGGTTGCCCACCAAAGCGATGTCGATCTCGCGCATCCTCGCGTGGATAACACGCCGCAGCTCTTCGTCGCCCACCTCGGACGCACCCGCATTGTGCGCCGCATGTCCGACATGGACACGCGCTTCGGCGGGAGTCATGACCTCCACCATGGCCGCCTCGCTGCGGCGAAGCGACACTTCGTACCCCATGAGGGAATATTTGATCGGATCGCGCAGGGGAGCATTGAGGATCGACACGACCCTTTGTCCGCGGACAAACCCCATTTCGAGGATTCTGCGGCGAAAACCTCCGTGGCCCAGCACCTTTATTATGACGGCAGATTCACCGGTTTTCAAATCCGACAAAAACATATCTTCATATTTTTGCGCAAAAATACACATTTTTTACAATATAAGCCAATCACCGTTTAAGGTGAAAAAGGAGGGCACAATCCCTTGAATCGGCGATTGCGCGAACAGCCGGAAACCCCGATCTTTGCATTGTAAAATCGAATAGTGCATTACAGAGTCAGTCCGGCGATCATATGCCTTGTTCGGAGCGCGGCGACAGACGCCCCCTTTTTAAGGGAGGCGGCACGGATCCGCAAAGGCGGCGCACGACCGACGGGGATGATTTACGACAGCGGAATTTTAATACATTGAAAGTATAATTGAGTTTATTTTGTTTGTTTTATGAATAATACGCGAACCGCCACCGCCGCGAGGCAGGGACGGGCCGCCGCGAACGGCGGCGGAAATTCGCAATCGGCGCGCCCCGACATAAGGAAAGCCATGAAAAAGTTAGAATCGACGGGGCCGCATGCCGAAAAAAGCTGCTCGCAAGGGCAGCTTTTTTCTCGTCTCGGCCATCCGCGGCGGCAGCGCTTCGCAAGCCGACCGACGGCACCGAAACGGTGGAAAATTTGTTGATAATTTTTGTGCTTCATTTCTTTCCTTTTTCAAATAAATTGGCGTACATTTGCACTCATGAAAGGAATGTGGCGAAATATCGCACGAAAAGGCTCCCGCACCGTCCCCGCGACGCTCCGAGGCCCGATCGTTCCGACAGTCGGTGCGCTCGGAAACATGCGCCGCATCCTGACCGCGCCACACGGAAGACACGACCGCTCGAACGTCGGCTCGGCGGGGCGACTCGCGCAAATATGCGGACCGAAAACGATAGTATAACCATACAGAGCCGTTGCAGCAATCCTGCAACGGTTATGTTTTAACATTACACATTGACAATATGAAAGTTGCAGTTATCATGGGTTCGACCAGCGATTGGGACATAATGTCGGCTGCCGTCGAGATGCTCGAAGAGTTGGGCATAGAGTACGAGAAACGGGTCATAAGTGCGCACCGCACCCCCGAGCTCATGTTCGAATATGCCAAGACGGCCAAGGAGCGCGGCATAGGCGTGATAATCGCCGGCGCGGGAGGCGCGGCCCACGTAGCGGGCGTCACGGCGGCTCTCACCACGGTGCCCGTCATCGGAGTGCCCATCAAGTCGCAGACGCTCAACGGTCTCGACTCGCTGCTTTCGATAGTACAGATGCCAGGCGGCATTCCCGTGTCGACCGTGGCAATAAACGGCGCGAAGAACGCGGCTCTCATCGCCGCCTCGATCTTCGCTCTGCACGACAAGGAACTCGAAGCCCGTCTGGAGGCATTCCGCCGCAAGCAGACCGAAAAGGTGCTCGACGCGAAACTTTAAGGGCACGCCGCGAAAAACATAAACCGCACAAGGGCGACAAACATAACGGGACAAACCTCTGAAAGAATTATGAAGAACTACCGTATCTATGTAGAGAAATACCCTCGGTTTCAGGTGGAAGCCGACACGCTTCGCAAGGAACTGAACAACAACCTCGGACTCAATCTGCAATCGCTCCGACTGCTCAACGTCTACGATCTGTTCGGATTCACCGAAGAGCTGCTCGAAAAGAGCCGCTATGCCGTATTCGGCGAGATCGTGACCGACTGCGTAAGCGACGAGTGCGATCTGCGCGGCAAGAAGTATCTGGCCGTGGAGTATCTGCCCGGGCAATTCGACCAGCGTGCGAGTTCGGCCGTGGCATGCGTGCGACTCATCGAGCCGACGGCCGAGGTGAGGATCAAAAGTTCCAAGCTGCTCATCTTCGACTCTTCGATCACCGACGAGGAGATGGCACGCGTGGAACACTACTACATCAACGCCGTCGAGTCGCGCCGCAAGGATCTCGCGACGCTGACCGACATGGAGGATGCCGAAGTGAAGCCCGTCCCCGTGCTTACGGGACTCACCGCGCTCAAGGATGACGAACTGGAGGGATATTGCAAACGATACGGACTGGCGATGAACGCCGATGACCTGCGCGAAGTGGTGAACTACTACAAGGCCGAGGGCCGCGATCCGTCGGAGACGGAGCTCCGCATCCTCGACACTTACTGGAGCGACCACTGCCGCCACACCACGTTCACCACCGAGATCACGGAGATCACCATAGACCCGTCGTTCATCAGCGACGAGCTGGGCGAGTCGCTCGACACGCTGCACCGCATCCGCAAGGAGCTGGGCCGCGAGAACAAGAGCCTCTGCCTCATGGAGCTGGCCACCGTGGGCGCGCGCTACCTGAAAAAGACGGGCGTGCTCGACGATCTGGAGCAGAGCGAGGAAAACAACGCATGCAGCATATTCGTCAACGTGGACGTCGACGGACAAACGGAAAAGTGGCTGCTGCAATTCAAGAACGAAACGCATAACCACCCGACCGAGATCGAGCCGTTCGGCGGCGCTTCGACCTGTCTGGGCGGCGCCATACGCGACCCGCTGTCGGGCCGCAGCTACGTATACCAGGCCATGCGCGTCACGGGTGCGGGCGACATATACAAGAGCGTGGCCGAGACCATGAAGGGCAAGCTGCCGCAGCGAATCATAAGCGCCAAGGCCGCAGCGGGATATTCGAGCTACGGTAACCAGATAGGTCTGGCCACCACGCACGTGCGCGAGATATACCACCCCAACTACGTGGCCAAGCGTCTGGAGGTGGGCGCAGTAGTGGGCGCGGTAAAGGCTGAGAACGTACGCCGCGAATCGCCTGCGGCGGGCGATGCCATACTGCTTCTGGGCGGTCGCACGGGCCGCGACGGCATAGGCGGAGCCACGGGATCGTCGAAGGAACACAACGTAAAGTCGATCGAGGAATGCAGCTCGGAGGTGCAGAAGGGTAACGCTCCCGAAGAGCGCAAGCTCGAACGTCTGTTCCGTCGTGCCGAGGTCACGCGCCTCATAAAGAAATCGAACGATTTCGGTGCAGGCGGCGTGAGCGTGGCCATAGGCGAGCTGGCCCCGGGACTCGACATATACCTCGACCGAGTGCCCACGAAGTACAGCGGTCTGAACTCCACCGAACTCGCCATCAGCGAGTCGCAGGAGCGCATGGCGGTAGTGGTCGAGCGCAAGGATATGGCGGTATTCGAAGAGTACTGCCACGAAGAGAACATCGAGGTGACGCACGTGGCCGACGTTACGGACACCAACCGTCTGAAGATGTTCTACAACGGCGAGAAGATCGTGGATCTGTCGCGCGAGTTCATCGACAGCGCGGGAGCCAAGCACTATACCAAGATAAGGATGGCGGCGGTGGAGGATCGCGATCCGTTCCGTCGCGAGATAGAGGGTGCGTCGCTGCGCGAGAAGATCGCGGCCAACCTGCGGGACGACAATGTGGTGTCGCAGCGCGGAATGATCGAGATGTTCGACTCGACCATAGGCGCGTCGACCGTACTGATGCCATTCGGCGGCCGCACGCAGAACACCGAGACGCAGGTTTCGGTGCAGAAACTCCCCGTCGGCAAGGCTCACACCGACACGGCCAGCATCATGGCGTTCGGCTACAACCCCTTCATCACCTCGTGGAGCCCCTACCACGGTGCGGCATACGCGGTGATCGAGGCGGCGAGCAAGGTGGTGGCTGCGGGCGCACGCTACGACCGCATGCGTTACTCATATCAGGAGTATTTCGAGCGCATGCACGACGAATCGTCGTGGGGCAAGCCTCTGGCGGCTCTGCTCGGTGCACTGAAGATGCAGATAGAGTTAGGACTGCCCTCGATCGGCGGTAAGGACTCGATGAGCGGCACGTTCCAGGATATAAACGTTCCGCCCATGCTCATGGCCTTCGGCATCACCACGGTGGATGCCCGCACGGTCATAAGCCCCGAGTTCAAGTCGGCGGGACACAACCTTTATATAATAAAGCACACGCCTCTGGCCAACTGTATGCCCGACACCGAGCAGCTGAAGAAGAATTTCGACTTCGTAAGCACGGCCATCGAGCGCGGCGAGATCGTGGCGGCATATGCCGTAGGATTCGGCGGAGCGGCCGAAGCGATAGCCAAGATGTCGTTCGGTAACCGCGTGGGTGCGACCATAGAGTACGACGCACAGAAGCTGTTCGACTACGACTACGGATCGTTCGTGGTGGAGGCGACGGGTACGCTCGACAACCCCGCGGCAATTCTTATCGGCTTGACGAGCGATTCGGCCGAGGTGACGATCAACGGCGAGAAGTTCGCGATAGACGAATTGCAGAAGATCAACTCGCATAAGTTCTGCGCAATATACCCCGACCGCGGCATCGAGGGCGGCACCACCCGCAAGAGCATGCCCGAAAAGAGAACGATCGAGTATTCGGGCGCGCCCGTCGACGAGGTGACGGTGTTCATTCCCGTATTCTCGGGCACCAACTGCGACTACGACACTGCCAAGCAGTTCGAGCGCGCGGGAGCCAAGGTCACCACGAGCGTATTCTGCGACCTGACGGCCGAAGATATCTTCGCCTCGATAGACCGCATGAAGGGCATGATCGACAAATGCAACATCTTCGTGCTCAGCGGCGGATTCTCAGCAGGCGACGAGCCCGACGGCAGCGGCAAGTTCATCGCCAACGTGCTCAACAACAAGAAAATCACCGATTCGATCCACGCCCTGCTCGACCGCGGCGGCCTGATCCTCGGCATCTGCAACGGCTTCCAGGCCCTCGTGAAATCGGGACTTCTGCCTTACGGACGTCTGGGACAGGTGGTGAAGGAGTCGCCCACGCTGTTCCGCAACGACATAAACCGCCACATATCGCAGATCGTGACCACGCGCGTAGCCACGACCAACTCGCCCTGGCTCTCGTCGTTCGAACTCGGCGAGCAGCACTCGATAGCGGTGAGTCACGGCGAAGGCAAGTTCGTCGTCAGCGACGAGATGGCCGAAGAGCTGTTCCGCAACGGACAGGTGGCATTCCAATATGTCGATCCCGACGGCGAGGCCACTCTGTGCGCACCGTACAACCCCAACGGTTCGAGCTTCGCGATAGAGGGTATAATAAGCCGCAACGGCCAGATACTCGGCAAGATGGGCCATACGGAACGTTACGAGGAAAATCTGTTCAAGAACATCGGCGGCAACAAGGTGCAGAACATATTCGCCAACGCGGTTGGCTATTTCAAGAAAAAGTAATGATCCCGAGATCCGAAATATCAAGGATGGCACGCCTTATGACGATGATTGCGGCATTCGCCGCGATTGTCGCCGTATGCGTCGCAGGCAAACGCGACACCTCGTTGCGGCTTCTTTATTGGAACATCCAGAACGGCATGTGGTCGGACCAGGCGAACGACTACGACAACTTCGTCGAGTGGGTCAAAAGGTACGATCCCGACGTGTGCGTATGGTGCGAGGCGCAAACCATCTACGAGGACGGCACCTCCAAGGCCCGCAAGGCCGACGATCGTTACCTGACCGACAACTGGGGCGAACTCGCGGCCCGCTACGGCCATAAATATTGGACCAAGAGCGGCCACCGCGACAACTACCCGCAGGTCATAACGTCGAAATATCCGATCGAAAAGATCCTCGACATCGTGGGCGAGGAACCCGACAGCGTGGTGACGCACGGAGCGTGCCGCGCGGCGATAAAGGTAGGCGGCAAGAGGGTGAACATCGTCACGCTCCACACATGGCCGCAGGCATATGCCTATCGCGCCGCCGACCGTGAGGCGAGCAAGGCCGAACACGGAGGCGACAAGTACCGCCGCATGGAGATGGAGTACATATGCAACCACACCATCCTCGCCGAGCCGAAGGCAGCCAAGGAGTATTGGATGATGATGGGCGACTTCAATTCACGCTCGCCCAAGGACAATCACTTCTACAAATACGACGAGGGCGATTCGCGGCTCATGGTGCACGACTACATCATGCGCAGCACACCTTATATAGATATAATAGGCGACCGCTTCGCGGGAGAGTTCCATACCACCACCTACGGCAAGTCGCGCATAGATTTCGTGTACTGCACTCCGAAACTCTACAAGCGCATAACCGACGCCCACGTGGTGACGGACGACTACACCCGCAATCCCGTGCGCGACGCGGGTACGGGTTTCCACCACCCGTCGGATCACCTGCCGATCGTGGTGGACTTCGACATGAAATAGACAAAAATAACGTATAATTCCAAACATCAAGAACCATGAAACAGCTTGAAATGCTTTACGAGGGCAAGGCCAAGCAGGTCTTCCTCACCGACGATCCCGAACTCATCATCATCCACTACAAGGATGCGGCGACGGCTTTCAACAACCTCAAGAAAGCGACCATCGCCAACAAGGGCATGCTGAACAACAAGATTTCGACCATCATCTTCAAATATCTGCACAAGGCAGGCATCGAGACCCACTACATCGAGACTCTCAACGACCGCGACCAGCTCTGCAAGCGCGTGAAGATCATCCCTCTGGAGGTTATCGTGCGCAACATCATCGCAGGCTCGATGGCCAAGCGTCTCGGCATCGAGGAAGGCACCAAGCCGTCGAACGTCATCTATGACATCTGCTACAAGGACGACGAGCTGGGCGATCCCCTCATCAACGACCACCACGCCGTGGCACTGGGTGCCGTGACCTACGAGGAACTGAACCAGATATACGCCATGACCGCCAAGGTCAACGAGGTATTGCAGGGCCTCTTCTCGAAGATGGGCATCACGCTGGTGGACTTCAAGATCGAGTTCGGCCGCACCTCTGACGGCAAGATCGTTCTGGCCGACGAGGTTAGCCCCGACACCTGCCGTCTGTGGGACAGCAAGACCAACGAGAAACTCGACAAGGACCGTTTCCGTCGTGACCTCGGCCACGTGATCGAGGCATACGAGGAGATCTATGCCCGTCTCTCGAAGATGGAGCAGGAGGACAACAAATAAGAACCGCATAACGGAATGACGGATCGATCTGCAATTTTCGACGAACTGCATGAGGAATGCGGAGTGTTCGGAGTGTTCGGAGTGCCCGACGCCGCGTCGCTCGCATACTACGGGTTGCACAATCTGCAACACCGCGGGCAGGAGGGGTGCGGCATAGCCACGTTCGACGACGGAAAGATGCACCACGTAAAGGGTCTGGGGCTGGTGAGCGAGGTTTTCACCAAAGAGAAGCTCGCCACGCTCCCCGGGTCGACGGCCATAGGCCACGTGAGGTACTCCACGGCGGGCGGCGGGGGAATAAACAACGTGCAACCGTTCGTTTTCCACCACTACACGGGCGACTTCGCCCTGGCGCATAACGGCAATATCGTCAATTCGCACCAGCTCCGACGTTTCCTCGAAGAGAAAGGCAGTCTGTTCCATTCCACCTCCGACAGCGAGATACTGGCGCATCTCATAAAGAAAAACACGGTAGAATCGCTGCGTATCGACGCCATAAAGGAGGCGTTGAACATGATCGAGGGCGCGTTCGCCTTCATCATAATGACACCCAACCGTCTCTACGCCTGCCGCGACAAGTACGGGCTTCGCCCCTTGTCGCTCGGGCGTCTGAACGACGGATGGATCGTAAGCAGCGAGACCTGCGCGTTCGACGTCATAGGCGCGGAGTTCGTCCGCGACATCGAGCCGGGGGAGATCGTCTCGCTCGACCGTCACGGCATACGCACCAACGACTACTCGCAGTACAAGAAGTGCAAGATGTGCGCCATGGAGTACATCTATTTCGCGCGTCCCGACAGCGACATCGAGGGCTGCAACGTCCACGCGTTCCGCAAGGAATCGGGACGGCTGCTCTGGCAGGAAGCTCCCGCCGACGCCGACATAGTGGTCGGAGTCCCCGATTCGAGCCTCAGTGCCGCAATGGGTTACGCCGAGGCGGGCGGAGTGCCGTACGAGATGGGACTCATAAAGAACAAGTACGTGGGCCGCACGTTCATCCAGCCGTCGCAGGCATTGCGCGAGCAGGGTGTGAAGATGAAGTTGTCGGCCGTGAAAAGCATCGTGCGCGGCAAGAGGGTAGCGCTCATCGACGATTCGATCGTGCGCGGCACCACCTCGAAACGCATCGTGGACATGTTGCGCGAAGCGGGTGCCGAGGCCGTACACGTGCGTATAGCGAGTCCCCCGATCACCCATCCGTGTTTTTACGGAGTGGACATATCTACCTACGACGAGTTGATGTGCGCGCACAAGAATACGGAAGAGGTGCGTCGCACGATAGGCGCCGATTCGTTGGCGTTCATATCGGAAAAGGCGTTGTTCGAAGCCGCCAAGGCGCGTACCGACTTGTGTCTGGCATGTTTCAACGGCAAGTATCCGACGGCCTTGTACCAATCGCTCGACGAAGCGAACAAGGACGGAAAATTTTAAGCAAGCGGGCATCGACCCGCGGATGCGGCGGCGATAGACAGTCCGCTCGCGACCCGATTTTAACCGAAAAAGAAAAAAGATTATGGCTAAAAGTTATGAAAATGCCGGTGTGAACCTCGAAGCCGGATACGAAGTGGTGCGCAGAATAAAATCGCACGTGGCATCGACCTCGCGCCCCGGGGTTATGGGCAACATCGGTGCTTTCGGCGGAATGTTCGACCTCGCATCGCTCAACGTCAAGGAACCCGTTCTGGTGAGCGGAACCGACGGCGTGGGAACCAAACTCAAGATCGCGTTCGAGATGGACAAGCACGATACGGTGGGTATCGACGCCGTGGCCATGTGCGTGAACGACGTGCTGGCTCAGGGTGCCGAACCTCTGCTGTTCCTCGATTACGTGGCCGTGGGCCACAACGAGCCCACGAAGATCGAGGCCATCGTGGCGGGCGTCGCCGAGGGCTGCCGTCAGGCGGGCTGCGCTCTGGTGGGCGGCGAAACGGCCGAGATGCCGGGCATGTATACCGACGGCGAGTACGACATAGCGGGATTCACCTGCGGTGTGGTGGAGCGTGCCAAGCTCATCGACGGCACCAAGGTGCGCGTGGGTGACGTGCTGGTCGGCATAGCTTCGAGCGGAGTGCACTCCAACGGCTTCAGCCTCGTGCGCAAGATTGTAAGCGACAACGCATTCGACCTGCATGCGCCCCACGCCGATCTGGGCGACCGTCCTCTGGGCGAAGTGCTGCTCACCCCCACCAAGATATACGTGAAGCAGGTTCTCGACGTGATCCGCAACTGCGACGTTCACGGCATAAGCCACATCACGGGCGGCGGTTTCGACGAAAACATACCGCGCATACTCTCCAAGGGTCAGGGAATAGAGATCACCGAAGGCTCGTGGGAGATACTTCCCGTATTCCGCTTCCTGGAAAAGCACGGCAAGGTGGCTCACCGCGAGATGTTCAACATCTTCAACATGGGTATCGGCATGGTCATCGCGCTCGATGCCTCGCAGGCCGACAAAGCCATCGAGATACTCTCATCGCACGGCGAGCGCGCCTCGGTCATCGGACGAATCGTCGAGGGCGAGGGCGTGACCATAAAGTAGACGAGTGGCGGCACGGCATAAAATAGCGATATTCGCAAGCGGCTACGGATCGAACTTCGAAGCGATAGCGCGCGCATGCCGCGACGGCGAGATCGATGCGGAGGTCGTCCTGCTGGTGTGCGACAAACCGTCGGCACGCGTATGTTCGGTCGCCGAGCGCATGGGAATCCCGTCGCTGGTGTTCTCGCCCGCGGACTATGCGTCCAAGGCGGATTACGAGCGCGAGATCGCGGAGCGCTGCGAGCGGGCGGAGGTAGAACTCATCTGCCTCGCGGGATACATGCGCATAGTGGGCCCAACGCTGCTCGACGCCTTCGCAGACCGTATCGTCAACCTGCATCCGTCGCTGCTGCCGTCTTTCAAGGGGGCGCGGGCCATAGAGCAGGCTCTGGAATACGGCGTCAAGGTGTTCGGTGCGACCGTACATTATGTCGACCGATCGCTCGACGGCGGGCGCATCATAGCGCAGCGCGCCGTGAATTACGACGGCGACGACATAGCCGAGATCACGGCCATGATACATGCCGTCGAACACGCGCTTTACATCGAAACGATTAAAAAATTATTAACGTAAACTTAGAATAATGAGAGCATTAATAAGCGTCAGCGACAAGAACGGCGTGGTGAAGTTCGCACAGCGCCTCCGCTCGTTGGGATGGGAGATCATAGCCACGGGCGGCACGATGAAACTCCTGCGCGACAAGGGCGTGGAGGTAATCAACATAAGCGACGTCACGGGATTCCCCGAGATCTGCGACGGCCGCGTCAAGACTCTGCACCCCAAGGTGCACGGCGGTCTGCTGGCACGCCGCGACGACCCCAACCATTTGCAGGCCCTGAAGGACAACGGCATCGAATTCATCGACATGGTGTGCGTGAATCTATATCCGTTCCGTCAGACCATAGCCAAACCCGACGTCACGATGGAGGACGCCATAGAGAACATCGACATCGGCGGTCCGTCGATGCTACGAAGCGCCGCCAAGAACTATAAGGATGTGACAGTGGTGTGCGACCCCGCCGACTACGACCGTATAATCGGCGAGATCGAGGCCACGGGCAACACGACCGTGGAGACCCGTCTGCAACTCTCGGCCAAGGCCTATACGCACACGGCCGAGTACGACTCGATGATCGCCACCTACATGCGCAAGGCCGCAGGACTGAACGAGAAACTCTTCCTGGAGTTCGACGCGGTGCAGAGCCTGCGTTACGGCGAGAATCCCCACCAGCAGGCCCGCTTCTACGGCTCGGCCGATGCGGGAGCCTACTCGTTGGCGACGGCCAAGCAGCTCAACGGCAAGGAGTTGTCATACAACAACATTCAGGACGCCAATGCCGCATTGTGCATCGTCCGCGAGTTCGACGAACCGTTCTGCGTGGGCTTGAAGCACATGAATCCCTGCGGCGCGGCCATCGGCACCGATGTGATGGATGCCTGGACCAAGGCCTACGAGGCCGACAAGGTGAGCATCTTCGGCGGTATCGTGGCGGTGAACCGCGAGATCACCCGCGAGGTGGCCGAGGCCATGAAGCCCATTTTCCTTGAAATCATCATGGCGCCGTCGTTCTCGGACGAGGCTCTGGAAGTGCTCTGCACGAAAAAGAACCTGCGTCTGCTGGTTGTAGACATGAGCAAGGACGACAGCGTGACGAAGCAGTATGTGAGCGTAAACGGCGGCTTGCTCGTTCAGGATCTGGACAAGACGACCGCCGAGGTGAAAGCCGAAATGTGCGTGACGGCAGCCAAGCCCACGGCTGAGCAGCTGACCGATCTCAACTTCGGCTGGAGAATCGTGAAGCATGTGAAATCCAACGCCATAGCAGTCGTAAAGGACGGCCATACGGTAGGCGTGGGCGCAGGTCAGATGAACCGCGTGGGTTCGGCCGAAATAGCCCTCAAGCAGGCGCATGCGGCGGGATTCACCGAGGGCCTCGTGCTGGCGTCGGACGGATTCTTCCCCTTCGACGACTCGGTAACGCTGGCAGCGCAGTACGGCGTAACGGCCATCGTGCAGCCCGGCGGCAGCGTCCGCGACGAGGATTCGATCAAGAAGGCCGACGAGAACGGCATCACCATGTTATTCACGGGCATGCGCCACTTCAAACACTAATCGGCCGATGAAAGTTCTTGTAGTAGGATCGGGCGGACGATGCCACGCCATCGTGGAGGCGCTGAGCCGCTCGCCGCAGGTGGAAAAGATATTTTGCGCCCCGGGCAACGCGGGCATAGCCTCACTGGCCGAGTGCGTAGCCATCAAGGAGACCGCAGTGGACGCATTGTGCGACTTCGCACGCGAAAATGCCGTGGAACTCACGGTAGTAGGGCCCGAAGTGGCACTCGAAGCGGGTATAGCCGACCGTTTCAGGACCGAGGGACTTCGCATATTCGGCCCCACGAAGAGTGCGGCGCGCATAGAGACCAGCAAGGAGTTCGCCAAGGAGTTGATGCGCAAATACGACATCCCGACCGCGGCATTCCGCACCTTCAGCGATTACGACGAGGCTCTGGCGTACGTGAAAGCGGGTTCGCTGCCCACCGTACTCAAATACGACGGACTGGCCGCAGGCAAGGGTGTGGTAATAGCCGAGACTTTGGAGCAGGCCGACGAGGCGTTGAAAGATATGCTGCTCGACGAGAAATTCGGCCACGGCAGAGTAGTGATCGAGGAGTATCTGGAGGGTCCCGAGTTCTCGCTCATGTGCTTCGTCAACGGCCGCGACGTATATCCCATGCCCGTGGCGCAGGACCACAAACGCGCCTACGACGGCGATAAGGGTCCCAACACGGGAGGCATGGGCGCCTACACCGAATTGCCGTTCATCGACGAGGCCGATCTCGACTACGCCATGAACGCCATCATGCGCCGCACGGCCGACGCTCTGGTCGCCGAGGGCGCACCGTTCTGCGGAGTGCTGTACGGCGGATTGATGAAGACCCCTAACGGAATCAAGGTCATAGAGTTCAATGCCCGTTTCGGCGATCCCGAGACCGAGGTGGTTCTGCCGCGCATGAAAAGCGACATCTGCGGCGTATTCTGCGACGTGGCCGACGGCCGCACGCCAAACATCGAGTGGCACGACTTCGCTACGCTGGGTATAGTCCTCGCCTCGAAGGGATACCCGGGCAGCTACGAAAAAGGGTTCGCCATCGAAGGCGTCGACGCGGTAGACGGCTCGGTATACCACATGGGCACGGCGCGTAAGGACGGAAAATATGTCACCGCAGGCGGACGCGTGATGATAGTGGTGTGCAAGGCACCCACGTTGCGCGAGGCGCAGAAGAAAGCCGTAGCCGAGGTGGCCAAGATCGGCTGCGACAATCTGTTCCACCGCACCGACATAGGCGACAAAGCATTCAAATAACGGATTAAACTACAATCGAATGGCAATCATAATCAACGGTAAGGAGTTGGCTCTCTCGCTCAAACAGCGATTGGCTGCCGACGTAGCGACGTTCGACGAAAAATACGGTCGCACGCCACACCTGGTGGTGATCCTCGTAGGCGAGGACCCGGGAAGCGTTTCCTACGTGACGGGCAAAGCCAAGGCCTCGGCCGAAGTAGGACTTCGCAATACCACCATACGCAAACCCGACACCATCACCGAAGCCGAGCTGCTCGGCATAATCGACGAACTGAATGCCGATCCCGAAGTGGACGGGATTCTGGTTCAGCTCCCGCTGCCGAAGCACATCGACTCCGACAAGGTGATTTCGGCCATCAGTGCGGAGAAGGATGTGGACGGATTCCACCCGATGAACGTAGCGCGTCTGTGGCTCAAGCAGGAGTGCACTTTGCCGTGCACCCCCAAAGGCATCATAAAGTTGCTCAAAAGCGCGGGCGTGGAGATCGCAGGAAAGAACGTCGTGGTGATAGGCCGCAGCAACATCGTCGGACTGCCCGTATCGAAACTGCTGCTCAACGAAAACGCCACCGTCACCATAGCGCACAGCCGCACCAAGGATCTGGCCGAGGTGACGCGTCGCGCCGACATACTGGTAGTGGCCATCGGCCGCCCCAAGTTCGTCACGGCCGACATGGTGAAGGAGGGTGCCGTGGTGATCGACGTGGGTGTCAACCGCGATCCCGAAACGAAGAAACTATGCGGCGACGTCGATTTCGCAGCCGTGGAACCCAAGGCGTCGGCCATAACGCCCGTCCCGGGCGGTGTAGGCCCGATGACCATCTGCTGCCTGATGGAGAACACCGTGGAGTGCTTCCTCCGCAAAATGGAGAAGAGCGGCAAATAGGAGTTATCTCATCTTCCGATAACTAAAAAAGGCTGTCTGCAATTGTCAGACAGCCTTTTTTAGTCGGGTATTATCAGAGGACATAGGCTCATGCCATAAAAACCGAAATCTAAAAAATCCCGCTTTCATTTGCGGCACTGCATTCGGAACATCCTGTGGCCGAGCAAATCGACCTCGCCGCAACGGCTGAATCCGAGACGCACATACAACCTCTCCGCCGCGCCGTTGTCCTCGTCTACCAACAGACTCACGCATTCATGGCCTGCGGCGAAAGCCTCGTCACGCATGCGGCATATCAGTTCGGCTCCCAGTCCGCGGCCTTGCGCGCGAGACAACACCCCTAACGTATCGAGATAGAACTCGCCCGCCGACGTCTCGTCGGCAACTTCGGGTACCGAACCGCAACGCCTCCGTATGGTTTCGAGAACAGGCGAGCGAAGCTCATGCAACCGTGCGCCGTCGTAACCGCACACGGCCCCGACGACCTCGCCGTCTGTCTCGCATACGATCACGTTGCGATAACTGTACTGCGTATCGTCCCTGCGCACAAGTTCTTCGAACAGAGCCTCGCCCGCCTCGCCGCAAAGGCGGCGGGTGAGCTCCTCGCCGAATGCCATAGCGACGATATGCGCCACCACGGCGGCATCCTTCGCCTCGGCCCTGCGGAACTTCACATCACCTCCTGCCATATCAACGAGGCAGCACTTCTATCTCCAACTTCGAATATGCTCTCTCTGCCTTGGCCTTGGCATCCTCCACGCTCTCGCCGCGGGCGAGTATAACGCCCATGCGGCGATGTCCACAGACCTCGGGCTTGCCGAATATGCGTATCTGCACATCGGGCTCGGCCACGACCTGCTCCAGATTGCCGAACACCACCTTATCGCTGTCGCCCTCGACCACCACGGCTTTCGAAGCGCTCGGGCCGAAGAAGCGTATAGACGGAATCGGCAGGCCGAGAATCGCACGCGCATGGAGTGCGAACTCCGACATATCCTGCGATATCATGGTGACCATTCCCGTATCGTGCGGACGCGGCGACACCTCGCTGAACAGCACCTTGTCGCCCGCCACAAACAGCTCCACGCCGAATATGCCGTAACCGCCGAGCGCATCCGTCACACGCTTGGCGATGTCGCGTGCCTGCTCCAGCGCCTCGGCGCTCATCGGCTGGGGCTGCCACGATTCGCGGTAGTCGCCGTCGACCTGATGGTGCCCGATGGGTTCAAGGAACGACGTGCCGCCGCTATGGCGCACCGTGAGCAACGTTATCTCGTAATCGAACTTCACGAAGCCCTCCACGATAACCTCGCCACCACCCGCGCGGCCGCCCTCCTGGGCGCAATGCCATGCGGCATCGGCATCGTCGAACGAACGGACCACGCTCTGGCCGTGGCCCGACGAGCTCATTATGGGCTTCACCACACACGGAACACCTATCGCATGCAGAGCCTCGTCGAACTCCGCCCGCGTGGTAGCGAAGCGGTAGGGCGAAGTGGGAATACCCAGATCCTCGGCCGCCAGACGGCGGATGCCCTTGCGGTTCATGGTAAGCAACGCAGCCTCGGCCGTCGGGATGACTCGATAGCCCTCTTTCTCCAGCTCCACCAGCGTGGGAGTGGCTATGGCCTCCACCTCGGGAATTATATAGTCGGGCTTCTCCTTCTCGATGATCTCGCGCAGACGATCTCCGTCCAGCATCGACAGCACATACGATCTGTGCGCGACCTGCATGGCGGGAGCGTCGGCATACTTGTCCAGCGCCACGACCTCCACACCGTAACGCTGCAACTCGATCGCCACCTCCTTGCCCAGTTCGCCCGAACCGCACAGCAAAGCCTTTTTCGCCACCGACTTGAGCGGCGTACCTATTTTAACCATAACTTACTGCTTGACTTTTGATTCACAATATGCGCAACGATAGTCGCCCGCCTCGGTCCGACGGAACAGTCGGTCGACATCCTCGCAGTTCGATATGCACTGGCGGTTGCCGCAGCGCATGTCGTCGCTGCGCACCAGATCGTCGCCTATGCGCGGCGTCTGCGTCGACGGACGTTCCTTGGCCCACTCCAGCAGGGTGTATATCAACGCCATGCGGACGAACTTGCCGTTCTCGACCTGACGGAAATAGGCCGCACGCGGATCGTTGTCGACAGCGCGCGTGATCTCGTTCACACGCGGCAGCGGGTGCAGGATTATCATATCCTTCTTGGCATTGCGCAGACGCTCGGGGTTGAGTATGAAGCTGTCCTTCAAGCGCTCGAACTCCTCCTCGTCCAGGAAGCGCTCCTTCTGCACGCGGGTCATGTAGAGTATGTCCAGCTCGGGCATGACTTCCTCCATGGTAGCCACCTCGCGGGTCGGCACATGGTTCTTGTCGCACACCTCGCGACGAATGTACGAGGGCAGGCGCAGTTCCTCGGGAGCGATCAGCACCACGTTGATCCCCTCGTAACGCGACAAGGCCTTAATCAACGAGTGCACGGTGCGGCCGAATTTCAGATCGCCGCAGAAACCGATGGTAAGATTGTTCAGACGGCCTTTCTCGCGGCGTATCGTCAAAAGATCGGTAAGCGTCTGGGTAGGGTGGGCATGGCTGCCGTCGCCCGCGTTGATGATCGGCACCTCGGAATACTGCGAAGCCACCAGCGGAGCGCCCTCCTTGCTGTGGCGCATGGCGATTATGTCGGCGAAACATCCTATCACGCGCACCGTATCGGCCACAGTCTCGCCCTTGCTGACCGACGACGACGCTGCATCGGAGAATCCCAGCACGCTGCCGCCCAACTCCATCATGGCCGACGTGAAACTGAGGCGCGTGCGGGTGCTCGGCTCGTAAAAGAGCGTGGCGAGCTTCTTGCCGCGGCAGACCTCGCTGTATTTCTTGCGATCGGCGATTATGTCCAAAGCCGTCGAAATAATCCGATCCACTTCCTCCACCGAGATGTCGGTGGTATCGATCAAATGTCTCATGGTAAAGAAATTACTTGTTTATCCAACTTTCGTCCGAAGGATTGTTGCGGAAAGCGATTATGCGGGCGCAATCCTCGTTCTTTATATAACCCTCTTCGGCCGCTACCTCCACCAGAGCGTCGAGATTCGACAGAGAGTGATTCTCAACCTCGGCTTCGGCCAGACGGTCGAGTCCCTTCTTCATGCCGTAGGTGAAGATGCTCACCACGCCCAGCACATCGGCACCCGCCTCGCGCAGGACGTTCACCACCTCGATGCAGCTGCCCGCGGTAGAGATCAGATCCTCCACCACGACTACCTTCTGGCCCTTCTCCAGACGCCCCTCGATCTGATTCGCACGGCCGTGATCCTTCGCACCGCTGCGCACGTAGCCCATAGGCAGATCGAGCAGGGTAGCGGTGATGGCGGCATGGGCTATTCCCGCAGTCGATGTACCCATCAGCACCTCGCACTCGGGATAGTAACGTTTCACGTACTCGGCCAAGCCTTTCTCCACGGCGTCGCGCACGCGGGGAGCCGTAAGCGTCAGACGGTTATCGCAATAGATGGGGCTTTTGATTCCGCTCGCCCACGTGAACGGCTGCTCGGGACGCAGAAAAACCGCGCCGATCGAAAGCAGGTCTTTGGCAATTTTCTTCTCCATAATATCCTTGATTTTCCTGTTATTTTTTCTCTCCATAACCAGCAACGGGAACTCGTTTCCACGGCTGTCGGCCTCCTGCCGTCCGACCGTCACGAATCCATGATGCCGATAAAACTCCGCCGCACGCGGATTGTCCTCGTTCACGCACAACCGCCCGACACCGCACTCCGCAACGGCATGTTCGAGAAGCCGCCCGCCGATCCCGCGGCCGAAGCAGTCGGGATGCACGAAAAGCATCTCCAGCGAATCACCCTCCGCACCCGCGAAAGCGAGTGCACGCCCCGCGGCATCGGTCGCCGTGAAAAGGGTTTCCACACCCTTCAGCGCGTCGGGCACCTGAGTGCGAATCCTACGTATGTCGCTCTCGGCGAGAAACCCGTGCGTGGCCCGCACAGAAGCCTCCCACAACTCGACCAGATCGGCGAGCACCGCCTCGTTGCGCACCTCGCACCTCCGTATGTCGCAGAAACTCGGCTCCATAACCTATTCCAGAGCCTTGCGCAGGATGCGTTCCACCTCCTCGGGATAGATCCCGCCCTCGTGCTCCTTCACGCCGTCCACGTAAAACGTCGGGACATAGTAGTAATCGAACCTGTCGGCCACTTCGGGCTGCTCCGATTCCTCGATCATCTCTATCTCCACCGACGCCAGTTCCGAATGCGCGGCCTTGAGTTCCTCAATATAGCGCAAAGCCTTTTTGCAGAACGGGCAATTCTTCAGATAAAACAGTCGAACGTGTTTCATGGCACTACTCCGCAAATTCGGCCATGCAACGCTCGTATGCCGCAACGGGATCGGCGGCCTGCGTGATCGGACGGCCCACGACGATGTAGTCGGTACCGATCTCCTTCGCGCGGGCAGGGGTGGTGACGCGAACCTGATCGCCCACCTCGCCGTCGGCGAAACGCACGCCCGGGGTGACGGTCACGAAGCCGCTGCCGCAGGCCTCCTTCACCATGCCCGCTTCGAGCGGCGAACATACCACGCCGTCCAGCCCCGCTTCGCGGGCATTACGCGCATAATGAACTATGGTGTCGTTGATCGATGCGTCGATCAACAGCTCGCGGCGCATGCGTTCCTCGCTCGTCGAGGTCAGCTGAGTCACGGCGATCAACAGCGGACGCGTGCCGTCGGGACGCGTAAGGCCCTCCAGGGCGGCTTTCATCATGTCGATGGTACCCGCTGCGTGGAGATTGCACATGTCCACATCCAGATGCGACAGTACGGCCATGGCCTTCTTCACCGTATTGGGAATGTCGTGCAGTTTCAGATCGAGAAAGATCTTGTGCCCGCGCGCCTTGATCTCGCGCACGATCGACGGTCCCTCGGCATAATAGAGTTCCATGCCGATCTTCACGAACGGCTTTCGGTCGGTGAATTTGTCGAGGAACGCCAGCGTAGTTTCGGCGCTGCTGAAATCGCATGCGATTATTACATCTCTATGGCTCATTGTTATATGGTGTTTTTGATTTTGTTTACATTTTCAAAGTGCTAACATAGCATTTTTTTGCGAGATAAACAATATTTGGTCGGAAAATATCCCGACTGCGGAATAATGACGCGGTTCGCCGACCGCGGAGGGCGTAAACGAGCCACGGGCGAGTTGCAGTCCGCCGCGCGGGGTGTCGGCGAACTGCCGACATCGCGGCGCGATGTCGAAACCGACAGATACAAAAAAGCCGCCCGAACTCATCGGACGGCTCCAAAATATCGTTTATGCAAACCGTTAGCAGTTCATCGCACCGCAACAGTGGATAACCTGTCCGCTGACATAGCTCGACATGTCGCTGGCGAGGAACAGAGCCACGTTGGCCACATCGTCGGGCGTACCGCCGCGACGCAGAGGAATCTGCGCCGCCCAGGCATCGCGGACCTCCTGCGAGAGCTGGTTGGTCATGTCGGTGATGATGAAACCCGGGGCGATGCAGTTGGCACGTATGCCGCGGGGGCCCATCTCCTTGGCGATCGACTTCGCAAGACCGATCATACCCGCCTTCGAGGCCGAGTAGTTGCACTGTCCCGCATTGCCCGACACACCGACCACTGACGACATGTTGATGATCGAACCGCCGCGCTGACGCGCCATCACGGGCACTACGGCATGAATGAAGTTGAAAGCCGATTTCAGGTTGACGCCTATGACGGCATCCCACTGAGCCTCCGACATGCGCATCATCAGACCGTCCTTGGTGATACCCGCGTTGTTCACAAGGATGTCGATACGGCCGAAGTCCTCCACGATCTGCTTCACCACCTCGTGCGACTCATCGAACGACGCCGCGTTCGAAGCGTAGCCCTTGGCCTTGACGCCCATGGCCTCCAGTTCGGCCACGGTCTGCTCGGCAGCCTCGTTGATTACCAAATCGGTGAACGCCACGTCGGCGCCCTGCTCGGCGAAACGCAATGCGATCGCCTTGCCTATACCTCTGGCAGCTCCCGTCACCAGGGCCACCTTACCTTCCAAAAGTTTCATGAATATAATTCTTTTATCGTTTTACTACCATTTACGCAGCGCCACGCAGCTGTTGTGACCGCCGAAACCGAGCGTATTCGATATGGCGACCGTAACGTCGGCCTTGCGCGCAACGTTGGGAACATAATCGAGGTCGCACTCGGGATCGGGATCCGTAAGACCGATGGTGGGGGGCACCACACCGTTCTTCAAAGTCAGGGCCGAAGCGATCAACTCCACGGCGCCCGTAGCTCCGAGCATGTGGCCCGTCATCGACTTGGTAGAGCTTATCATAGCCTTGCGGGCAGCATCCTCGCCCAAAGCCAGCTTGATAACCGCCGTCTCGGTCTTGTCGTTCAGCGGGGTGCTGGTACCGTGGGCATTGATGTAGAGCGTATCCTTGTCGGCATCGAAGCCCGCCTCGTCGAGCGACTGCTTCATGGCGCGCGACGCGGGAATGCCGTCGGGACGCGGAGCGGTGTAGTGGTGGGCGTCGCAGCTGTTGCCGTAACCTACCACCTCGGCATAGATCTTGGCGCCGCGCTTCTGCGCATTCTCGAGCGACTCGAAGATGAGCACGCCCGCACCTTCGCCCATTACGAAGCCGCTGCGGTTGATATTGAACGGAATCGAAGCCTTCGTGGGATCGTCCGTACGGGTCAGAGCCTTGCTGTTGGCGAAACCGCCTATGGCCAGCGGGTGAACCGAAGCCTCGGCACCGCCCGTGATGATGGCGTCGGCATAGCCGTACTTGATGGCGCGGTAAGCCTCGCCAGCCGAGTGAGTACCCGTGGCACAAGCCGTAACGACGGGCAGACACACGCCCTGGGCGTTGAACTTGATGGCCACGTTACCCGAAGCGATGTTGGCGATCATCATGGGGATGAACAGGGGCGAAATGCGGTGAACGCCCTCGTTAAGGAGTTTTCCCGTCTCGGTAACGAACGTCTGCAAGCCTCCGATACCCGAACCGATGTAGGTTCCCAGACGCTCGGGGGCGACGTTCTCGCCGCTGACCAGACCGCTGTCCTTCATGGCCTGATAGGCCGCCGCCATGGCATACTGGCAATATACGTCGCTGCGACGCACGTTCGCAGAATCGAGCCCGTTGGCAGCGGGATCGAAATTCTTCACCTGACCCGCAACCTTCACGGGCAGATCGTAATCCTCAAATCCCTTGATGAGATCGATGCCGCACACTCCGGCCGTCAAATTATTCCAGAACTCCTCTACGGTGTTTCCCACCGGCGAGATAACACCCAGACCGGTAATGACTACTCTGTGTTCCATATCTGTTTCGATTTTTTATTTTGTCCACTCGATTATGCAGGCGCCCGTGGTGAATCCCGCTCCGAAAGCGCTGAATACCAATTTGTCGCCCTTGTGCAGTTTGCCTTCGCGATTGAGCTCGTCCAGCAGGATGGGCACGCTGGCCGACGATGTATTGCCGTAGCGGTCGACATTGTGCGGGAAATGCGACATGTCGAGACCCAGATGGTTGCAAATGGCCTCGATGATTCGCATGTTGGCCTGATGCAGCACGTAGTACTTTATATCCTCGGGTTTCAGACCCGCCGCATCGAGCAGCGTCTTGATATCGCGCGATGACGACAGAACGGCTGTCTTGAAAACCTCGCGGCCGTTCATGTACATCGGCTTGCCCTCCTCCTCTTTGGTGATGTAGGGGGTAGGCTCCAGCTTGCGGAAGTAGTGGAGGCACTCGGTCTTGCTCACCGTAGTGAGACGCGATCCGATCATGCCCTCGCCCGCGGTGACGACCACGGCACCAGCGCCGTCGCCGAACAGGACGCATACGCTGCGATCCTTCCAGTCGACCATGCGCGACGGTTCCTCGGCTGCCAGAACCAGGATGTTCTTGGCCTTGCCGCTCTTCAGACGGTCGTCGGCCATGTCGAGCGCGTAGATGAACCCCGAGCAGGCGGCATTCACGTCCACGCACGCGCAGGTGGCGCCGATGGCACCCTGCACGATGCAGCTCAATCCGGGCGTCGCATATTCGTTCACTACGTTAGAGCAGATTATATAGTCGATGTCGGCAGGAGTGAGTCCTGCATCCTCGATGGCTTTGAGCGAAGCCTCCGTGGCCAGATCCTCCAGTTTTTCCGATGAAATGACACGGCGCTCGGCCATACCCGTGCGCTCGCGGATCCACTCGTCGCTCGTGTCGAGGAACTGCTCGAGCATCGAGTTGGTCACAACTACGGCAGGATTGGCCCTGCCCGTTCCGATTATCTTCATTATATTTACAATTTATAATAAATATTACCTGTATCGAATCCTGCATCCGCGGCCTGTTTCCGCCCCGAAATTCAAGTCGGGTGCAAAAATATTCAAATCCGTGAAAATTACCTCAAACCCGCGGTCAAAAACGCCTTTTTGTGACGAAAATGACATTATGAGTGGCAAAAGTTATGTATTTTGAAGTTATTTTACGATCTTTGCGCAGATGTAAACCCGAAAAATTCATGACAAAAATAGATAAAAACGGAGAGATCCCCAAATTTCTGCTCGACAAACGATATCTGATAGGATCGGTGATTTTCATCCTCACATTTTCGTTTTTGTTCATGGCCGTCTACACGCCTTTTTCCATCACGGCGTGGTTCAGCATCACCAATCTCACACATCTGGGCATGACGGCGGCATTCTACCTCGTGGCACTGGCCATAATGCTGATAAGCAAACAGATAATGTACAGCATACAGAACAGCATAACATTCACATTCACCAAATACATCTTGTGGCTGCTGGGCGAAATGATAGTCATATCGCTGTTCTACACCTTTTTCACATCGATATTCGTGTCGCCCCTCGGGCAGCCCGTATGGATCATACTGCTGAAAGCCATCGGGTGCGTATTGCTCATAATGGCCATACCTTATACCATACTGACGCTCTACGCGGCCTACAAGGCCAAGACCGAGGAGTTACAGATGTTGCAGTACGAAATGTCGCTGTCGAACGAACCTGCTGTGGTATACCCCTCGTTGATAAACCTTTACGACTACAACGGCACCCTGAAGCTCACCATAAACTCCGATACGTTATACTATATGGAGTCGCAGGACAATTACGTGAAGATATTCTACGAGAATCACGGCAAACTGCTGTCGTACATGCTGCGCTGCCGTACCAAGACCATCGAGGAGAATCTGTCCGAAACGAGCATGGTGCGGTGCCACCGCTCGTACATGGTGAACGTAATGAAGATCAACCAGATAAAGAAACGCAGCAAGATACGCTACATAATCCTGTCGAACAAGGAGATAAAGCCCATCCCCGTATCGAAGAGCTATTTCAAGAATCTGATCGAGAAGATCGATAAATACAACTCCGCCGTACTGGCCAAAGGCAACGAAGCGGCAGAAGAAGAGGCAGAACAACCGATAGCCAACCAGGGGTCGGAGTGATCCTGTTCGCGACTCTTTTAGAGTCATGCGGGCCGCAGCCTCGCCCCGCGGAGGCCCGCTGTCATTCGCCGAGGCTCATTCGCGTGCTCCGCAGGCTGCGCCCCGAAATCATACAGTCGCAAAAAAAGGCTGCCGACGAACCCGTCGGCAGCCTTTTTATAAAAGAGTGGTTGTCAATACGATCAACAGCCGTAATTGAACGCCGACTTCAGCCTCTCCACATAGTCGCCGCCGCACGCCGCAGCAATGGCCGCCGCGGCTTCGCAGTTCTCGGCCTCGGCCATATCGAGATAGGTTGCCGCCGACAACTCGGCACGCTCGTCCGATTTGGAATCCATCAGCAACAGATAGGCTATGACGATGCGCGCACCCGACTCCACGAGACGACGGGCATGAAACGTAGGGTAGTCGCCCTCCATGGCCGCCACCTCGCCGCACACACGCTCGAAATCATCGGTCATCTTCTTCAAACGCACTTTCGAGCGCAAAGGCACGTCGAGGATCGAGGCGTCGGCCTCGTACTCGCGTATTCGGCTGAGCAGGGCGCCGCTCGCCACATATCGCGCCGCCGCCACGACCTGCATCTGCGAAGTACCCTCGTAGAGCGTAGTGACACGCGCGTCGCGATAGAGCCGCTCCACGGCGAACTCCTTTATATATCCCGAGCCGCCGTAAACCTGCACGGCATCGTAGGTCACCTGGTTCGAATACTCGCCCGCCATGAGCTTCAACAACGGCGTGAGCATGTCGGCGCATTTGGCCGCACGACGCATCTCGGCACGCTCGTCGTCCGTCGGCTCCGCTTTGGCCGCAAGGCTCTTGGCCATATCGACATAACGCGCCGTCTCGTAAAGCAGCGCACGCGAACCGTCCAGCTTGGCACGCATCGTACCCAGCATCTCGTACACCGCAGGGAACGAGGCTATGTTCACGCCGAACTGACGACGCTCGTTGGCATAACGCACGGCCTCGCGCAGGGCGGCCTCCATTATGCCTACCGACTGGGCGCCTATGTCGAGACGCGCGCCGTTCATCATCGTCATCACGCATCGTATCAGACCCATGCAACGCTTGCCGACGAGTTTGGCGGGAGCGTTGTCGAAAGCGAGTTCGCACGTGGGCGATCCCTTGATACCCATCTTATGCTCTATGCGGCGGACAGTCACGCCGCCCCAATTCTTGTCGTACACGAAGCACGACAATCCGCGGGCATCGGTAGTGCCGCTCTCCGAACGCGCCAGAACCAATTTTATGTCGGCATCGCCATTGGTAATGAATCGCTTCACACCGTTGAGCAGCCACATGCCGCGATCCTCGTCCCACGTGGCCTTCAGCATCGCCGACTGCAAATCGCTGCCCGCATCGGGTTCGGTAAGGTCCATCGAGCAGGTCGCCCCGTCGGCTATGCGGCCGAGAAACTCGGCCTTGATCTCCTCGTCGCCGTATTCGCGGATTATATCCACGCAATCCTGCAACGACCATATGTTGCAGAATCCCGCATCGGCGCGCGCCACCATCTCCGAAGCCATGGCAAAAAGCACGGTGGGGAAATTCAGGCCGTTATACTCGCGCGGCAGCGATATGCCGTAAAGCCCCGCACGCGTCAGTTCCTCGTGGTTGCGCTGCGTACCCGAGGCATAGCTCACGCGGCCGTTCTCGCAGCGAGGACCCTCGGCGTCGACGCCGAAAGCATTCTCGGCAATGGTCGAGGCGCAGATCTCGCCCATGACCTCCATCACCTTGTCGTAACAGTCCACCGCGTCGTCGAAATTCTCGGGCGCCGAAGCGTAGGTCTTGCTCTGCGAATAATTATCCTCCTTGAGTGCCACCACGCGCTTCATCGCGGGATGCGTGAGCTGGCGCTTGAGTCTGTCGTTATCCTTATAAAAATTCTTCATATGTCCCTTAACTATCGTCTGTTGTTGCTTATGAGCGTTATGAGCTTGTCCACGGTCTGTTTCGCGTCGCCCACGATCGCATAATCGGCTATCTTGTGGATCGGCGCGTCGGCATCGCAGTTTATGGAGATTATGCAGGCCGAACGGTCCATGCCGACCGTGTGCTGCACCTGGCCCGAAATGCCGCACGCGATGTAGAGCTTCGGGCGCACCGTTATGCCCGTCTGACCTATCATGCGCTCGTAGCCGCCCACATAACCCGCGTCTATCGCGGCTCGGGTGGCTCCGACCTCGCCGCCGAGCAGCTCGGCCAGACGGAACAGCGACGCGAAATTCTCGGCGCTGCCCATTCCGTATCCGCCCGCCACGATCACCTTGGCGCCCTTCAGGTCTACGCCCCGCGCCTCGGCATGCTTCTCGATAACGGCCACCGCGAAATCCTCGGGAGCGAGCAGCGACGCCACGTCGACAGTCTCGCATATGCCCGCCACAGCCGCGGCCGACGGCTCCTTGGCCATCACGCCCTCGCGGATGGTAGCCATCTGCGGTCGAGTGGAGGGAGATATGATGGTAGTGAGCTGATTGGCTACGAAACTCGGACGTATGCACTTCAGCACACCGTGGTATCGGTTGTCCTTATACGAACAGTCGCCCAGCTCCAAAGCCGTACAATCGGCCGTAAGTCCGCAACCCAACTCGGCCGCGAGGCGGGGAGTCATGTCGCGTCCCTCGCTCGTGGCACCCGCGAGAAAGATCTCGGGGCGCTCGTGCTCGACCACATGCTTCACGATCTTCACATAGGGCAGAGTGAGGTAATCACGCAACCGCTCGTCCTCGGCACAGAACACGCGCTGCGCGCCGTAACGGTATGCTTCGGCCGCCAGATGCGACACCTTGTCGCCCACGAGCACCGCCGAAAGCTCTCCGCCGAGCTGCTCGGCCAGCCGACGTCCTTTGGTCAGAAGTTCCAAACTCACCTCGCACATAGCGCCGTTTTCGTTCTGGCAATATATCATTACATTCTTCATGCGTCACTTCATTTAAAGTTATTCAATAATGTGGCTGTCAACCAGTCGGCCCACTAAATCGGTCAGGGATTCGTCATCGGCTCCCACCCATACGGTATCCTTGTGCTCGGCGGTTATCGTGCGGCTGTCCACCACCTGCGTCGGCGAACCGCCCAAACCGTAACGGGCCGCATCGCCGCCCAGATCGTCGGCCGTCCAACATGCGATTCCGCATTTGCGGTAATTCAGAATACGACGCACGTTGCACGGTCGGCAAGGCGCGGCACCCTTGCCGCCTACGGTCATTACTGCGGGCAGGACCACGCTCACGACCTCCACGCCCTTGTCGGTGCGGCGGCGCGCCGTCGCTTTGCCGTCGGCGCAACCCGTTATCTCCTCGACATAGGTCACTTGCGGCCATCCCAACGCCTGAGCAGTCTGCGGTCCGACATGGGCCGTGTCGCCGTCGATAGACTGACGGCCCGCCAACACCAGATCGGGATTTATCTTTCGCAACGCCATTGCCAGAGCATAAGATGTGGCCAGCGTATCGGCCCCCGCGAAGCGACGGTCCGACAGCAGCACGCCCTCGTCGGCGCCGCGATATATGCCTTCGCGAAGCACCTCCTCGGCCCGCTGCGGTCCCATACTTACCAACACTATTTCGCACTCGGTCAATTTTTCCTTGAGGCGCAAGGCCTGCTCCAGGGCATTCAAGTCATCGGGATTGCAAATCGCCGGAAGCGAATTTCTGTCGATCACGCCGTCGGCATTGACCTTGGCCTCGATCGTTTCGCGCGTATCGGTCACTTGCTTCACAAGCACCGCGATTTTCATTTTTCTCATCAATCCTAAAAATTCTTAAAAATTCGTGCAAAAGTACGACATTAACCCCTAACCCGACAAATGCAGCGCGATTTTTCCGTCACCGTATACAATGATTCCATCACAAAACGAGGGTTATTTCGCCACACCGACAGCGGGCAAGCATATGTAAATAAGCATATTAAATATGAATACACCACCGAACGACAGGATGCGCGACAACGTTTTTCGCCGATATTTCGTCCGTGCTCGGCAATAGCATAAAAAAGCGCCCGATCGGATCGGGCGCCAAAACGATAATATATAAAGGAATACTACAATCCCAGCTCGCGGCGTATCTCGTCCACGGCATCGAGCCGCTCCCAGCCGAAAAACTCTATTTCGCGGTCGACTTCACTGCCGTTTTCGAACACCTTCACGGTCTTTTTGTAAGGACGGTTGCCGAAATGGCCGTACGACGCCGTGGCCTCGAATATGGGATTCTTCAGACCGAAACGGCTCACGATCGAAGCGGGGCGCAAATCGAACATGCGGCCTATGCGCTCGGCGATCTCGCCGTCCGCCAATCCTACTTTCGAGGTTCCGTAGGTATCGACATATATCGACAGCGGCTCGGCAATGCCGATGGCATAGCTGAGCTGCACCAGCATCTGGTCGGCTACGCCCGCCGCCACCATGTTCTTGGCGATGTGACGCGCGGCGTATGCCGCCGAACGGTCGACCTTCGACGAGTCCTTGCCCGAGAAGGCTCCGCCGCCGTGTGCGCCGCGGCCGCCGTAAGAGTCCACGATGATCTTGCGGCCCGTGAGTCCCGTATCTCCGTGAGGGCCGCCGATGACGAACTTGCCCGTGGGGTTGACATGCAGGATGTAATCGTCGCCGATAAGCTCGGCCAGACAGTCGCCCGCACGCTCCAGACGAGCCTTGACGCGCGGAATGAGGATCGTGCGCACATCCTCGCGGATACGCTCCTGCATCATGCGCTCGGCCTCCTTCTCGCTGCGCGAACCGTCGGCCGCAACGAACTCGTCGTGCTGCGTCGACACCACGATGGTGTGCACGCGCAGGGCCTTGCCCGTAGCACTGTCGTACTCTATGGTCACCTGACTCTTGGCGTCGGGACGCAAGTAGGGCATCACGGCACCCTCGCGACGGATAGCCGCCAGCTCCTTCATTATGACATGCGCCAGAATAAGGGTGGCGGGCATATATTCGCGGGTCTCGTTGCAGGCGTAACCGAACATAATACCCTGGTCGCCCGCACCCTGCGCTGCGGCCTCGTCGCGCACCACGCCCTGATTTATGTCCGACGACTGTTCGTGAATCGCCGACAATATGCCGCACGACGCGGCATCGAACTGATACTCGCTGCGATTGTAGCCTATGCGGTCGATCACGCGGCGTGCTACGCTCTGGATGTCGACATAGGCGTCCGAGCGCACCTCGCCCGCAACCACGACAAGACCCGTGGTGCAAAGCGTCTCGCATGCGACTTTAGATTGGGGATCGCGACGAAGAAATTCATCGAGAATAGCGTCCGAAATCTGATCCGACACTTTATCGGGGTGTCCTTCCGACACCGATTCGGATGTAAATAAGTATCCCATCTTTCTTAAATTAAGAATTAAAAAATAAGAATTAAAAGATGATAGAGCAGGAGAGGTGAGTAGTGCAAATATATGCCGAAAGACATCAACGGAAAAGCCATTCCTTTTAGCAAGCCCGTAGCACTTCCCATTGCGGGAAATGATCCTGTCCTTCTCCCGGAAAGCGGATATAACCGGCAAATCACGCTATAAAATCAAACCAGCTCATTACTTCAGCAAGAGCTCTTCGACGATACCGATTCCTTCGGAAGTTCCCCGCAAAACAAGCACATCGTTTTCACGCAGGATGAGGTCGTCCGTTACCGTCATTTTTTCCTTTCCGCGCCGAACCATCGTGATTTCGACATGATTGGACGGCAAGTCCATTTCCCCTACCGTCTTGCCGACCGCAGCGGCTCCTTCCGGAAGACGGAGAGCATGCAGACGCCAGTATGAATCGGTATCGACCGGAATTTCGTCCGTTTCGCCATGAAAATATTCTCTCAGCTTGGCATAACGGGATGCTCTCGCGGCCCGAACACGTTTGATGATCCGCTTCATGGGAACGCCATACGACATGAACGCATACGAAGTCAGAACAAGACTGCTTTCGATCACTTCCGGAACGACCTCATCGGCTCCTGCCGCCTTCAGACGGTCGAAATCGGAATCGTCATAACTTCGAACGATCACCGGCAGACTCGGAGCCAGTTCCTTGGCATAGTGAAGGACTCTCAATGCCGCATTGACACTGGCAAACGTGATGATAAGAGAAGACGCCCGGTGAATGCCCGCCGCAACCAGGCTTTCCCGACGGGTGGCATCGGCATAGGAAACAT